>Ga0316209_1000374_pt1 | contig 83561 bp, 73 predicted proteins | sample 6monopyrite_MG_FD_204945 | JGI IMG/M metagenome (GOLD analysis project Ga0316209, IMG submission 204945) | Microbial mat bacterial communities from mineral coupon in-situ incubated in ocean water Damariscotta River, Maine, United States -... | ecosystem: Environmental > Aquatic > Marine >... | reverse complement strand
CATTTGCGCCGATGGTACTGCCATTATGGTGGGAGAGTAGGTCGCTGCCTTTCTTTATATTGATAATAATCAATGTACAATGCTAAAGTCCTCAATCGTTAGATTGAGGACTTTTTTTGGTTTAAAAAGTTTATTTTTATTGAATGAAATACCCATTTACATATTTGGTTGAGATTCAGTTTTTAGGGTTTCGATTTTCGGGCTGGCAAAAGCAAACAAATGCAAAAACATTGCATGATATGGTTGATAAAACATTAAGTTTTGTTTTTGATGAAGGTGTAAAATACAAAACGCTTGGTGCTGGTAGAACAGATGCGAAAGTTTCTGCTTCTAGATATGGTTTTCAATTGTTTTTACATGCAGATATAAATACTTCAGATTTTTTGAAAGATTTTAATTATAATTCTCCTCCAGATATTAAGGGTTTGTCAATTAAAAAAGTAACCTCAGACTTTAATATTATACAATCTTCAAAAATAAAGGAATATCATTATTATTTTTCTTTTGGAGAAAAACCACATGCATTTTCTGCGCCATTTTTAGTTGGTTTGAATGAACAGCTAGATATTAACGCTATGGTACATGGCGCAAAATTATTTGTAGGAGCACATTATTTTCATAAATACTGCACAAAACCTTCTGAGAAAACCATTTTTAAAAGAATTATTGATTCTTGCGAGATTGTAGAGAATACAATTTTGCAAGCGAATTTCTTTCCTACAAAAAGTTATGTTTTAAAAGTAAAAGGAAAAGGTTTTTTACGGTATCAAATAAGATTGATGATGGGAATATTATTTGAATTAGGAAGAGGAAACATTGATTTAGAGTTTATAGAAAATTCCTTAAATGAAAATAATGATAGAAAATTTTTAAGAGAAATTGCTCCGGCTTCAGGATTGCAATTGTATGATGTTGTTTTTGAAGATTATTAATTGAAACTAGATTCTGCGTAAGGGATTGGAGCAATTGTTTGAACTCTTTTATGAAGCATGAATAAAAAGTGAGTGTGAAAAGCCCGACCGTTTTTTCGGTTACGCCCAAAAAAAAAGCTCATTTTAAAAATGAACTTTTAGTTTTAGTTGTATGAGATTCCTCGCTTCGCTTCGAAATGACATTTCTTATTTATTTTTAGTTCTCGACTGCGCTTGAACGGATATTAATTTATCCTTTGATTATTCCTCTAGAAATAACAATTTTCTGAATTTCTGAAGTTCCTTCGTAAATTTGAGTGATTTTTGCATCGCGCATTAAACGCTCTACATGATAGTCTTTTACAAAACCGTTACCACCATGAATTTGAACCGCTTCGACAGTGTGTTCCATGGCAACTTTTGACGCATATAATTTTGCCATTGCGCTAGACATGTCGTAATTATTTCCTTGATCTTTATCCCAAGCGGCTTTCATAACTAACATTCTTGCAGCTTCAATTTCTGTGTGCATGTCTGCTAATTTAAAAGCAATTGCTTGATGATTGCAAATTTCTGTCCCGAAAGCTTTACGTTCTTTAGAATATTTTAACGCTAATTCATAAGCACCGGCTGCAATTCCTAATGCTTGAGAAGCAATTCCGATTCTTCCTCCAGACAATGTTTTCATGGCAAATTTAAATCCGAAACCATCTTCTCCAATTCTATTTTCTTTAGGCACTTTTACATCATTAAATTGTAATGTATGTGTATCACTTCCTCTAATTCCTAATTTATCTTCTTTGGGTCCAACATGAAAACCTTCCGTTCCTTTTTCAACAATAAATGCGTTGATTCCTCTATGACCTTTTTCTTTATCAGTTTGTGCAATTACCAAATAAACATCAGCTCTACCACCACTTGTTATCCAGTTTTTTGTTCCATTAATTACATAATGATCACCATTATCAATTGCAGTTGTACTTTGTGAAGTTGCATCAGAACCAGCTTCTGGTTCCGATAAACAAAAAGCACCAACAAATTCGCCCGTTGCTAATTTTGTTAAATATTTTTGTTTTTGATCTTCACTTGCATACGCTTCTAATCCATAACAAACCAATGAATTATTTACTGAAACGATTACAGAAGCTGAAGCATCAATTTTAGACAATTCTTCCATAATTAATACATAAGAAATTGCGTCCATTCCGCTTCCTCCGTATTTTGGATCAACCATAATTCCTAAAAAACCTAAATCACCCATTTTTTTGACTAATTCTTGTGGGAATTCTTGCTTATTATCTCTTTCTATAACTCCAGGTAACAATTCTGTTTGTGCAAAATCACGAGCAGCCTCTTTTATCATTAAGTGCTCTTCAGTAAGATTAAAATCCATTTATAGATGTGTTATTATATTCGTAAAAAATGTGTTCAAAGATACAATTTTAGTAGTGAATTATCAGTAAAGTTTTATTATTTTTACATATATGAGTGATGAAAAAACAAATATAATTGGTTTAATGTCGGGTACATCTTTAGATGGTTTAGATTTAGTTTATGTTTCGTTTGATAAAAATAGTTACGAAAATTTTCAAATTCAGTATTCAGAAACAATAGCGTATTCAAAATTATGGAAAGAAAAATTAGCAACTGCAATTCAGAAATCACCTAAAGAATTGCTTGGACTTGATTTAGAATATGGAAGTTTACTTGCAGAAAAAGTGAATGGTTTCATTAAAAAAAATACTCTTTTAAATATTGATTTTATTGCTTCTCATGGTCATACAGTTCTGCATGAACCCGAAAAAGGAATTACATTACAAATAGGTAATGGGCCAGTAATAGCAAATAAAACTCAACAAAAAGTTGTGTGTGATTTTAGAACTCAAGATGTAAAATTGGGTGGACAAGGTGCGCCTTTGGTTCCGATTGGCGATGCCTTTTTATTTCATCAATATAGTGCTTGTTTAAATTTAGGCGGATTTGCAAATGTTTCTTTTAATAAACAAAACAGAAGAATCGCTTTTGATATTTGCCCAGTAAATATTGTGTTAAATTATTATGTAAATACACTGGGTTTTGATTATGATAACAAAGGCAAAATAGCTTCAACAGGAATCATAAATGCGAAATTATTAGAAGAATTAAACTCCTTGAATTATTATAAATCAAAACATCCAAAGTCTTTGGGATTAGAATGGGTTCAATCAACTATTTTTCCATTAATTGATGATAAAAACCTTGAGATAAGAGATGTTTTAGCAACATTTATAGAGCATGTTGCAATTCAAATTACTGTTTCTACAAAGAATTGTAAAAATCTTTTTATAACTGGTGGTGGCGTTTTTAATGAATTTTTAATGCAAAGAATTAATCATTATTCAAATTTAGAAATTATCATTCCAAATTCTCAAATAGTTAATTATAAAGAAGCTTTGATCTTTGCTTTTTTAGGATTGTTACGTGTTGATAATCAAGTCAATTGCTTAAGCTCTGTAACTGGAGCAAAAAAAGATCATAGTTCTGGAGTTATATTTACTTCATAAATTTTTCTAAAAGAATATTATTTTTGTTTGGACAGTCATTTTTTTGCATTAAGTTTGTGTGTAAGAGATTTAGAGAACTTCTATATAAAACTTAAACCAATAAAATGAACCAACTTTAACTGCTATCAATTTTTTAACTATTAATAAAAACAAAGAAAAAATTGAATTATTAGCCTCATAGAATGAAAGATTTATTAAAAAAATACGAAAATAAACAACCTGAAATAGTTTTTAATTGGAAAGATCCAGAGACAGATGCAGAAGGTTGGACAGTAATTAATTCACTACGTGGTGGTGCTGCAGGTGGAGGAACTAGAATGAGAAAAGGTTTAGACATGAATGAAGTTTTGTCTTTAGCTAAAACAATGGAAGTGAAATTTACAGTATCTGGGCCAGCAATTGGTGGTGCAAAATCTGGAATAAATTTCGATCCAAACGATCCAAGAAAAAGAGGTGTTTTAGAAAGATGGTATAAAGCAGTTACGCCGTTATTAAAACATTATTATGGAACTGGCGGAGACTTAAATGTAGATGCAGATAAAGATGTAATTCCGATTACAGAAGATTGTGGCGTTTGGCATCCGCAAGAAGGAATTTTTAATGGACATTTTAAACCAACAGAAGCCGATAAAATTAATAGAATTGGACAATTACGACTTGGTGTAATTAAAATTCTAGAAGACAAAAAGTTCTCACCAGATTTATCAAAAAAATATACAGTTGCAGATATGCTAACTGGTTATGGTGTAGCGGAAGCTGTAAAACATTATTATAATATTTACGGTGGTTCTATTGAAGGTAAAAAAGCAATAGTACAAGGATTTGGAAATGTTGGTTCTGCAGCAGCATATTACTTAACTCAATTAGGTGCTAAAGTTGTCGGTATAATTGATAGAGAAGGAGGTTTGATTAATGAAGTTGGTTTTTCTATGGATGAAATGAAAGCGCTATTTTTAGGAAAAGACGGTAACAAATTAGTTGCAAAAAACATAATTCCTTTTGATGAAATAAATGAAAAAATTTGGTCTTTGTCTGCAGAAATATTTGTTCCGGCAGCAGCGTCAAGGTTGGTTTCTAAAGAGCAAGTTACTAAAATGATTGATGCTGGATTGGAAGTAATTTCTCCCGGAGCAAATGTACCATTTGCAGATAAAGAAATATTTTTTGGTCCAATAATGGAATATACTGATGGACATATAAGTTTATTACCAGATTTTATTTCTAATTGTGGTATTGCTAGAGTTTTTGCGTATTTGATGGAATCAAGAGTGCAATTACCAATGCAAGACGAAGCTATTTTTAATGATACGTCAGAAACCATTAGAAAAGCGTTAGTTAAAACTTTCGAAAAAAATAACAGTAAAAAAGAAATATGTAAAACAGCGTTTGAAATAGCGTTAAAACAATTAATTTAATAGAGTATATTTATGGAGACGATTATTATTTTAGTGTTTGTATTTGGGTATTTAGCCATTACATTAGAACACAATTTAAAAATAGATAAACTAATACCAGCGCTGGTAATGATGGCGGTTAGTTGGGCTATTATAGCATTGGGAGCAGATAGTTTCCCTAATTGGTTCGACTCTGCAAAACATGCTTTAATAGATGGTTTCGGATTGTTAGATATTCAAGACACAACAAATGCCGCTGGCGAAGTTGTAAGAGGAAAATTACATATAGTAGAAGAATCATTACTACATCATTTAGGAAAAACAGCAGAGATTTTAGTTTTCCTTTTAGGAGCTATGACTATTGTTGAAATTATAGATTATTTTGATGGGTTTTCTACCATAAAAAGTTTTATAAAAACTAAAAAGAAAACTAAAATTCTTTGGATTTTCTCAATATTAGCTTTTGTTTTATCGGCAATCATAGATAACCTTACAGCAACTATTGTCTTAATTTCAATATTACAAAAAATTGTAAAAAATAGAGAAGAAAGAATTTGGTTTGCAGGTTTAATTATTATTGCTGCAAATGCAGGTGGGGCTTGGTCTCCAATTGGAGATGTAACCACAACAATGCTTTGGATTGGTAAAAAAGTAACTACCTTAAAATTAATAGAATATCTATTATTGCCCTCTCTGTTGTGTATGGCTGTTCCATCTTTTATAGCTTCTTTTTTACCAGCTTTTAAAGGTAAAATAGATTTTAAAGAAGAAGATGAAAAACCAAAAAGCCCACATAGTGGGAGAATGTTATATTTAGGATTAGGAGCAATTGTTTTTGTGCCAATTTTTAAAACAATCACACATTTACCTCCTTATGTAGGTATGATGTTGTCTTTGGCAGTTGTTGCAACTTTTGCTGAAATTTATAGTAATTCTAAATTTTCTATATCGAGCATAGAAGGTGATCAGGCTGATGAGCATGCTTCTGAAGCACAGCATAGTCCTGTTCATCATTCATTATCTAAAATTGAAATGCCAAGTATTTTATTTTTCTTAGGAATTTTAATGGCTGTTGCAGCGTTAGAATCATTAGGCGTTTTATTTAATTTTGCATCAACATTGCAAGAAACTGTTCCAATGTTGGGAACAGAATTAAACGGAGAAGGAGTTTCTGATTTAGTGGTGTTATTATTAGGAGTTGGATCTGCGGTTATTGATAATGTACCTTTAGTAGCTGCTAGTTTAGGAATGTTCTCTCAAGGAATTGACAATGAGTTATGGCATTTTATTGCCTTTTCTGCAGGAACAGGAGGAAGTATGTTGATTATTGGTTCAGCAGCCGGAGTTGTTGCAATGGGAATGGAAAAAATAGATTTCTTTTGGTATTTAAAAAAGATATCATGGTTAGCCTTAGTTGGTTTCTTAGTTGGCTCATTTGCATTTATGTTTATCCGACAATTTTAAAATATAAGCCCGAGAAATTCTCGGGTTTTTTTTAAGCAATTTTTAAAAATTAACTTCGTTTAGTTTACATAAATCTTTAATTAAAATAAAAACATGTTATTGTTTATACAAGAAAATATTGATACAGTTACAGGAGTAATTTCGGAAGAAAAAACATTATCAATTTATAAATTGATCATGGAAAGTGGAACCGGTGGAAGAATAATAATCGGATTATTGTTCGTTTTATTAGCTGTTGCACTTTATATTTATTTTGAACGATTCTTTGCCATAAAATCGGCATCAAAAGTTGATGTAAATTTTATGAATCAAATTAAAGATTTTGTATCTGAAGGGAAATTAGACGCTGCCGCAGATTTATGCAAAAGCACAAATTCTCCAAATGCAAGATTAGTAGGTAAAGGAATTTCGAGAATAGGAAAACCGTTAGATGATATTAATAAAGCAATAGAAAATTCTGGTAAATTAGAAATTTATCAATTAGAAAAAAACGTTAGTGTTTTAGCAACTATTGCCGGTGCTGCACCAATGATTGGATTTTTAGGAACGGTTATTGGAATGATAATTGCAATTCATGAAATAGCTAATTCGGGCGGTCAAATAGATATTAAATTGTTGTCAGATGGTTTATATACAGCAATGACAACTACGGTCGCTGGTTTAATTGTTGGTATTATTGCTTACATAGCATATAATCATTTAGTTGTAAAAACAGACAAAGTAGTATATAAAATGGAAGCAACTTCAGTTGAGTTTTTAGATTTATTAAATGAGCCTGTGTAATGAATATCAGAGGAAGAAATAAAGTCAACCCAAATTTCAATATGTCATCAATGACAGATATTGTTTTTTTATTGTTGATCTTTTTTATGCTAACATCAACATTAGTTACTGTAAGTGCAATTGATGTTTTTTTGCCAAAAGCTGGAGGTAAAACAGAAAACAAAAAATCAATAGCTGTTTCAATTACAAATAAATCATTATTTTATATTGATAAAACAAAAGTAAGTGAAGCTAATTTAGAAAACGAAATTTTAAAATTGGTAGGAGCAGATAAAGCAAAAACAGTTGTAATTAGAGGTGATAAAGATGTTCCCTATAAAAATGTGATGAAAATTATAGACATTGCAAATAGAAATAAATTAAAAATGATTTTAGCAGTAAAAAGTAAATAGTTTTTTGATAAAGAGTAATGCAGATATTAGAAACAAAACATAAAAAAAAGTCGGCAATAATTACGGCAATACTACTTGGCTTAGTTTTAATTGGAATATTTAATTTTGGTATGCAATATATAGATCCGCCAAAAGAATATGGATTGGCAATTAATTTTGGGGATTCCGATATTGGGAAAGGAGATCCAGTTGTAAAAACTAAAGCAAAACCTGCTGTAAAAAAAGTAGAAGAAAAAGTAGAAGAAAAAGTTGAGAAAAAAGAAGAAATAATTCCGAAAGAAACTATAAAAGAAAAGGTAATTACGCAAGAGACTAAAGACGCTCCTGTTTTAGAAAAACCCAAAAAGGAGGAAGTAAAAAAACCTGTTGTTGCTAAAAAGAAAATAGAAAAACCTAAAGAGATTCCAAAACCAAAACCATCAAAAGCCACTCAAGATGCTTTAAATAATTTATTAAAAGGAAATTCTAATGATGGAGAAGATAAAGGAGAAGGAGATGATAAGAATCCCGGTTTAAAAGGGAATAAAAAAGGTAATCCTAAATCGACTAAATACTATGGAAATAATGGGAGTGGTGGAGATAAAAACTACAATTTAGCTGGTAGAAATGCGCTATCTAAGCCAATAGAAAAGCCAGAATGTAATGAAGAAGGAATTGTAGTTGTTAGTATAGAGGTAGATAATACAGGGAGAGTTATAAGAGCAACTGCTGGAGTTAAAGGCTCAACTAATACTGCAAAATGTTTATTAGATCCAGCCAAAGCTGCTGCGTTAAAAACAACATGGAATGCAGATCCAAGTGCTCCAAATAAACAAAGAGGAACTATAATTTACCGCTTTTCTTTATCAGAATAAATGACATATCAAGAAACATTAAATTGGATGTTTTCTCAATTACCGATGTATCAGAGACAAGGTAAAACAGCATTCAAAAAAGATTTAACCAATATTTTAGCATTTTTAAAGCAGCTTAAATTTCCAGAAAAGAAATTTAAAACAGTTCATGTTGGTGGAACCAACGGAAAAGGATCTACAAGCCATATGATTGCTTCTGTTTTGCAAGAAGCAGGATATAAAGTTGGATTATATACATCGCCACATTTAAAGAATTTTACAGAACGAATAAGAATTAATGGTAAAGAAGTTTCTAAAGATTTTGTTGTTGATTTTATTGATAAAAACAAATCTTTTTTAGAAAGACAAAAACTTTCTTTTTTTGAAATGACAGTAGGAATGGCATTTGATTATTTCGCAACCGAAAAAGTTGACATTGCAATAATTGAAGTTGGTTTGGGAGGAAGATTAGATTCAACAAATGTTATAATCCCAGAAGTTTCTGTAATTACTAATATTGGATTAGATCACACCCAGTTTTTAGGCGAAACACTTCAAGAAATTGCTTTCGAAAAAGCAGGAATTATAAAAAATACTATTCCTGTTGTTATTGGAGAAAGGCAAAAAGAGGTTGAGTTCATTTTTATTGAGAAAGCAAAAGAATGTAATTCAGAAATCTTTTTTGCATCAGATAGAACTCAAAATATTCAAACAGATTTATTAGGCTATTATCAATTAAAGAATGTAAAAACGGCAGCTTTAGCAATTCGTAAATTAACTAATTTTAATGCAAAAGAAAATCACATTAAAAAAGGACTCTTAAATGTTGTAAAAAATACAGGTTTAAAAGGAAGATGGCAGATTTTGCAAAATGAGCCAAAAGTAATTTGTGATACTGCACATAATAAAGAGGGATTAGAGTTAGTTATGCATCAACTTAAAAAAGAGAGGTATAACAAATTGCATATAGTTATAGGAGTTGTTTCAGATAAAAAACTTGAAGATGTTTTGGGATTTTTTCCTGAAAAAGCAAGTTATTATTTTTGTTCACCAGGTATTCCTAGAGCATTAAATGTTGATGATTTAGAAAGAGAAGCAAAAAAGTTTAAGTTACTTGGAGAAAAATATAATTCTGTAAATGAGGCATATAAATCTGCAAAAGAAAATGCAACAAATGAAGATGTAATTTATATTGGTGGAAGCACTTTTGTTGTTGCTGAGATTTTATAAAAAAAAGTAAATAAATTTTTGCAGGATGTAAAAACTATTTTATATTTGCAACCGCTTAAGTCAATTAGTTTAGTTGGTTCAGAGCATCCCGATTTTTATCGGGAGGGTAAGGGTTTCAAATCCCTTATAACCCATGATATTCCATCTCGATAAGGAATTAGAAAAAAATATTCGGGCAATTAGCTCAGTTGGTTCAGAGCACCTCGTTTACACCGAGGGGGTCGGGGGTTCGAATCCCTCATTGCCCACTAAAACTCTTTCGTTAATTCGTTGGAGTTTTTTTTGTTTTTACGGCTATGATTTATACTGTTTACATTTTAATTAGTGAGAAAAGAAACCGTTATTATATTGGTTGTACATCAAATTTATCGAGGCGTTTAGTAAGACATCAGCAAAAAAGTAAAGGTTTTACTGGTTCTGTTAATGATTGGGAGTTGAAATATAAAGAAGAGTATATTAGCAAGAAAGCTGCTTACCAACGAGAAAAGATGATAAAAAAGTGGAAAAGCAGGAAAAAAATAGAACAATTAATAAATGAGAATTAGCTCAGTTGGTTCAGAACATCCCGATTTTTATCGGGAGGGTCAGGGGTTTCCGAAAAATTGGAACGCGTCGAATCCCTTATTGCCCACAAAAGCTTTCTAAGAAATTAGGAAGCTTTTTTTATAATGTAAATTTAGTGTTGAATAGTTTCATTTTTGTATTTTTGTATTTTAAAGGAAAAAAAAATTAAATCTAATTGATGGAATTTGAACTCCTAAAAAATAAAAGAATATTAGTTACAGGAGGAGCAGGTTTTATTGGTTCAAATTTGTGCGAGGCATTATTGAACTTAAAAGTATTTGTCTCTTGTTTAGATAATTTTTCTACAGGTAAAAAAGAGAACTTACTTTCTTTTGAATCAAATCCAAATTTTTTATTGATAGAAGGAGATGTTAGAAACCTATCTGATTGTGAAAAAGCAGTTGAAGGTGTTGATTATGTTTTGCATCAAGCAGCACTAGGCTCAGTTCCAAGATCAATAAAAGATCCAATTACATCGAACGATGTAAATGTTGGTGGTTTCTTAAACATGCTCACGGCATCAAGAGATGCAAAAGTAAAGCGTTTTATTTATGCTGCAAGTTCATCAACATATGGCGATTCAGAATCGATGCCTAAGGTAGAAGATGTAATAGGAAAACCGTTATCTCCTTATGCAGTAACAAAATATGTAAACGAATTATATGCCGATGTTTTTTCTAGTATTTACGGATTAGAAACCATTGGATTGCGATACTTTAATGTCTTTGGAAGAAGACAAGATCCAAATGGAGCATATGCAGCAGTAATTCCAAAATTTGTGAGTCAATTAATGAATAACACTTCACCAGTAATCAATGGAGATGGAAATTACTCAAGGGATTTTACTTATATAGATAATGTAGTTCAGGCGAACTTGTTAAGCTTAATCACAGAAAATAAAGAAGCTTTAAATACAGTATATAATGTAGCCTATGGAGATAGGAAGACCTTGAATGATCTGATGAAGTATTTAAAGGAATATTTATCTGAGTTTGATTCAAAAATTGTAGGTATTGAAGTGAAATATGGGCCGAATAGATCTGGGGATATTCCACACTCGCATGCTAGTATAAAAAAAGCAAAAAATAATTTAAATTATGATCCTAAATATTCATTACAACAAGGCTTAAAAGAAGCTGTTAAATGGTATTGGGATAACTTATAAAATATGGACGAAATTAAAATTGCAGTTATTGGTCTTGGTTATGTAGGTTTACCACTTGCAAGATTATTTGCTACAAAATATGCTGTAGTAGGGTTTGATGTTAACAAAGAGAGAATTGCTGAGTTAATGTCTGGAAAAGATGCTACTTTAGAAATTTCTGAAGACGTATTGAAATCTGTTTTAGTTGATAATAGACATGTAGGAAAAGGGCTTTTTTGTTCAGCCTCAATTGAAGATATAAAAAACAGTAACTACTATGTAGTTACTGTTCCTACACCTGTTGATAAGAAAAATCGCCCAGTTTTAACACCTTTAATTAAAGCAAGTGAAACTGTTGGAAGTGTTTTAAAACATGGAGATATAGTGGTTTATGAATCCACAGTTTATCCTGGAGCAACTGAAGAAGATTGTGTGCCAGTTTTAGAAAAAATTTCAAGACTGAAATTTAACAAAGACTTTTATGCTGGATATTCGCCAGAGAGAATTAATCCAGGAGACAAGGAACATACGATTGAAAAAATTTTAAAAGTAACCTCAGGTTCTACACCTGAAATCGGAAGAAAAATTGATGATTTATATAGATCTGTAATTACAGCTGGTACGCATTTAGCTCCTACGATCAAGGTAGCTGAAGCGGCTAAAGTAATAGAAAATTCGCAAAGAGATATCAATATTGCTTTTGTGAATGAATTGGCTAAAATATTCAATTTAATGAATATCAATACGCATGACGTATTAGAAGCTGCAAGCACAAAATGGAATTTTTTACCTTTTAAGCCAGGTTTAGTTGGAGGGCATTGTATTGGGGTTGATCCTTATTATTTAGCACAAAAAGCACAGGAATGCGGATATAATCCAGAAATTATATTAGCAGGAAGAAGAATGAATGATAGTATGGGAAGTTATGTTGCAACAGAAGTGATTAAGACAATGATTCAGAAAGATATTAAGGTCAAAGGAGCTGAAATACTACTATTGGGATTTACTTTTAAAGAAAACTGTCCGGATGTTAGAAACACAAGAGTTGTAGATGTAGTGGCTGCCCTAAAAGAGTATAATACTCAAATTACTATTTATGATCCCTGGGCAAATACAAAAGAAGTTGAACATGAATATGGATTGACAACCATAAAAGAAATTCCAAATGCTAAGTTCGATGCAATTGTATTAACAGTTGCTCATAATGAATTTGAAAATTTAGATTTACAATTATTAAAAAAAAACACTTCTGTAGTGTATGATGTGAAAAATAAATTATCTGATAACCAGAAAGATAAAGGGCTTTAAAAAAATATGAATATTACAGTTATTGGTACAGGATATGTTGGTTTAGTAACAGGAGCTTGTTTCTCAGAAATGGGAAATACCGTTGTTTGTATAGATAATAATCAAGATAAAATTAATAAACTTAATAAAGGAATTGTTCCAATTTATGAACCTGGATTAAAAGAATTAATTCAGAATAATTCAACTAAGACATTGTTTTTTTCCACAGAAATAGAAAAAGCAGTGAAAAAAAGTGATATTATCTTCATAGCTGTTGGAACCCCAATGTCTGCTGATGGAAGTGCAAATTTATCCTCTGTATATGATGTTGCAAAATTGATTGGGGAAAATATAGCTTCACAAACTATTGTAGTAACAAAATCTACTGTACCCGTTGGTACAACTTTTAAAATACAAGAAATTATTCAATCTAAACTAACAAATAGAAATATTACTGTTAAATTTGACGTAGCATCTAATCCAGAGTTTTTAAAAGAAGGCTCAGCTATCGATGATTTTATGAAACCAGATAGAGTGGTTATAGGAGTAAGTTCTGATTTTGTTCTTCAAAAAATGAAAGAATTGTATTCTCCTTTTTTTAGAACACATGATCGCTTTATCACTATGGATGTTCGTTCTGCAGAAATGACAAAATATGCCGCAAATGCTATGTTAGCAACTAAAATATCATTTATAAATGAGATTGCTAATATTTGTGAAAAAGTGGGCGCTGATGCAAATCAGGTTAGAATAGGTATTGGTTCGGACAAGAGAATAGGGTACAGCTTTATATACCCTGGAATTGGTTATGGAGGAACTTGTTTTCCTAAAGATATAGCTGCTTTAAAAAAAATAAGTATTGCTAACGGTTATGATCCAGTGCTTATTAGTGCTGTTGAGAATGTAAATTACAATCAAAAAAAGCTTTTTGTAAATAAAGTAATCTTAAGATTTGGAGAAAACTTAAAAGGTTTAATTTTTACTATTTGGGGTCTGTCATTTAAGCCGGAGACAGATGATATGAGGGAGGCACCTTCAATATATGTGATAAAGGAACTTGTAAAAAGAGGCGCTAAAATTAAAGCTTTTGACCCAAAAGCAGTGAAAGAAGCACAAGAGCTTTACTTGTGTGAAATAGATAATATAACCTATGCAGAATCAAAATATGAGGCATTGAAAGATGCAGATGCTTTAATTTTATTAACAGAATGGAAAGAATTTAGGTCACCAGATTTTGAGGAAATTAAAATGCAATTGAAAACCCCTGTTATTATCGATGGGAGAAATCAATATAAAAGTTTAGATTTGCAAGAGAAAGGTTTTGAGTATTATCAGGTTGGTAGAAATTAGGTTATTAAAATTTACCTTTTTTGGCACCAACTAATACATAACCAGGTTTTTTTAAACATGATATAACTAAAAGAATAATAAGTTTACCAATAAATTTGGGTTAGGTTTAATAAAGGAATAGTGAATTTTTTTTTTGAAAAAAAAGATAGAATAAGTTGATATGAAGAATTTTGCATTGATAGGGGCTGCGGGTTATATAGCTCCAAGACATTTAAAAGCTATCAAGGAGACAAAGAATAACTTGATTGCTGCGTTGGATAAATTTGATAGCGTTGGGGTTATGGATAGTTATTTTCCAAAAGCAGAATTTTTTATTGAGTTTGAGCGTTTTGATCGCCATATTGAAAAGTTAAAAAGGGAACAAAATGTTCTTTTGGATTATGTAAGCATTTGTACGCCAAATTATTTACACGACTCACATATTAGAATGGCGCTTCGTAGAGGTGCTGATGCCATATGCGAAAAACCACTAGTATTAAATCCCTGGAATGTTGACGCACTTGCTTCAATTGAAAAAGAATGTGGTCAAAAAATTAATACAATTTTACAATTGAGATTACATCCAAGTATTATTGCTTTAAAAAAGAAAATTGGAAATGATCTAAAAAATAAAATTTATGACATTGATTTGACATATATAACTTCTAGAGGAAATTGGTATGATATTTCTTGGAAAGGTGATGAAAGTAAGTCAGGAGGAATAGCTACAAATATTGGAGTGCATTTTTATGATATGTTGTCTTGGATATTTGGAGAGGTAAGAACTAATATTGTACACTTGAGGGATAAAGATAAATCGGCTGGCTATTTGGAGTTTGAGAAAGCAAGGGTACGCTGGTTCCTGTCTATTGATGAGAACTCGTTGCCTAAAAATGTAAGGGAAAAAGGACAAGGAACCTATAGATCTATTTTGGTAGATAATGAGGAAATAGAATTCAGTGTAGGTTTTACAGACTTGCACACTGATAGCTATAGAGAAATACTAAAAGGAAATGGGTTTGGATTAAATGAAGCAAAACCATCAATTGAGATTGTTCATGATGTCCGAAATAATGAAGTATTAAAAACAGGTGATAAACATCCCTTTTTAGTTAGTTGATAGTTTATGCCTAAAATAACAATTATCTAACTACAATAATAAAAATAAGTATGAAAAAAAAAGCAATAATAGTTTCTGGATACTTTAATCCAATTCATAAAGGACATATTGAGTATTTTAATAATGCCAAAGCATTAGCTGATGAACTTTTTGTAATTGTAAATAATGATATGCAGAGATCAATAAAAGGTTCTGCAGAATTTCAAAAAGAAGAAGAACGATTATTTATTGTCCAAAATGTTAAAGCTGTAAATATAGCATTTATTTCTATAGATATGGATAGAACAGTTTGTACATCTATTCGTAAAATTTTTCAATTATATGGTGAATCTTATGAGTTGGCTTTTGCAAATGGTGGAGATCAAAATAATAATTCAATACCTGAAGTGAGCGTTTGTAATGAGTTAAATATTCAATTAATTGATGATTTAGGTGATAAAATTCAATCTTCTTCTTGGTTGTTGAAAAAAAGTTGAAATTATAAAAATATGAAATATTGATGTTTTTTTGGAGCAACTAAAAAAATTAAACTATCAATTTTTTTGACAGTAGAAATCAATATTGTACTTTTGAGTTTTTAAAAATTGCCCTTTAAAACTTTTAAAATTTTTTGAATATTATCAAAAAGAAAAATTATAAAATGAAAAAGAGAACTCAATTATTACTAGTTTTATCTTTTATTCTTTTTATTTCTACAATAGAAGCTCAATATATTAGTCAATTGAATAATATAGATGTTAGCAATCTATTGGATAAACAGATAAAACTGTACTGGAATTCTATTCAAAAGAATAGTTATACGATGGATCAAGTTGAAACCATTGCGAAAGCTCAATGTACTTCTTCATTAAAAATAGCAGAGTTTAAAAAGAGCATTAATAATCTTGACACTTTTTCAAATCAAAAAGAGATAAAAAATAATATTTTAGATAAAGTAAAGACATATGATTTTGCATATTGTATTTATTCTGAGTTGGCAAAGCAACTAGAAACTCAAAAAATAAAGGTAAAAGATGTGCCTACTTTTCTCATAATAAAAAAGGTGTTTGTTCCATTAGATAAATTAAGCCAAGAAGATTTAGGGTTATTAAAATTTTAAAATGATGTCTACTGAATTAAAAAAATGGTTTGTGTTACTTACAAAATTCAGAAGAGAGATGATGGTATGTAGCCAACTTTCAAATTTAGGGATAGACGTATATTTACCAACTAAAATAGAATTTAGGCTATGGTCTGATAGAAGGAAAAAGGTGATAGTTCCTTTGTTGCCCTCTATGGTCTTGGTTAGTTTGGAGGAGAATAATATAAATGAAGTATTTAAGGCGAGGGGTGTGGTTCGATATTTATTTGAGCAAGGTAAGCGAGCAAATGTTTCAGATGAAGAAGTGTTAGCGATGCAAAGTTATTTAAAAAAAATCTATCCATCGGATTCAAAAGAATTTAAAGTGGGTGATATGGTAAAAATACCTTTGTTAGAGCAAGAAGGTAAACTTCTCTCTGTAAAAGGGAAAAAGTGTTTGGCTCGATTAAATAAATTGGGAGCCCTAGTGTCATTTCAACTGAATTAATCAGTTGAGATTTTTATATAAAAACAACCATTACTGTGAGTAGTGAGGGCGGGGCCGTGAGGAAAATAAAGGTTTTAAAACTTTAAAAGTAATAACCGCTAATTTAAAATATAAAATAACAATAAAATTAAAACGGACTACCACGAAGTTAGTCGAAAAAAATAGAGTTTTTTATGAAAAAAATCTTGCTAATATTTGGAACCAGACCAGAAGCAATTAAGATGGCTCCCTTGGTAAAAGAGTTTCAAAAACATCCAGAAGTTTTTGACACTAAAGTATGTGTTACAGCTCAGCATAGAGAAATGTTAGATCAAGTATTAGATTTTTTTGATATTACACCAGATTATGATCTTAATTTAATGAAGCCAGGTCAAAACTTATATAGTCTTACTGCTACTATAATTGAATCTCTAAAGCCAATTTTAGAAAAATTTGAACCCGACTTTGTATTTGTGCATGGAGATACTACTACTACAATGGCAGGGTCAATCGCAAGTTTTTATTCAGGAGCTAAAGTATGTCATGTGGAAGCGGGATTAAGAACTTATAATAAGTTATCTCCTTTTCCGGAAGAAATAAATCGTCAAATCACAAGTAGAGTTTGTGATTATCATTTTGCACCCACGGAAACTTCTAAAAAAAATTTATTAAAAGAAAATGTTTCTGAGGATTCAATTTTGGTGACTGGAAATACGGTGATTGATGCACTATTAAAATCTGTTGAAAAAGTAAATCAAAATCCTAGCAAGCTAATTCAAGATCTCTCTCATAAAATTGGAGATTTAGAAGTTATTTTGGTTACAGGACACAGAAGAGAGAATCATGGAGGAGGGTTTGAGAGAATCTGTAGAGCTTTAAAAACAATTGCTGAAGATAATAAAAAACGTTTAGTCATCTATCCTGTCCATTTAAATCCAAAAGTACAAATACCAGTTAATAGAATCTTATCAAGTGTTAGTAATATAATTTTAATAGACCCTTTAGCTTATCAGGATTTTATTTGGCTTATGAATCGATCTAAAATTATTATTACTGATAGTGGAGGTGTTCAAGAAGAAGCACCTAGTTTGGGAAAGCCTGTTTTGGTAATGAGAGATACTACTGAAAGGCCAGAAGCTGTAGAAGCAGGAACTGTTTTATTAGTAGGGACAAATGAGGAATTGATTGTTACAAAAGCATTGGATTTACTCAATAATGAAGATAATTTTATTAAAATGTCAAAGCTGCATAATCCATATGGAGATGGATTGGCATCAAAAAGAATTGTGAATTTTATAAATAATTTAAAATAATGAAACCAGAAGTTGTAACTATAGGATTGGGATATATTGGATTACCCACATCAGCTTTGATAGCCTCACATGGAACTTATGTTTTGGGTGTTGATATTAACCAGCAAGTAGTTGATACTATAAATCAAGGAAAAATACATATAGTTGAAACTGATTTAGAAGAAATTGTTTCAAAGGCAGTTTCAAAAGGGTTTTTCAAAGCTTCAACAAAAGGAAGTTCTGCAGAAGTATATTTAATTGTAGTTCCTACTCCTTTTAAAGGAAATCACGAGCCAGATATATCGTTTGTGGAAGCTGCAACAAAAGGAATTATTCCGTTATTGAAACAAGGGGATTTGTATATTATAGAATCTACTTCACCAATTGGTACTACAGAAAAAATGCAAAAATTAATATTTGCATCAAGACCTGAACTAAAGGGACACATTCATATTGCTTATTGTCCTGAAAGAGTGTTACCAGGTAATGTAATGCATGAACTAGTTTATAATGATCGTGTTATTGGTGGAGTTGACGAAGCCTCCACTCAAAAAGCAATAGCATTTTACGCTAAGTATGTGAAAGGAGAACTGCTTGCTACCAATGCTCGTACAGCAGAGATGTGTAAATTAGTAGAAAACTCATCAAGAGACGTTCAAATAGCTTTTGCTAACGAGCTTTCATTAATTTGTGATAAGGCAGATATTAATGTTTGGGAATTAATTAACCTAGCAAATAAACATCCAAGAGTAAATATATTACAACCTGGATGTGGAGTTGGCGGACATTGTATAGCTGTTGATCCTTATTTTATTGTTGCTGATTATCCGATGGAGTCAAAGATTATTGGTACTGCTAGAGAGGTAAATAATTATAAATCTTTTTGGTGTGCTGAAAAAATTCAAAATGAAAAACTTCAATTTGAATTAAAACACGGGAGAAAGCCTAAAACAGCTTTAATGGGTTTAGCATTTAAACCAAATATTGATGATTTAAGGGAATCACCGGCTAAGTACATAGCTCAAAAGGTTTTACAAAACTCAAATAATGAAGAGCATTACATAGTTGAACCAAATATTGAAACACATTCAGTTTACAAGTTAACAGATTATCAGGTAGCAATTGAAAAATCAGATATAATTGTGTTTTTAGTAGCTCATGATGAATTTAAAGGAGTGTCAATAAATTTTAATAAAGTCGTGCTGAATTTTTGTGGTTTAGATATTTAAATATAAATTTTGAAAAAAACATATAGTGAATTTATTAGAAATGCTTTTACAGTTGTATTAGGAACTTCTGTAGCTCAAGTATTTCCTTTAGCATTTTATCCAGTTTTATCAAGATTATATAGTCCTGAAGATTTTGGGCTTATGGCGCTCTTTATGTCTGTCACTGCAATAATGGTTATAGTATCTTCTGGAGCTATTGAACAAGCCATTCTTGTATGTAAAGATAGAATTGAGACAGAGCTAGTAATAAGGTTATTGTTGTTAAGGAGCATAGTTGTTCTTTTAATTATATATTTTATTTTAATAATATCGATTAATACAATTCCATTTTTATTTAAATTTAAAGAGTTTGAAAAATGGATTATTATAGCTCTTTTAACCTCTTTTTTTACAATTATTTTTAATTTATATAATGAATGGTGTGTTAAACAAAAAGAGTTTAAAAGCTTAGCTAAAAATAAAATTTATAATTCCTCGTTTACATCTTTATTTAAGTTGTTAAGTAAGTATTGTTCATTTTTGTCGAATGGTTTAATTTTTGGCGAATTAATAGGTAAATTTTTGGTTTCATTTATTAGTGTCAAATCTATGATGAATAAAGGCACTAATATCTTCAAAGACTATAATATTGCATTAATAAATAGAGCCCGAAAAAAATTCAAACAGTACCCAAGATATATGATGTTTGATATGTTAATAAATACAATTGGAGGTTCAGCTCATGTCTATATAATTGCAGCCTATTTTAGTGCAACAGAATTAGGCTACCTAACTTTAACATTATCACTTTTAACTTTACCTGTTTCTGTAATAAGTGCAGGAATAAAAGATGTATTTAGACAAAAAGCGAATGATTTATTCATTAATGAAGGATCGTGTAGAAAACTATACCTCGATTTATTAAAACCATTACTAATTGGTGGTCTTGTTTTTTTTGGAATTCTTTATGTTATTGTTCCATATATCTTTCCTTTTGTTTTAGGAGATGAATGGGTGAAATCTGGGTTATACGCTCAGTATTTAATACCTTTTTTTTATTTCAATTTTGTAAGTATGTCTCTCGGGGGTATCTTTGTGATAGCCAATAAAATAAAAATCTCACTATACTGGCAAATTTTTAATACTATTAGTACAATCGTTGTTTTATTTATCGGAGCAGCGATTTATAAATCTATATATATTACGTTAGTATTGTATATGATTTCTAAATCAGTTTCATATATTTTATATATGTTATTATCATATAAATATTCTATAAATTACAAGTATGATAAAAACTAAATATATATATCTATTTATAGGAATTATAATTTATAAGTTTTTAAGTGATTATGTATATAATAATATAATATCAGTATTATTTTCATATCAAAACTTTGAAAATAACCCTACCCCTAGAAGTATGCTTATTTCTTGGTTAATGGTTTTGATTTTATCTCCTTTAATAATTAAAACAAATTTTCAAGAGAAGGTATCATCAAGTATTATTAAGATCTTGATTTTGGCTTCTTTTATTCCAACATGTACAATGATTGGCTTCAATAGTTCATATGAAACTGAATATATAATCTTAATGTTTATATACTGGGTTATATTTCTAACATCAAATCTATACATTCCAAAAATAACATTTGGGGAAAAAGATTTTTCAAAAAACTCTTATTTATTTGGAATAATAGTTATAATATTAAGTTTAACAGTTATTATTATCTCATGGAGATATACCGGTTTTAGAATGCAATTTGATTTGATACAAGTTTATGATGTTAGAACTGAAGCTAGAGGCTATCAAATACCAACAATTATTGGTTATCTAGCCACTTTTTCAGATAATATCCTCCCAATTGCTCTAGTTTATTTCTTATACAAAAAAAAGAGAATGATAGCTATGTTCATTGCATTTGTTATTTTTTTAAATTTCGGAATCACAGCGACCAAACAGATTATTTTTTTACTATTTTTATCATTAATAGGTTTTTATTTTATTAGAAATTTAAAATTTACAAATAAATTTATATGGATTTTTATAGGTGTATTATCTGCAGGTGCACTTGAGTTTATTTATTTTAAAACTTATGTAATATCATTGTTAAGCACGTATAGAGTACTTTTTATTCCAGCTAAATTGCATTATGTTTTTTACACCTTTTTCTCTACTCATGAATTAGATTATTTTAGACAATCTTTTTTAAAATATTTCATTGAATCTCCATACAAAGAAAATATAGGTTTTTTAATGGGGTATGAAGATATTGGAGATATAACAGCAAGAGCAAATAATGGATTATTTACAGATGCTTATTATAATTTTGGTTCAATAGGCGTTATAATATTTCCAATAATTTTAGTTGTTATATTAAAAATATTAGATGGTTCAGTCATCGGTTTAAATCAACGTTTTTTATTTATTATAATAATAAGTACCTCTTTCGTACTAATTGGATTGCCTTTTTCAACAGCATTGTTTTCAGCAGGTTTAATTCCTCTTATTGTTTTCTTAAATTCACTAAATAGAGAATCTGTATAAAATTATGATTAAAGTATGTCACATCATTAGCGGTTATTATAGAATAGACGCACGAGTTTTTCAAAGGCAATGTAAATCATTGCAAAAACACAATTTCGAGGTCAGTGTTTTAACAAATGACGGAGAGCCTGAAGAGATTATAGAAGGAATACCTTTTTACAGTTGTAATAAAGTTTATAATTCAAGAATAAAGACATTATTTGTTGCTTCAAAACAATTTTATAAAAAAGCAAAAATCATTGATGCAGATGTGTATCAGTTACATTCCCCTGAGTTATTGCCTTTAGGAATGAAATTAAAAAGATTAGGAAAGAAAGTGATTTATGACGCTCATGAGCATATGCCAATGCATATTTTAGAAAAAGATTGGATTCCTAAGCCTATTAGAATCCCATTATCAAAATGTGTAAAATGGTACATGGAATATACATTGCCAAGGTTTGACTTTGTTATAACACCTCATTCTCATGTTGTATCAGATTTAAAAAATAAAGTAAAAAATATTGAGTTGATTGCAAATTTTCCATTAGTCAAAAAAATAAATAATTTCAGTTTTGAAGAATATTCAAATAGAGAAAACATTATTTGTTATACAGGAACTGTTTACCCATATAGTAATCAGCAATTGTTGGCTAATGCTTTACAAAGATTTTCCAATTTAAAATACGATATTGCAGGTTATATTGATAGTGAATTGTTGAAAGAATTAGAATCAATTATTTCACCTTCTAAATTTAAGTTTCACGGTCGTATTTCTTTTAATAAGTTGCATGATTTTTATAATAATTCAACAATTGGGTATGTTTTGTACGATTATAAATTAAATTTGGGGTATAAGTTAGGTTCTTATGGGACCAATAAAATTTTTGAATATATGGAAGAGGGGCTTCCTTTTATATGTACTGATTACACTCTTTGGAAGGAAATTTGTGATCATCATCATTGTGGTATTTATGTACCACCTGGTGATCAGCAAAAACTAGAAGAAGCATTGAGTTTTCTTATTGAGAATAAAGAAGAAGCTTATAAAATGGGACAAAATGGAAAACAGGCTGTTAAGAAGATATTTAATTGGGCAAGTGAAGAATCAAAATATATAAAAATATTTAATAGTATATAATTTTAATTTAAAAAAAGTAATGAAAAAAGCATTTATAACAGGGGTTACAGGGCAAGATGGATCATATTTATTAGAATTTTTATTAGAGAAAGGCTATGAAGTTCATGCAATAGTTAGAAGATCTTCTGTTTTTACATCTAAAAGAATTCCAAAAAAATATTGGAATCATGTTAATTTTAAAAGTTATCATGGAGACCTAACAGACTCAAGTAACTTACACGCATTAATTGGGAAGATAAAGCCAGATGAAGTATATAATCTAGCTGCACAATCACATGTAGGAGTTTCTTTTGATGTTCCTGAATACACTGGTGAAGTTGACGCTATAGGTACTATAAGATTACTAGATGCTATTAGAGATACTGGTGTGAATACTAAATTTTATCAGGCCTCTACCTCAGAGCTATTTGGAGGCTTACCAGGAACAGAACCACAAAGTGAAACCACGCCATTTTACCCTAAATCTCCTTATGGAGCAGCAAAGTTATATTCATATTGGGTAACTGTCAATTATAGAGAATCTTATAATATGTTTGCTTGTAATGGTATATTGTTTAATCATGAGTCTCCACGAAGAGGAGAAACATTTGTTACTAAAAAAATAACTCAGGCTGTTGCTAAAATATTTAAAGGAGAACAAGATGTATTACAATTGGGTAATATTGATGCTAAAAGAGATTGGGGATATGCCAAGGATTATGTTGAAATGATGTGGCTAATGTTGCAACAAGACAAACCAGAAGATTTAGTTGTAGCTACTGGTAAATGTTACACAATTAGAGAATTTACAGAAAAAGCCTTTAAACATGTTGGAATTATTATATCTTGGAAAGGTGAAGGAGAGGATGAGATCGGTATTGATAAAGATAATGGACGTGTATTAGTTAAAATCAATCCAAAATACTACAGACCAGCTGAAGTTGAATTACTTTTGGGAGATGCTTCTAAAGCAAAAGAAGTTTTAGGCTGGGAGTCAAAAACAAGTTTAGATGAACTTGTTAAGATAATGGTTGATTACGACCTAGAGCATAATGATTATGGTTTTGATTAATTTAATTTAAAAAAGATGTATAACGATTTCAAAACAAAATCCTCTTCAATTTTTCCAGAGGTGAAAATTATTACACCTGACGTATTTAAAGATAATAGAGGGTTTTTATTTACAGATTATTTAGATTCATTTTTCAAAGATGAATTTAGCCCTAGTCTTAATTTTGTTCACAGTAAAAATGCCCACAATAATGCAAAAGTGTTAAGAGGTATTCATGGTGATTTTGATTCATATAAATTAGTAGAATGTTTATACGGAGAAATTTATCAAGTTGTTGTAGATTGTAGAGAAAACTCTCCAACTTTCTTAAAGTATGATAGTTTTATCCTAAATCATTCAAAGCCTGAAATGATCTTAATGCCACCAGGATTTGGAAATGCATTTCTAGTTACTTCAGATTATGCTGTTTATAATTATAAATTAGCATATGATGGAACTTATAATGACCATGATAAACAGTTTACTTATAAATGGAACGATAAAAGAATTAATATTAATTGGCCAATTAAAGATCCAATTTTATCAAATAGAGACAAATAAAAATAACAGATATGAGAAAAATTAATGATTCGAAAGGAAATCTACTTTGTATAGTTTATAAAGATGAAGATTGGGTTGAGGGACTAAATTTTATTACAGACAATAGTCTATTTATTCAAGTAGGTAGTTGGTGGTATCAAAATGGTAAAAACCTAGCAAAACATAAGCATAACATAGTTTCAAGAGAAGCTACTATTACGCAGGAGATGGTTTATGTGAAGTCTGGATCTATGTTGGCTACTATTTTTGACCAAGATATGAACTTTGTTGAAGAAGTTGTTTTAAAAGAAGGAGATATGGCTATCATGGCGTATGGAGGTCATGGGTACAAAATTTTAGAGGATGATACTAAAATAATTGAAGCTAAAAATGGACCCTTTGTAAGTGTTGAAGTAGATAAAGTGAAATATGAATAATTCAAAAGATATATTTATTCATAAAGATGCTGAATTTAAAATTGAACCAATTTTAGGTAATCATATCGCAATTGATAAGGGTGTTTATTGTACTGTAAAAGCAAATATAGGCTCTTATACTCACATAGCACCATATGTAACTATCATTGGTGGTTCAAATGGCTCTTTTATATGTGAAGGTGTTAATAATATAATGGCTGGTGCAAGACTAATATGTGGCTCAGATAGATTTGATGGTTCGGGTTTGTTTGGCGCTTTGATTCCAGAAGAATTAAAAGGCACTCAAATCATAAAACCTATAGTAATGAAACGTTTTTCAAATATAGGTACTAATTGCATTGTGCTTCCAGGTAGTATTATTGAAGAAGGTGTATTGATAGCAGCAGGAAGTTTGTTTTATGGTAAAAGCGAACCATGGACTGTATATAAAGGAAATCCTGCTATTCCAGTGAAGAAAATCGACCCAAGGAAAGCAATAAATAACTTTAAAATTTTAGAAAATAAAAAATAATTACTAAATAAAATCTTATGAATTTCATCAATCAAATGGAACCTTGGTTTGATCACCAAGAACAGGAAGCCTTAAACAAATACATGGGTGAAGGAGGTTGGGTTACAGAGTTTAAAAAAACTTTTGAATTTCAAGACCTTATAAAAAAGTTTACTGGAGCCAAACATTGTTTTGTTGTAAATAATGGTACTATAAGTCTTACTATTATGGCTATGGCTGCTGGAATTAAAGCAGGAGACGAGGTTTTAGTGCCAAATTATACGATGGTAGCAACACCTAATTCATTAAAAATGTTTGGAGCTGAACCAAAATTTATTGATGTTGACCCTAAGACTCTTTGTATTAGTCTTGATGAGATTAAGAAGAGTGTTACACCAAAAACAAAAGCAGTATTTTTAATGAATGCAAATGGTAGATATCCTTCAGATATTAATAAAATAGTCTCCTATTGTAAAGATAATAACCTAATTCTTTTAGAAGATAGTGCGCAAGCATTAGGCTCATTCTATTCAGACGGCACTCATCAAGGTAGAAAAGGAATCGCAGGTAGTTTTTCATTTTCGGCACCAAAAATTATTTCTACTGGCCAGGGTGGAGCTATTATTACAGATGATGATGAGTTAGCATATAATGTTTCTAGACTAAAAGATTTTGGACGCTCAGGTGGTGGTAATGATGTACATGAGATGATAGGTTATAATTTCAAATTCACTGATATTCAAGCTGTTATAGGTATTGTTCAAATGGGTAAATTAGATTGGCGTATAAATAGAATGAAAGAAATATATGCTAGATATAAAGAAAATCTTTCAAAACTTAAAGAAGTTCAGTTTTTTGATCAGGATTTACAAAATACAACTCCATGGTTTATAGATGTTAGAACTCAAAAAAGAAATGATTTAATGGCTTTTTTGAAGTTAAATAATATAGGTTCAAGAACAATGTATCCCCCTATAAACAAGCAACAAGCATATGGTATTGAAGGTGAACATATTGTTTCAAACGAGATTGGGATTTCTGGGTTATGGTTACCTTCTTCCTCTAAACTTACAAATAAACAAATTGATTATATTTGCCAAAAAATAATAGAATTTTATGAAAAATAAAGTTGCGTTTTTGGTTGTTTCATGTGATCATTACAGTGATTTATGGCATCCGTTTTTTAAAACATTTCATAAATATTGGAGTGACTGCCCATATCAATTATATTTAGCTTCAAATTTTAAGCAATATGAAGATACAAAAGTAAAAAACATCCCCTACGGAGAAGATCAGCCATTTTCAACAAATTTGATAAATATTTTAAAAAATATAGAAGAAGATAATATAATACTATGGTTTGAAGATGCATTTATAACTAAGAAGGTTAATAATGAATTTGTATCTAATTTAATTAATAAAGCTATTTCATTAAATATTGATCATTTAAAATTAACAGTTGATTACCCTTTGTATTATGGAAAAGAAACTGAATTATTCGGTTCAATTTCTAGAGGAGTTAAATATAGATCTGCTATTGGAATGGCATTATATAAAAAAAGTACCTTAGATCAAATTCTTATTCCTGGAGAAAGTGCATGGGAACTAGATAAATCTACAAGAACAGATAACTTAGATTTAGAGTTCCATTCGTTAAATTCAAAATTAAGATTTAATAGACCTTTCACAGTTATTAATTCGGTTGTAAAAGGTAAATGGATATTCAATGGTCCTAAATTTTTAAAAAGAGAGGGCTTAGAAAATGTAATAAATGGTAGAGAAAGACAATCAATTAAGGAATATTTATACATAAAGTTTTTTCTTTTTCGTGTAGAGATTTTCTTTTTATTTAAAAAATATTGGTATAACTAAAAATGAATGACTTAACTCGAATAATTCAACTTCCTGAAGTTATAGACCAAAGAGGCTCATTGTCATTTTTTGAGTCCAATAATCATATTCCCTTCAATATTAAAAGAACCTCTATTCTAACAGATTTATCAACTTTTAAAGAAAAAGATTACGCTTGTAAAAATCAAGAAGAATTTCTTGTAGTTCTTTCTGGTAGTGTTAATATTAGAATTAGGAAAAGGGATTTTGATGGAGTTTTTTTATTGAACAAACCAAATTTTGGATTATACATACCAAAAATGGCATGGAGAAGTGTTGTTAATTTTTCTCCTAATTCTATCTTATTAGTTTTAGGTTCTGATACTAATAAAGAAAATCAATATATTAAAGATTTTAATGAATACTTAAGAATTCTAGACAATGAGAAAGAATACCATAGAGAATTGTAAAATCGTAAATTTAAATTTCAATAAATCAAATACTAATATTACAATTGAGAACAACATTGATATCCCATTTGATGTAAAAAGAATTTATTACTTATATGGCATTCAAAATAATTCTATTAGAGGAGAGCACGCCCACAAAGATTTATATCAACTAATAATTGGACTAAATGATGGGCTGAAAATAAAAATTGATGATGGTGAAAATAAAAAAACAGTTACTTTAAATAGTCAAAACAAAGGTTTGTTGATTGTTCCTGGTATATGGAGAACTTTAACAGAATTTTCATCGGAATCTATTTGTTTAGTTTTAGCCTCTGAGTTTTATTCAGAAAATGATTATATTAGAAATTACAATGAATTTTTAAATTATAAAAAATGATACATCCTAACTCAGATTGTTTATCAAAAAACATTGGAAAAAAAACAAACATATGGCAAAACGTAGTAGTTTTACCTAACGCAATAATTGGAAATAATTGTAATATTTGTGCACACACATTAATAGAGAACGATGTTGTTATTGGAAATAATGTAACAGTTAAGTGTGGTGTTTTTTTATGGGATGGAATTACCATAGAAGACAATGTTCAAATTGGCCCAAATGTCACATTTACAAATGATAAGTATCCTAGAGCTAAAGCTACTTTTGAAATTCAAAAGACAGTGATCAAAAATAATGCCTCTATTGGTGGTGGAGCTATAATTTTAGGAGGAGTTACGATTGGAGAGAATTCAATGATTGGTGCAGGTAGCTTAGTAACAAAGAGTGTTCCTTCAAATGAATTATGGTTTGGTTCTCCAGCAAAATTTATACGAAAAATATGATAACCTTTTTAGATTTAAAAAAAATTAATGATAATTACTCTTCTGAAATAGAAAAAGCAGTTAAAAGAGTATTAAATTCCGGGTGGTATATCAATGGCCAAGAAAAAGAGAGATTCGAAGAAAATTATGCTAAATTTATTGGTTCTGATTACTCAATAGGTGTTGCTAATGGTTTAGATGCTTTACGGATTATTATAAGAGCATATATAGAGCTAGGTGTATTTAAAAAAGGAGATGAAATAATAGTTCCGGCAAATACTTTTATAGCTTCAATAATAGCAATTACTGATAATGGTCTAATTCCTGTACTTATAGATTCAGATAAAGATTCTTTACAAATAGACGAAAACGAAATAGAGAAATCTATAAGCTCTAAAACAAGAGCTATAATGGTTGTTCATCTTTATGGGCAATGTTCTTTTACTAAAAAAATTATTCAATTAGCTAAAAAATTTAATTTAAAGATAATTGAAGATAATGCGCAAGCTCATGGATGTAAATTTGAAGGAAAGGTTACCGGTTCAATTGGTGATGCTGCAGGCCATAGTTTCTATCCAGGAAAAAACCTTGGGGCAATTGGAGATGCAGGAGCTATAACAACTAGTGACCCAGAGTTAGCTTCCACAATTCGAACTTTAGCAAATTATGGTTCAAAAATAAAATATGTAAGTGAATATACAGGGTATAATAGTAGGTTAGATGAAATTCAAGCTGCTGTTTTAGATGTTAAACTCAAATATTTAGAAACTGAAATAGAAAAAAGAAAGAAAATAGCAGATTTATATTTAAAAAAAATAACAAATACACAGATCAAGCTACCATTAGTTAATGATTGGGAATCTCATGTTTTTCACTTGTTTCCCATTTTGGTAGAAAAAAGAGATGATTTACAAAGTTATCTTTTAGAAAACGGAATTCAAACTTTAATCCATTATCCAATACCTCCCCATAAACAAACGTGTTATAAAGAAATGAATCATTTATCTTTTCCTATCACAGAAGAAATTCATAATAAAGAATTAAGTTTGCCTATTGGCCCAGAAATATCTTTACAAGAAGCAGATTTTATTTCAGATATCCTTAACAAATGGAATCAATAATATTAGTATAAAATGAAGAATAAAAAAATTGTTATTATCGATTATGGAATGGGTAATATAGGATCCATTCAAAATATGTTAAAGTATTTAGGTGTTGAATCAATTATCACTTCAGATAAAAAAGATATAGAGAAAGCAGATAAGTTAATATTACCAGGTGTAGGTCATTTTAAATCAGCAATGGATAATATTAAGAAACTTGATATTATAGATGTATTAAGGTATAAAGTTTTAGAAGAGAAAAAGCCTATTTTAGGGATTTGTTTAGGTATGCAGTTAATGTGTAGCTTTGGTGAAGAAGGAGGTGTGCCAGGGTTGTCATTTATAGATGCAGACGTTAAAAAATTTAATTTTTTAGAAGATGATGAATTAAAAGTACCTCATATGGGTTGGAATAAAGTTGAATTAATCAATGATAATTCTCAAATATTTAAAGAGTCTATTGATGGATCAAAATTTTATTTCGTTCATTCTTATTATGTCAAATGTAATAATACTTCTGATGTATTAACAAAAACTGATTACGGTTTAAATTTTGACTCTTCCTTTGAAAAAGGGAATATATTTGGTGTACAGTTTCACCCAGAGAAAAGTCATAGTTATGGAATAAACTTATTTAAAAATTTCTTAAAAATTTATTAATGCAATTCACAAGAGTTATACCTGTACTTTTACTAAAAAATAATGGTCTTGTAAAAACTATTAAGTTTAAAAATTCTAAATATATAGGTGATCCTATTAACGCAATGAGAATTTTTAATACTAAAGAAGTAGATGAGTTAGTAATTTTAGATATTATGGCAACAAAAAATAAAAGAGAGCCAGATTATAAACTTATTAAAGAAATTGTTTCAGAAGCTTTTATGCCTATTGGATATGGTGGAGGAATAAATAAATTAGAACAAATTAAAAAACTTTTCCTAATAGGAGTTGATAAGATAATTATCAATTCAGCAGCTATTTTAGAGCCAGATTTAATAAAAAAAGCAACTGAAATATATGGGAATCAAAGCATTGTTGTTTCTGTAGATGTCAAAAAAAATTTATTGGGTAACTATAAATTATATTCGTATTCGAGTAAAAAAAAATTAAAACTTGACTTATTACAATTTATTAAAAAAATTGAAAGCCTTGGTGCAGGAGAGATTATTATCAATTCAGTAGATAATGATGGCACAATGAATGGATATGATACAGCTCTATTAGAATTGGTTTCTAAAAGCGTTAAGGTCCCTGTTATTGCTCTTGGTGGAGCAGGAAAAATTGAGGATTTAAAAAAAGCTGTAGAACATGGCGCATCAGCTGTAGCAGCAGGTTCTTTTTTTATTTTTCAAGGGATACATAAGGCAGTACTTATAAGTTATGTTAAAAGTGAATTATTAATGAAGGAAATATTAAAAAAATAAAATGAACAGTACAATTAAAACATGTAGCCGTTGTGTAATGGATTCAACAGCTAAAGAAATATCATTTGATAATAATGGAGAATGTAACTTTTGTAAACATTACGATACTGTAGAGAAAGCAGAAGTGTTTTCTGATGAAAGAGGACAAGAAAAACTTGATTTATTAGTCAGTCAAATAAAGAAGAAAGGAAAGAATAAAAAATATGATGTTTTAATAGGACTTAGCGGTGGAGTTGATAGTTCTTATGTTGCTTACCTCTTAAAAAAGAAATATAATCTCCGTGCATTAGCAATCCACCTAGACAATGGTTGGAACACTGAACTCGCAGTTGCAAATGTTGAACAAATTGTAAAAAGATTAGATATAGACTTAATTACTAACGTTTTGGATTGGGAAGAGTTTAGAGACATTCAAAGTTCATTTTTGAAATCTTCAATTTCTAATATTGAGATACCTACAGATCATGCTATTTGGGCTACACTTATCAAAACTGCAGGGAAGCATGGTATTTCATACATCGTGGCGGGTAACAATGTCGTTACAGAAGCAATCATGCCCGAATCATGGTTGTATGGATCTAAGGACTCGAAATTAATCAGAAGTATTCATAAGAAATTCGGAAAATTAAAAATGAAAACTTATCCATATTTAACTACATTCAATTTTTTTGAATATTTAATTTTAAGAAATATTAGATGGGTTCCAATATTAAACTACATTCCATTTGTAAAAGAAGATGCAAAAAAGCTGTTGATAGATGAGTTAGGTTGGAGAGATTACGGTGGTAAGCATTATGAAAATATTTTTACTAGGTTTTTTCATGCGTACTATTTGCCAGAAAAATTTGGTTATGATTTAAGAAAATGCTACTTATCTGCATTAGTTTGCTCAGGTCAGATGGAAAGAGCGGATGCAATCAAAGAACTTGAAAACCCACCTGCAAGTAAAAGTTTACTAAATGAAGATAGAGATTATGTAATTAAAAAGTTATTATTAAATAATAATGAATTTGATGAAATAATGAATAATCCAAATAAAGAATATACAGATTACCCAAATAATGAATCACTATGGCAAAAATTCGATTGGTTTGTTAAAATTGCAAGAAAAAGAATTACTCGAGTAGGATAAATTTATGAAAAAGAAAATTTGGTTGATAAATCAGTATGCAATGCCTCCAAAATACGAGGCTCGAATTCAAACTTTAAAGCGTGCTCAATATCTAGTTAAATTTGGATATGACGTCACTATAATTGCAGGTAGTTATCTTCATAATACTTCTGTAAATTTAATTAATGATGATAAAAAATTTATAACTAAAGAATATAATGGAATTAAATTTATTCATATTAAAACTAATGGCTATGAGGGTAATGGTATAAGACGTTTTTATAATTTAATTTTATTTGCTGTCCGTTTCTTTTACTTATCTAAAAAATTTGATAAACCAGACGTGATTGCTCAAATTGCTACAGTTCCATTTGGAAATATTATTTATTTTGTAGCAAAAAAAGCTAAAGCAAAGTACATTGTTGATGTTGTTGATTTATGGCCCGAGTCATTTGTTGCTTTTGGATTGATTTCAAAAAAAAACCCTCTAGCTAAAATAGGTTATTGGGCCGAAAAATGGTTATATAAAAGAGCGGATGAAATAGTCTTTTCAATGGAGGGAGGAAAAGATTATATTGTGGAAAAAGGATGGGATTTAGATTCAGGAGGTAATATAGATTTAAAGAAAGTTCATTATATCAATAATGGTGTTGATTTAAAAGATTTTGATTATAATAAGATTACGTATAAGATTAAAGATGTTGATTTGGAAAAAGAAAATGTTTTTAATGTTATTTATGTAGGTTCTATTAGATTAGCTAATAATTTGAAACAGTTAATTGATGCTGCAGAAATTTTAAAAAGTGAAGGTAATATTCAATTTTTGATTTATGGTGATGGTGAGGATAGAGTTTTTTTAGAAAATTATTGTAAAAGTAAAGATATTAAGAATGTTAAGTTTAAACAAAAATGGGTTGAATTAAAATACATCCCATACATCTTATCAAAAAGTTCTCTTAATATTTTAAATTACATGCCAAGTCCTATTGCAAGGTTTGGAGGTAGTCAAAGTAAATCTTTTCAGTACATGGCGAGCGGTAAACCAATATGTGCAAATATTCAATTGGCTTACTGTCCAATAACTAAAAATAATTTAGGAGTAGCTAAAAATTTTAAGGATGCTAAAGAATATGCCAAAGCTATATTGTCATTTGTAGATATGGACTCCAAAGATTACAATATAATTTGTTCTAATGCCCGAAAAACATCTGAAAATTACGATTACAAAAAGTTAGCGATAGAATTCGAAAAATTATTATAATTTAGTTGATATCATGTTTAATTATAAAATATTTTTAACATAGATGGTAAAATATATTAAATCCACAATAGATAAATCTGACCAGATTGCAAAAATACATTTAAAGTCTTTCCCAAACTTCTTTTTAACAACCTTGGGGTATTCTTTTCTAAAGACATATTATAAAAGTTGTGCAAAAAGTAAAGATGCTATTTCTATATGTGCGATTGACGATGATACAAAAACTTTATTAGGATTTAGTGTTGGTTGTTTCAATTCAAAAGGATTTAATAAAAAACTAATTTATACAAATTTAGATGCCTACTTTTTTCAAACAATAATTTTATTGTTCACAAAGCCAATAGCTTTGGTTAGATTATTTAAAAACTTAGGAAAAGGAAAGAATGTAAACAATGATGACGGTAACTATGCAGAATTGTTATCTATTGGGGTATCACCAGATAAAAATGGATTAGGGATTGGACAAAAATTATTAGTTGAATTTGAAAATAAAGTTAAAGAAAAAGGAATTAATGTAATAACTTTAACAACAGATGCAGATGCAAACGATAATGTTTTAAAGTTTTACAAAAAATCTGGATACGAAGTTTATTATGAATTTGTAACTTACCCAAGAAGAAAAATGTTTAAATTAATAAAAAAGATATAATTATATATAAAGAATAAGTCGAAATTTAATCATTAGATTTTTTAAAAATAAAAGAAACAAATACTTAGTCATTGTCCTTGAAAATTATAAATAATATATCGTAACAAAGATAAAAAATGAAAAAAAACATTTTAGTAACTGGAGGAGCTGGTTTTATAGGGTCACACCTTGTAAGGTTATTGGTAAATACGTATCCAGAATACAGTATAATAAATATGGATCTGCTTACTTATGCAGGAAATCTTGAGAATTTAAAGGATATTGAAGACAGGGAAAATTATACATTTGTTAAATGTAATATTTGTAATCTAAAAAAAGTAAGTCAGGTTTTTGAGGAATATCAAATAGATAGTGTGATTCATTTGGCTGCAGAGTCGCATGTAGATCGTTCTATTGAGGATCCATTTTCATTTGCTCAGACAAATGTGATGGGAACTTTGAGTTTATTACAGGCAGCAAAAGATTATTGGAAGGGGAATTTTGAAAATAAATTATTTTACCATGTTTCTACCGATGAGGTCTATGGGTCTTTAGGTGAAAAAGGTTTTTTTACTGAAGAAACAAAATATGATCCTCACTCACCTTATTCGGCCTCAAAAGCTTCTTCAGATCATTTTGTAAGAGCCTTTTCAGACACCTATGGATTACCTGTGGTGATTTCTAATTGCTCCAACAACTATGGTTCGTATCAGTTTCCAGAAAAATTAATTCCGTTATTCATTAATAATATTCTTCATAACAAACCTTTGCCGGTCTATGGAAAAGGAGAAAATGTACGTGATTGGTTATTCGTAGAAGACCATGCTAAGGCAATAGATGTGATTTTTCATAAAGGAAAATTAGGAGAAACATATAACATTGGTGGCTTTAATGAATGGAAAAATATTGACTTAATAAAAACCATTATTAAAACGACTGACCGTTTGTTGGGTAGAGAAGAGGGGGTTTCAGAAAAACTGATTGTCTATGTGACTGACCGAGCAGGTCACGATTTACGTTATGCCGTTGATGCCACCAAGTTAAAAAAAGAATTGGGCTGGGAACCATCCCTACAATTTGAGGAAGGAATTAAAAAAACAATTGCTTGGTATTTAGAAAATAGTTTATGGTTAGAGCAGGTTACTTCCGGAAAGTATCAAGATTATTATAAAAAAATGTATAATAAGTAATATAATTTTAATAAAAAATACAATTCTAGAAAAATCTATATAAGATCGAGGGGAGATTTCCTTTGTTGATTGATGGTTTAGGGGGTAAAATGCATTTTAGTAATTGGTTGCATTTGAAATTAAATTTAAGATTAGAATGTTTCTGTAAAAGGGCTAAAAAAATAATAGAATTTTATTATAGATAAAAAAGTTGTCAATATCGATTTTCTTCCCATTTTTAAAGTGAAAAATTTATAATATATTTGATGCAAATGTCAGTTTTTCTTATTTTACTCTATATATTTAAAATAATTAAATAATTCTAATAAATAATGAAAGGAATAATATTAGCAGGTGGAAGTGGGACAAGGTTGTATCCTATTACAAAAGGAGTGTCTAAACAGTTACTACCTGTATATGACAAACCAATGATTTATTATCCATTGTCAATATTAATGTTGGCAGGTATAAGAGATATATTGATTATCTCAACACCTGAAGATTTACCAAATTTTGAAAAACTGTTAGGAAATGGCAAAGATTTGGGAATTAAATTATCGTATAAAGAACAAAAAAACCCAGATGGTTTGGCTCAAGCATTTATTATTGGAGATCAGTTTATTGGAGATGATAATGTTTGTTTAGTGCTTGGAGATAATATTTTTTATGGAGGAGGGTTAATCAATATATTGAAGAAAGCACGTAACAATGTAGAAAAAGATAATAAATCTACAGTTTTTGGTTATTATGTGAATGATCCGGAAAGATATGGAGTAGCTGAGTTTGATGAGAAAGGTAACGTGACTTCGATTGAAGAAAAGCCAGAAGAACCAAAATCTAATTATGCTGTTGTTGGCTTGTATTTTTACACCAACGAAATTGTTCAGATAGCAAAAAGTGTAACACCATCACATAGAGGTGAATTAGAAATCACTTCTGTAAATCAAGAGTATTTGAGTAGAGGTCAATTGAAGGTAGAACTTTTAGGCAGAGGTTTTGCATGGTTAGATACGGGCACTCATGATTCCTTAATGGAAGCAGGACAGTTTATAGAAACGATAGAAAAACGTCAAGGATTAAAAGTAGCCTGTTTAGAAGAAATTGCATATTATATGAAATATATAGACAGTAATCAGGTTAAAAAATTAGCAGAACCATTAATGAAAAATGGTTATGGACAATATTTGATAAAATTGATAAAGTAGAACCTGAAATTTATAAAACAAGGAGTCTTTATTAAATAATTATTTTTATTTTAAGGACAAATAGGCAGCCGGCAGCCCAAATCTAAAATTAGTAATTGTCATCATTATTTTTTTTAAAACTTAGATGACTTATACAATTGTAAAAACAATTATCATTATCATTAGAAATACAAAAATGATAAATGATTTACACACACACATATGATACCATTTTCACCACCAAGAATAGATGATAAAACAGTTGACGAAGTTGTAAATGCTTTGAGGTCTGGTTGGATTACAACTGGTCCAAAAACTAAATTATTTGAAAAAAAAATAGCCAGTTATTGTAATGTTTCAAATGCACTGGCTGTTAATTCGTGGACAGCAGGGTCAGAACTTTTATTGTATTGGTTTGGAATAAAAGAAGGTGACGAAGTTATTGTACCTGTATATACGTATTGTGCTTCAGCGAATATTGTTATCCATAGAGGAGCTAAAGTGATTATGGTAGATGTCAATTCTGATTTTGGAATTGATATTTCTAAAATTGAAAAGCATATCACATCAAAAACTAAAGCAATTATTCCTGTCGATGTTGGTGGATTACCAATTCAGTTTGATGAGTTAAAAACTATTGTTAATAAACCAGAAATAAAAGAAAAATTCAACCCACAATCTGAAAATCAAGAAAAATTAGGTAGAATAATGATTCTTTCTGATGCAGCTCATTCTTTTGGGGCAAAATACAAAGGACAAAATGTAGGTTCTGAAGTTGATTTTACTGTTTTTTCTTTCCACGCTGTAAAAAACTTAACTACTGCAGAGGGAGGGGCAATATGTATTAATTTACCAGCCCCATTTGACAATACAGAAATTTATAAACAATTAAATACACTTTCTCTTCATGGACAAAATAAAGATGCTTTAGCTAAAACTCAAAAAGGAAGTTGGGAATATGACGTTATTGATGCGGGTTTTAAATGTAATATGACAGATATTTTATCATCTATTGGCTTAGTTGAGTTAGCTCGATATGATTCAGAAACTCTTCCAAGAAGGAAAAGTATTTTTAATGAATATTCTAAATTATTACAGAAGTATGATTGGTCAATCATACCTCATTTTGTAGATAAAAACCGAGAGTCATCATACCACTTATTTTTGTTAAGAATAAAAGCGATAACTCTAGAGGAAAGAAATTTAATTATTCAAGAGATATTTGAACAAGATGTCTCTGTAAATGTGCATTATAAACCATTACCGATGCTGTCTTATTACAAAAATTTAGGGTATGAAATAAATGATTATCCAGTAGCAAAATCATTATGGGAGTGTGAAATATCTCTACCTGTATATTATGATTTAACGGATGATGATGTAAATAAAGTAGTAGAAGTTGTTGCCGCTTCAGTAAAAAAAATTAAAGGATAATGATAAAAAGAATATTTGATTTTACTATCTCATTTATTAGTTTACTTATTCTTTTCCCTATATTATTTTTAGTTTCTTTAATAATTAAGTTTACATCTTTGGGACCAGTTTTTTATAAACAAGTAAGAGTTGGTAGAGGTAATAAAGATTTTAAAATTTTTAAATTTAGGACAATGCATATAGATGCTGATAAAATGGGGTTATTAACTATTGGTGGCAGAGATCCAAGAGTGTCTTATGTTGGTTATTATTTGAGAAAATATAAATTAGACGAACTTCCTCAATTAATTAATGTTTTTAAAGGAGATATGAGTTTCGTTGGGCCTAGGCCAGAAGTAAGACAATATGTAAATTTGTATTCTGAAACTCAAAAGAAAGTGTTAGATGTTAAACCAGGAATTACAGATTTAGCATCTATAGAGTTTAAAGATGAAAATGAGATTTTATCAGAACAAGAAGACCCAAATCAATACTATATAGATGTAATTATGCCTCAAAAGCTTAAAATTAATTTAAAGTATATTGAAAATAGAAACTTAGTGAAAGATGTGGGTGTAATTGTTAAAACTTTTAAAGCAATTTTAAAATAATAAATTTTGAAAGCAAAAATAGTTCTTTCTGGTTCTAACTCAAATGAGAATCTTCCATCTTTAGATAGTATTAATATTTTTGAATCAAAATTAGAGCTTTATTTAAAAGAGGAAAAAAAGGCAGCAGCCTTAAATTCTGGAACTTCTGCTATACATATGGCTTTAATTTTATCTGGAGTTGAAGACGGAGACATTGTTCTTTGTCAAACAGCAACATTCTCTGCATCTGTTAATCCTATTATATATCAAAGAGCTAAACCTGTATTTGTTGATAGTGAAACAGAAACCTGGAATATGTGTCCTCTAGCTCTTGAAGAAGCAATAGAATTTCAGTTGATAAAAGGGAAAAAACCTAAAGCCATCATTGTAGTTCATTTATATGGAATGCCTGCCAAAATGGATCAAATAGTAGCAATTGCTAAAAAACACAATATAACTTTAATAGAAGATGCCGCAGAAGCTTTAGGCTCTAGTTATAAAGGACAAAAATGTGGTACGTTTGGAGACTTTGGAATTTTATCTTTTAATGGTAATAAAATCATCACGACTTCTGGTGGTGGAGCTTTGGTTTGTAAAACAAAAGAAGACAAACAAAAAGCTATTTTTTTAGCAACACAAGCACGAGATGATGCACCACATTACCAACATTCACAGATTGGTTACAATTATAGAATTAGCAATGTGTTAGCGGGTATCGGTAGAGGACAAATGGAAATTCTTGATAAACATGTTGCATTAAGAAGGAAGAATAATCAATTTTATCAAAATTTATTTAAGGATGTTGTAGGCATTACTGTTTTTAAAGAACCTTCAGAAGACTATTTTTCAAATCATTGGTTGAGTTGTGTACTTATTGACAAGTCAGTTACGGGATTTTCTAGAGAAGATTTGAGCTTACAATTAGAAAAAGAGAACATAGAATCGCGCCCTTTATGGAAACCGATGCATTTGCAACCTGTTTTTAAAGACTGTTTATATTTTGGTATGCAAGTGGCTGAAAATCTTTTTGAGAAAGGTTTGTGTTTGCCATCAGGATCTAACTTAACAAATGATGATAGAAAACGTATTGAAGTATCAATTAAAAAATTAAAGTAATATTAAATTATAATTTATCGTAAATTAGCAAAAAAAAAGCAATGCTTAAACATTTTTTTCTAAAAAAGATAAACAAATACGCTTCAAAATGGGTTGTTTTAGTAATTGATATTTTTTCTGTAACTATCTCTTTTGTATTTGCCTATTTTATTCGCTTTAATGCGAGTTTCGATTTTGAAGTAAAGAATTTATTTATACAATTACCTTTAATAATTGTTTTATCCTTGATTAGTTTTTTAATTGTAGGATCTCATAAAGGAATAATTAGGCACACAGGAATTCGTGATGTGTTTAATGTCTTTTTAGCCACAACATTATTAACCTCTCTTACTTTTTTTGTTATAATTACTAACAGAATGTTTGGGTTTTTTCCAAATTTCACGATACCAATTTCAATTATCATTATTCATTATTTAGTGAATATTTTTGCGTTGGCATTAAGTCGGTTTATTTTTAAAGCTTTCTTTGAAGTTTTATCGACTGAATTGGGAGACGTTAAAAATATACTAATTTATGGAGCTGGTGAATCAGGAATTATTACATATGGAGCTCTAAATAGAGATACTAAAAATAATTATGAAGTAGTAGGTTTTATAGATGATGATATACACAAAATAAATAAGAAAATTAATCGTATTAAAATTTTTAGTTTAGATAAAATAACAGATGATTTTATAGAAAAAAGTAATATTGATGAAATTATTATTTCAATTCAAAATATAAAACCATCAAGATTAATTGAGATAACAGATTATTTTATATCTTTTAATGTTGAGGTTAAGATTGTTCCCCCATTATCTATATGGATAGATGGTGATTTAAATGCAAATCAAATTAGAGACATAAAAATTGAAGATTTATTAGATCGAGCTCCAATTCTTATTGATAATCCAATTTTACAAAGAGATTTAAATGATAAAATTATTTTGGTTACTGGTGCAGCAGGTTCTATTGGAAGTGAAATATCTAGACAGTTGTGTCAATATAGTCACAAATTTTTAATTTTAGTAGATCAGGCAGAATCAGATTTATACGAGTTACAACAAGAGTTAATTCAAAAGGGAATTCAAAACTTTAAGGCTATTGTTGCAGATGTTAGAGATGAACAAAGAATGGAATTGTTATTTAAAAAATTTTTACCTCAGAAAGTTTTTCATGCTGCAGCTTATAAACATGTGCCTTTAATGGAAGAAAGCCCATATGAAGCTGTTAAAATTAATATTAAAGGAACTAAAACGATTGCCGATTTATCTTTAAAACATCATGTAGAACGTTTTGTAATGGTTTCAACAGATAAAGCCGTAAATCCAACAAATGTAATGGGCGCAACAAAACGCGTTGCAGAAATGTATATAAGTTGTTTAAGTAAAAAAAGCATTTCAACTAAATTCACTATTACCCGTTTTGGAAATGTATTAGGTTCTAATGGTTCTGTTATTCCGTTATTTAAAAAACAAATTAAAAATGGTGGACCTTTAACAGTTACACATAAAGATATTACTCGTTATTTTATGACGATTCCAGAAGCATGCAGACTGGTGTTAGAAGCTGGAACTATGGGAGAAGGAGGAGAGGTTTATATTTTTGATATGGGTAAGTCTGTTAAAATATTTGAAATAGCAAAAAAAATGATTTATTTATCAGGTTTAAAATATCCAGAAGATATTGATATTGAAATTACAGGTTTACGTCCAGGAGAAAAGTTATACGAAGAACTATTAGCAACAGGAGAAAATACAATTCCTACCTATCACGATAAAATAATGATTGCCAAAACACAATATTTAGGTAATGAAAATACAATTAATTTAATCGAAAAATTATGTATAGAAAATCAAAAGGTAGAAAGCCAAAATACAGTTCGTATTATTAAAGAGCTAGTCCCAGAATATATTTCTAACAATTCGGTATATGAAAAATTAGATATTACTGTTGCTAATTAGCATTGTTTATGGTATTTTCGCAAAAAATTACAATCAAATGACAAAGACTTCTCTTAGATTTACAATTTTAGTTTTCATACTTACAATAACATCTTGTGTTCCAAAAAAAAATGTTATTTATTTTCAAGGTGATTCAAAGCTGATACATAAAAATTCTGAAAATTTTGCATTAAAATTTAAAAAAGATGATTTATTAACAATTAATGTGTCTGCTGAAAATTTAGAAACAGTAAAACAGTTTAATTTACCAACAGTTGCGTACAATGCAGTTACCAATACAGTAAATGGAATTCCGAAGCAGCAAAGTTATTTAGTAGATGTAAATGGAGAAATTGATTTTCCGGTGGTTGGTAAAATAAAAGTAGAAGATCTAACAAGGGTTGAAACTATTAAATTGCTAAAAGAAAAAATAAAACCATATACAGAAGAAGTTCAAATAAATATTCAGATTTTAAATTTTAAAATAAATGTACTAGGTGATGTAAAAAATCCTGGAACTTTTCAGATTCAAAATGAAAGAGTTACTGTTTTAGATGCATTAGCGTTAGCAGGGGATTTAAATATTACTGGAGAAAGAATTTTTAAGGTAATTAGAGAAACAAATGAGGGAACTGTTACTAAAAAACTTGATTTAAAATCAAATGATATTTATGCTTCATCTTATTTTTATTTACAACAAAATGATGTTGTGTATGTAGAACCAAATAAATCAAAAGTTCAGTCGGCTGCTTACAATCAAAATACAGGTTTATACATTTCTGTTGCCTCAATTCTGATTACATTAATCTCTCTTCTAACAAGAAAATAAAAAATGCAAAAAAATAAAGAATATAATTCTCATACTTTAGAAAGTGATGATACATTAAATATTAAAGTTGAGTTTGAAAAGTACATAATTCACTGGAAATGGTTTTTATTAGGTGTTTTTTTAGCGATAACTTTGGCTTTTTTATATTTAAGATATACTACTCCTCAATATAGTGCGAAAGCTGTTATTTTGATTAAAGAAAACCAGAAAGGCGGAATTTCAGCCGAAATGAAAGCTTTCGAAGATTTAGGAATTTTAGGAGGTTCTACGAACAATATTGATAATGAAATAGAAATAATAAAATCTAGAAAAATTATAGGAGATGTCATTAAAAAATTAAACTATACGGTTTCTTATTTCTCCAGCGGAAGAGTTATAGAATCAGAATTATATAATAAAAAGTCACCAATTTTAATTGATGTTGTTAAAAAAGATTCAGTATTCTATGAATTAGATACCGTTTTAAAAGTGTTGCCTATTTCTAATACCAAATTTAAATTGATTAATCAAGAAGATGAAGAGGTAAGTACACATTTATTTAATGAAATAATAGAATCTAACAATCTTACTTTTAGGGTAATTAATAATGTTAAAGATCAAAAAGAAACTTTAAAAACAGAGATTAAAATTGTAGTTAAAAAATTAAACGGGTTAATAAATTCTTACCAAAGTGGAGTTAATATATCCGCAGCCAATAAGAATTCAAGTGTTATTAATTTAACTCTAAATAATACTGTTAAAGATAAAGCAGAAGATTTTTTAGATGCATTAATCTTGTTGTATAATGAAGATGCCATTTCGGATAAAAACATAGTTTCAGAAAAGACAAAAAATTTTATTGATGATCGATTAGATACAATAGGGAAAACCTTAAAAGACATTAATAATAATTTAAAAAACTTTAAAGTAGATAATAAATTAACAGATATAAAAGCCGAAGCAGGATTGGTTTTACAAATTTTAACAGAAAATAATACACAAATTATTGAGTCAAAAATTAAATTATCTTTAATACAATCATTAAATAAAGAATTAGAAAACCAAGAAGGAAAAGAAGAAGGAGTATTACCTGCAAGCTTGGTCCCAGAGGATGTTACAATAGCACAACTTATTTCAGAGTATAATAGATTAATTCTTGAAAGAAAAAGAGCAATTAGAACAGGAGCAACAAGAATTAATGCTATTGTTGTTAATTTAACAGAACAAATAGAGGGTTTAAAATCGAGTTTAAATAAAAGTCTACAAAATTCTGAAAAAGGAATTCAAATAAAACTAAATCAATTAGAAAAAGAAGACCTTAAGATTAAAGCTAAAATTTCTAGTGTACCTACACAGGAATTAAAATTACAAGATATACGGTTAGAACAAGAAATTATTTCAGGATTGTACTCTTACCTTTTAAAGAAAAAAGAAGAAACGGCTATTTCTTTAGCAGTTACAGTAGCAAATGCTAAAATTATTGATAAAGCTTATGGGAGTAGTACTCCTATTTCTCCTAAGAGAAATTCTGTCTATTTAGCTGCATTCGTATTAGGGATGGTAATCCCTTTTGCTATTCTTTATTTAAAAAATTTATTTGACACAAAGATTCATAATAAAAAAGATGTTGAAAAAGCAATATCTATACCTTTTTTAGGAGATGTTCCAAAATCTGACTTAAAAGAAAAAATAGTTGTTAAAGGTGATGCTCGTTCTAGTATAGCGGAAGCATTTAGGTTAATAAGGACCAATTTAGATTTTATGCTAGCTAATAGTAAAAGTAAGTCTAATACCATATTTATAACTTCTACGACAAGTGGTGAAGGAAAATCGTTTATTTCTATTAATATAGCTGCTTCTCTAGCACTTTCTGGAAAAAAAGTATTGCTGTTGGGGATGGACTTAAGAGCTCCAAAAGTAACTCAATACTTAGGTCTTTCTGATAGAAAAGGTGTTACAAATTATATTACTGATGATGATTTATCTATAGCTGATTTAATATTTAGTATTGATGAAATTAAAAGCTTAGATATTATTTCTTCTGGAGTTGTTCCGCCAAATCCAGCCGAATTATTAATGACAAAAAGAGTTGAAAATTTATTTACTATAGTTAAAGAAGAGTATGACTATATTATTGTTGATACAGCACCTGTAAACTTAGTTACAGACACATTATTAATTGCAAAATATGCAGATATGTTTATGTATGTTGCTAGAGCAAATTATTTAGATAAAAGATTGTTGTCTATTCCACAATCATTATATAAAGAAAAAAGATTACCAAACATGGCAATGATTTTAAATGATACAGATCCTAAAAGAAGTTATGGATATGGATATGGAGGCTATGGTTATGGTTATGTTATAGAGGAAAAACCTTGGTATAAGAAACTATTTAATAAATCATAAACATAAAAAAAGAGCAACTTTAAGTTGCTCTTTTTTAGTTAAATTTTTTATTGTTTTCTAATAGATGAGAAATATTTTTTTTAATTTTTTCTTTCCCAATTTCTTTTAGTAATTCGAGATGCTTTTTGTGATGTGTGTCTGTTCCAACAAAATCATAAAAATCTTCTTGTAAAAGTTTTAAACTTACTTTTTGAACGTTGCTTCCATACTGAGGAGTTAAAGACAACAAATTTAGTTGAAATAAACAACCAGCTTTTTTTAATTTATAATAATTTTCAAAATTAGCATGATAAAAATTATAACGTTCAGGGTGCGCTAAAATAGGCTTGTATCCTTTCAATTGTATTTCAAAAAGAATTTCATAAAGGTTAAAAGGTGCACTAAAATAAGACATTTCAACCAAAATAAAATTATCCTTTAACGCTAAAATATCATCTTTTTTTAACAGTTTTACAAATTGTTCATCCATCATATATTCTGCTGCTGCTGAAATGCTAACATCAGAAATATTTTGATGCTTTAATTCATTCTGAACTTCAATTAGTTTTTCTTTGATTGTATTACTGTTATTTGGATAAACATCACCCAAAACATGTGGAGTTGTAATAAAATTTTTAATTCCATAAGAACTCATTTTTTTTATTAATTCAATAGAATTTTTTAAATCCTTAGCTCCATCATCAATTCCTGGCAATAAATGTGAATGAATATCAACAAAGCCTTCAGGAAATAATTCTGTTAAAGGTATTTTTTTTTTTCTTAAAAACAACATTTAAATACGTATTTACTGCAAATTTACGATTTTAAAGCAAAAGAGAATATATCATTCTCTATATAAATCTAAATCTAATTTTTTTTATCATTGTTTATTTGGTTTTGTTATAATATATTTGAATTCCTTATTTAAATTTTATGATTTTAATTGCCGACGGAGGTTCTACAAAAGCAGATTGGATTGCTTTAAACAACAATAAAGAAGAAGTTTTTAGAATTAGAACATTGGGTTTAAACCCTGCGGTTGTATCTGAATCTGAATTAAGAAATAGAATAATCAATATGTTTCAATTAATGCAAGTTAAAGAATCTGTTGATGAAATTCATTTTTATGGAGCCGGTTGCGGAACACCTAAGCCAGTTGAAATATTAAAAAATGTTTTAAAATCTATTTTTATAAATGCGAATGTTGTTGTTTCAGAAGACTTATTAGCTGCCGTTTACGCTTCTACAAGAAATTCCGAAGCAATTGTATGTATTTTAGGAACAGGTTCTAATAGTTGTTATTTTGATGGTAAAAACATCCATGTTAATTCACCATCATTGGGTTATACAGTTATGGATGAGGCTTCAGGAAATTATTTCGGGAAAATATTATTAAGAGATTTTTATTATAAAGAAATGCCTAAGGCGATAGCCAAAAAATTTTCAGAGAAATTTGATTTAGATGTAGATGTGGTTAAGTTTAATCTTTATAGACAACAAAACCCAAACATGTATTTAGCTACTTTTGCGAAGTTTATGTTCGATTTTAAAAGCGAAAAGTATATTAAGAGAATTATAAAAAAAGGGTTTCAGGCTTTTTTTAAGTACAGAATTTTGCCTTTTCAAAAGAATACTAATATACCTATATATTTTATTGGCTCAATTGCTTTTTATTTTAGAGATATTTTAGATAAAGTTGCTTTAAAACACAATTTAAAAATTACAGAAGTAATTCAAAGACCAATTGATAATTTGGTGCAATATCATAAAGAAAAAATTAATCAATAAAATTTAAAATTCTTTCTAGAGCCATTCCTCTAGAACCTTTTATCAATATATGCTGATTTTGAAAAGTTTTAGTTTCTAGATATTTTTGCAATAAATCAACTGATTGAAATGTAGTAAATAGTGTTGTTGTTTTATTGAATAAGTTTCCAATTAAAAGTACGTCTTTTAAACCCACTTCTTTGCAATAATCATTAATAAATTGATGTTCTTGTAAACTTTCTTTTCCAAGTTCAAACATATCTCCAAGAATTACAGTTTTAGCATCAGATTTTATAGCACTAAAATTATCTAATGCAGCTTTCATGCTAGTTGGATTTGCATTGTAAGCATCTAAAATAATAGTGTTGTTATTTTTTGTTGTAATTATTTGAGATCGATTGTTTGTTGGTTGATATTTTTCTAGTGCTTTTTTTATGTTTTCGTTTGTTATCTTAAAATGGTGTCCAATTGTAATTGCCGCAGAAATATTACTAAAGTTATAGTTGCCAATTAAATTTGTTTGAATAATTTGATTCTCAAATTGAATTTTCACAAAGGGATTTGCATTAATAAACTGTACAGAATTGCTTAGTAGAATTGTGTTGCTATTTTTTGTTTTTTTAACCTGAATAGCATCATTTATATTTACAAAAGCAGTTTTATGATTATTTTTGAGATACTCGTATAACTCAGATTTTGCTTCAATAACACCTTCAATACTACCAAAACCTTCTAAATGTGCTTTTCCAAAATTTGTGATATATCCAAAATCTGGGTTAGAAATTGAGCATAAGAATTCAATTTCTTTATGATGGTTTGCACCCATTTCTACAATTCCAATTTCTGTTTTTGGAGTCATAGATAATATTGTTAACGGAACTCCAATATGGTTGTTTAAATTCCCAACTGTTGCAGTAGTTTTAAATTGAGTTTCTAAAACAACATTAACTAATTCTTTGGTAGTTGTTTTTCCATTGCTTCCAGTAAGTCCAATAATAGGGATGTTTAATTTTTTTCTATGATATTTAGCTAAATTTTGAAGTGTTTCTAAGACATCTTTTACTAATATAATAGTATTTTTAGTGGCATATTTTTTTTCGTCAACAATACTGTATAATGCGCCTTTAGAAATTGCTTCTTCAGCAAAAATATTTCCATTAAAATTTTCTCCTTTTAAGGCAAAATAAATACTGTTCTTTCTGATTTTTCTAGAATCTGTATCAACTAGATAATGTTGAGAGTAGATATTATATAAAGCTTCGATATTCATTTTTTAAATATAAAAAAACCTCATTGTATTATTGTACAATGAGGTAATAATTTTTTAAAAAAAAGTAAAAGAGTTACCTTCTTGCGTTTCTCGCTGTTCTTTTCTTATAAGTCATCGGACCAACTCTGTCAGTTACACATCTAAAACCAATATAGTTAGTTGACATATATTCTGGTAAATATCTTCTTTGTGCAGGATCTAACCAATATTCTCTATCGCTCCAAGAACCACCTTTGTAAACTCTGGTATTATCACCGATTAAGGTAGATCTAAATTTTGTGTCATATTCTTTAACAATATTACCAATGCTATCTCTCTCATCTCTTGGTGTATTAGGAGAATTATACATTGCCGGATCATTCGCGAATTGTGATAAATCTGATTGATAAAATCTTGAAGAATTTCTGTCGCCATCACCTAAATTAGAGTTATTTGCAACGCCATAATTTCTTCTCATGTAAATTTCATCTTTTGTGATTGGAACATATTTAATGCTGCCAGGTAAATATAATGGAATTATTTTCCCATTATCTAAAGTATCATACTCTATAGAATTTTCATCTACGACAACAACTTTGCCGTCTTTATTAATCATTTTTTTAGTAAAAATATTACCTCTATAATAATTAAAATCGTTGGCTTCTACATCTATATGTGGCCTATATACATCAGCAACCCATTCAGCTACATTACCAGACATATCATACAAACCAAAAGCATTTGGAGGGTATGATTTTACTTTAATAGGAATGTCAGAACCATCGCTACTCCAACCAGCTAAACCACTATAATCTCCTTTAGATTGTTTAAAATTTGCTAATTGATCTCCTTTGTATCTTTTAGATTTATCTCTGGTGTATTTTCCTGCCCAAGCATATTTTTTTCTTCCCTTAAGATTGTTGTATTCTCTAGTTTCAATAATAGACTTTGCTGCATATTCCCATTCAGCTTCTGTAGGTAAACGGTATTTCTGTGCTAAAATTCCATCAGAGGAAGTTACTTGTCTTCCAGTAAATGCACCTTTTTTTGGTCTTGGATCCCCTTTTTTTCTCTTTATATTGTTTGGTAATCCTTTTTTGTAAATTGTTGAATCACCATCAAATAAAGTATAAGGGTTGTCTAGGTAAACATCTGTGTCAAAAACATTTTTCCCTTTAAACTCAATTGAATCCATTTTCCAAATGTTCTTTATAACACCTTTATCCATTAAAATTTTTAAGTTCACTGCATTTGTTCTCCATTTACAATATTGAGTTGCTTGCAGCCAGCTAACACCAACAACAGGGTAATCTGCATAAGCTGGATGGCGTAAATAATTTTCTGACAATAAATCAGTATTACCTAATCCCTTTCTCCAAACTAATGTGTCTGGTAAAACAGAATTGTAAATGTGTTTAAATTTTGAGTCTTCAGGCGGAAATACATTCTTGGTATATTGCATAAATAATAAATATTCTGCATTTGTTACTTCAGCTTCATCCATATAAAAAGAACGCATGTGCATTTTTTTAGGTGTCGTATTCCACTCAAACATCACGTCATCTTGTACTTGCCCCATTGTAAAAGTTCCTCCTTCAATTGCAACCATTCCACCAGGTGGTTTAGAGCCTTCAAAAGATTTTCCTTTAATATAATTTCCGTAATCTGGGTTGTTAAATTTCCAGCCGGTTAATGAAGAAGTACATTCTGTACACGTTTGACATTTAGTAAGAGTTAAACTAACAATTACTAAGAAAGAAAATTTCAATAAGTTTTTCATGTATCTTATCTAAATTTATTTAGGGTTTTTATTTAGCCTTGCAATTTACAATAATTATGTTTTCTACCAAGACAATTAACTTTTTTTACAAGCTATATTCATTATTCAAATTATAAACGATTGTTTTTTAGCTTTATTATAAGTATTCTTGCATTAGCTTAAAATATCGTACTATTTATAACGTTGTTTTAATTAACAAATGAGAAAAATACACTTCATTTTTTTAGTACTTATTGGTTTTAATACCATAAGTTTTTCACAAACAACAAATTCTGTGTTGTCTAATGGCAATTGGTATAAGTTTTCTGTGGATACAACTGGTGTCTTCAAAATAGATATATCGTTACTGCAAAAAATGGGAATAAACACAGCAAATTTAAACCCTAGAAATATTAAAATTTACGGAAATGGTGGCGCAATGTTGCCACAAAGAAATAGCGATTTTAGATTTGATGACTTACAAGAAAATGCAATTTATGTAGAAGGGGAAAGTGATGGAGTTTTTAATCCTCAAGATTTTATTTTGTTTTATGCCAAAGGTCCACATGATTGGGTTTTGAATCCGAGCTTAGAAACAGCAAATCATCGGCAAAATATTTTTTCTGATAAAGCGTATTACTTTTTAACGATTGCACAATCTAGTGGAAAAAGAATTTTAGTAGCACCAAATAATACAGGTTCTGTTTCTAAAACTGTCAATAATTTTGATGATTTTGTCTTTTATGAAAAAGAAACCAGAAACTTATTTGCAGCAGGAACACAATGGTTTGGAGAAGATTTTAGCGTAGAGAATATTCAGAATTTTAAATTAGATTTTAAATCTATTGATACAAATTATCCAATAAAAATAAAAGTTGGTGGTGCAGCAATTTCTGCTCTTTCATCTACAATGGATGTAAAAGTGAATACTCAAAACGCATTTTCTATTAGTTATCCAAGCGTTACAAGTGGCTCATTAACGTTGGGATATCCAAATTTTAACTCTTCAAGTGTTCGATTAAACTCTTCAAATATTGATGTTTCTATTACGTATAATAACAACGGAAACCCTGGTGCAAAAGCATATCTAGATTATATAGAAATTACAGGAAAAAAACAGTTAATTGCAGATGGAAAGCAATTTTCGTTTAGAAGTTTTGAAGCTTTTAAAACAAACGGAACTATAGAGTATCAAATTCAGAATGCTACTAACATTTCTCAACTTTGGGACGTTACAGACTTTATCAACCCAAAAAGAATTTCAAATTTATCTAATGGGAGTAATTTTACATTTAAAGCAAATGGAGGGATTTTAAATGAATATATTGCGCTAAATCAATCCGATTATTTTACGCCAGAAGTTGAGGGCAGTTCATTGGTGAAAAATCAAAATTTACACGGATTAAAAGATATAAATTATATTGTTATTACAAATGATGAATTGTCAGGACAAGCACAACGATTAGCAGATTATCATCAAACGAATTCTGGCTTAACAACCAGAGTGATACAACTTTCAGAAATATACAATGAATTTGGTTCTGGATCTCCAGACATTACTGCTATCAGAGATTTTATCAAACGTGTTTACACTACAAATACCAATGCAACAAACAAACTAAAATATGTGTGCTTTTTTGGCGATAGTTCTTATGATTATAAAGATAGGATAACAGATAATAACAATATTGTTCCTGTTTTTCAATCGAGTCAGAGTTTTAATTTAGCAACTTCATATGTAACGGATGATTATTTTGTAATGTTAGATCCAAATGAAGGATTAATGTTTACATCAGATACAGTTGATGTTGCTTCTGGTAGAATTCCTGTTTCAACAGTTCAGCAAGCAACAGAAGTTGTTGATAAAATTTTAAGTTATTACAATGCAGCTTCTTTTGGTGATTGGAGAAATACAATAACGTTAATTGCAGATGATATTGATGAAACAAGTGATATAACACTTCAATCTGGAGTGGAAAAAATTGCAGATTCAATTAAAAAAAATAATCCCATTTTTAATGTCAATAAAATTTATGCAGATGCCTATAAACAGGAAACTTCTTCAGGTGGCGAACGTTATCCGCAAGTAAAATTAGCATTTACAAACGCTATAGAAAAAGGATCTCTAATTGTGGATTATTTTGGTCATGGAGGTGAAGATGGTTTAGCAAGTGAACGAATATTAGAGGTTCCACAAATACAATCTTTTAATAATCCTAAAACGTTGCCGTTATTTATTACAGTAACTTGTGAGTTTTCTAGGTTTGATAACCCATTAAGGGTAACTGCTGGCGAATTAACCTTCTGGAATAAAAATGGTGGAGCAGCAAGTTTAATTACCACAACAAGGCAAATTTTTATTTCTGTCGGACAAAACTTTAATGAACGTTTGTTAAAAATATTATTACAATTTAATAACGAAAATGTATCAATCTCAGAATCTTTAATGGAGACAAAAAACGGATTTTTTAGTTTTCAAAAATTCTTTGTTTACTATTTAGGAGATCCAGCAATGAAATTAGCAGTCCCGAAACCAAAAGTTCAAATAACCAAAATGAATGGCATTAACATTGCACAATCTTTAGATACATTAAAAGCGTTGTCTAAAGTAAGTTTTGAAGGAGTGGTAACTGATAATTCAAATCAAATTTTAACTGATTTTAATGGTACTTTATCTACAACAATCTTTGATAAACCAATCCAAAAAACGACTTTAGATAATGACAATTTTGGAGTTAAAATGAATTTTGATTCTAGAGAGAGTAAATTGTTTAGAGGAAAATCTAGTGTTACAAATGGTGCTTTTAAGTTCGATTTTATTGTGCCAAAAGACATTAAAGTAGCATTCGGTAATGGGAAATTGAGTTTTTATGCATCAAATGCAAAAGAAGATAAGTCTGGAGCAAATTTTGATATTGTTGTTGGTGGAATAAATCCGAATGCTACAAACGATACCGTTGGACCAGAATTGTCAATTTACATGAATGATGAATCTTTTATTGATGGCGGAAATACAAATACTTCTCCAAATTTAATTGTTTCGTTATCAGATGTAAGCGGTATAAATACGTCAATAACATCAATAGATCATGATATTGTTGCAATTTTAGATGATGATCAAGCAAATCCAATTATTTTAAACGATTTTTACGAAACCGAATTGAATGATTTTACGAAAGGAAAAGCAGTGTATCAATTAAGAGATTTGTCTGTAGGAAATCACACCTTAAAAATAAAAGCATGGGATACGTATAATAATTCATCAGAAACAACGTTAAATTTCATGGTTGTTAGCGATAGCGGTTTGGTGTTAGATAATGTTTTAAATTACCCAAATCCGTTTGTAAATTATACCGAGTTTTGGTTCAATCATAACAAGCCAAACGAACCATTAGAAGTGCAAGTTCAAATCTTTACCATTTCGGGTAAAATTATCAAAACAATAAACAGAACAATTCAAACAACTGGGAATTTATCTCGTAGTATAAATTGGAACGGTTTAGACGATTTTGGTAATAGATTAGGAAAAGGAGTTTATGTTTATAAATTAAAAGTAAAATCAACAATTAGTAATCAATATTCTGAGAAGTATGAAAAATTAGTCATACTTTAGTCTTAACCTTGTTTACAATAAAAGCTAAAAACTACAAATGAAAAAAAGTTATTTATTATCTACTTTAGTACTCTGTTTTGTGTTTGTTAACACCATACAAAGTCAGTCTAATGCAATTACAACAGCAGCGCCATTTTTATTAATTACTCCAGATGCAAGAGCGGGCGGAATGGGAGATATTGGAGTTGCAACATCATCAGATGCATTTTCATTATTTCACAATCCATCTAAAATTGCATTTAACACAAACCAAATTAGTATTGGTGTAAATTATACGCCTTGGTTGCGTAATTTGGTTGATGATATTTTTGTTGGTGGGTTATCTTATGTAAATAGATTTAGCGAAAATGCAGCTTGGGCTGTAGATTTTAAATATTTTTCTTTGGGTAAAATAGAGCTTACAGATTCTAGCGGAAACCCTACAGGGACAGAAAACCCAAATGAATTGGCAATTTCTGGAACGTACGCTTTAAAATTAAGTGAAACTTTTTCTATGGGTGTTGGCTTAAGGTTTATCAATTCTAATTTTAAACTAAATGTTCAAAATACAGATATAAAAGCAATTAACTCGTTTTCTGTAGATGTTTCTGGTTATTATAGATCAACTGAAGAAAATTACGGAACTTTTAATGGTCGATACCGTTTAGGGTTTAATATTTCTAATATTGGTCCAAAAGTTTCTTATGTTCCGGGGAAAGAAGATTTTATCCCAACAAATTTAAGATTGGGTGGAGGTTTTGATTTTATTTTAGATGATTATAATATTATTGGAATCAATTTAGAAACTTCAAAATTATTAGTACCAACTCCACAGCCAGATAATTCTGATAAGGATAAAGGGTTTTTATCCGGAATGTTATCGTCTTTTGGTGATGCTCCAGGCGGATTTAGCGAAGAAATAAAAGAGTTTACCTATGCTTTAGGTGCAGAATATTTGTATAATAATGCCTTTGCTTTAAGAGCAGGATATTATCACGAAAGTGAAATGAAAGGAAATAGACAATATTTTACAATGGGCGGCGGATTTAAAGCAAGATCTTTTTCGTTAGATTTATCTTATTTAATGAATGCTTCAGATGTAAATCATCCTTTAGAAAACACCTTGCGATTTTCTTTATCGTTTGATTTAGGTGAAATTTATGAAGATTATTAGTACCTTCGTTTGTACACTCGTTAACAAGATATATGAAAAAAATTGATGTTGTAGCTTCTGCAACTATTTACGATACCGTTTCAGAATTGCCTTCAGATGTTCAACTATTAATGAACAAAGCTATAGAAGCTCGTAATAATGCTTATGCGCCATATTCTAAATTTAAGGTTGGAGTTGCATTGTTGTTAGAAAATAATAAAATTATTTTAGGAAATAATCAAGAAAGTGCGGCATATCCTTCTGGGATGTGCGCAGAAAGAGTTGCCATTTGGAAAGCTGGTTCAGATTATCCTGGCGTAAAAGTAAAACAATTGATAATTACTGCAAGTTCTTCAAATTATACCGTAGATAGACCCGTTGGCCCTTGTGGTGCATGCCGACAAACATTATCAGAATACGAAATTAATCAAAAAGAACCGATAGAAATTTATTTTATGGGAGAAGTTGGTAAAATTGTAAAAACAGAATCTTTGTTGTCTTTATTGCCATTTTCATTTGATAGTAGTTATTTATAATGAAAAAAGATATTTCTTCTAGAGAAGATATTCATTTTATTATTACAGAATTTTATAAAAAGTTAATTTCTGATTCAGAAATGCTTCCTTTTTTTGAAAAAATAGTTCAACAAAATCATTTAGAAAAACACATAGATATTATTACAGATTTTTGGCAAGACATTTTGTTATATACAAACACTTATAATAATAATGTTTTACAAAAACATTTAGATTTTAATAAAAAAGTTCGTTTTAAAAAAGAACACTTTACTAAATGGTTAGGTTATTTAACTACTACAATTAATGCTTCTTTTGAAGGTCAGGTTGCTCAAAACATGAAAGATAGAGCAAATTCTATAGCAATGGTAATGCAAGTAAAATTTAAACTTTACGATTAGTTTAAATTATTTCTTTTAAAATTTATATTTATTAAAAATGAATTATCATTTTTAGAGAATCCATAAAAATTGATAAAAGTATGTACTATTTTTATTTTTACAATTTAAAAAGTGTTACTTTGTTTAGGTTAAACAAAATGATAATTAATGTATAATGATTAATTCAAAAATTACAGGTACTGGCTGTTATGTTCCAACAATTATTCAAGGAAATAATAAATTTCTGGAACACGAATTTTTAAATGAAGATGGATCTAAATTTGAAACAAGTAATGATATCATTATTGAAAAGTTTAAATCTATTACCGGAATAGAAGAAAGAAGATACGCTTCTAGTAACTATTCAACTTCAGATTTGGGATTTTTTGCAGCTCAAAAAGCAATTGAAACCACAGGTGTAAATCCAGAAGAATTAGATTATATTATTTTGGCACATAATTTTGGAGATGTAAAAAAGCCAGCAGGACAAAGCGATATTTTACCAAGCTTAGCAACTAGAGTTAAACATAGTTTAAAGATAGAAAATCCAAATTGTGTTGCATATGATATTTTATTTGGTTGTCCAGGTTGGATTGAAGGAGTAATCCAAGCACATGCATTTATAAAAGCCGGAATGGCTAAAAAAGCATTGGTAATTGGTGCAGAAACATTATCTAGAGTTGTAGATAAATCGGATAGAGATTCTATGATTTTTAGTGATGGAGCAGGAGCTTGTATTATTGAAGCAACAGAAGAAGATAGTAAAACAGGAGTTTTAAGTCACGCATCACAAACATTTTCAAAAGAAGAAGCCTATTATTTATATTTTGGAAAATCGAATGCAGCAAATGCAAATGATGATGAAAAATATATTAAAATGCAAGGACGTAAGATTTACGAATTTGCATTAAATCATGTTCCGACTGCTATGAAAACTGCTTTAGACAAAAGTGGAGTTGATATACATGATGTAAAAAAAGTTTTCATTCATCAAGCAAATGAAAAAATGGATGAAGCTATTATTAAACGGTTTTACAGACTGTTTAAAAAGCAAGTTCCAGATAAAGTAATGCCAATGAATATTCATGAGTTTGGTAATAGTTCTGTTGCAACAGTTCCAACATTATTAGATTTGGTTTTAAAAGGGCAGATAGAAAATCAAGAGGTTAACAAAGGAGATGTAGTTATTTTTGCATCTGTTGGTTCTGGAATGAATATCAACGCAATTGTGTATAAATTTTAATTAGAAATTATACTTTTTTTCAATCAATCTATGATGAAAAAAAATAAAATAGTTGTAAAAAATATAAATTCTTATAGTATTTTTGCAGATGCAACAACACAACGTACTTATATTAGATTTCGGTTCGCAATACACACAACTTATTGCGCGTAGAATTAGAGAATTAAACATTTATTGTGAAATTCATCCGTATAACAAACCACCAAAAAATTTAACAAATTTTAAAGCAATAATCCTTTCTGGAAGCCCTTCTTCTGTTCGTTCAGAAGATCCTCCGCATCCAAATTTATCTGAAATAAGAGGAAAAAAACCTTTGTTGGCAGTTTGTTATGGCGCACAATATTTAGCACATTTTTCTGGCGGATTGGTTGGTCAATCGAACACTAGAGAATACGGTAGAGCAAATTTATCTTATGTAAAAGAGAATGAAGTTTTCTTTGAAGAAATATCAGTTGGCAGCCAGGTTTGGATGAGCCATTCTGATACAATTAAAGAATTGCCAACTGGCGGTTTGCGTTTGGCAAGCACACACGATGTTAAAAATGCAGCATACAGAATTGAAGGAGAAGATACGTACGCAATACAATTTCACCCAGAAGTATATCATTCTACAGACGGAAAACAATTGTTGAAAAATTTTCTAGTAAAAATTGCTGAAGTGCCACAAACTTTTACTCCAGATTCATTTGCAGAAAGTACAATTAAAGATATTAAAGCAAAAGTTGGAAACGATAAAGTGGTTCTAGGATTGTCTGGTGGAGTAGATTCTACAGTTGCAGCAGTATTATTACACAAAGCAATCGGAAATAATTTGCATTGTATATTTGTGAACAACGGATTGTTACGTAAAAACGAATTTACCGATGTATTGAAACAATACGAAGGTATGGGCTTAAATGTAAAAGGAGTTGACGCTTCTGATCGTTTTATGAAAGCACTAAAAGGTTTAAGCGATCCTGAGGAAAAAAGAAAAGCAATTGGTAATGCGTTTATCGAGGTTTTTGATGCAGAAGCAAATCAAATTAAAGATGCAAAATGGTTAGCACAAGGAACAATTTATCCGGATGTGATCGAATCAGTTTCTGTAAACGGCGGACCATCAGCAACTATAAAAAGTCATCATAATGTTGGCGGTTTACCCGATTTTATGAAATTAAAAATAGTGGAACCGTTGCGAATGATTTTTAAAGATGAAGTAAGAAGAGTGGGTACTTCTTTGGGAATTGATAAAGAATTATTAGGAAGACATCCGTTTCCTGGTCCAGGATTAGCAATTAGAATTTTAGGAGATATTACACCAGAAAAAGTTGCTATTTTACAAGAAGTAGATGCTATTTTTATAAACGGATTAAAGGAAAGCGGATTGTACAATAGTGTTTGGCAAGCAGGAGCAATGCTGTTACCAGTAAATTCTGTTGGAGTAATGGGAGATGAAAGAACTTATGAAAAAGTTGTAGCTTTAAGAGCAGTTGAAAGTACTGATGGAATGACAGCAGATTGGGTAAATTTACCTTACGAATTTTTACAAAAAATATCCAACAATATTATTAATAAAGTGAAAGGTGTAAATAGAGTAGTATATGATATTAGCTCTAAACCACCAGCAACAATTGAGTGGGAATAATATACTAAGCTATTATATTTTATACTATATTACTAGCTTAATAAACGTTTTCTAAATAGAGAAAAATAAAGTACATGAAGCATTTTAAATTATTAATTGCCCTTTTTATTTTTACAATTGCAGTTTCTTGTGGACAGCAAAAAAAATACATTACCTATAAAGTAAAGAAAGGAGAAACCATGCGAATTATCGCTAAAAAATTAGATATAACAACTAAAGATTTGTTACGCTTAAATCCTGATGTTGGTAGAAGACCAAAACCAGATACAGAAATCTTTATTCCGAGTAAAAACGCAACCAAACTTTTAAAAAAAAGAGAAATTCCAGTAGATATTATTGTAAAAGATTTGATCCAAAAGGATAGTATTAAAAAGATTAAAATTGTAGAAAATTTAAATACTAACTATGTTTTACATACTGTAAGAAAGGGAGATACTTTTTATAGTTTAACAAGATATTACAATGTTTTAAAATCAGATTTATTAGCGTTAAACCCAATATTATATGAAGGTTTAAAACTTGGAGCAATACTAAAAATTAAAGAAAAAATAGAAGGAGAAAAAAATGACTTGATTTATAAAGATACTATTACAGATAATGCGCTTGTTAAAGTTGCATTATTATTGCCTTTTAGAGCAAAAGTTTTTGACACAGTTTCATCACAAGATATTTTTAAAAATAGAGCGTTGCCAAATATTGTTACAGATTTTTATCTCGGAGCAGAATTAGCAATTGATTCATTAAGAAATAAAGGCATTCAAATTGATTTTTCTATTTTTGATACAGAAGATAGAAACACAAAAATTAACGATTTAATTACAGATAAATCTCTTGAAGATAAAGATGTAATTATTGGTTCTATTTACTCTGACGAAACTAAAAAGTTAGCAAATAGTGTAAAGTCACCATTGGTTTTTCCTATTTTTTCTAAAGCTCAAACTTCTTTTTCCTCTTCAAGAATTGTAAAAACATCACCAGATAAACATTTGTTTAAAGAAAAATTGTTATCCTATGTTTCTAAAAAATACAACAACGAAAATATTATTATTGTTGGTGATTCTACAACAGCTTCTATTACAGAAATAAATCAGATTGCAAATATTTTAAAACAACATGATTCTATTAAAGAAGTGCATAAAATTATTCCTCATTATGGATATATAGAGCAAGAACGTTTTTTAAAAATGATGAAACCAGATACAACAAATGTTGTAAACTGGGTTATTATTGCAACTAAAAACGATGTAATAGCTGCAAATGCAGTAAATAGTTTAATAAGTTTTCCAGATCCGCCAGAACCAGAAAAGCCTAAAGAAGGTGAAGAAGCAGCAGAACCACAAGAGAAAATTAATTATAAAGTTAAATTATTTGGTTTTGATAAATACGATTATGTTGCATATAATAAGTTGGCGCAACTAGAATTTGTATATGTAACAGATACTTATGTCGATGAAAGTTCTTTAGCAGCTAGAGTTTTTAATAAGCAATATTTGCGAAAAAATAAAGCTTTTCCATCTTATTATGCAACACGTGGTTTTGATGTTACTTATGATGTAATTATGAGATTAGCTTCTGGGAAAAACTTGTATGAGACCTTTAAAGACGGAGTTTCTTACCGCGTAGAAAGTAAGTTCAATTTTAATAAAAGGTTATTTGGTATTTCACAAAATAGTGGATTGTTTTTATTAGAATTTCAGCCAGATTTAAGTCTAAAGAGAATTGAGTAAAATTAAAAAAGCTTCTGATTTTTTCAGAAGCTTTTTTGTTATGTTTTTAGACGAAACTAGATTTTTTTCATCTGTTGTTTCATCATTTTTATTTGCTCGTTTAACATGCCTTGTTTGTCTAATTTCTTAGCTTCGTTCATCAGCATTGTTGCTTCACGTTTTCTTCTTTTTGTCATTGCAATTCCTGCTAATTGTAGCTTCGCCATTGCCAAATCATGACTCATAGACAAACCAAGTTTTACCGCTTTCTTTAAATATTTTTCTGCTTGCGTAATATTTGTCTGCGATAACATAATTCCATGTAAAAAATTATAATATCCTTCTTGTTTTCTTGTTAATGCTGCACTTGGGTTTTTAATATGGTTCAGCCACTTTTGAGCTCCAGGAAAATTTTGTTTACGTAATTGTAAAAACGCCAATAAAATAAATTCGTTTTTAAAATATAAAAGGATAAAAATTCCTGCTAAAAATAGAATAGAAATTCCATTCATTATATGTCCTTGAGAAAATTCGTACACAGACCAACCAGTAATTAATGCGGCAATAATTAATTTAATATTTTTATGAAACATAAATAATTTTTTGTTTTTAAGAAAGCAAAAATACAGCTTTCATTCGTTTTTTGTTAATCACTTCGGATGAAATTTCAGTAAATAAATTTCAATTAGTGAAGTTATTTTTTATAATACTTTTTATATTTAAACCAAGCAAAAGTTCCTAAAATGGCTACAAATCCGATAGAATAAAAAACCGAAGTTGGTGTAATCATTTTATCTCCACTTGCATACGAATGCAATCCAGATAAATAAAAGTTTACTCCAAAATACGTCATCATAATAGAAGCGTAGGTTATAATAGACCACAAGTTAAAAGTAAATCTACTCCTTAAACCGGGAATTAAACGCATGTGCAACACAAAAGCATATAACATAATGCTAATTAATGCCCAAGTTTCTTTTGGATCCCAACCCCAATAACGTCCCCAACTTTCGTTGGCCCACATTCCGCCTAAAAAATTACCTACTGTTAACATAATTAAACCAATTGTAATAGACATTTCGTTAATTATGGTTAATTCTTTAATGGCTAAATCTAGTTTTTTATGATTCTTTTTGCTGGTAAAAATCATTAGAAATAAAGAAAATATTCCTAGAATCATCGCTAACGAAAAAGGACCGTAACTAGCAACAATAATTGAAACGTGTATTAATAACCAATACGAATTTAATACCGGTTGTAAGTTTGCAATTTCTGGATCTAACCAGTTTTGATGCGCAAATGCTAAAATTATTGCAGTTAAAAATGTAGTTGCAGCAATGGTTAAAGAAGATTTTCTTCCAAAAACCAAACCAAATAACATGGTTGCCCAAGCAACATAAATAATAGACTCATAAGCGTTACTCCAAGGAGCATTACCACTAATATACCAACGCGCACCTAATCCTAAAGTATGAAAAACAAACAATCCAATAATAATTGCAATCAATCCCTTTACTAAATAATTAAATATTTTTTTATCAGAAAAAATTTGAGTAATTACCATAAAAATTAATAATACTCCAGCGAATCCAAAATACTCTGCTAAACGACTAAAAATATTAAATTTATTGTATGCTATTTCTAGTTCAATTTTGTCGTCTGATGGAATTACTTTTGAACCAAATTTCTTTTGAAATTTTTTAATACCTGCTAATACTTTATTTGCTTGCGTATAATCTTTTGTTTCTTTAGATTTTTGCAACATTTGAATATAAACGGGTAAAACTTGACGCACAAAAACAGAGTCTGTTCCTTTAAAACCAGCATGTAATGTTTCTGGTTGCGAAACCCATGTGTTATTTGGATCATTCGGAATTGGGAAGATTTTAAAAATTTGTCCACCAATTGCACGGTACAGCAATCCAACTCTTTTGTCAATATTTATTAAATCTTTTTCAAATTTATTTTTTACATTTTTCTTTTGTGCTTCATCTATTTTTGTTTGTATAATGTAAACTCCTTCTTTAGATAAAAAGTCAGACAATCTAGCATGTGTAGCGTCTTTTGAAACATTTAAGATTTCTCTTATTTGTGTATTTCCTTTCTCTAAATAAATTATTGGAACTTCAATCCAAAAACGCGGATTTTCTATAATAGATAATAACACTTGACTAGGATTCATTCCTTTAAAAGTCTCTTGATGTGTTACTTTTCTAACCAATTGAGAAGCAAACGTATGCGCAGGCTTCATTCTTCCACCAGCATCTTGTATAACCAACGTATTAAATAATTCTGCATGTTTAGCATCTACAATATTTGCGGTTAAAATGGAATCTATTTGTTGTTCTGAAATAGCTTGTTCTTGGTGTTGTGCAGAAACAGAAATTGAGAGGAACAACAATCCGAAAAGCGATAAAGCTGCTTTTTTCTTTCTAATTTTCTTTAAGGAATTCTTCAAATAATCAAAGCGAGTGTTTTTTGCAAATAAGATAGAAATCAAACCAAAATACAACATCGAATAACCGATATACGTTAAAAGTGTACCCCAAAAATCATGATTTACAGATAAATGTGTTTCTTCTACTTCTTTGGTATTGTCGTAACTAGATTGAAAAAATTTATACCCTTTGTAATCTAAAATATTATTCATAAATATTCTAAAATCAAACGTTTCTTCTTTTGTTATCACTGTTACTTCACTTGCGTAAGAAGCTGCACTTTCTGATCCAGGATATTTTTCTAACTGAAAATCTCTTAATTTAATATGAAATGGTGTTTCCATAGTTTCTGAGCCATACAACATTCTAAAATTCAAATTATCAACAGTTAGTTCTTCAGAGTTTTGTGTATTATATTTACCACCTAACAATTCTACTCTTTCAGTTTTATCATTAGTAGTAATATCTAAGACAATTACATCGTATTTTGTGTCATCTTTTGGACCGCTAATCATTTTTAACACTCCTTTTTCTGTAGGTCTTGGAATTACAAATTGTAAACCAGAAATAGTATGTAGTGATAAGTAGTTAAAAGTAGCTAAAGAATCTTTGGTAATTTTTCCTTTTGCTTGGTCAGCCATACGCAACCAAGTTCCGTCTTCTTTAGAGACTATTTTAAGCACATCATCTACCGTTATAAAATTGATGGTTGCGTTATTACCAGCATCAAATCCAACTAAAATATTATGAATATTTTGAGAAGTTCCTTTTTTAATATAATGCTCGTGTCTTTTTCCTTCGCTAGATTCTACAAAGAATAAATATTCCTCTCCATTTTCATCTTCAATTAATTTTTTTTCTGCCCAAGGAATGTAATCTACCAATTTAAAATCTACTTTTTGGTTGATAAATTTTGTAGAAAAACTCCAATTATTTTTTCCCCAAGCTGATAATAATATTGGTTGATGAATGGTTGGTTTTTGTTGGTTGTTATCGTCAATAACAACATTTAAATAAGTTGTTTCTGAAATAAATTTATTGGTAACTTCTCCTTCTTTTATAATCATTAAACCTTCATACCCAATATAACGCGTAACACCAGCGCCAATTAATATGAATAAGAAAGCGGAATGAAATAATAAAACAGGCCATTTTTCTTTTTTGTATAATCGATATCTAAAAATATTTCCAAAAAAGTTGATTACAAAAAATACCATGATAGCTTCAAACCACCAGGTGTTATAAACTAAAGCTTTAGAGGTTTGTGTACCGAAATCATTTTCTATAAAAGTGGCAACTCCCATTGATGCCGCAAATAGGAAAAACAAGACAGCCATTAAACGTGTTGAGTAAAGTATATTTAAGATTTTTTTCATCTTTGAAAAGTGTATAATAAAAGTTCACAAATTTAAGGATAAAAAGGTAGAATAAAGACTTTATATAACTGTTTTTTGAGACGATTGAATGTTAAAATTCAGCACTTTTAGATTTGTTAATTTTAGTTTTTGAAAACTCATCTATTTGTATGCTGTATGTTCCAGAAGATCGTTCTTTTGAGAATTCGTATTTTCTATATCCACCGATTAAATATAGATTGTCTTTGTAATAATGGAGCTTTGAAGCTTTTAAATTCAAGTTAATTGTATATTCATTTAGTGTTTTTGAAACCACGTTATAGGTTGATATTTTTCCATCATTAAAAATATAAATAATGTTTTCATGATAAGTAAGAGCAGGTTTTTCAATTGGATCGAATAAAGTCATTTCATTTTTCCATTTCCCTGTAATTAAATTATAACTTTCAATTTCAGATAAAGGCTTGTTATCATATCCACCAATTAAATATAAGATGCCATTTACTAAAAGCCCTGTTACTTCTTTAGATTTTGGCATATCTGTTGATTGATACCAATACCCAGAATTAAAATCATATAAATGTATGTTTTTTGTAGTTACTACTTTTCCATTTTTTTTTAACCGATTAGAGCCTCCAATAATAATAAGATTATGATCATATACAAAAGAAAAGAAATTTATTGATTGATGTGGATTGGTATGATCTATAGTTATTTTGTTACTTTGTAAATCAAACACTTCAATTTTGTCATCTAAATATTCAAATTTCTTATTTGTGGCTAGTCGTTTTCCACCCAATACATAGAGTTTATTATCATGGTAATTAATGTTATGATAGGCTCGTTTTCTAAATTTTAAAGGTGATGTAGCCCAAGTATTATTAGTAATATTATATATTTGAAGACGATCTGTATAGTGTTCCCATGAGTTGTTTCTTCTAGATTTATTTATGAAATCTGCAAAGGTTGGATCTGCCATATTGCTCATTTCATCTAAAGTTCTTTTAATGCTTTCTTCAATGAACGAAGCATTACCACCAATCACATATATTTTGTTATCAATTAATTTTGATCCAAATGAATGTACTCCCAACTTCATAGAAGTTAATTTTTTAAAACGGATAGTTGTTCTTAGTGAATTGGTTGATTGAAGAACAATTTCATTCAGATTTTCCGTTTTAATATCAAGATAAACAATATGGTTCTCCTTTTTTAGTTCTGAAAAACTAATTTGTTTTGAGACATAACCGATACTAGAAAAGTAAATAGAATCAGTTTCTTTAATTTTTAAATTAGTGATAAAGTTAAATGCTCCTTTTTTAGTAGTAACTGCTCCTTGTTTAGTAGATTTTAGGTAAACATTTACAAGTTCTATAGGTTTCTTTGTTTTCGATTCTAACACAACTCCTTTAATGCGTTGCCCAAATAAAGTAAAAGAAAAAAGGATAAGTAGAACAGTTAATCTCATTGATATAAATTTTTAATTCTAGTTTTAATTCAAGAGCAAGAAAAACTATCTTTTAGTATTACCTCTTTTTTCGAGGTTTTTTTATCTAAATTGATGTATCTATACTTTCAATTAAAATAGTTAACATATCAATAGCAGCTTGTGCAATTTTTGTTCCTGGTCCAAAAACACCAACTGCGCCAGCATCAAATAAAAATTGGTAATCTTGTGCAGGAATCACACCACCAACAATAACCATAATATCTTCGCGTCCGTATTTTTTTAATTCAAAAATTACTTGTGGTACTAAGGTTTTATGTCCGGCAGCTAACGAAGAAATTCCTAAAATATGCACGTCATTTTCTACGGCTTGTTTTACAGCTTCTTTTGGTGTTTGAAATAATGGGCCAATATCTACATCAAAACCTAAATCGGCATAACCAGTCGCCACCACTTTTGCACCTCTGTCATGACCGTCTTGCCCTAGTTTTGCAATCATTATTCTTGGGCGTCTTCCTTCTAACTCAGCAAAATTATCTGCTAATTCAGTCGCTTTTTTAAACAATGCATCTTCTTTTATTTCTTTACTGTACACACCAGAAATGGTTTTATGAACGGCTTTATGTCTTCCGAAAACTGTTTCTAAGGCATCAGAAATTTCACCCAATGTCGCTCTGTTTCTTGCAGCAATAATTGCTAATTCTAATAGGTTTTCTTCACCAGATTTTGCCGCTTCAGTCAAAGCTACTAAAGATTTTTCAACTTCTGTAGTATTTCTTTCAGATTTTAATTTGTTTAATCTTTCAATTTGAGATTTTCGAACCGCTTCATTATCAACTTCTAAAATATGTAAAGGATCCTCTTCTTTAAGTTGATATTTATTTACGCCAACAATTATATCTTTTCCACTATCAATTTTTGCTTGTTTAATTGCGGCAGCTTCTTCAATACGCATTTTTGGAATTCCCTTTTCAATAGCTTTGGTCATTCCGCCTAATTCTTCCACTTCTTTAATTAATTCCCACGCTTTGTTGGCAATATCTTCTGTCAATTTTTCAACATGATAACTTCCAGCCCAAGGATCAACCGTTTTGGTAATGTTTGTTTCTTCTTGTAAATATATTTGTGTGTTTCTTGCAATTCTTGCAGAAAAATCTGTTGGTAAGGCAATGGCTTCATCCAGCGCATTTGTATGTAAACTTTGCGTTCCGCCAAAAGCCGCAGCCATTGCTTCAATAGTTGTTCTGGCAACATTGTTAAACGGATCTTGTTCTGTTAAACTCCAACCGCTCGTTTGACAATGCGTTCGTAATGCCAACGACTTTTGATTCTTTGGATTGAATTCTTGAACGATTTTTGCCCACAACATTCTTGCTGCTCTCATTTTTGCAATTTCTCTAAAATGATCCATTCCAATTGCCCAGAAAAAAGATAGGCGAGGAGCGAAACTGTCAATATCCATTCCGGCTTCAATTCCTTTTTTGATGTATTCTAATCCGTCTGCTAATGTGTATGCTAGTTCAATTTCTGCAGTTGCTCCAGCTTCTTGCATGTGATACCCAGAAATAGAAATCGAATTAAATTTTGGCATTTTATTGCTCGAATATTTAAAAATATCAGCAATAACTTTCATGGATGGAGTTGGCGGATAAATGTATGTATTACGCACCATAAATTCTTTTAAAATATCATTCTGGATCGTTCCAGAAAGGTTTTCTGGTGCAACTCCTTGTTCTTCTGCAGCAACAATATAAAATGCTAAAATTGGTAAAACGGCTCCGTTCATTGTCATAGAAACCGACATTTTATCTAACGGAATTTGGTCAAATAAAATTTTCATATCTTCAACAGAATCTATGGCAACACCAGCTTTACCAACATCTCCTTGCACACGTTCGTGATCAGAATCGTAACCTCTATGAGTTGCTAAATCAAACGCAACAGATAATCCTTTTTGTCCTGCTTCTAAATTTCTTCTATAAAAAACATTGCTTTCTTCTGCTGTAGAAAAACCTGCATATTGTCTAATTGTCCATGGTCTGCGAACATACATTGTAGAATAAGGACCACGTAAAAAAGGAGGGATTCCTGCAACAAAATCTTCGTGAAAAAAAGTATTTTCATTTTGATTTTCTGTAGTTGGTAAAGAAATGTTTTGAAGGTTTTTTCTATTCATTTTATAACAACTTATAGCTTCATTTTTTTATACATTTTTTCACCAATAGATTTAACTTCTTTATTGATGTCTTTAATTTTTAGAGTAATCGTAACTATATAAATAGCAGTTGTCAAAACAAAAAAAGCACTTATTACAAGAATTAAATTGTAACTATTGCCTAAAAATTTATCTAGCTTTCCTTCTAGTAAAAATACAAGCACTATTGCAAAAAAAATAAAAATAAAAATAGAGTATGGTGTTTTTCTTTTTATTTTTTTGACACGCTTTTTTAGTACTCGTTGTTTTGTTTCGTACTCAATTACAATCTTTTCTTTTTCCATAGTAATAGTTTTATTCTGAGTTTATTCTATTTTTTTCAATAGCTTCAGATAAGCGTTTTTTTATTAAGGGAGATACTAATGTTTTGATTGGTTTTATTTTTACAAATGGATAAATTTCAATTTCATTTTTCATCAAATCATCTTTATTGACTTGTTTATTTGTGCCTAATAAAACGATTTCTTTTCTGTCAAACTTTTCTTGTTCTTTGGTAGCGCTTTCTGTAATTTTTCGTTGGATTACTCCTTGTTTTAATTGTTTTAAGAATCCGCCAGATTTTTCGATATCTTTAAATATTTGTAATGCTTTTTCTGCTAATTGATAGGTAATACTTTCTATATAATACGAACCATTTGCAAATGTATTTGCATTTCCTAAATAACTTTCTTGTTGTAAAATTAGTAATTGATTTCTCGCAATTCGTTCTCCAAATTCATTTTTTTTATGAAAAACACTATCGTAAGATACATTATTAATAGTATTTGCACCACCTAAAATGGCACTCATACATTCTGATGTTGTTCTTAGCATATTTACGTTATAGTCGTAAATCGTTTTATTTCTTAAAGTAGGTTGTGCAAAAATATGTGCGTTTACTTCTTCAATATCATATTCGTTTAAAAGTGATTTCCAAAGAACTCTAAATGCTTTTAATTTAGCAATTTCGAAAAAATAATTACTCCCAATGGCAAAGTTAAAATGAAATTTAGATGCAATTTCTTTTCCAAAATGATTTAGATATTCGTTTGCATGCGCTAATGCATATGCCAATTGCTGTGTAATTGTTGCTCCAGCATTTTGATATAAAGTAGCATCAATTCCAATAGAATTGTTACAAGAATTTACAATGTTTTCAAAAGCTAAATGATCTGCTTTTAAATTGCTAAACCAATTTCCGCTTTGTGCTAAATTGTTGATAATATCAACCTGAATAAAGCAATTTTTAGAATTGACAAACTTAGAAACTTCAGTAATAAATGTAGCATCTAAAAAATGAAATCTAAAATAAAGTGCTGTTTGGTTTGTGTCTATTTTTTTAAGAATAGTTTTGTAATCGAACGTTTTATTAGCAATAAATTCAATAGCATTTGCGCCTTTTTCTAAAGCGTTTAATGCAATGTAATTTGCTATTTTTTCATCATTAATAAAGATAGATTGAGAAATGTTGCAATTGAATTTTTCTTCTGTTGATGAACTATTTTTTCTGTCTTCTTTTGTATAAAATGGTTTTACAACAATGTCTTCATCGGTTTTCCATAAAAGCGTGTCATTATAATCTGCGCCTTTTAAATCAACTTGAATTTTTTGTTTCCAAGCTGCAGCAGAAGTGGTATTAAAATAGTTAAATAACGTTTTACTCATTATTTTTTTATGGTATCAAATTCTATAATATAAATGTCTTCATTTTCTTTCTTCATCAAATACTGTTCTCGTGCAAACCGCTCTATTTGTAAAGAATCAGTCAAGTTTTTTATAGTCAATTTATCTTCTTTTATCTTTTTTTTATAAAAATCGATAGCAGTTTCTAATTCATCAATTTCTTTATTAAACTCTTTGTGAACAAGATAAGAATTTTCATCAAAAAAAAACATCCAAATACTAAATCCAATAAAAATGATTACATATCTATTTGTAAAAAATTTGACAAGCTTATTTTGTTTAAACTGTTTAAAAGTCATTATAATTTATTGCTAATTACAGTTCTAACTATGTCTATGGCAACATTATTATGTCTGTCATTAGGAATAATTATATCTGCATAATTTTTTGTTGGCTCAATAAACTGCTGGTGCATTGGTTTTAAGGTGTCTTGATATCTACTTAAAACTTCGTTAACATCTCTACCACGTTCATTAATATCTCTACGAACTCTTCTAATTAATCGCTCATCTGTATCTGCATGTACAAATATTTTAATATCAAAAAGATTTCTTAACTCTTCATTATTAAAGATTAAAATACCTTCAACAATAACTACTTTTCTTGGATGTGTTTTTACAACATCTGTAGTTCTGTTATGAGTAACAAAAGAATATACGGGTTGATTAATAGTTTTACCCGTTTTTAATTTTTTTAAATGTTCAATAATTAATTCGAAATCAATTGCTCTTGGATGATCAAAATTTATTTTTGTTCGCTCTTCGTAGCTTAAATTATTTGTGGCTTTGTAATAAGAATCTTGTGAGATAACACAAACTTCATCAGTAGGAAGTTCTTTTATTATTTTATTGACAACAGTAGTTTTTCCACTTCCTGTTCCTCCAGCAATTCCAATTATAAGCATAATGATAATGTTGTTTTATGGGTGATAATTGTGAACAAATTTAATGAAAATTCGTTCAAGTTAAAGCATAAAAAAAGCCCTTTCTTTTGAAAGGACTTTAAAGAGCCGATGAAGGGACTCGAACCCCCGACCTGCTGATTACAAATCAGCTGCTCTAGCCAGCTGAGCTACATCGGCTTTTGCTTATTTTTAAGCGTGGCAAATATATTATCATTTATGATATTGACAAACTATTTTTTATTTTTTTTAAAAATAAAAAACCTTGCTAAAAAATACTCTATTTTGCTATGCCTATATTTTTCTGTTGCCAAAAACAGATTGTGTTTCCTTATCTAATTTTAAAAACTCTATTTCTATAATTAGACAAGTAATATAGTAATATAAGAATCCCAAGTAAGACCATTTGTGATATTATGCTTTCTAGTGTAGGATATATTCCCAACCATTCTATTTTTAAGAAAATCGGGAGACCTGTTATAGAAAGCCAGCCAGCTTCTTGTATGGCATGAACACCTTTGCCCATTAGAATTACAGCTAAAAGGGTAATTACCCAAGAAGAATATCTAAAAAGTTGTCTGACAGGTATTCTCTTAGAATATTTTAAAAAAAGAAATGCAAGCAGAACAATTAATGCAAAAGCAGCCAAGACACCAAATCCGATAGATGATTGATCACCAGATTGAGTTTCTAGCCCAATTGCTTGTAGAAAAAGAATTGATTCAAAAGCTTCTCTGAATACTATCATAAATGAAAAGAATGCCAGTCCTATCATTTTTTCACCCTTCAATTTTGCTCCAATCTTTTTTTCGATGAATTCTTTCCATTTTTTTGAATGCGAATGGTTATGAAGCCAAAATCCTACAAAGATAAGTACAATAACTGCTACCAAAGAAATAAGCCCTTCCATTACCTCCCTGTTTTTTCCACTTATAGCAATAACCCAATCTGAAAGAAACCATCCTACTACACCAATTAAAATAGCGCTAATCCATCCACCATGTATATAGGGTAAGGCTTTTTTTGCTCCTGGTGTACTTCGAATTAGTGCTAGAATAAGTGCAATGATTAAAAAAGCTTCTAGTCCCTCACGAAGCATTATCGATGCGGCTAGAAAGAAAGATAATCCGTAGTTAAGTTTTTTATCCTTCATCATTTTTTCTGCGCTGTCAATTGCTAAAAGAGCACCTTTTATTTTACTCTCGACCTCGATTGAATTTTTACCTTGTTCAATCACTTGCCTTACGTTCATCATTTTTTGCTCCAATTCAGAAGTAAATTTGGGGTCATTGGCTTTTAATCGTATTTCTACGGGTTCAATCCCTTCTAAATAAGCTGCCAAAGCTTTTTGACGAGCTTCAAACTTATTGCCATTTTTATAACTAGTCAATGCTTGATCGAGATAATCCTTTGCAATGATTAAACTAGATTTTGATTGCTTTGCTGAAGGGGAAAAAATCCTTAAAGCTTGCAGCTTTCTTTTTGCTTGTGTTTCTTGACCAAGCTTATTTATTAATTCATTATCGGATAGGGTAGTAACATCCTTCAGCCAAGTGTTTCCAAATTCTAGGGCGAATATTTTTTTTAATGATATAGAATCTATTTTTTGTTTTTGAAAGCGTAATGATTTTAAGAAAAACGCCAAATCCCAGGCTTCTTTATCTGTGAGTTCTGTAAACGCACTCATAGCTGTACCTTGAACTCCTAGTTTAATTGTATTAAAGGCTTCAAACGGAGATAAATTAGCCATTAATGAATCATTTAAAAAATTTGTAGGTGCTGGTTTTAACCCGATTGCTATACTTCCATTTCCATCTCCTTTTGATCCGTGACATTGAATACAGTTTTTTAAATACAGACTTTTACCACTTTTTTTATCCGGCCAATTTTTGGGAGTAACTTCATAACCAGTCACTTTAATAAGTGTCCATTTCACTTTTTCTGCTAAATCTTTTATTTCTTTACTGGGAGCTTTATTTTGAACAAGGGTTTTTAAATTGTTTAAATCAGAAAGGATAGACTGACCGAATTCGGTGGGGAATTTTATTGCTTTGGCAAAATCATAAATCTTTTCTGAAAACTCTTGCATTTCAGCATATTCTGTTGTATTGAGTATTTTTCCATTACTAACTGCCATTGGATAATCTTTTGACAGATAGTCTAAAAGATGAATTACACTTTGTATATTATTATCCTTTTCCTTGGCAGAAACATTAAGAGTTGAGAAAAGCAAAACTAGGAATATAAAATATGATGAAATTGGGTATAGATAAAGCCTCATTGAGAAATTAAGTATTCTTATTTAGATTAAATACAAACAAAGATATTATATTTAATAAACAATACTATACATATAGTATTTTTTTTTATTTTTTTTATTATGATTTTAATCTTTTTTCTGCTTTTTTCAATGAAACATTTTGTGAAACTATTTCCATTTCATTCGTTGTAATCTAACCGCATTTAAAATAGCTAATAAGGCAACTCCAACATCTGCAAATACGGCTTCCCACATGGTTGCTAAACCGCCAGCACCTAAAACCAAAACCACAGCTTTTACTCCAAAAGCAAGCGCAATATTTTGATATACAATACGTCTGGTTGAACGACCAATTTTAATTGCTTTTGCAATTTTACTCGGTTGGTCGGTTTGTATAATAACATCTGCTGTTTCTATGGCTACGTCACTTCCTAAACCACCCATTGCTATACCAACATCACTTACCGCCAAAACAGGCGCGTCATTAATGCCATCTCCAATGAAAGCAACTTTGTTGTTGTTTTCTGACATTAGTTTTTCGACTTCGTTCAATTTATCTTCGGGTAGCAGCCCTCCTTTTGCCCAATCGATACCCATTTCTTTAGCAATTTGTTGGGTAATGGAATCCTTGTCTCCGGAAAGCATTATAATTTTGGAAATACCAGATTCACGAATTTGTGCAATTGCTTCGTGTGCATCATCCTTTAACTCGTCTGCAATAATTACATAACCAGCAAATTTGCCTTCAATGGAAATCATTACGATAGATTCTATAATATTATCAGTTTCTGAAGGAACTTCGATGTTGTTCGATGTCATCAAAGGTTTATTTCCAACCAATACAGTTTTACTGTTTACTGTTCCCTTTAAGCCTTTTCCTGCTATTTCAGTAACGTTGGAAGCTTGAAAATCTTCATCATCGGCTTTGTATTCCATAATTGCCTTGGCAATGGGATGGGTTGATTGTTCTTCCATCGCCATCAGGTATTTCATCATTTCGGCTTCGCTAAATGCCCCATCGCTTACAACAACATTTTTTATTTTAAAAACACCTTTAGTTACGGTTCCTGTTTTATCCATAACTACGGTATTTACTTTCGTCATTTCATCCAAATAAGATGCTCCTTTAAACAAAATTCCATTTTTTGAAGCGGCTCCCAATCCACCGAAATAACCTAACGGAATTGATATAACTAAAGCACAAGGACATGAAATAACCAAGAAAATCAATGCTCTGTACAACCATTCGCTAAAAACATAATCGTCCACAAAAAAGTAGGGTAGAAATGTCAATGCAATCGCCAAGAAAACCACAATAGGCGTATAAATTTTCGCAAACTTTCTAATGAATAATTCGGTTTTTGATTTACGTGCTGTGGCATTTTGAACCATATCAAGGATTCTGGCAATAGAACTATCCTTAAATTCCTTTGTGGTTTCGATTTCAATTACACCATCCAAATTGATGCTTCCAGCAAATACTTTTTCGCCTTTTGCAATCGTATCTGGTTTGCTTTCGCCTGTTAATGCTGCTGTATTAAATGATCCTTTTTGGGAAAGCAAAATACCATCCAAAGGGATTTTTTCACCCACACGGACTTGTACTTTTTCTCCAATGGCAACGGTTTCGGGGTTTACAGAAACATAATTGTTATTACGATAAACCAAAGCTTCATTAGGTCTAACATCTAGTAATGCCTTGATACTTCCTTTAGCTCTTTTAACAGCAGCATTTTGAAACAATTCGCCCACTGCATAAAAAAGCATTACTGCCACACCTTCGGGATATTCTCCGATGGCGAATGCTCCTAAAGTGGCAATGGACATTAAGAAAAATTCGGTAAAGAAGTCGCCATTTTTAATACTGCTCCATCCATCTTTTATTACAGGAAAACCAACTGGAAGATATGCCACTACATACCAAATAATGCGTAGCCAATTTTTGAAAAATGCTACATCAAAATAATCTAACCCAATACCAATCATTAGCATTGAAAAACTTATGATTGCTGGAATATAGACTTTTATTTTACTAGCATTGCTACTATGGTCGTGACTGTCATCTTGACTGTGTTCCTTTTCAGAATTAGGCTTAATATCTCTTAAATTCAGTTTCTTTTTTTTCATAATAAATTTATCTTATTCAAAGATGATAATTTAATAGGTGCAATGGAAGTGCATTAAATTAGAATAGATATAATTATTTTTTTTATTTAAAAAGAATAATTTAACCACAACTAAACTATTCTTTCAATTTAAATCGCAACAATCGCAACGCATTAATTACAACAATTAATGTAGAGCCTTCGTGTATAGCAATTGCCATACCAATACTTGCCCAACCAATTAGTGTTGACGGAATTAAAAGACCAACAATACCCAAACTTATCCACAGGTTTTGTTTTATTATACGTTTAGATTTTCTGCTTAAAGCAATTACAAAAGGTAAGTTTTCAATTTTATCAGACATTAAAGCTACATCTGCAGTTTCGAGTGCAACATCGCTTCCTGCTGCTCCCATTGCAATGCCTACTGTACTGTTTGCCATTGCTGGCGCATCATTTACACCATCGCCAACCATTGCGATTTTAGTGTATTTTTCTTTTAATTCTTGAATGGCTGTTACTTTATCTTCTGGTAATAGGTTTCCTTTTGCTTCTGTAAGTCCTATTTGTTTGGCAATAGAATCGCCTACATTTTGATGATCGCCTGTAAGCATAATCATTTTTTTAATGCCCATTTCTTTTAGACGCTTTAAGGTTGTTATTGCCGTTTCTCTTGGTGTGTCCATAACACTTAATAAACCAATCAATTCGTTTTTAAATGCGACTAACATTGCGGTATGACCATTTTGAAGCAATGTGTTCATTTGCGTTGAAATTACTTTATTAATAGCAATATTCTCGTCTATCATTAATTTTGCATTTCCTACAAAAACGACTTCTTTATTATAGGTTGCTTTAATGCCTTTTCCTTGAATCTCCTTCATATTTGAAGCTTGATTTTTTGCTTCAATTTTGTATCTCGATTTTATGTCTTTTGAAATTGCTTTGGCGAGCGGATGATTACTCAAACTTTCAACATCTAATACCAAGTTCAAAAATTCATTTTCATCAAATCCGTTTAACGGAATTGCATTGGTTAATTTTGGTTTTCCTTCGGTAAGTGTGCCTGTTTTATCGAAAGCAATGGTGGTTAAACTCCCTAAATCTTCTAAAGGACGACCACCTTTTATTAAAACGCCGCCTTTTGCAGCTCTCGAAATACCACTCAAAACGGCACTTGGTGTAGAAATTGCTAACGCACAAGGACTTGCGGCTACCAATACACTTATGGCTCTATAAATACTTGCTGTAGAATCTTCGCCTGTTATTAAATAAGAAAACCATAATATGACTACTAAAATAATTACGGATGGTACAAACCATTTTTCAAATTTTTTGGTCAATAACTGTGTTGGTGATTTTTGAGTTTCTACTTCGCTTACCATTTTTACCAAACGCGAAATTGTAGAGTCTTTACTTAATTTTAACACCTTAACTTCGAGTGCATTATCACCATTTAAAGTGCCTGTAAAAACAACATTTAATTTATCAATAGCATTAAATTCTGGTAAATTATTTGTGTCTGAAACAGCAAACTTATCAACTGGCATACTTTCGCCCGTTATGGAAGCTTGGTTGATGCTACTACTACCTTTTATAATAACACCATCTGCAGCAATTTTGGTATTTGGTCGTATTACAATAATATCGTTAAGTTGTAATTTTTCTACGGAAACTTCCTCCACTTTATCTCCTTTTTTAACCAATGCCATTTTTGGTGATAAATTACCCAATGCTTCAATAGATTTTTTTGCTTTATTCATGGCATATTTTTCCATTGCGTGACCAATACTGAATAAAAACAATAACAATGCACCTTCTTCCCAACTGCCAATATATGCAGCACCAATAGCTGCAACAATCGTTAAAAAATCGATTTCAAACTCTCCTTTTCTAACTTTTACAATGGCTTCAAGCGTTGTATAATAACCACCAAAAAAATAGGTTGCTATATAACTGTATAGGGCTATTTCTGGTAGTTTGAACCCCAATTCTAAAATTAAGCCGGTGAAGAAAAATACGCCACTTAAGATAGCAAAATATAGTTCTGTGTTTTTGCCGAAGATACCACTGTGTTCGTGATTGTGTCCGTCGTCTTTTGTGTGTTTGTTTTCCATAATTATTTTAGATTACATTTATCGCATATACCTTTAACCACCAAGTTCACATTTTCTGCTTCAAATCCTTTAGGTAAATTAATGTGTGGAATTTTATGTTCTGTTAAGCAAACGGTTTCATTGCAATTTGTACAGTGAAAATGCAAATGTAAATCAGTGTCCATTTCGCAATTGCAATTTTCTTCACACACAGCATATTTTTTTATTCCTGTACCATCATCTATTTGATGGGCAACACCATTCTTTACAAAAGTTTTTAAAGTGCGGTACAATGTTGTTCTATCAGAGTTGTCAAAATACTCTTCGATATTGGTTAAGCTGACTGCCACTTTTTTATTTAAGAGAAATTGTAAAACCAACAAACGCATTGCTGTTGGTTTTACGTTATTTACTTCAAGTATTTTCTCTAAATTTTCCATACTACTATAAATTGAAGCGCTTTAAGGATTCTCCTGTTTTAATTTGAAAAGCATCCTCTACATTAGATATATAAATAATACCATCAGCTGGATCTTCTGTTTTACCGTTAGTTGAAATTATTTCAATAACTGTTTGTGCTTCTTCATTCTGGCAGACCAATTCAATTTTAATTACCTTACTATCTGTAATATGAAAATCAAGTGAAGGTCTTGCTCCTTTTGCTTTAAAAGCACCAGTGCCTTCTGCCTGTGATAACGTTAAACTTTTAAACCCATTATCGTTTAGGGCTTCTATAATTTTTTGAATTCTGTTTGGTTTTACAAATGCTTTTATTTCTTTCATCTTTAAAATATTTATATGTTTTAATCGATTTTGAACCAAGCTTGTTAATATTTTTAACTAATTAAGAACACTAACAAACTCGGGATATTTTTTTTTGATTAATCGTCGTGTTCCAGTTCTCCTTTTATTCTTTCAGAAGATAACATATAAGCTCCTTTTGTAACCACTTTTACTTTTTTTGAAACTTCAGCTGGTAGGTTAACTTCAACAAAACCTAAATCTGTAATACCAACAGTTACCGGTATCATTTTAAATTTCATTTTATTCTTTTCCATTTCTTCGTCTTCATCCAAAATAAAAATAAAAGATTGCTCACCTTCTTTTATAATAGCAGATTCTGGAACGGCAAAACCTATTTTTTCTCCTTGTATAATTCTCCCCTCTACATACATACCAGGAAGCAAATCTCCATTTTTATTATCCATATCTGCATGAATATGCAACGCTTTTGGATTGGTTTCAAAAGTTTTACCAATAGAATGTACTCTAGCCTCTAAGATTTCATTAGGTCTAGAAGCAACTGAAAAAAATATTTGCTGTTCTAATTTTACTTTGCTGATGTCTTTTTCATATACAATTAAATCTACATGCAGTTTAGAATTATCACTAACAGTAAACATTTTAGTTTGTGGTGCCACAAAATCGCCAAGATTAACCAATACATCATCTACAAACCCACTTATAGGTGTTATTATAGGAGTTGCAGAAAAAATTTGCCCTTCCGCAATTTTATCAGTATTCAATCCCAATAGCTTTAGTTTTGATCTTAAGGCATTTACACTTGAAGTGGTTGAACGGAACTTAGATTGTGCCATTTGAAATTCTTTACCCGAGGAAACACCTTTATTATATAAGGTTTTCTTACGTTCAAAATCTTGTTGAAGAAAAACAAGGTCATCATTTTTTTCTTGAAATTTCTGTTGCATACTAATAATGTCTGGATGTTCTAAATATGCCAATATTTGACCTTTTTGTACTTGGTCTCCTTCAATAACGTTTATAGATTTTACATTTCCACCAACAAACGGACTGATATTCGCCTTATCCTGTGGAAAAAGCTCTAATGTACCTGTTACCTTAATGTTGTTCCCTAAATTTCGTTCTTCTAAAGGTTTCATTTTTAAACCAATAGTTTCTATTTGTTGCATGGTAAGTTCTACAACTCCTTCTTCTTCAACATGTACATCCACTTTATCTTTATCGGTTTTAGAAGCTCCTTCAATTTCATTATGTCCAAGTTCAGATTTTGGGGCATCATTACAACTCATAAACATAAGTGTAAATAATATGGTACTTACTAATAGTATATTCTTCATTTTTCTTTTTTTAAAGTTATAAATTTCCTAATTGAAATTGAATTTCAATGGTTTGTTGGTTATATTGATTAATATATTGTAAATGATTTTGCTTAATTCTGATAGCACTGTTAAGAATCGTTATGTAGTTAACATAATCTATTTCACCTTCCTTCGAAGCCAATTCAGCTGTAGCCATTTGTTCTTCTGCTAGAAGCAACGCGCCTTCTTCATAATATTTCAGAATTTTCTGCGTTTTTTCGAGTGATTTAATCAATTGAGAAACGCGACTTTCTACAACCGCTTTTTGTTCTAAATATTGATTCTCAGCTACCATTGCATTTGCTTTTGCTGCCTTGACCCTCGATTTCTGTGGGAAAAACCACAGAGGAATGTTAATGCCAATTTGATATCTATTAAATCCAGAAACATTGTCCACAATTTGTTTTCCAAAGGAGAAATTTAACTTAGGTAAATATTCTGATTTCTCAACACCAATAGTTGCCTTACTTACTTGCGTATTCTGAAGCGCATACTGTAATACTGGATTTTTTTCTACCGAAATTTCCTGAGTATTATTTATGAAACCAATTATACGATATGGAACTTCTACAGTTTCAATATCACTTTTAATACCCAAATACTGTTTTAACGCGCGCTTGGCAATTTCAATATCATCATACGACTGCTGTTTTAACACCTGTATCTGTTGGTATTCTGAAGATGCTGATATAAATTCCAGTTTCCCAGTTTCCCCTGTTTCATAACGCAGTTTAGCAGCCTTTTTAAAATTAATATAGACATTATCCAATTGTTTAGCGAAACGGAGTTGTGCTTTATTATAATTAATTTGTTCATAAGCTAGCATCACATTACGAACCAATTGCTGTTCGTTAACAACGTAGAATTTTTCTCCCAGTTTTATACGCTCTTTATAAAATTTTGATTTTGAGAACCCAGAGAGCAAATCAATATTTCCTTGTTGTATTCCAATGGTAGTTTGTACTCCTGGTAGATTGTTACCGTATTCTTCTTTTCCAGTAAAAATCTGTGTATTGCCCATATCAAAACTCGTTCCCTTCATGGCTTGTTCACGTTCTATAAAGGCTTTACTTTCTTTAAGAGAAGGATAATTTTGTTTTGCCATTGCAATAGCTTCCTCCACTGTTAAAGTTTTAGGAATTGGGCTGTTTTGAGAGAATAAGTTACTAGAGGATAATAACCCTCCAACCAACACTAAAATAGGAATAATGTTTTTACTTTTATTTATGTAACTTATTTTATCTCCATTATTTTTACGCTCTTTACGAGATTCTAACCAGCTATATAGTATAGGGATTACCACCAATGTTAAAAATGTTGCGGTAATCAATCCACCAATAACAACTGTTGCCAACGGTCTTTGTACTTCTGCACCGCCTGAAGTAGAAACTGCCATAGGAATAAAGCCCATAATTGCTGCTGTTGCTGTTAGTAATATTGGACGCAAACGTTCATGTGTTGCTTCGTATATTCTGTCTTTTATATTTGTCATTCCGCTTTCTTTTAATTCATTGAATTTGTTTATCAATACTAATCCATTTAATACAGCTACTCCAAAAAGGACAATAAACCCTACACCTGCTGAAATACTGAAAGGCATTCCTCGTACCCAAAGTGCAAATACTCCACCAATCGTAGCTAATGGCACAGCCATATATATCATTGCTGATTGTGAAAATGAGCTCAAGGCAAAATAAAGTAGGATGAATATTAAAAATAAGGCAATAGGCACAACAATCATTAATCGATCTGTAGCACGTTGCAGGTTTTCAAAAGAACCACCATAGGTAACATAATAACCTGGTGGTAATTTTACTTCTCTCTCTAGTTTTTGTTGTATTTCCTCTACCATAGATTTTACATCGCGTCCTCTTACATTGACGCCGACAGAAATTCGACGGTAAGTATTATCTCGTGAAATTTGCATTGGTCCCGGTTTATAGCTAATATCCGCAACTTCTTTTAAGGGCACTTGTGCACCATTCGGTAGGTCGATATATAAGTTTTTAAGACTATTAATATCTTGTCTAAATTCCTTTGCTAAACGAATTACAACATCAAACCTTTTTTCGCCTTCAAAAATCACACTTGCTTGTTCACCTGCAAACGAAGCACTCACATAGTCATTTAACTGATTAACAGTTACACCATATTGTGCCATTTTAGCACGGTTATAAGTAACGGTCATCTGCGGTAAACCACTAGTTGCCTCAACTCGCACATCAGCAGCACCTTGTACAGATCTAATTACCGCAGCAATTTCCTTTATTTTATTTGCCAAAACACCTAAATCTTCGCCATATAGTTTGATGGCTACATCTTCACGAACGCCTGTCAACAATTCATTAAAACGAAGCTCAACAGGTTGGGTAAACACAAAATTGACTCCTGGAATTACAGCAATTTTTTCTTGTATTTTTGCTATAAGTTCTTCCTTGTTTTTAGCAGAAGTCCATTTGCTTTTATCTTTTTCTAGAATGATATAACTATCAGCAATATCCATTGGCATTGGGTCTGTTGGTATCTCGGCAACACCAATCCTAGAAATCATTGTTTTTACTTCTGGGAATTGCTTAATAATATTCTGTAGTTTTTTTGAAGCTTCAATAGACTCTGTAAGACTACTTCCTGGTTTGATAAGTGCCTGCATGGCAATATCACCTTCATCAAATTTTGGAATAAATTCGCCACCCATATTGCTAAATATATAACCAGCAATTACTAAAAGTGTTACTGCACCAATAACAACTCCTGCTTTAAAACGTAATGCAAACGAGAGTAATGGCTTATATGCTTTGTTTAAGGCTGCCATAATTTTATCACTAAACCGATCAATACTATTTTCAAATTTAGCAAACCACCCATTTTGATTTTTGGAAGGCTTTAGGAATAATGCCGAAATCATAGGAACATAAGTCAAACAAAGAATAATTGCCCCTAAAACAGCAAAACCAAAAGTAAATGCCATTGGTCGGAACATTTTTCCTTCAACTCCTGTTAAAAATAAAATAGGGGTAAATACAATCAGTATAATTAATTGTCCAAAAAAAGCAGAGTTCATCATGGTGCTACCAGAATCATAAGCCATTTCATCCATTTCTGCCTGATCTATTGGTGCATTGGATTTTTTAATTCGTTGATGAATATGAAGTACCATCCCTTCAACTATAATAACAGCACCATCGACAATAATTCCAAAATCAATAGCACCCAATGACATTAGATTTGCCCAAATACCAAATTGTTTCATTAGAATAAATGCAAATAATAAGGAAAGAGGAATAACGGATGCGGTTATCAACCCACCACGAAAACTACCTAAAAGCAGTACCAATACAAAAATCACAATAAGCGACCCTTCAATTAAATTTTTTTCTACGGTACTTGTTGTTCTGGCTATTAATTCACTTCTGCTTAGAAATGGTTCAATATAAACGCCTTCTGGCAGTGATTTTTGTATTTCATCAATACGTTTTTGTACATTATTAATAACGTTACTTGGACTTTGCCCTTTAAGCATCAAAACCTGACCTCCAACAGATTCATGCCCATCTTGAGTAAACGCACCATATCGTACTTGACTTCCATAGCCTACTTTTTCTGCAACATCCCTTATTAATATTGGACTTCCATTTTGAGTAGTTACCACAGTGTTTTCTAAGTCTTCAATACTTCTCGCTAAACCTTCACCACGAATAAAGTTAGCTTGGTGGTTTTTTTCAATATAAGCACCTCCTGTATTGGCATTATTCACTTTTAAAGCTTCAAAAACTTGCTTCATTGTAATACCAAAACTTTTTAGTTTGTCAGGATTTATAGCAACCTCGTACTGTTTGACATAGCCTCCAAAAGCATTAACTTCTACCACACCAGGCACTAATGCCATTTGACGTTTTACGATCCAATCTTGGATGGTCCGAAGTTCCATGGCGTTATATTTATCTTCATAGCCTTCTTTTACTTTTAGCGAATATTGATAAATTTCACCCAAACCAGTTGTAATTGGTGCCATAAAAGGTTTACCAAAACCATTTGGTATTTCTGCTGCAACTTCGGTTAATTTTTCTTGTACTAATTGTCTTGGCAGATAAGTTCCTGCTTCATCTTTAAATACAATGGTTACTACAGATAGCCCAAAGCGGGATACCGAACGTAATTCGATAACATCTGGAAGATTTGCCATTGCCAATTCTACTGGATAGGTTACAAATTGTTCAATATCTTCTGTCCCTAAATTCGGAGCAACTGTAATGACTTGTACTTGGTTATTGGTAATATCTGGCACAGAGCCCAATTTTATAGTAGCCATAGACCAAATGCCTATACCAACAAGTGCTACTATAAATAACCCAATAATAAATTTATTATTAATGGAATATGAAATGATTTTATTAATCATAAAAAGAGATTTAATTCAGTTAAACCTTTCGATGTAATACGAAGGCGTTATTAAATAATGTAATAATTGACCAGAAATGGTTTTGAAAGGACATAAATATCCTATAAAAACTGAATTACACTCTAGGTGGCTGTAAAATTGAAGTAGTAAAATTTTTCTCCAAACCTGTTAGGAAGAAAAAATCTTGGGTAGAAATAGAAGTTGTGTCAAACGTAACATTTACCAACTTTAATTGCATCACATTAACGTGACAACATTGACAAATACAAAAAGGAGTACATAAATCTGTATCTTGATTGTCGTGGTCAAATGCCTGTGAAATTTCAGTTTTAACTTCATTATTAAGCACAGTAAAGTCTTCGCAAGGTGCTAAATTAAGCACGAGGATATAAGTTGATAATATAAAAGTTAAAAATTTCATTGCTGCAAATATATAAATTATTTGATGCAATGGCTGTGCAAATAAAGTTAGTGTGAAACTTTTATTTTTTAACTGCAATTTATAAATTGAAATTTTTGGAAAGATAGTTTTGTTTTATTACTGGTTTTAGATTCATTTTATTTTTATCAATTATTTTTTCAACTTTTGATTTAAAATTAATAAAAGAAACTTTAACAATTAAATCTTTATGATTGCTTAAAAACAACTGCATACAAAAAGCTCTGCAAAACCGCAAAGCTTTTATTGTCGGGGTGGCAGGATTCGAACCTGCGACCTTCACGCTTTTAGCGTGACGCGATGTCGTTCATATATCTTTTAGCTCCACGTTTTTTAATTTTTCTTTCAAATACAATTGCTTCAGCTTTTGAAGAAAAATTAGTTTGATAAATGATATTCCAATCTTTTACTTTTGCTGTAAATCCTTTGTGATTAAATAAGTGTTCTTGAAGTCTTTCTTTTACATCTTTGCTAGTATAACCAACATAGTGTTTTTGGAGTTGAATAGAAAAAAGAATATAAACAGTAAACATTCTTCTAAAATAAGAAAAAGTTGAATATAAATTAAATATTCAACTTTTAGTCGGGGTGGCAGGATTCGAACCTGCGACCTTCACGCTTTTAGCGTGACGCGATGTCGTTCATATATCTTTTAGCTCCACGTTTTTTAATTTTTCTTTCAAATACAATTGCTTCAGCTTTTGAAGAA
>Ga0316209_1000373_pt1 | contig 83566 bp, 57 predicted proteins | sample 6monopyrite_MG_FD_204945 | JGI IMG/M metagenome (GOLD analysis project Ga0316209, IMG submission 204945) | Microbial mat bacterial communities from mineral coupon in-situ incubated in ocean water Damariscotta River, Maine, United States -... | ecosystem: Environmental > Aquatic > Marine >... | reverse complement strand
ACTGGCATCGAGAATCGAAAACAAAGATACAAGAGTTTTCTTCTTTGAAAATAGTCACCAAGGACTTAGAACTGCCGTTAGTCAGATTAACAGTGTGTGTAAGAAAAATGATTATCAAATAATACATACCCATGGTTGGGCGACGATGCTTGCAGGATATTTGGCAAGTCTGTTTAATCGCAAACTAATTGTGATGAACGGCGAGCATGGCACTTTATATTTTGACACTTGGCGACAAAAAGCACTCCAAAAATTCTTATTTAATCGTATGACAATTAATTTATCAGTATCGGCAGTGTTAGTAGAAGAAATCGCGAAACGCTTTCAAGTGAGCACAGATCGTTTCCACCCAATATTAAATGGTGTGGATGTGGTACGTTTTGCTCCTGATCGCAATCAAAAGAACAAAAAAAGGAAAGACCTTGGTATGCAAAAAGGTCAATTTGTAATCGGTTCTGTTGGAAGATTGGTAGAGGTTAAAAATTATCCATGTTTGTTAAAGGCTTTTAGTTCAATCTCTGCTAAAAATCCAGATGCTCGATTGGTCTTAGCTGGTGATGGTCCCGAAAGAAAAAATTTGGAAGACTTAGCAAACAAACTCAATATATCCGCTTTTGTTAAGTTTTTAGGACGAAGAGATGATATACCAGCCATTATGAATACTTTCGACGTTTTTGTTTTGCCATCTTTTAGAGAAGGGTTATCGAATACTATTTTAGAAGCAATGTCATCTGGCTTACCGGCCGTTGTCTCGAACGTCGGAGGCAATCCCGAAATCGTTGTAGATCACGAAACAGGGAGACTGTTCGAGACAAACAACTCAATCGAGTTATCTAACATTTTGGCCGAGTTGTCTAACAATCAAGATATGACTAATCGAATGGCATCTTCAGCTAGGAAACATATACTTGATAATTATTCATTGGCTACGATGGTGGACAACTATCAGGTGATTTATGAACAATTAATTAGTAAGGGAAAGTTGTAATTCCAGTATGTATTACGCTTATTTATTTTATTTCGGTAGTTTTCTAACGAGCCTAATTAACCCATTTTGGGGGCTAGTCGGCTTAGTCGTCAGTGTGTTGATTAGATTTCAAGATAGATTTCCAGAAATAGCGATTATTAAGCCATTTAGTTTACTCTTTATCGGACTAGTCATTGGCTGCCTAGGAAATAGAGAAAAACTCTCTAAGAATTATTGGCAACAAGATAAACTTTTGATTTTGTTATTGGTTACCTCGGTATTTGGATTGCTAATAATGGAACCGGGCGATCTATTCTCACAAACGTGGCAGTTTGTTAGCTCTTTAGCGTTCTACTATTTTGCAAGTAGAATTATCCAAACCACTAAGCAAATGGTAATAATTTTTGCTGTGATGTCTTGTTGCACCGTTTTTATGGGTTATGAGGTGATTCAGGATGTTTTAGCGAACCCTGAAACATCCATATTTATTGACCCAAGAAGTGGCAGATGGCAGGGGCTGGGTTATTATCAAAACGCTAATGAATTTGGACAAATAATGGTAACTACAGTGCCTTTTTTACTGGCAGCAATTCTAATGAAAAACAATATTATTATTAAAACGTTGGCTGTTCTGTTTATAGTTATTTTAGCTTATGTTGTTGGAAATACAGGCTCACGAACTGTAATGGTGTTGCTTGGATTAATGCTTGTGCTTACTTTTGTTTTACGCGGTAGCGGAAATATTATTCAAAAATCTTTTGTCGGTGGAATCGTCGGAATAGTGCTCTTATTCGGCCTATCATTTGCTCCTGGGCCTATTCAAGATAGGCTCCAAACTATCACTGGAGCGGGCACAGATAAATCTTTTCAGGGGCGAACAAGAGCTTGGGATCAAGGTTTTAAAATGGTTTCTTGGTATCCTATAACTGGCGTCGGAAAGGGGCAATGGATAGAATATCATGGGTTAATGCCCCATAATTCGTACGTACAAATTATGGCTGAGTTAGGGCCTTTCGGGATATTTCTATTCCTATGGATATTAAGGCTTAGCTATAAAGAGTTTATCCCATATTTTAATCACAATAGGACAACTTCTAATGGCGATCCGCCAGCAGAACGATCTCCGAGTTCAACTGAGACTGAGCATCCTATATGGGGCGTTTCATCTGAGGAAATAAAAACGGAAGTACCTAGCGGTGTACCAGAAGTCAAAATTGATGATTCGAATGAAACAAAAACCGTCGTGATCGCAGTTGCTGTAGTAATGATCGGATGGCTAATATACATATTTTTAGGTAATCAAGGCTATTCAGTATGGACTTATTTTTACATTGGAATTTGTGCTGCGGTTAAAAATTTTGGTCAATCGGAACATTCACCGCTTACCAGTAAAACTACTGGTATTGAATAAACAAAAGGCAGTTGAGAAAAAATGATGGCGTTTAATATTCTACTTTCGATCGCAGTATTGGTGCTGAGCTTCACAGCCCTTTATATTTATGCGAAAAAGAGATACATCAATGTTTGGTTCTGGAATTATCTAGTAGGATTATTTACCAGAACTACTCGGACGAGTGGTCCGATTGATATCATGCTGATTTTTGTCGACCATTTTGAGCTTAATGGTCATAAAGACCGATTGGATGCGTGGAAAATAGGCTACCCAAAAATAGCCTCTAAGCACAAAGACTCTGATGGACAACATCCTAAGCATACTTTTTTTTATGCTATGGATCTAATGCATGAACATGAGTTGGAGCAGTTGCAAGACTTAGTATCTAGTGGTTACGGTGAATTCGAATTACATTGGCACCATGATCACGATACAGAGGAATCTTTTAAGAAAAAACTAGAAGATGCGATGTTAATTTTTCATCGTTACGGTTATATGAAGCCCTATACTAACGGTCAAACAGCATGTTTTTCATTCATACATGGCAATTGGTCTTTAGCTAATTCACGAGGAAATAAATATTGTGGGGTGGATAACGAAATTTCTCTGCTAGCGCAAACAGGTTGTTATGCCGATTTTACATTCCCAGCTTTGTTCAATGAGGCGCAGCCTTCTTTCATAAACAACATATATTACACCAGCGAAACGGATAAACGCGCTTGTTATTTGTCAGGCAGAGAAGCAAAAGTAGGCAAGTCCCAAAAAACTGATGAATTTATGATTTTTCAAGGGCCTTTAACTATTAATTGGAAAGACTGGCGCCACAAGTGGCATCCGACAATCGAAGATGGCGATATTAATCGATTTCCAACCCATGATAACCCTAAAAGAATTGATTCTTGGGTACGCCAAAAAATACACGTAAAAGGTCAACCTAATTGGCAGTTCGTTAAAATATTTTGTCATGGAGCGCAGGACCATAAATCCGTCGTTAGCGAGACTACCGACAGAATGTTTGACTACTTAGAGAGCGCTTATAACGACGGGACCAAATACAGATTGCATTATGTCACTGCAAGAGAAGCGTTTAATATCGTAAAGGCCGCTGAAGATGGATTAACGGGAAATCCAAATGAATATAGGGATTATAAAATTCCACATCCTTTAAATAGATAGTGAGCAGAAGTCATAAATCGTTTCTTCTATTTCGAGGGTTTTATTAAAACAGGGAGTATAAATGACAATAGCAAAAATAATATTTAGATTCTTTTTTCTTTATTGCGGTCCGTGGACGCTATTCAAGCGATACAAAAAATGGCGAGTCGGTTGTGGTATAACGATTCTGTACGGCCATCGAGTTTTACCTGATAAAATCATTGCCGATCAATCTGATCCAAGGACCATTACTGGCCATACAAGTGTTTCCGAAGTCGAATACGGGATAAAGTTATTAAAGAAAAATTATAAAATAATTTCAATAGACGATGCCATTACACAGTTAAAAAATAATGCAGTAGAAGATGAAAGTATTGTTTTGACATTTGATGACGGCTTCAAGGACAATTTTGATTATCTATTTCCACTCTTAAAAAAATATAATATCCCTGCTGTTTTTTACGTGAACGCATCGGTCATTGGAACGAAAAAAAGTTTGTGGTTTCAAGCAGTAATAAATTATTTTTACTCTGTCGACAAAGATGAAGTCTATATTGATATGAACAATAAACTTTACGATTTGAGGAGTCCTCAAAAAAGGTATTTAGCGGCTTTCGATTTTATGCAGTTTTTACAAAATAATATTGAACCGAATCTATTTTTAGAATCAATTGAAAAGGTTGCAGGTGAACTCTGTAATCCATTAGAGCAAGATTATCATATGAATTGGGAAGACCTAAAAACGCTGGCGGCAGAGCCATTGATTACAATTGGGGCGCATAGTTTAAATCATTATCCATTGGGATACTGTGATAAAAAATTGTCAGAGGTCGAAATTGGCCAATCAATTGAAATATTGGAATCGAAATTGAACATAAAGATAGAGCATTTCAGTTATCCTCGAGGACATTCGACAGATTTTAATGAGCATCATAAGGCCTATTTGAACGAAATCGGTATTAGTTCTTCGGTATCAACAGTGCGAGGAGTCAATCGATCAGGAGATCCATTGTATAGCTTGAAGCGCGTCGGCTTTCCTCAGAATATCAGCAAAAACATAGAAGATTTTCTCTGGCACGTTGCTGGAATACCACAAATCATTCAAAACTTATTTTCAAAGGGTAATGAAAAAAATTGAGGATCCGAACACAGGTTTTACTAACAAGTATTAGTAAATCGCTAAAACATATTGGCGTTTTTGTACTTAGTTTGTTTCTAACAAGGTATTTCACAAAATACGAGTATGGAAGCTATATGCAAGTTATGCTAATTGCAAATACAGCTATTTACTTTGCAGTATTCGGCATACCATCTAGTGTCTACTATTTTTTACCGAGATCTGCAGATAAAAAACGAATGATGAAAAATACCATTTCGCTTCTTTTTGGTATTTCCGCCGCTGTCTCTTTATGTCTCTATTTTTCATCGGATTTTATTGCTGGCGGTTTTAATAATCCTGACGTTAAAAAATTTGGTTGGTTGATTGCAGCATTCATATTTCTTCAAATACCAATTAAACTCTACGAACCATTCATGGTAAGTACTAAGAATGTACTAAGGTTTGTAATTGTCAACGCAAGTTTTAATGCCGGATTTCTAATGGTTGTTTTAATTCCTGTGTTATTGGGTTGGCAATTGGAAGAAGTGCTTCTAGCACTTCTTTATTTCTTTATTGGCCAACTGCTCGCTGTTTATACCATGATTACAATAACTTATATAGAGCTTCGTGAAGATCCAGGTGGAGAAGAATATCTTGTAAAAAATCAGATTGCTTACTCGTTACCAATAGGTTTGTCAGGTGCGATGGTTGAGTTAGGTAAGGCTGTCGATAAAATGATCGTGAGTGGATATTATGATCCTGAACAATTGGCGATATACGGACGCGGAGCTATGGAAATCCCTCTTCTAAATGTCGTCGCTAATTCTCTAGGAAATATACTAATGCCTAAATTTGTTGAAGAATTTAGAAAAGGAAATATAGGGAAAGTCATGGTGCTTTGGCATAGCTCTATAAAAATGATGGCGATGTTTATTTATCCCGCTTTAGTCTATTTAATTCTAACTGCAGGTCATTTAATTCCATTTCTTTTTACCGACGAATATATCGCAAGCGTTATTATTTTTCAGGTATATACGGTTGGCTTGATAACTAGAATTACTAGTTATGACGCGATAATAAGAGCTGTCGGAAAAACCAAAGTGATATTTAAAATATCTATCCTAGCGGTTGTGCTGAATATACTCTTTACTGTGATGCTCATCGAATTAATTGGAATAGTAGGAGCGCCTTTAGCGACAGTTTTAGTTGGAGCCACAGTAAGAACTGTCTATTTAATTGTGATCACCAAATTGCTAGAGGTACCAATATCAAAAGTTTTTCCGTGGAGTTCTTTAATTCGACTAATTGGTGCTTCATTAATCGCTGGGCTTACGATCTTACCTATTTTGAATATGGATCTTCGACACTCTACAATGTTAGTCGCTACATCCCTAACTTTTGCCTTGGCATATATAGTCGCTTTTCGCTACAGTAAGGCATTGAATGAAAGTGAACTTAATTCGGTAAGAGGAATATTGCCGAAAAAAATCCGGTGGATTCTCTAGATGAATGTTGTCGAAGATATTATTTCGAAGAAAAAGTGGATCGTTAGTACTCAGGTAAAAGATCGCCTAATGTCTATGATCCGTCAGTTTAATAAAGATCAGACTGAAGAAGGATATCTATTCTACGATATTGAACAATTTTCCAGTTATTTCGTTACCTATGTATATAAAATAATTTATCGTAAAGAAAAAGAGAGTGTCAGTTATTATGTGAAACTTGCGGCATTATCGGACGGATTCGAAACAAGACAGAGAGAACGTATCAAGTATGAATACGACTATACGGTAAAAGTCGCTAATATTTTCAAAGAATTTGATCAATTTTCTAGCGTTTTACCGATCGCTTATTTCGAAGATGAAGCGGCATTTATAATGGAAGAGATGTCTGGGGAAAGATTAGATACCATGATAGTTAGTTCTATGAAGATATTTCCTAGGAAACCTCCCCAAAAATTATATCAGTCGATGTTTAACGCTGGAAAATGGCTGAAATTATTTCAGGACAATATGCCTTTTGAAGGTGATAACCTATACACGAAGATAAATTTGAAGAAACGAATTGATGTTAGATTGGACAAAGTAGAAGATGAAAGTCCGAATGTTATTTCAGTTGCATTAGCCAATAAAATACGAGATAAGTCGAATTTTCTTATCGATAATTTTAGAACGTCGGATCTTGAGAAAACAGCTAAACATAATGACTTTGCACCATGGAATCTTATGGGGACACCCGATGGGATGACTGGTTTTGATTTCGCGGACTGCGAGTTTGATTCAAAATTTTATGATGTATCTCATTTTATGCGAGCTGTTAATTCTTTCAAATTAAAACCCATTAAGAATGTTCGGATAATTGATAAATGTAAGGAATGTTTTTTAGAAGGTTATGGCTTAGATCTGGAAGATAGTGTTTCGTTACAGCATTATTTTAATTTATTTTTTTCTTTAGAAAGAGTTCAAATGTTGCTTAGGCAAAAAAATAGACATGCGGGCTTAGTTGGTTTATTGAGAACCTTTTTTATAGAGCGACATATTAGGTGGTATCTAAAAGAAATTATCGATTTAACCAAGTAATGTTATTTTTGGCTAATATCATTAAGGTGGTTGATAATAATCTGTGCGTTTTCATTCCAGTCATACCACTGAAATTTGGGAAAGTTAATTTCCTCTCTGTCTAAGACTTGGCTTAGTCCAGCAGCTATGGAAGCCGGGTTTTTAGGTTCTACGATTTCCCCATATTCCTTAGTTGTTATTATTTCTGGTACTGCGCCGACATTTGAAGCTACTACGGGAGTTCCACAAGACAAAGACTCCAACACGACATTCGGGCAACCTTCTCTTAGACTAGGCAAGCACAAAACGTCAACAGCGCTGAGGTAGTCGGGAATTTCCTGATGGTCTTTTCTTCCAAGAAAATTAATTCTGTCATCCATCTTTAGTTTTGATACTAATGCTTTTATTTCTGATTCTAAAGGTCCTGAGCCTATAATTAACAACTGAAAATTATTACGCTTGCACTGTTTTACAGCCTCTATTAAATAAACCAGTCCTTTTTCAATTTGAAAGTTGCCGATAAATAGTACATATTTGATGTCTGACGACAATTTGAGTTGTTTTCGTAACTCAGTAGTATTTCCGGGTATGAATTTCGTTTGATCAACCCCGTTATGGATGACAACTGTTTTTCTTGCTTCAATTCCCAATTCGATAATTTTATTTCTAAGCGCGTCACTCTTGACGATATTAATATTTGATTGTCTAAGAGTGTTAATGATGTGTTTTCTTCGCAGTCGGTATTTCGTATATTCATTTATGTCGCAACCTAATGCGTGAACTGCGATAGGTAAATCGAATTTTTTGGAGGCTAATGTAGCACCAAACCCATCTGGATAGACCCAGTGCGCAGAAATTACATCGATTTTCTTTTCTGTTAGTAAGTTTTGGATGACCTTTTTTATTCCCAAATAGAAAAAATACCCGGTTAGCGATCTTAGGAGTTTAGGGATGACGACATATCGTGGGTGGTAGACTTGTACGCCGTCAATAATCTCGCTACTAGGTACGACATGGTTTTTTATCAAATAATCCATCGGATTAAACGGAATAGGAGCTACTACGGTAACTTCCGCTTGATTTTTTAGCGAGTCAACTAACTGCTTTATAAAAATCCCTTTTGTGGTTTCAATACAATTTGGATAAAGGTTTGAGATAATAACAATAGATATCTTTCGGTCAGTGAGCGCCATTTTATTTACGTATTTACCTTAGAAATTGTAAAAAGTAATTTTCCGGTTTTTGTTGTTTCAATTTTATCAACTACATCCACGTTAACAATAGTTTCTTCACCTATCATGGTCTTTATTTTTGATAATATGTTCTCTAAATAGCATTGATCAGTTTGTTTTGCCGATTCCACAATTTTCAAATTGACGAGTTGATGAGTCTCTTGAATCATTTGAAATTTTTTCACCTGTGGTAAATTATAAAAGAGGTGGGTAAAATACTCTCCGTGAATTTTTTCTCCAGTTTGGCTTACGAAGAAATCACCCGTTCTTCCTGCTACGGCGCCAAGTAGTGGTAAACCCCGACCGCAGCCACATGATTCGTTCGTTTTAGTTCCAACATCTCCAAGTTTATATCGAATTAACGGCATTCCAAAGTTCCAAAAATCTGTAACTACTATATCACCGTTCCCATCTTCGATAGCGGAGTTTTGCCCATCAACAAGTTCTAATAAAATATTTTCTGCGTTAATGTGTAGTCCTTTTTGTGATTTGCATTCACTTGCAATTAATCCGACTTCTCTAGACCCATAGCGATTTAATACTTCGCATCCGAATGCTTTTTCTATTTCAATGCGCTTAGTCTCCGAGAGTGTTTCTGCGGAAGAAATAATTCCTTCTAGTCTGATCGAGTGTTGTGGTTTGTGTTTAAGTAAATAATTAGCGTATAAAGATAAAGCGTTAGCGTAACCGAGAATCATGCTAGGCTGCAATTTTTCGAGTATCCGAGTAAAGTCATCCATCTTCTTATCGGACATTTCAAAAGCGTCCAGTTCGAATTGTCTTTCGACGTAAGTCGCCAAAATATTTTCTTTAAACGATTTTACCGCCGTGAGATCTCGTTGTGCGCCCCAGATAAGGGCTTTTCGTTTTCCTATATCCCAACCACTCCAGCGGTCGTGTCTAATTTGGTCAGCTCTTCTGAGATTATGGCGTTCGATATTCTTATAATAGATCGTTGGTTCGCCGGTAGACCCTCCGGAACTATCTTTAATCAAATCTTTACGGTCATACTGTCTTGAAATCATATCTCCCATATTTTCTTGAATAATCTTTTTCGTGAGCAGAGGCAGTTTTTCGATGTCGCTGAGTTTACGAAAATCCTGGGGTGTAAGGTTACGTTCATCCATTATTTTTCGATAGTAACGGGTGTTATCATATGAATATTGTATTATCCTTAGCATTCTCTTTAACTGTAGAGACTCAATTTTATCAAGGTTAAAATATTGAGATTTTTCGAGTTGCTTTAAGCGCGAGAGTCTTTTATCATTATTTTTCCAGTAGTAAAGAGGATAAATGATGTGTTTATTTAGGTTTTTATAGAAATCGTACATTATTTATTATCTTTTGGTTAAATATCGATATTTTATGTTTATTGATTAAAATCAAATAGGACATCGCAACAAGGACCGCGTTGGTAAGTTCGATTTAGTAAGTCGCAATAAATATTAAAAGTCGCTCATATTATCTTTCTATTGAAGGTCATCAGTATATCAAAAATCTTTGAATAGGTGTTATTGCTATTATCGGTAATCATGGTACAGATATTGATGTATGTTCATGGCCTATTTTCACTGGAGTCAGATATACAAGTGACTACTAAGAGGTATAAGGCTTTTAATAAGTTAATTGAACATCTTTCGATTGTTCTCAGTTTTTGTGTATTGCTTCAGCCGACAGCAATCGCGATGGAGCGGGAAGATTGGTCACAATATTTTGATCAGTTTAATGCAAAGGGAACAATTGTTGTTGTCGACCAACGCTCAAATATAGAACAAATTTTTGTCTTCAATAATGAGCGAGCTAATCGCCGTTTTTCACCAGCCTCGACCTTTAAAATCCCTCACACTCTGTTTGCACTTGATACTGGGGCAGCAGTAGGCAAAGACCAAGTTTTTAAGTGGAATGGCGTTAAAAGGCCCTTTGCAGCACATAATAAAGATCAAACACTGCATTCTGCATTTCAGTTTTCTACTTTGTGGGTTTACCAAATTTTAGCAAAAAATATTGGCGAAAAGCATGCAAAACAATATTTGAAAGAAATCAACTACGGTAATGCCGATTCAGCGTCCAAAGGTGGAGATTACTGGATAGATGGTAATCTAGCCATTTCAGCTAACGAGCAAATAACGTTTTTGAAGAAACTACAACAAAACACACTCCCTTTCCAATTAGAGCACCAACGTTTATTAATAGATATCATGGTGCTAGAAGAAGGTAAAGAATGGGTACTAAGAGCAAAAACCGGATGGCAAGGAAGCTATGGCTGGTGGGTAGGTTGGGTTGACTGGCCGACCGGACCTGTTTTCTTTGCGCTGAATATTGATACCCCAAACCGATTAAATGATTTGTACAAGCGAAAAGCGATTGTTCGTGAAATTTTAAGATCAATTAAGGCATTACCAGAAAAACACTAGGCGATTCACTTTGAGACAGGACAACTAATTATGGATAAATTCTTAGCGGCGGCCATTGAAGAAGCAAAACAAGGATTGAGAGAGGGCGGAATTCCAATCGGCTCGGTATTAGTCATTGATGACAAAATCGTCGGGCGAGGTCACAACCAGCGAGTCCAAAAAGGCAGCGCGATATTGCATGCAGAGATGAGTTGTTTAGAAAATGCAGGGCGATTGAAGGCTTACGATTACCAGAAAGCAACCTTGTATTCGACACTTTCACCCTGCGATATGTGTAGTGGAACGGCTCTATTGTATGGTATCAAGAAAATAATTGTTGGTGAAAACAAGACCTTTCAAGGGCCGGAAGAATATGTTCGTTCTAGAGGGGTTGATGTTTTGGTGGTTGATAATCAGGAATGCATTGATATTATGGAACAGTTCATAATATCTCGACCGGAGCTCTGGGATGAGGACATTGGAGAATAAGAGACCATACAAATATAGCGTGAGCTGAATTCTACGACTGGCAATTTCCGAAAGACCGTTTTAGATGTTATCATGCCTTTTACGCTAACAATTTTACATGGAAGTCCAATGAAAAAAGCATTCCTTGTTTTTATCTTGCTATTATCGGGAAGCGTTAATGCTGACTTCTTGACAGCTTTGAACGATTACCAGAAAGGCAATTATGTCAACGCCTATAACGAATTTTTATCCTTAGCCACTATCGGCGAGAAACAATCACAGTTCAATATTGGTATTATGTATTTTTACGGTCAACACGTCGCTAAAGATGTCAATAAAGCTTATGCATGGGTTAAATTGGCTAACGAAAGCGAATTAACGACTGATACTGCAAGGAACGCTTTTAATGCGATTGCCGCGAAAGTAAAGGAAATGACGGTTGCAGAAAAAGAATATCAACTTCTAAAACAAGCGTATTCTACAGAAATACTATTGAACAAACTTTATCCAATATTAGTTAAGCCGGATAAAGCGCACTCATTCTTTGCGAAGCCGAGAAAAATTATAAAAGCAAAATATCCACGAAAAGCCGCAATGTCGGGCACTCAAGGATGGGTTAAGTTCAAGTTCGATATTGATGCTAATGGTATTCCTAGAAACATACGAGTACTAGAATCTTATCCAAAAGGTTTTTTTGAAAGAGATGTGCTAAAGGTAGTACCTAAATGGCGATTTGGGATTTCAGATAAAGATAGTAAACAAGTTAAACCAGAGCAAGATGCCATCTATAGATATCGATTTCGTTTAAATGGAAACCCTTATGGGATAAAGAAAGATATCGAAAAAGAATATAAACAACGAGCAGAGTCTGGTGATGCTAGCGCACAATTTAGTTACGCACAGTGGCAATTGAAAGGTTGGGTTAGAGATAAAGAATCAAATCCAAATGAATGGTTCCTAAAATCAGCTATCCAAGGGCATCCATCTTCGCAGTTTCAAGTTGGCAAGAATTTAATCTATGGCAAAGGCTGTAAAAAAAGCAAGGGTAAAGGCGTCGAATGGTTAACCCGTTCCGCAGCGGTTGGGCAGGAAGATTCAATAGAGTTACTCGCGATTATATATAGTAAGAACCATGATCTAGAATCTCAGCAAAAAGCAATTAACTATTTTGAAAAGATAGAAAATTTTTCTTCGTCCGCAAAACTCAGTTACGCTTGGATGTTAGCAACATCAAACCATGCTCAAATATCTGATCCTGAACGAGCGATCGATTTGATTGATTCAGTTTACCGGAACCGCTTCGTTGACGATATTACGCCTTACGAAATTAAAGCCGCAGCCTACGCGAGCATGGGCAAATTCGAAAAAGCTATCAGTGCACAAAAAGACGCTCTAGAAGAGGCAGAGGATATTGGAGCTAGCCTCGATATTATCCAAAGCAATCTTATAGCCTATCAAAAAGGCGAAACCTATAAAAAGCTGTAGTTCTAAGAAAAAAGCTAGCAATCACGGCCTCTAAACTAGCGGCCTGTTTATTTTCAAAACTAAGGAGATAAATAATGGATAAAGCGCTTCAAACTATGATTAATAACATGCCCGAGAAAACGGGTAAGTCGCTTGAAGAATGGATTAAAATTTTGATTAAGGAGGATTTTTCCAAGCACTCGCAAGCTGTCAGTTTTTTAAAACAAGAGCATAGTGTGACCCATGGGTTTGCAAACACCATTGTTTCCCTTTCTAAAGACAAAGGTGATTCCTCTGAAGATTTAGTTGCTGCGCAATATACTGGAAAAGAATCGCTTAGACCAATCTTTGAGCAGCTTATCAAATCAGTGAAAAAATTCGGTAGTGACGTTGTCATTGCGCCGAAGAAGACCAGTGTTAGCTTAATCAGAAAGAAACAATTTGCCTTGATTAAGCCCGCGACAAAAAGTCGTATTGATCTAGGGCTAAAATTTAAAGATCGCGCGCTGACTGACAGGCTGGAAAATTCAGGCCCGTTCGGCACTATGTGTACCCATCGCGTAAGAATAGAAAATATTACAGATATTGATGAGGAATTAATCGGTTGGTTGACAGATGCTTATAACGAATCCGTCTGATTGCTTAAATGCTCTAATCCTGAACTATCCAAGGTGAAATTATGGAAGTAGACGAATCAGTTAATGTGTTTGGCGAAGCTTTAGAACTTTGTGGCGATAATCCGGTAACTGGATTTTTCCGAGACGGAAAATGTAATACATGTTCTGAAGATCTGGGTTCTCATACGGTTTGCATTGAAACAAGCGAGAGGTTCTTAGAATACTCACGCTTTAAGGGTAATGACCTGTCGACACCGATACCAGAATTTGATTTTAAAGGATTACAACCGGGAGATAGCTGGTGTTTGTGTGCCGCTAGGTGGTTGCAAGCGGTCGAGGAAGATATGGCTCCGCGGGTATACTTAAAAAGAACTCATAAAAAAGCGTTAGAGATCGTTCCAATGGAATTATTACGAAAATTCGCTGCAGATTTACACTAACGATTTTTCTTATAAAAACTGATTAATCCTGATGTTGAGCTGTCGTGGTTAGAAGTAGCGTCGCTATCCGTTGTGCTATCGGTTGTGCTATCCGTATCTGTTAGTTCATCCAGAATAGTGCTCGCTAATTGCTTGCCTAATTCTACCCCCCATTGATCAAATGAATTGATATCCCAAATAACGCCTTGTACAAATATTTTGTGCTCGTAAAAAGCGATTAATGTTCCAAGTGTTTTAGGGTCCAGATTTTTAAAAAGAAACGTATTACTGGGGCGATTTCCAGAAAATAACTTATGAGGTTTAAGAGTTTGAATTTGCTTTTCAGATAAACCACTGTCTTTTAATTCTTGTATTACTTCTTTTTCATTTTTTCCGCGCATTAACGCTTCCGTTTGCGCAAAAACATTCGACATTAATGCATCTTGATGTTTACGATTGTCACTAATATTAGCGGTTGCTGCTAATACATCAATCGGCACTAGTTTTTTTCCTTGATGTATTAATTGGTAAAAAGCGTGTTGTCCCGGATTACCTAATTCGCCAAAAAGGATTGGTCCTGTTGAATAATTAAGCGATTGACCATCGATTGAAACTGACTTGCCATTACTTTCCATATCGGCCTGTTGAAGATAGGCTGGAAATCGGTTGAGGTGTTGAGGGTAGGGTAAAATGGCAATAGTTTCAGCATTGTAAAAATTATTGTACCAAATACCTAACAATGCCATTAATACGGGAATATTATTTTCGAATGGCATTTCTTGAAAATGTTGATCTGCTTGGTGAGCGCCAATTAGAAACTGTTTAAAGTTATCCATACCAATTGCAATCATAATTGACAAGCCAACGGCGGACCATAAAGAGTAGCGACCACCCACCCAATCCCACATCGTAAATATATTCTGCTGCTCGATTCCAAATTCTAATACGGCTTTTCGATTAGTCGACACGGCAATAAAGTGTTTGGCAATTTGAGAGGGATCTTCAACGGATTCCAGAAACCAAGTCTTAGCGGTATTCGCGTTTAAAAGCGTCTCTTGGGTGGTGAAGGTTTTCGAACAAATAATAAATAAGGTGGTATTCGGATTGAGCTTTACTAATACATCATCTATTTTATTTTCGTCAAGATTAGCAACAAAATGAAAGTTTAACTGTGTCGTGACAAAAGGCATTAAAGCTTCTGTGACCATCTGAGGGCCTAAGTCAGAACCACCAATACCTATATTAACCACGTCAGTTATTGTCTGGCCAGAGGCTCCAAGCCATTCGCCTGCTCTGACTTTTTCGCATAGAGGTTTGATTTTGTCGAGTTCATCATTAACTAGCTGGCGGACATTCTCGCCATCGATAACTAAAGGATCAGTTCCTTGATAACGAAGAGCCGTATGAAGAACAGGGCGGTTCTCTGTGGTATTTATTTTTTTACCGGAAAACATCGCTGAAATTCTTTTTGGAAGTTCACAAGCATTCGCTAATTGCGTTAATAACTGGATTGTTTCCTGATTGATCCGATTCTTTGAGTAATCAAATAAGATGTTGTTAAAGTTAAGCGAGAATTGTTCGAATCGATTTTCGGCCAGTTCAAATTGCTCCCGCATTTGCTGATTTTTGGTTTGCTCAAAATGGGCCAAAAGTGCCTGCCACTCTGGCAGGTTTTGTAAGGGCTGTTTGTTTTTCACTAGTGCTTTGCCTTATGCAACTAAAAAATAAAATTAAGTGGTCTGTTTGGTTTCGTTTATACTAAACGGCTTTTCGTAAATCGCTTTGTTGTTCACAAGCAATTAACTCTACGCCTGTGTCTAACATTCGGTTTGAAAACCCCCACTCATTATCATACCAAGACATAATTTTGACCATTCGGCCCAACACTTTTGTTTGCGCTGGATCAAAATTGGAAGATGCTGGATGGTGATTAAAATCAATCGAAACCAGTGGTTCTCGAACGTAGTTAAGTATACCAGCCATTTCATTTTTTGCAGCATTTTCTATCAATTGGTTTACCTCTTCGACACTGGTATCCCTGTTAGCTATAAAGCTCAGGTCTACCACCGATACGTTGATAGTTGGTACCCGTATGGCCATACCGTCCAGTTTGCCTGCCAGTTCAGGCAATACGATTCCAACGGCTTTAGCAGCACCTGTTTTGGTGGGGATCATTGAATGGGTTGCACTGCGCGCTCTGTAGATGTCGCTGTGCGCCGCATCGATCAATTTTTGGTCATTGGTAAATGCGTGCACTGTTGTCATTAGACCTGATTTAATGCCAATAGCATCATTTAAAATTTGTGCTACGGGCGCTAAGCAATTGGTGGTACAAGACGCGTTAGAGATAATTGTATGTTTACTTTTTAATTTTTGATGGTTAACACCGTAGACAATCGTTTGGTCTACGTTGCTACCGGGAGCTGAGATCAGGACTTTTCTCGCGCCTGCCTCTATATGTTTTTCGGCTAGTTCGCGCTCGGTGAAAAAACCGGTGCATTCAAACACGATATCGACATCTAAAGATTTCCATGGCAATGCTGCTGGATCTTTCTGGCTGAATAGCTGAATGGGGTCGCCATTAACAATCATTTGAGGTTTCGATGGGTCAGACTCTAGCAATGAAACTTCGGCGTTAAATCGACCGTGGACAGTATCGTATTTGGTGAGATGAACATTGCTGTTCGTATTGCCAAGGTCGTTAATTGCGACTATTTTTATTTGTTCTCGATAGTGTCCTTCGTAAAGTGCCCGCAAAATATTGCGTCCGATCCTACCATAGCCGTTAATTGCAATATTGATCATTGTATTCCCCTTTAAATTTTAATTTGTATATTTATCTGAGTTCTTTAGTTATTTATCATTTCGCAGTTTCAAGTTTGTAGTGCAAAATCATTTAAACAAATAAATCGTTCATAGCTTGTTATTTTGCACATTAGCCACGGATCTTACGATGCTGATAGTCTGTAAGATCCCTCCTGTGTCGGGATGACAGTTCAAAAATCTAGTTTTCTTCTTTCGTTCTTGTTGCTTTTGGAATTATTACCCCAAAGGCAAAAAATAAAAATCATTCGTTCTCCAATTGTCATCCTGAACTTTAGTGAAGGATCTTGCGATGTAGAAAGTGTGTAAGAACCCTCCTGTGTCGGGATGACAGTTCAAAAATCTAGTTTTCTTCTTTCGTTCTTGTTGCTTTTGGAATTATTACCCCAAAGGCAAAAAATAAAAATCATTCGTTCTCCAATTGTCATCCTGAACTTTAGTGAAGGATCTTGCGATGTAGAAAGTGTGTAAGATCCCTCCTGTGTCGGGATGACGGTCTTAAATCTATAAAATATATTTTTCTTAAAGTTCGCTAGCTTGTTGTGCCAATTTCGTAATCGCTTGCCAGTTTTTATCAGCAATAAGCTGTTTATCTAACATCCAAGTACCGCCAACACAAGTCACGTTGGTTAGTGACAAATAATCGTTCGCATTTTGAAGATTGATCCCGCCAGTCGGGCAAAATAACGCTTGCGGTAATGGGCCTCCAATGGACTTCAGCATCTTAGTACCACCTGCTGCAGCGGCTGGAAAAAATTTCATGGCATCAAAACCATTATCTAGAAGATTCATTACTTCTGAAGGTGTGATAGCGCCGGGCAATAGCGCTGCGCCATTTGATTGGGCGGCAGACAAAAGCTCGCTACTGCTACCCGGGCTAACCATGAAATCAACTTCTGCCTTAAGTGAAGCATCGAAAGTTTTACTATCAATCACTGTTCCACTACCGACAATCGCCTGCGGTAGTGCTTGTTTGATATTGGTGATAGCTTCTATGGCCACAGGCGTTCGTAAAGTAATCTCTAACACCTTTAAGCCACCATCGACTAACGCTGTTGCCAACGGAACCGCATCTCTAATATCATTTATGACGACCACAGGAATAATTCGCGTTTGTTGCATTATTTGTTTGATTGTTAAGCTCAATGTTTTTCTCTCTTAAATATTGAAAATTATTCGCACCAGTAAATTTCGACCGGCGATTGTTTTTGATTAATTAGTTTGCTAATGGGATATTTTTTAGAGCTCGATTCTTTTTGCGAATTCTCTATTACTTTCAACTTTTCTTTCCCGGTGATCAGCAACACAATAACTTCGCTTTTTAGAATCGCCGACAAGGTCAAACTCATCCGTTCTGGATAATCGCCAGCGACTTCGCTGCCAGTAGCGTCAATAGAAATACACTGTTTTTCATTATCTGGCGCTAAAGCGCTTTCTAAATTATTAATTCCCGGAAACAATGAAGCAAAATGTCCATCGGCGCCCATGCCAAGTAGCGTTAAGCTAAAGGGCGATAGTATTTTCTGATAAGCAAAGTTGCAGTCCTTTTCGCCGAGTGATGCCTCTTTTATTTCGTTTTTCATGGCAACAAACCGTGCATTTTTCGCTTGATTAATTAATAAAGTACTTTCGATTAACCGTTGATTACTCTGTTGATGGTCGCGCTCCAACCATCGCTCATCCGAAAGCGCTATAGTAATATTCTTCCAATCGAGGTTAGTTTTGGAAAGGCGTTCAAAGACGGGCGCCGGCGTTGACCCGCCGGGCACAATAAAACTAGCGATCCCTTGTTCTGCTATTACATTTGAAAGCTGCTGTTGGCAGCGTATTGCAACCGCTTCAAATAATGATTCTCGATCGCTAAATCGTTTGATAGAAATATTGCTCATTGTTCGATGTCTATCCATTCTCGCTTGTCGCGTTGTAATAACACGTCTGATTCGTCAGGTCCCCAGCTTCCAGCGCGATAAAGATGTGGGATAACTTCGTTTTCTTGCCAGTAGTTGATAATTGGATCGATCCAATGCCAAGCAGCGCTGCCTTCATCTCGATGAATAAATAGCGATGGGTTTCCTGATATTGCATCCAGTAGTAACCGTTTATAACCAAAACTTTTGAAGCCTTGTTCGCTTTCTGTAAAGTTTAAATTTAGCTTGACTGGTTTAAGTTTTGTCTTTAGCTGGGTCATATCCTTAGCCATCAATAACAGCTGCATTCGTTCTTCGGGCTGTAATTGAATGATTAGCCGGTTTGGTACCAGTTGTCCTGCATCTGAATCAAATGCGTTATGGGAAACGTCTTTAAATTGAATGACAATCTCAGCACTTCGACGTTTTAGTCGTTTGCCAGTGCGAAGATAAAAAGGTACTCTCGCCCAACGCCAATTATCAATGTTAGCGCGTATAGCCACGAATGTTTCAGTTGCACTAGTCGGTGAGCCCAGTTCTTCTAAATAGCCTGGTTCTAGTTTTCCGTCGACGCTTCCTGCGACATATTGTCCTCGAACGGTGAAGCGCTGAACATCGTTATCGGTAATTGGTCGAAGTGCTTGTAGCACTTTTATTTTCTCGGTACGGATATTATGAGCACCCATTTTATTCGGCGATTCCATTGCGACTAAACCGAGTAATTGCAATAAATGGTTTTGTACCATATCGCGCATTGCGCCAGCACCATCATAAAACTCCCCACGTCCCTCTAAACCGACTTTTTCATTAATGCTGATTTGAATATGATCGATCGACTTGGAATCCCAAAATTGCTCGAATAACGAATTACTGAACCGCAGTGCCAGCAGATTTTGCACGGTTTCTTTGCCTAAATAATGATCGATACGATAAATTTGTTCTTCCGCAAAATGTTGCGCGATTTTTTTATTGATTTTTTCTGCGGATGTTTGATCGTAACCGATCGGTTTTTCAACCACGACACGGGAGTCGTCAGTTATGACTTTCGCTTTGTCGAGGTTTTCACAGCAGCCTCCATAGATACTTGGGATGATCGCCAGATAAAATATTCTTGGCACCGCTTGGCGGTTATCAAACTGTTTTTGAAATTCCTGCCAGCCTTTTTGGTAGTTCACTACATCTAGTAGAAACGGATAAATCAATTTGGAAAAATCATCAAAGCAGCTCTTTTTGAATTCGTTTTTCATCATAAATTTTTTAAAAGCCGTTTCGATGATACTCACGGTATTATCAAAGTCTTTTTGCTTTCGAGAACCGATTAAAATTCGCGAGCCAAGCGGGATCTCATCTTCCATAAAAGCGCGAAACATGGAAGGCAAAAGTTTACGTAACGAAAGATCGCCGGTACCACCGAATATTATTAAGTCAAAAGGTTTATCGAGTACTTTATCCAAAATTTCTTTTCCTGTAATTGTTTCGCTAAGGGTTTAGATTAACCAAAAATGTTAGCACCTTGCTCTGCATCGGTGACAACTTGACGGAAATTGGCAAACAGTTCCCTTCCCATTGCTTTTTGATCACTAAAGTTCGTTTTTACAGCGAGTGATCGTTTATTTAATTCGGCGTCATTGACCAATATTTCTAACGTGCCAGCAATTGCGTCTAAGCGTATGATATCGCCATCCAAAACTTTACCGATATTTCCACCGGCTAGCGCTTCTGGGATCACATGGATCGCCGCGGGCACTTTTCCCGAGGCGCCGGACATTCTGCCATCAGTGGCAATCGCTACTTTAAAACCGTTGGCTTGCAATGAGCTGAGTAGCGGGGTGAGTTTGTGTAATTCCGGCATGCCATTAGATCTTGGTCCTTGAAAACGTATCACCGCCACAAAATCTTGGTTTAGCAATCCTTGTTCAAATTTTTCGACCAGTTCATTTTGGTCGTTGAACACCATTGCCGGAGCTTCTATTACTAATTGTTGCTCTTTTACTGCGGAGGTTTTAATTACGCTGCGACCGAGATTGCCGGTTAGCAATTTCAGTCCGCCTTGTGCACTAAATGGATTGTTGGCAGGACGCAACACTGTTTCGTCTAAGCTGTTTGTCGGGCAAGTTTGCCAAATTAGACTTTGATGGTTGTTGTCGACTTCACTTGTTTGGCGGTAGATTTCAGCCGATTTATTCGCTGTTAATTTGGGTTCCTCAAAATAAGCAGTTAGTCCTTTTCCTAAAATAGTGGAAACATCTTGATGCAAATAGCCCGCGTAACTCAGTTCGCGCATTAGAAACGACATACCGCCAGCAGCTTGAAAATGATTAATATCAGCGCTACCGTTGGGATAAATTCGACAGAGTAACGGCACCGCTTCGGATATGTCCGACATGTCTTGCCAGTTGATAATAATTCCAGCAGCGCGGGCGATGGCGATTAAATGAATCGCATGGTTGGTTGACCCTCCGGTGGCTAATAAACCGACTAAACCATTGACTAAGCTTTTCTCCGAAATAATTTCGGCGAGCGGTATCTGTTTGTCGTTTTGATTAATATTAACAATCAATTTTTCCACTGCCGAAGTGGTTAGTTGTTCACGCATATCGGTACTCGGCGGCACAAAAGAGCTACCGGGGAGATGCAGTCCCATTATTTCCATCAACATTTGATTGCTATTCGCTGTTCCGTAAAAGGTGCAAGTCCCTTCGCTGTGATAAGACGCACTTTCAGAGGCTAATAACTCTTCTCTGCCAACTTTTCCTTCGGCATAAGCCTGTCTAACTTTGGCTTTGGCGTCATTACTTTGTCCGGTCGACATTGGTCCCGCCGGAAGAAAAGTTGCTGGCAGGTGACCAAATTTAAGCGCACCAATCAATAAACCGGGAACGATTTTGTCACATACGCCAAGGCACAAAATACCGTCAAACATATCGTGGGATAAAGAGACGGCTGTTGCCATGGCGATTAAATCGCGACTGAATAGGGAAAGCTCCATGCCGGCTTGTCCCTGCGTTACTCCGTCACACATGGCAGGCACTCCGCCGGCAACTTGCGCTGTTGCGCCTAATCGTGATGCGGCAGACTTAATTTTTTGCGGATAATTCTGATAGGGGTGATGAGCAGAAAGCATATCGTTATAGGCACTAACTATGGCTAGGTTAGGCGCTTGCTCTTTTGCAAGGATGCTTTTATCGTTTTCGCTGCAAGCCGCCATGCCGTGCGCTAAGTTGCCACAACTTAGTCCCGAACGAGTGCGTTTATTTGTTCTGGCAGATGTCATTTGTGACAAGTAGTCCTGCCGAGTTTGACGACTTCGCTCAATTATGCGTTGAGTCACCTTAGCGATTTTGTCCGATATCATCATTTTGCCTTTTTAAAAACGAACATTTTGATAACAAGCTGCTCGATTATGTGTTGGTTCAAGAAACCGATCGTCTATTCTATCGACACCGGTGTCAATTATGTGTGCTATTTATCTGCAAATATTCATTCATTTATAGCCTAATTATTCCGCCTAACCGGTGCACTCGATTCTCTAACAATTAATTCTGCATCGAAATTAGATGCGACTTTTTCCAACGGTTTGTTCTTAATTAAACGAATTAGAATTTTCGCGGCGAGTGACGCCATTGCTTCGGTCGGTTGCTTAACGGTAGTGAGGGACGGCCATATATGCCTAGAAATAGGCGCATTATCATAACCAGTAATAGTTAAATCATGCGGTACCGCGATGCCTTTTTGATTGGCGACTTTAAGTACACCGGCAGCCATATAATCGTTGCAGGCAAATATTGCGGTAGGTAATTTCTCCATAGATAATAAATGCCTAGCGCAATCTTCCCCTGACTCGTGGGTAAAATAGCCTTGTTTCACTAGACTTATATCTGTTTCGATGTTGGCTTCATTTAGCGCTTTTAAATAGCCATTAAAACGAAGTTGAGTAACATTATGATCTGGGTGTCCCTTAATAAAGCCGATTCGAGTGTGCCCTAAAGAAATCAAATATCGACACATTTGATAAGAGGCTTCACTGTCGTTACAAAATACACATGGTTTTGCGGTTAAGTCTCGGGTGGCACCTACAGTCACAAAAGGGATCCTTTTACGCTCCAGCATAGCGATTAGCTTCTGATTATCGGAAAACGGCGGGGTGAGAATAACACCATCGAGATTAGCATTAATCATGACGTTATCAAGGTCATCAACTAAGGAGTCTTTTTCGTGATCTTCAGGATAAATAATTAAATTGTAACCCTCTGATTTGCACCGGGTTAATGCTCCTGTTTGAATGTCTGACACATAACTTTTGTTGGGGTTGTCGTACAGAAGACCAATCAAAAACGACTGATTAAACGCTAATGCACGTGCCTGAGGGTTTGGCCGATAACCCAGGGATGAAAACGCTTGTTTAACTTTTGATTTAGTATCATCACTAACATTTGGCTCGTCATTTAGAACCCGAGAGATGGTTTTCTTAGAAACTCCTGCATGTTTTGCCACATCGTTGATGGTGATTTTTTTCATAGTTTATTCCTAATAGCCAATCTTGGAACTTGCTCCCGAATTTTAATCCAGATAATTAATCCAGATATTTAATCCAGATACCAGGCGGCTGCTCCCAAAAGTGCCGAATTTCCCTCGGTTACCAATTTAACTGGCATTTGATGTAAGTATTCTTGCATTTGTCCTTTGGCAAAAAAACAATTTAAAAACTCGCTCTGTTGAAGAAACTCGGTGAACTTTAGTAACACACCGCCACCTAGATAAACGCCGCCGCGGGCGCCTAGTGTTAGCGCTAAATTCCCGCAGGTCTGTCCCAGCCACGCACAAAATAATCGTAAGGTTCGATACTCGAGCGAATGTTCATTGGATAATGCTTTTGCGGTTATATCTGAAGACCGTAGCGGTTCAACTTCTACTCCTTCAACTTTAGCCAGCGCCTTGTATAGGTTCCTTATTCCCGGACCGGAAAGCACTCTTTCTACGGAAATATGCGAAAACTCGTGGCTCATTACGCTGATAATGGACGCTTGCAGTGGCGTTTTAGCCGCTAAGGTAATGTGTCCGCCTTCAGTTGGCAAAACATTCCAACGATTGGCCTGTGGTACAAGCGCCGCAACCCCGAAACCAGTACCTGGCCCAACAATCGCAATCGGGCAGCCGTCAATTGCTTGGCCTTCGTTTAGTGAGAGTAAATGCTCGTTAGGAACATAGGGAGTGGCAAATGCATAGGCTGCAAAGTCGTTTAGTACTTTTAATTTTGGCAGCGCTAAGGTTCGTTTTACATCATTGACCGAAAAGGCCCAATTGAGATTGGTTAATCTCACTGTATCGCCAGTAATAGGACCTGCAACTGCCAAACAAGCTCCACCGATGGACTCGCCGTTTAGGCTACTCAAATATTTTTGAACTGCTTGTTCAATATTAACAAAGGAGTCGCTGGGATACTTTTGCTTATTTTCAATAACCAATTGTCCGTTTTCAGATTGTTGCTCTGTAACTAATCCAAATCGGGCATTGGTACCGCCTATGTCAGCAACGATATAGGGAAATTGTTGGGGCATGAATAGGTCTCTAAAAATGCGTGGATGGAACTAAGAATGACTAAATGATACCGGTGTCATAAGGTCAAAGTCAAAGCTTTATCTTTTAGAAGTGCATTTCATACGTATGCAGAGCCCCAGAAAACGGCGCACGCCACTAGAAAGCCAGTTTCGTTGTAACTTTTTGATTGAACACTGGTTTCCTAAATACGGTTGTATCAGTTGTATCGTTTGCCCGTTGGCAAAAATGGCTCGCGTAGCGAGTTAGTTTTCGCTAACGGGGCCTGGTTAAAACAGTGGCCTATTGTTGGCAACTAATAATTGGTTTATTTTTTTAAAGTCAAAGTCTTTTCGCAGCGCTTTGCTTTCCTGCGAGTTACTTTTTCCAAGAGCTGAAAAACTAACGAAAAAAGCCCTTAGCGTTCCCACTAGGGAGAAAAGACTTCAAGTTTCGGCTTTAGCATTTATCCCAACGATGTTTAATGTCTTAATGTTTATATTTTCTATATTAATATTAGAGCGATTTAACAGTTGTATCAGTTGATTCAGGACAATCCCGGAATGCCTATAACACTGCATAGATTATTGGCAAGTTTATGCATAGTCTATGCATAATCTATGCATAAACGACAACTTAAGGTATATTAAGAGAGATCCTTGTCAGATTTGTTAGCAGGAAAGCCGTTTTATTAAAGAGGTTAGTTGTAATGTCCTTTGGGGATTCCATAAAAGGTAAAGCCACATCATTTGATATCGCCTATAGAGCCGGTGTCTCTCAATCGACAGTGTCTCGTGCTTTAAGAAATAGCGAACTGGTTAATTTTGAGACTAGAAAAAAGATCAAAGCCATTGCAAAAGAGCTTAATTACAAGGTTGATAAAAACGCTTCTAATTTGCGTTCTAAACAAAGCACTACATTAGCGCTGTTATTATTTGAAGATCCCACCAGCGATGACTCACAAATCAATCCATTCTTTTTATCAATGCTTGGCAGCATCACACGCGCGTGCGCATCTAGAGGATATGATCTTCTGGTTTCTTTTCAGCAACTAAGTAACGATTGGCACGCTGACTATGAAGATTGTCATAAAGCAGACGGCATCATCCTGTTGGGTTACGGCGATTTTGAAACCTACCAAAACAAACTCGTGCAGCTGGAAGAGCAGGGCACTCATTTTGTTTTGTGGGGCGCAAATAATAGTGAATTTAAGGGCGTCGCGATTGGTTGCGATAATTTTCAAGGCGGTTATGACCTTACTCAACACTTGATTGAACTAGGCCGAAAAAATATCGCATTTTTAGGCGGTGCTTCCGCCGGAAGTCCGGAATTTTTCGACCGATACAATGGTAGTCTTAAAGCGATTAAAGAAGCAAATCTTAAACTTAATAAAAAGTTGCAAATCGATGCCGTTACAACCGAGCAAGCGGGTTATGAAGCCGCTTTAATTTTGCTTAACAGCGATCAGTCGTTCGATGCAATATTTTGTGCCAGTGATCTAATCGCTGTCGGTGCAATAAAAGCGTTAAGGGAGAACAATTTTCAAGTGCCGAAAGATATAGCGGTAGTGGGTTATGATGATATTCCACTGGCAGAATTTACTCGTCCGGCGTTAACCACTGCACATCAAGACACTAAAAAAGCGGGAGAAGTTCTGGTTGAGAATCTAATCAATTTAATTCAAAACCAACCCGCAGTAGGCGCATTATTACCAGCAAGTCTAATCATTAGAGAATCCTGCGGTAGTTAGTTTTTTATCCGTGACCATCAACTGATCTAGCCGTTGTCGCAATTCTAGGTTTTGGTTTTTATCGTGCAATAAATAAACGGCCAAATTATGTGGGGCGACCTCGACTGAAAGGTTTGAATTATTTTCTAGAATTTTTATGTCGCCGCCTATAGCATCGACCCATTTTCCGCTAGATAAATATTTATTTATTTCAAATGTCGCTGGGTGATCTCCTTTATTTAGCAATACTAGCGCCGTTTGAAATTTCTCTTGATGCTCGTAAATGCGCATAAACGCTGCTTTATTATCTTTCAGTAGTAAATTTACTTGTAATCCTTTTTGTAACGCGATTGAATTCTTGCGAATATTGGCAACCTTGCCAAGCGCGATAGCTATCTGATTAGTTTTCGCTTGTGTGATATTTTCTTCACCAAAGTAATTACGATTACCTTCATGCTCTTTTGTACCCGCCATAAAGCCAATTTCTGAACCGTAATAAATTACCGGAATACCACGAGAAGTAAATAGCCAGTTGTGAGCGTCGATAAATCCTGAAGCGGTTGCGTTCATTCGCGACATATCGTGGTTGTCGTAAAATGTCATTAATTCGTACGGATTTTGGTAGATGCCGTCGGTTAAATGCAAATAGGATTTAATGTCCGCATAGTTGCTATTTTTATTTTCGAATATTTTTAATAGCGTCTCGCGACCGGGAAAATCAAGCACACTAACGCCACCATTTTCGGGGTAGGTATGTTGAGCAATAAATTTTGCATCGAAAGAATAACTTTCCGCAAACATAAAAAAGTCAGGATGTTGCTGTCGGATACGGTCACTGAACTTTTTCCAAAAGCTGTGTGGCATATGCTTAATGGTATCGATACGAAAGGCGTCGGCGCCTTGATCAATCCATTTTAAATAGGCACCGACGAAATAATCTAATGCCGCAGGATTATTCTCATTAATATCGGATAGTTGAACGATTTCAGTTTTGCGATTATAAAAATCATGCAGCGGATTGTTATCGCTTAATTGTTCCGCGGGAAGATTGGATTGATCGGCAATGAGTGTCCAATTTTCATCGTATATCTTTCCATATTTTTCTTGTGCAACAGGCATCGAGAAGGCAGGTGAACCATGATTGAGTACCACGTCTAAAACTGTTTTAATTTGGAAGTTTTGTTTTAATCGATGGGTTAGTTGTTTAAACGACAAATCTTTAGAGGGAAGGTGCTCATCAACTTGATAAAAGTTATCGCCCCAATAGCCGTGATAACCGGTTTTACCTCCGTCTTTAAAAGCGCCACCGAACTCAATTTGTTCGCCGCCAGAAAATGACTGATCCGGTTGATCAACAATAGGCGTTAACCAAATTGAAGTAAATCCCATATCGCTGATGTACTGGGCATTATCCAAGATCCCTTTAAAATCGCCGCCCATATATCCGACAAAAGCTTTGTTTTTACCGTCTTTCGAAACAAGTGGTAATTGAAAGGTGGGGAACTGTCCGCCTTGGTTTTCTTGATTATTGCTAGGGTCACCATCCACAAATCTATCGGTCATCAGAAAATAGACGGCTTCGCTAGCAAAAGGTAACGTCGTTCCATAGTATGAAGTTGTTTGTTGGACCGTCGAAGCAATTTTATTTGAAGAGGAGGCATCGATTATTTCTTTTTCGTCTTTCTGCTGACAGGAAAATAATAAAGTGGCAACAATCATCGTTACCGTCAGTTTCTTAATGTTTTTCATTTATTTTATCCGCTATTTTTTTCACCACTTAGTGAAGGAGTCTCATTTATCTATTTTAATAACCAAATCCATTTAAGCTAATACTGTTTTGGCTCTTCCACTCGTAAGGTCAAAAGGCCAGCAATTAACATGCTAACACCACCGATCACCAGCGCGTAAATAGTTTCTCCGGCGAAAAACTTATTGATCAAAAATCCTAAAATACTGGCAGCCAATATTTGTGGCAAAACGATAAAGAAGTTAAAAATGCCCATAAATAGACCCATCTTTTTCGCAGGCACGGCATTTGATAAAAGAGCGTAAGGTAACGACAGAATAGAAGCCCAGGCAAAACCAACACCGATCATGGGAGCAATTAACCACAGCGGATCTTTAATTAAAATAAAGGAAATAAATCCGATACCACCTAAAAATAGGTTAATCATGTGCGCAGTTTTCAGACTAAAAAACTTCACGATAAAAGGGATGCTGATCGCTGCAAATACTGCCGCAACATTATAAGCTGACATTAATATTCCCACCCAGTCAGCACCGGTATTGAACGCCGCTGATGATACATCGCTGGTCCCGTAGTGAAACGACGTGATCGCTGGCGTAGCCGATGACCACCACGCAAAAAATGGAAACCAAGAAAAAAATTGAACCGCAGATAGCTTTTTCATAGTGGTTGGCATATTAAAAAGGTCGACCATGACTTGTAAAAATCCACCGCTATTATTTTTGCTTTTTAATAATCCAGCAAAAAGTTGAAACAGACCAAAAAGCGCTAAACCGCCAGTTAATAAGAGTAAGTTGCGATCTAAATCTGCTAGATTAATAACCACCAAAACGGTTCCTGTGAGTCCAACCGCAAGCCAAATTAGCCCGCCTTTTACAAATTCGCTTACACTACGACTTGGTTTGCTAATCTCCTTGCAATCATCTAGTGCCTGCTCGGCTTTTTCAAAAGCTTCTAGTTGCTCCGGGGTGTATTCTTTAGTGGAATAGATAGTCCAACCGACCGCAGCGATAAAAATAAAGCCGCCGGCATAAAAAGCAAATTTGACCGATTCGGGGATCACTCCCAGCTCGGCTTGATTGCTAATACCAAACCAGTTAGTCATCATCCAAGGTAATGCGGATGCTACCACCGACCCGACCCCAATAAAGAAACTTTGCATGGCATAACCTAATCCGCGCTGATTTCGAGGCAACATATCGCCAACAAAGGCTCTAAAGGGTTCCATGGAAACGTTAATTGAGGCGTCCATTACCCATAACATACCAGCGGCGACCCACAATGACGGCGAGTTAGGCATAATGATTAATGACAGGCTCGCTAAAATAGCGCCGTACAAGAAATAAGGACGTCGACGTCCTAATTTTCCCCAAGTTCGATCACTCATATAACCAATAATCGGTTGGATAAAAAGACCGGTGATTGGCGCTGCCACCCAAAGAATGGTCATATTGCTGTAATCAGCACCCATGGTTTGGAAAATACGGCTGACATTCGAGTTTTGCAGTGCAAATCCAAATTGAATGCCAAAGAACCCGAAGCACATATTCCAAATTTGCCAGAACGAAAGTTGCGGTTTTGTGTTCATCATGGAGCAAAGAGCCTTTGTTATTGTGAGCCGCTGGTGGACATTAAGAGCTACCAAACGCGGCTTTGTTCTAATCGCATTTGAATGCCAGAGAGGCTAAATTTACGGCCTAACTGCCTAAAAACCAACCTTTTTTTAATACATACGTATGCAGAAAATTGCCACAGTTTAGCACTTCGCGTTACTCTGAGAATAGATAACTTAAATTCAATTAAATAACTCATTGATTAAATTGGCTGGATAAATGCTTCAAATAAAACCAAAAGCAAATGAATTAAAACAGGGAGAGTGGTGGAGAGGTGCGGTCATATACCAAATCTATCCCCGTAGCATGAAAGACACCAATGGTGATGGCATTGGTGATTTGCCCGGTATTATCGAAAAATTAGACTATATCGCCGATTTGGGAGTTGATGCTATTTGGATCTCGCCAATTTTCAAATCGCCGATGAAAGATTTTGGTTATGATATTAGTGATTACCGAGAAATTGACCCAATGTTTGGGACTTTGGACGATTTCGATCGATTAGTTAGTAAGGCACATAATTTAGGACTCAGCGTTATTATCGACCAAGTATTAAGCCATACTTCCGATCAGCATCAATGGTTTCAGCAGAGTCGCGAAAGCAAGAATAACGAAAAATCCGATTGGTACGTTTGGTCCGATGCAAAAGCCGACGGTTCACAGCCGAATAATTGGCTTTCCATTTTTGGCGGACCGGCTTGGCAGTGGGAGCCACGAAGACAGCAATATTATTTACACAATTTTCTAACCAGCCAGCCGGATCTCAACTTTCATAATCCAGAAGTTCGCCAAGCGAGTTTAGATAATATCGAATTTTGGCTAAAACGGGGAGTCGATGGCTTTCGCTTAGATGCGATTAACTTTTGTTTTCACGACGCTCAATTAAGAGATAACCCTGCTAAACCTTCAGATAAAAGAGCGGGAAGAGGCTTTACCGAAGATAATCCTTATGCGTTTCAATATCATTATTATAATAATACCCAACCTGAAAATATTCCATTTATCAAACAAATAAGAGCGTTATTAGATCGCTATCCTGGCAGCGTTGCGCTTGGCGAAATATCTTCAGAAGATTCTCTTGCAACAATGGCGGAGTATACCGAAGGCGATGATCGCTTGCATATGGGTTACAGTTTTGAGCTTTTAACGGAAGATTTTTCAGCAAAATATATTCGCGAAACCGTCGAAGTACTTGAGCAGAAAATGTCGGAAGCTTGGCCATGCTGGGCAATCAGTAATCATGACGTTAAGCGGGTTGCTAGTCGATGGAACTCTCACGAGTCTTGTTCTGAAAAGTCGAAACTTTTTACCGCGTTGCTTTGTTGTTTACGGGGCAGTGTTTGTAGCTATCAAGGCGAAGAACTAGGTTTAACAGAAGCCGAATTAGACTATTCCGACTTGCAAGATCCCTATGGCATCGCATTTTGGCCAAAGTTTAAAGGTCGTGATGGCTGCCGAACGCCGATGCCCTGGAAAGCAGGAGATAACGGATCGGGTTTTACCGACGGCAAACCTTGGTTACCAATTCCCGAACATCATTCTGAGCGAGCTGTCGAGCTGCAACTGGTTAAATCCGACTCAGTATTAAACAGCTTTAAGAACTTTTTAGCTTGGCGAAAAAATATGCCGGTCTTAATTACTGGCGAAATTAAGTTTATTGAATCGAATGAACCAGTTATCGCTTTCCATCGTTATGATAAAAGCAATCGTTTTGCCTTGTTTTTTAATTTATCAAACGAAAAACAGACATTACAAATAAGTGACGATCTGGATCAGTCAGAAACTTTTGAACATGGTTTAGTCACTGGAAAAATTGAAGGTAATCGTATGGAATTGCCGCCTTACGCATTTTTTATTGCGAAATGCCGAGAGGATTAAGGATATAACCAATGAATCGTCATGAATACGTATGCAATTTTTTGTCTGATTGCGGTAGTTATGATTATTATTGATGGTCTAAAAATCTCAAAGAGCGAATTATTCGACACCCATTGGGTTTCGTTAGCGAAAAAGCAGAATTAAATAACATAGAACTAGAAAAACAATATTTTAATTTACGGGAGCAAAAAAATGGCGAAGAACAAGCCGAATATTTTTAAGCCAAGTTTAATCACTATTGCGTTAGTGGCAGCCGGAATTTCGGCTAGCATTGTCTCTGCCGCAGAGCGGAACGTTCAACTTTCTAAAGATAAGCCGATTACTGCGTCTGAACATTATGCAATGTTGCAAGATGAGGCATCTTCGCAACAGCAAGCTGCAGATAAGACAGATAGTGAAACTAACGATGCAACACCTGATGCAACGAAAGATGAAGCCGAAGATGAGGGTGAGACATTAGTTGTTACCGGTTATCGTGGCAGCTTAATTCGTTCGTTGAACGAAAAACGCGCAGCGGATACAGTAACCGAACAAGTTTCTGCCGATGACTTAGGTTCACTGCCCGACGTTTCAATCGCTGATGCTTTAACCCGACTTCCTGGGGTTTCAGCGATTCGAACCGGCGGTAAAGCTTCCGAAATAAATATTCGTGGCTTGTCTGGCATTTTTGTTCATACCACTTTAAACGGACGCGAACAGGTCTCTACCAGCGGTAGCCGTAGTGTTGAATTTGCCCAATATCCTTCGGAACTTATTTCCGGTGCGACAGTTTACAAATCACAAAAAGCTTCTTTAATTGAAGGCGGTGTTGCCGGTACGGTTGACTTAAAAACAGCCAGCCCTTTGAGTAATCGTTTAAAACATTCCTTTACAGTTAACGGACGAGGTATGTTTAACGACCGAGCAGATGAGGTTTACGATGCTACCGAGACAGGTAACCGAATTAGTTTTTCTTATCAGGGGAAATTTGCTGATGATACCTTAGGTGTCGCCGTCGGATACGCCCGTTTATTTCAACCAAGTGTTGCAACACAGTTTATAGGATTTGCTTACAATACCAACCGAGATGTTGATGGACTTGTTGGCGATAATGACGGCCCAGAAGATAATCCCGCTAATGAATATTTGAGCGAAGGATTCGAAATGCAGCACAAGGGCGGCGAATCAACCCGCGATGGATATGTAGCGGCAATCGAATGGACCCCTAGCAGTACTTTCGCTTTAAAAGCAGACGCTTTTATTTCTAAGTTTGATGAACAAGCTTTTGCAAGAGGATTCCGAGTTAAGTTTGATTCCTCAACAGCCAATATTGCCAATCCGGTTTTAAATGGCAACTCTGTGATTGGAGCAGATTTAAGCCGTGGTCGAATCGGTGGTAATACCCGAGTAGAAATAGTCAATGATAACAACGTCAAGGTTGATGATTCTGACAGTTTTGGTTTAAATGCTGAGTGGAATTTAACCGATCAATTTACTTTGACTGGCGATATTTCCCGCTCTGCCGCAACCAGTAATTTTAGAAACGGACTGTTGTGGTCGTTGGTTGCAGAAGATGCAACTATTGCTAATCCCGTATTTGACCAAAACGTGAGTATTTCTTATCGCCTTAACGGATTAAACTTACCGGATCTTGGTTTTAATCAAGATTTTACTGACCTTAACCGAGTGATGTTAAGTAAATATGGTGTATATCCCTACCAGTTCAAAGATGCGCTAAACGCAATTCGATTTGACGGTGTTTATGAAACCAGAGATGACGAAATATTTTCCTCATTCGAAGCGGGAATTCGTTATTCTGAAAGGCAGTATCAAAATCGACGTTCGGTTTTCGAATACGGTTCTGACAATAGTTTTTCATCTAGCGAACCACCTTTGAGACTCACTGGTGATATGACGACGGTTGTTAATTTTGGCGGAGCATTTTCTGGTTTTCCAGATTATTTGGCCATTGATTACGATGCCGCATTAAATGCGTGGTTCCCTAATGGAGTTCCTCAACCAGTTAACACTTGGGGGGCTGATTCAAACGGTGTGATTAATAACCGATATGCGTGGTCCATCCAGCAAAGTGGCAAGGTTTGGGAAGATGTTTTATCCAGTTATTTCCAAGCTAATATCGATACAGAAGTCTGGGATACCCCTTTAACGGGTAATATCGGTCTAAGAGTGATTAATACCGAACAGACTGCGACAACGTTAGTTGATGTAGGCGGCGACGTGTTACGCGGCGCACAAAATATTGTAGATGAAGTGGGTTTAGTCAATAGTCAATACGCGTCGGGAGTTGAGGGGATTGACTACACAGATTATTTGCCGCAGTTAAACTTGAATTTCAAAATCAATGAGAATAGTCAAATTCGTTTTGCAGCAGCACGAGTTTTAGCCCGTTCGCCGATTAATCGCCTCGCTTCAAATACTAGTGGACGTTTTGATGAAGACGACGGTGAATATCACGCTAGCAGTACTAACAGTCCGTTCTTAAAACCCTTTGAGGCTAACCAATACGATTTGTCTTATGAGTATTTCTTTAGCGAAACGGAAGGAGCATTAGTCGTCGCGCTTTTCCAAAAAGATTTAAAGAATTTCGTGCAAAATTTCACCATTAATGATTTTGATTTCGCTGCAAACGGCGTTATATTACCAGAGTATGTTCCTGGGTTTGAACCAAACAACCCTGATAGTAATCCACCGCTAAGAGCAGTCAATGGCACGTTTACTACCGCTGTTAATAATGCCAATGGAGGTTACTTTAGAGGTGTTGAAATAGCTTATACGCAAATTTTCACCAACCTTCCGGACTTATGGTCTGGTTTAGGAGTAGCTGCAAGTTACGCTTACACCGAAAGTAAAGTCGACGCAATTGTAGGTTTAACAACTACCAGCCTTGGCGGACCAACAGTCGAAACAACTTTCCCTGGTTTATCAAAGAATGTAATCAACGGCGCAGTATTTTGGAGTTATGAAGATTTCGAAACTCGAATTAACGTTCGTTACCGTTCTGAATTTGTGTCGTCTCAATTCGCTATCGATGAACAACGAACGTTCTTTGACGATGAAATGGTTTTCGACTACCAAGCAGCTTATAACTTTGACGATCACTTTAGCGTCATGTTTCAAGCGATTAACCTAACGGATGAACCGACCAAAAGTTATTTTGGAGATGAAGCTCAAACCGGAACCCTTCAATATTTCGGTCGACAGTATTTCTTAGGTGTTAACTACAAAATGTAGTTGCAGAATTAAACTTGAAATGAAGATTAAAAACTACAATAACGGAGCTAAACCAATGTCTAGTTATTCAAAATTAAGCAACTTATTTGCTTTTATACTTATCGTTTTTACGATGATAGGTTGCAGCGGTGATTCAGTGGAGCCAGGTAAAGAACTGCTTACCTGCATGGCGCCCTTGATTCCAGATTCAACAGGAACATCCTGTATAGAGCCAGTGGCAATTTCTTGTCCAGCACCTTTAGTACCCAACGCATTTAATGATGGCTGCGAAGTGGGTGCCGATCCGAACGCGCCAACGCCGAGTGTTTTTCCTGGGGAAAACGAAGCAATTTTGTATTATAACCGGGCTAATCGTGGTGCGAGTAATCAAGCAAACGATCCGCAATATGATGGTTACGTTTTACATACTTGGAACAACGATACATGCGATTCATACGCATCGCCATATGATGTATCTACTTGGGGCAGTACCCACGTTTTTGACGGTATTGACCCTAACTACGGTGCTTACTGGATTATTCCCTTAAAACCGGATCATTCGGCTTGTGGTAATTTCATTATCCATATTGGAACTGACGACGCCGGCAAAGAAATGGGCGGCGGCGATAAGCAAATGAATCTTGTACAAGACGACCCAACCTTTACTCGTATGAACTTCACAATTTCAGGTTATCCCGATCCACTGGAGTTTCCAATTACAGATTTAGGACCGCAGCCACTTAACATTGAAGATGCTGCCGCACATTGGATAGATACCAATACCTTTGTTTGGAATATTGATGTTTCATTGCTAACCGAAGCGAGGCTTCATTACTCTGCAACTGCGGGTATCGCGGCTGATCTTAATAATCAATTAAATGGAACAGCGGTTAGCCTAACAACCACTACTCAAACAGCGGAGCAACAAGCTCAATATCCTCTCACGGCAAGTTGGGCAGCATTTACCATTGACGGTACTGCCGAAGAAGTGAAAGCGATTGTTAAAAATGAATTGGTTTTAGCCGCTTATGACGCTAACGGCGATGCTTATTTGGCAACCCATGTTCAAGCAGCGAAGGTACTCGATGATCTTTATACCTCGGGCGAAGCGGATGCTGATGAAGCAACGCTCGGTGTAGTCTATAACGGCGGCGAAATTACTGCTAACCTTTGGGCTCCAACAGCGCAAAATGTTATGTTGAATGTTTATGATGCTAGCAAAAATTTAGTTAGCGCCAATCAAATGACCGAAGATAGCGCAACCGGAATTTGGAGTTTTGCAGGTGATGCGACATTAGACAGAATGTATTTCCGATATCAATTAACGGTTTACCATTCTCAAAATCAAATCATCGAAACCATCGAATCAACCGACCCATACTCTGTTAGTTTGTCGACCAATGGTTCTTATTCTCAGTTTGCCAACTTAGCAGATGCAGATTTAAAACCTGAAGATTGGGACGGTCATGTAGTGCCAACTATTGTTGACCCAGAAGATGCAGTAATTTATGAGGGACACGTACGAGATTTTAGCGTGTTAGACCAAAGTACTTCAACGGCCAATCGCGGCAAGTATATGGCGTTTACAGAAACAACTTCAACGCCAATGACTCACCTCGCAAATTTAGCGGTCAATGGTTTAACTCACTTCCATATGTTACCGGTGAATGATATTGCCAGTATCGGAGAAGATCCTACTAGCATTGTCGATTTAACTGATACCGTTGGCGACCTTTGTGCCATTAATGCCACGGCACCTGTGTGCGGCGTTAACGACGATAGTGAAACACTTCTATCAGTGATGCAAGGTTACCAAACCTTTTCAACGGATGCTCAAGCGTTGGCTAACGCTATGAGAGGATATGACTCGTTTAACTGGGGATACGATCCAAAACACTTTAATGCACCAGATGGTATTTATGCTTCCGATGCGGAAGGTGTTTCAAGAATTGTCGAACTTCGCTCAATGATAAAGTCGCTACATGATATTGGATTGCGGGTTAATATGGATGTAGTTTACAACCATACCAATTCAGCCGGTATTTATGATAATTCGGTACTCGACAAAGTTGTACCTGGTTATTATCAAAGTTTGGATTTAGTGACGGGTAGTGTGCTGCAGTCAACCTGTTGTAACGACACAGCACTTGAGCATCGAATGATGGATAAGTTTATGGCTGATTCATTAGTTCAATGGTCAAGTGAATACGCTATCGATGGATTCAGATTTGATATTATGAGCCACGGTTCGAAAGACCAAATGATCGCCGCAAGAGAATCAGTGCGAGCGGTTGACCCGGACACTTTTTTCTACGGAGAAGGTTGGCCAAGAGATGGTCGCGGATTTGTCAATGCCACTCAATTTAATATGGCAGGAACGGAAATCGCAACTTTCAATGACCGACTAAGAGATGGCGTTAGAAATGGCGCATTGTTTAATCCCGGCGGAAGTTTAAATGACCACGATACTGTTCGATTAGGTATGGCGGGTGAATTAGCGGATTATATTTTAAAAGGCAATTCAGGTTCAGCTGCTACCGGGAGTAGTTTTAACCCAGCAGCTTACGCGCTTGATCCGGCGGACGTAATTAATTATGTTTCCAAGCACGATGACGAAACCTTGTGGGATAAACTCCAATATAATCTTGATATTGGAATGATGCCTTCAGACCGCGTTCGAGTACAAAATATTGCAGCATCTATTCCATTAATGAGCCAAGGCGTTCCCTTTTTACAAATGGGTAATGACCTGATGCGCTCAAAATCAATGGATAAAAATACTTATGATGCCGGTGATTGGTTTAACTATTTAGACTTTACCATGACTGACAATAACTGGAATGTTGGTTTGCCGCTTGCTCAAGATAATGGCAGCAATTGGGATACCATTGTTGGTATTTCATCTAATCCAAATACTGATACGGGTACCTCGGATGTCATGTTTGCTTCTGCGGTATTTAATGAATTCTTAAGTATTCGTCGTGACAGTAAACTATTTAGATTAACCACTGCCGATGATGTGCTTGCAAGAGTTGGTTTCCATAATATCGGCGTCAATCAAAATGAAGGCATCATTGTCATGAGTATTGATGATGGAACTGGGTTAACCGATTTAGATCCGGCTAATGACGCAATCGTGGTGATGGTTAACGGTACTGCTAACCAACAAAACCACACGATTGCAACAGCCAGTGGTTTTCAACTTCACGCCACGCAAATGGGTTCGGCTGACGGCACCGTTCAATCGGCAAGTTTCTCCGAAGATGTGAATGCAGTAACTGGAACATTTACAGTGCCAGCTTATACCACTGCGGTTTTTGTAAAACCACAAGGGGCATCACAGGGTGTTGGACTTTCTGCTTTTGCGACCTCCGGTGCGCCTGATGTTGTTCCTTACGGTACCACTACTGTTTTCTTACGCGGCGGCATGAACGGCTGGGGTGAAGATAATCCTTTTGCTTACAAAGGCAACGGAATTTACGAAGTATCAATTGCATTAACCGGAGCTGAAGCGAACGAATTTAAAGTGGCATCGTCTGATTGGTCTACGGTTGATTTTGGAGCATCTGCTGCCGGTACCGAGCAAGATGTTACAGAAGGAGAAGATAAAACGTTAGTCACTGCGGGTCAAAATTTGAGATTTACGGCTGGTATCGACGCGACTTATTTATTCCAGCTTAATGCTGCTGACCCAAGTGCACCGGTTCTTAATGTAGTGAATGAAGAACCTTATCCTGGCACAACAGTCTTCTTGCGTGGTGCAATGAATGGTTGGGATGAAAGTACGCCTTTTAACTACGACGGCGGAAGGATCTATTCGGTTTCTACCTCGATAACCGCGGCTAGTTACGAATTCAAAGTAGCCTCTAGCGATTGGTCGACGGTTGACTTCGGTTCTGCTGATGCAAACGATACCCAAGTAACTTTAGGTACCGAAAAGTTATTAGCGACGGGTGGTTCGAACCTCGCGATAACTATTCCGGCCGATGCCAGTTATGTCTTTATCTTCGACATGGTTGACTTAATACCGAAGTTGCGAGTTTTTGATCAGCAGTTCTTTGGGGCAACTCCCGTATTCTTACGCGGTGCGATGAATGGATGGGGAGAAGACGATACTTTAGCTTATGATGGTAATGGCGCTTACTCAGTTGATATTGCATTAACCGCTGCGACTTACGAATTTAAAGTCGCCAGTTCAGACTGGGCAACGGTAAATTTAGGAGCGTTCGATTCTGAATCTACCGAAGTACAGTTATCAACCGCTCATGGTTTATTTACTACTAATGATAATTTGAGTCTAACGGTCGCGACCGATGGAACTTATCGTTTTACCGTAAATGGACCGGATGCGACTGCGCCAACAGTAACAGTTGATTTGTTACCTTAGATACTATAAATTCGATGTTAGGTAAATTTTGCCGCGCCTTTTAGGCGCGGCTTTTTTCGTTTAGAGTAAAAGAATATTCTTTAAAAAAGATAGAATACATCTAACAAAAACTGTATCTCAGTCGGTCGGGAGCCCTTTCCCGACGGAACATTCAGCGTCCACCAATTTTGTCGGCAAGGGGGTGCCGACCTACGAGGTTTGCATAATGATTTTGTCTGGTGTTCTTTCTGATAGATTTAGTGAAATCGTTTGTTTAAGATCGAATCGCATTTTATTGTAGGTCGGGAACCTTTTCCCGACGGAATATTCAGCGTCCACCAATTTTGTCGGCAAGGGGTTGCCGACCTACGAGGTTTGCATAATGATTTTGTCTGGTGTTCTTTCTGATAGATTTAGTGAAATCGTTTGCTTAAGATCGAATCGCATTTTATTGTAGGTCGGGAACCCTTTCCCGACGGAATTTTCAGCGTCCACCAATTTTGTCGGCAAGGGGTTGCCGACCTACGAGGTTTGTATAATGATTTTGTCTGGTGTTCTTTCTGATAGATTTGGTCAAATTCTTTGTTTAAGATCGAATCGCATTTTATTGTAGGTCGGGAACCCTTTCCCGACGGAATATTCAGCGTCCACCAATTTTGTCGGCAAGGGGTTGCCGACCTACGAGGTTTGCATAATGATTTTGTCTGGTGTTCTTTCTGATAGATTTAGCGAAGTCGTTTGTTTAAGATCGAATCGCATTTTATTGTAGGTCGGGAACCCTTTCCCGACGGAACATTCAGCGTCCACCAATTTTGACGGCAAGGGGTTGCCGAGCTACGCGGTTTGCATCGTGTTTTTATGGAGAGTTATTTCTGATAGATTTAGTGAAATCGTTTGCTTAAGATCGAATCGCATTTTATTGTAGGTCGGGAACCCTTTCCCGACGGAATTTTCAGCGTCCACCAATTTTGTCGGCAAGGGGTTGCCGACCTTCGAGGTTTGTATAATGATTTTGTCTGGTGTTCTTTCTGATAGATTCGGTCAAATTCTTTGTTTAAGATCGAATCGCATTTTATTGTAGGTCGGGAACCCTTTCCCGACGGAATATTCAGCGTCCACCAATTTTGTCGGCAAGGGGGTGCCGACCTACGAGGTTTGTATCGTGTATTAGTGAATGCTTATTTCGGATAGATTAAAGTTAACTAGTGTTCCAGTTTTTTAATAGCCGCCGAAAATATTTTATTCTCCGGTTCTTCTCTAATCGCTCGCTGAAAGTAAATTCGGGCTAGTGAATCTTCACCTTCCTGAATTAGTTGGCGGCCAACTCGATAATTAGCTTGTGCATTATGTGGTAAAGCGTCAGCAATAATTTGAGAGGTCTTTAAAATCATTGGGACATTCCTTTCTTTTAGGTAGCCAGCGTAGGAACGATTGAGCATTTCGAGCCATCCTATTTTCTTTTGGAAATATTCTATACCTAATTGTTGTTGCCAGTCGGCGGGCTTTGCTAGAGTCAGCGGTTGCGGGCTGGAGGTAAAAGGGTAGTCTGATTTAAGTTGGGCTATCTTGGCATAACCCGCATATTCTTCCGCTGGCACGATTGGTCTTTGTTTCCATGCAACAGATGTCGACACCGAATGTTTCCAGTTACCAAAAATATTATCCTCTTTTAGTTTTTGGTAAAAACTATCTGACAGAATAAAATACCCTTGAAGATTAGGGTGCAAATGTTCCAACATGAATTCATTGCCAATTATGCCAGTCTTAGAACTCTTAGATAAACGAGATTGATAGTCAACGATGTTTGCTTTGTATTGAATGGCTAAAGAACGAATAATTCGATTGAAATCTTCCGGTGCACGAAATCGTAAAAGATCATTTTCTTTGGCGGCAATAAAATGCCCTTTTGACGCGGGATAATCGCCAATTGCTAGAAAAATTTTACCCAGTTGATAATGTATGGTTGCGTTATTTTCTGCAAAGGCCTGCTTTGATAGTTCGCTTAGACTTTTTTTAAGTCCTCCTAAATCATTACCGGTATTTAATTGCTTAGCAATTTGATTAAGTTGGTCTTTTGTAGAGGCATTGACGTTTAGGCTTGAAAAAGGTTTTTGATCTTTAAGATTGCTGGCAATTGTCGATAGGTAAACGGGAATGTTGGCTTTTTGATACTTGCCCAAAATAAGGCTCAAATTTTCTTTAAACTGCTTTAGCCCAAGTCGATAAGTCTCCGAATCCATTTTAATGTTCTTATCTTTCGCAACTTTTGCCATCATGGTTCGTTTGTCCCGACCAACAAGTGTTTGGTCGTTTATATCCTTTGACGGCTTGCTTTGGAAAGAAGAAACTATGTTTTGAATTAGTTGAAAGATTCGGAATTCTCTAATTTTTAAAAATATCAAATTGGCTGCATGAGAATTTGCTGCTGTGTAATTTGATCCGACTCCAAGAATCCCTAAATATTCGTTATGCCCTGCATAAATCAAAACGGCATCGGGCTGCTGTTCGATAATCTCATCGACAAAATCCAATAAAGTATAACTATTGACGGCAGACATGGCGGTGTTGATTACTTCAACGGTTCGGTCGGGAAATGTTCGTTTAAGCCTTTGATCTAACATGCCTGCGGGAGATGCGCCATAACCGTAGGGAAAACCCGCTGCGGTGGATCCGCCTTGTAAGATTATCCGCAAACCATTTTTAGGTTTTTCCTTTAGGAAAAGATTGGTCTCCAAGGTTACCGTTGGAATGTCTGCGCTTTTGGCGAAATAACGTTTGATAATGTCGGGTCTAGCTAGTAGGTAGTTCGGGCTGTCTGGCGTATCAATAAATAACGGATAAGATTCGCCATAACCGCCTATTCTTAACCCTATCTCTAACAGAATAAAAAATAGTAAAGGGATCGAAAATGCGATAAAACGAAAGATAGCTATTCGGGATCGGCCTTGCTCACCTTTTGATTGCTTATGCTTATGCTTATGCTTTTTTTTGGCCATATTATTTTAATTCCGCTTCAATTCTTCGTTTTTGTGTAACTGCAACGTTATTCTTCGGTTTTATGACTAAAACCCTTTCGAGAATTTCAATGGCATCTCTTTTTCGTCCATTAATATAAAATGAACGCGCGACGCTAAGTAAATATTGAATGTTGATTGGTGATAAAGATAGCGCCCTACGATGATAATAGAGCGCCATAGGCTTGTCGCCAATTTCAAAATAGAGTTGACCTGCGACCCAAGCCGCTTTAGCTTGCTCTGGAAATGCATCAACTATCAGTCCAGCAATTCGCGCTGCTAGTTTTGGCTGTTTCGATTTTTGGTAGTGCTCAAGCATCTCTTTGTGACGAAGTAACCAATCCTTACCGGCTAATTGTTGCAGCGCCATTTTTTCTTCAAAGTTTTTTGCTTTACCGAACTTGACTTCAAGTTTTTTATCCACGAATGGATAATCAGATGTAAGCGTTTTTATTTTAAAAGAGGCAGCTATTAAATCGGAGGGCGTGAGCGGTATATCTTGCCATGCTCTATCGGAGGGGAATTTGTTCGGAATGCCTGCGATTAGATGTTTGTTAATTATTTTATCAGCAAAAGCTTCGGCAAGTAAAAAATAGCCTCTAGCATTTGGATGAAGATGCTCGAACATGTGTTGGAAACCAATAATGCCGTCGGATGATTTCTTTCGTAGGGCGTTTTCTCCGTCCACAAGTATAGCATTATGAGAACTCGCTTGTTTTTTGATGATTTGATTAAAATAGCTCGGGGCTCGAAAACGCAACAGATCGCGATCGGCTGCTTGTTTGTACGCGATCAACGCCTTACCAAAATTTCCTAGCCGTTGAAATTCTCTCGCTTTATTAAAGTAACCGGATGCACTAAATTCTCCATTGCTGGAAGAAAAGGGCGGTTGATCTTTTTCGTTTCTTGCCAATGTGCTAATCATTACAGGAATATCGGCTTGCTGATATCGACTAAGTATTAGTGATAAATTATTGTCAAACTGCTCAACACCTCTCTGATATAGCTCGCTATTTAAATAGATTTCTTTTTCTTTAGAAATTTTTGCCATCAGAGTGCGATTATCAGGTTTTGAGTGACCGTTGTTTTCCTGGCTATCATTAGGCTCATCCTGTTGAAAAAATGAAACTACGGATTGCATTAACTGAAATAATCTTAATTCTTTAATCTTGAGAAAAACTAAAGTCGCACTACGGTTATTTTTTACGCTATAGGACGAACCGACTCCCATAATACCAACAAACTCATTGTGGCCCGCATAAATTAATACTAAGTCGGGCTCGATGGCTACTATTTCATCGGTAAAATCTAATAAGGTATAGCTATTAACTGCCGACATGGCAGTCGATATAATTTCGATATCTTTCTCTGGATATAATCGCTTAAAACGTTGCTGTAACATACCGTGTAAAGAGCCAAACCGTCCAAACGGAAAACCGGCAGCAGTCGAGCCGCCCTGTATTACAATGCGAAACGAATTGTTTGGTTTTTTTGATCTAAAAAAGAAAGTATCGGGTTGAATGTCGGGCGCCAATTTCGGGTTAGAAAAATAACGTTTGATGACGCTGGGATTGGGTTGTAAATAGCCTGAGCTAGACTTAGCAGGGATAAAAAGCGGGTAGCTGTTTCCAAAGCCAAAAATCCGTAACAACAGCTCCAGAAGTAGCAAAAGTACAATTGGAGAAATAAGCAGAATAAAGTAAAACGATTTTCTGTTTTTTTTAGTGTTTGTCATTAAAATTGCTCAAGGCTAATGATTCTTTTTACTAGCTAATTATGTTATTGTTATACCAAGAATTCGAATCGATTCCAAGCAATTAGTTGATAATAAATTCTAACTCGATTGTCTAAGGTTGAATTGCTAGTAGAGCGATTAATTAAAAGCGCTTTCGGGAAATAAATAGAAAAGAAAGCCATCCATAAGTTAATAAGCAGCCAATCGCATAATAATGAAAAATACCACTAGTCATTCAAAAAAAATTCTCGGAATCGCGGGTTATTACCATGATAGTTCGGCGACCTTAGTGATAGATGGTGAGATCGTTGCGGCTGCGCAAGAAGAGCGATTCAGCCGAATAAAGCACGACCCGTCATTTCCCACCAAAGCCATCGAATATTGTCTAGCAGAAGCAGAACTATTATTTGAAGATTTAGATACCGTTATCTTTTATGACAAGCCAATGCTCAAATTTGAGCGACTATTGGAGACTTATTTATCGGTTGCTCCAAAAGGATTTTTTTCCTTCCTAAAAGCCATGCCAATATGGTTAAAAGAAAAACTTTATTTGAAATCCATATTACGCATGGAATATCGGAAGTTAATTCACAAACAAAGGGCTGTTACCGAAAATAACTCAATTGACGAGCAAGTTAGGCGAGAAAAAAAGCCCAAACTTCCAAAAATGCTTTTTAGCGAACATCACCAATCTCACGCCGCTTCGGCGTATTTCCCCAGCCCGTATAATAAAGCAGTTGTTCTTTGCCTAGATGGCGTTGGCGAATGGGCAACTTCATCTGTTTGGAAGGGAGAGGGCAATCAACTGACGCCACTGTGGGATATTCACTTTCCACACTCTCTTGGACTGCTATACTCAGCTTTTACCTATTATTGTGGTTTTAGAGTCAATTCCGGTGAGTATAAATTAATGGGTTTAGCGCCTTACGGCGAGCCAACCTATGTGGATTTAATTTATAAGGAGTTAATTAGCGTTAAGCAAGATGGTAGCTTTAGCCTCAATATGAAATATTTTGATTATCCCGCCGGTAATGTGATGACTAGTAAGCTGTTTGATCGATTGTTTGGAGGCCCAGCTAGAACCGAAGAACAACAAATTGAGCAAAAACAAATGGATATGGCTCGTTCGATTCAAGTAGTAACCGAAGATATCGTGTTAAAAATAGCTCACTATGCCTTTAAAGAAACGGGCTGCGAAAATCTTTGTTTAGCGGGCGGAGTTGCACTAAATTGCGTGGCTAACGGACGAATTTATCGCCAGGGCCCTTTCAAATCGATTTGGATTCAGCCCGCAGCAGGCGATGCAGGTGGATCCCTCGGGGCCGCGTTATTAACGTGGTTTGAGTACTATCAAAATGAAAAGATTGCATCCCATCAACACGCTGCAAACAAAAATATCATCGATGATAAAATGCAGGGTAGTTACCTTGGGCCAGCCTTTAAAAACTCGGTAATTGAAAAATATTTGATTGCGGAAAAAATAGACTACAAGGTGATTGACGAAGCTTGTTTATATAAAAATATCGCTGAATTAATCGACAATGTAAAGGTCATTGGCTGGTTTCAGGGTCGAATGGAATTCGGTCCAAGAGCGCTCGGTAATCGAACCATTGTGGGCGACCCGCGAAGTAGTCAAATGCAGAAAGTCATGAATCTTAAGATCAAAAAACGTGAATCTTTTCGTCCTTTTGCACCAGCGGTTTTAGCTGAAGATGTCGAGAAATATTTCAAACACAACAGTGCCAGTCCCTACATGTTGATGGTCGCTGAAATACAAGATTCAATTAGAGTAGATGCCGATGCGAATTCTGATTCGGGTTCTGATGCGATGTCAGGCTCGGATTTGAACAACAGTGAACAAGGATTTGCAAGACTAAAGCAACAACGATCCACTCTGCCAGCGATTACTCATGTGGATTATTCCGCAAGAATTCAGACGGTACATCAGCATACTAATCCACAATTTCATGCATTAATTGAAGCGTTTAAACAACGCACCGGTATTGGCGTGTTGATTAATACCTCGTTTAATGTTCGTGGTGAACCACCGGTATGTTCACCTGAAGATGCGGTGCAATGTTTTTTACGAACCGAAATGGATTATTTAGTCATGAATAACATTATTTTAGATAAAAATGATATGAGAAAATTGGATATCGATAGAGCAAAAGAAAAACGATTCAAAAAAGATTAGAGAGAACCAAATACCGTAGGAGCTGCGTCTCGCTGCGATGCAATGGGTGGTTTAGATTTTAAGTTTCGTTCATTAAATTCTGAATTTAAAGGAATGTCCCTATCGCGGCAGGGACGCGCGCTCCTACGAGAGCGGAGTGAATAAAAGTATTATGTGTAGCAAAAATCCGTAGGAGCTGCGTCTCGCTGCGATGCGATGGGTGGTTTAGGTTTTAAGTTTCGTTCATTAAATTCTGAATTTAAAGGAATGTCCCTATCGCGGCAGGGACGCGCGCTCCTAAGAGAGCGGGGTGAATAAAAATATTATGTGTAGCAAAAATCCGTAGGAGCTGCGTCTCGCTGCGATGTGATAGTTGGAATAGGTATCAAGTTTAAACTATTAAATTCCGAGCTTAAAGGTAAGTCAAAGGTTAATGGATATGAAAGAAAAAATATCTGAAAAAGAATTAAAAAGTTTTGCCCTGAGCATGAGCTGGGCGATCCCAGCACTATTTATGTTGCTGTTGCCATGGATATTTGACCAATCCATTCACTGGTGGCCGGCGCTCGTTTCTTTGCTTCTGCTCACTTTTTATTTCATTTTTCCAAAAGGTATCTATCTGATCTATAAATCTTGGATGGCAATCGCTTCGGTATTAGGTTGGATTAATACCCGTATTATTTTAGCTCTAGTCTTTTATGGTATTATTTTTCCAATCGGCGTATTGTTAAGGTTGTTCGGTAAACTACAGTATAAAAATAGTGAACCAGAAGAGCATGCCAGTTATTGGAAAACTCGCGATGTTACACTTAAAAAAGAAGATTTAGAGAGACCGTTTTAATGAGTGAATTTATTAAGGATTTATGGGCATTCCTAAAGGTACGTAAAAAAGCTTGGTTGATGCCTATTTTCATTGTGCTAGCACTATTAGGCGGTTTAGTGGTTGCGACCCAACAGTCTTCGCTTGCGACCTTAATATATACCATATTTTAGACTTAGGTTTAATCCTGCAAGCATAGATTTTAGCGACGCTAGAACCGCTCTAACGCCAGTGAATACGTATGCAACAATTGTCTTTTGGGTGGGCTCTATCGTAATATCGAGCTAACGTTTTTCCGCTAGAGTGCCTCTTCATTGCTTCCTGTTATTAAGCCACAACAAAAACTGATTATTCTACTGCTAATCACCTTTATTACTTGCAGCGGCCTCTCTGTCGACGCATTTGCAAGAAAACAAACCAATAGCTCTCCAAATCCGACCATTCAAAGAACCGAACCGCCAAACTGGTGGGTTGGTATGAGTGATCAAAGACTTCAATTAATGATCTACGGTGACAATATTGCTGCTTACAGGCCGACTACGGTTGAATCTCAATGGCTTATCGAATCAATAGAACGCACCGAAAATCCTAACTATTTATTTATAAACCTAGTTATTAACAAAGATGCCAAGGCGGGCGACTATCAACTTCTTTTTGTTAAAAAAACGCAGTCCCTTAAACAAGATAGCTCAACTATCTCGATAAAATATACGCTAAAAAAACGCCGAAGTGGATCCGCTTTACGACAAGGCTTTAGTTCAGCAGATAGTATTTATTTAGTCACGCCTGACCGTTTTGCTAATGGCAAAACAAGTAACGACCAAGTCAACGGAATGCTGGAAGGCGTCAATAGAAACAACCAAGACGACAGGCATGGTGGTGACATCCAAGGTATCATTAACCATTTAGAGTACATTGCCGATATGGGGTTTAGCCAACTTTGGGTTACACCAATGTTAGAAAATAACAATCCACAATATTCTTATCACGGTTATGGAATTACTGATCATTACCAAATTGATAAACGCTTTGGCAGCAATCGAAGCTACAAAGAACTCTCAAAAACAGCTCGGCAAAAAGGAATCGGACTAATTAAGGATTCGGTGTTGAATCATGTTAGTACTAACCATTGGTGGATGAAGGATTTACCAAGTTTAGATTGGTTTAACCATGGCAAGACATTTGTTGCGACCAGCCATAAACGCGAGAGTCTTCATGATATCCATGCCACCGAAGAAGATAGAAAGGCGTTTACCGATGGATGGTTTGTGCCGACGATGGCAGATCTTAATCAAAGAAACCCTTTAGTTGAAAGGTATTTGATTCAAAACAATATCTGGTGGATAGAAATGGCCGATTTATCAGGTATTCGTATCGATACATTCTCTTATTCCGAAAAATATTTTTTGCAAAACTATACCCAACAAATTATGCAGGAATACCCTAACTTTAACTTGGTTGCTGAGGAGTGGTCGATTAGTCCGATTATTGTTTCTTATTGGCAACGAGGTAAACAAAGGCACGATCAATATAATTTTGAACTGCCGTCGTTGATGGACTTTCCTTTACAAAATGCGCTAATCGAAGCACTTAACCAAAAAGAAAGTTGGGCCGATGGTTTGCAGAAGTTATATTCAAACATTGCTACCGATTTTATTTATCCAGACGCAGGAAATCTCGTGGTTTTTCCAGATAACCACGATATGAGTCGTATCTTTACCCAGTTAAAAAATGATATAAAGTTAACCAAAATGGCTATTGCGTTCATTGCAACAACTCGTGGTATCCCTCAGTTCTACTATGGGACAGAAATATTAATGGAAAATCCTAGTAGCGATTCTCATGGAGAAATAAGAAGCGATTTTCCGGGCGGTTGGCAAGATGATAAAGTGAGCGCTTTTACTGGAATCGGTTTGTCAGAAGAACAGAAAGACATGCAATATTTCGTGAAAAATCTGCTTAACTGGCGTAAAAATAGTGAAGCGACTAAAAAAGGGAAGCTGACTCATTATGCTCCAAAACAAGGTGTTTACGTCTATTTTAGGCACAGCGACAAGCAAAAAGTAATGATTGTGCTTAATAAAAATTTCGAAAGTATTGACATCGATCCGTTAAATTATCCAAGTATGCTTTCCGAATCTGAAAGACAAGGAAAAGCAACTAATATTATTACCAATAAGCCGGTTGTTCTTGATAGAAAGTTTAAGGTTGAGGGGCGGTCTGCTTATGTCTTACAGATCAACTAGGCGGAACCTAACGAAAAATTGTGAAAAAGTGTCATCAGTCTAGCGAGAGTATTTACGATTGACTAGCAACAGGGTTGGTCGTTATTGCCCGCTTTCAACAACTAACTCAACAACTAACTTTGTGGTATAGAAATTGTGAGAAAACAATGAATTTAAAATTCCGCGCACTAATGACGATTTTTCTTGTTGCTATGCTTATCTCATCCTGTGAGCAATTTACCGCAGGACAGCAGAAAAGCTATCGAGTAGAAGGTAATACCGTTATTTTGCCAACTCGATTTGGTGAAATCCACTATTCGGCCTTTACAAATAGTTCGATAGAAGTTCATCTGATAAAAGAAAGTGACAAACAATTTCCCTCTTTCGCGAAACAATCTTCACTTAGAGCGAGACCCGTCGATGTTCAAGAGCACAATGAGAATATCACTATTAAAAATGGTAGTCTTTCAGCGGTTATCAGTAAAAAAGGTTATTCAGTAGCGTTTTACAGAGATTCGGATTATTTGGTTTCGCAAAAAAGTATTGTTATCCAGCCGAAACAAATCCGCTTCGATTTTAAACTCGATAATACCGAAAAAATACTAGGTGGGGGAGAAAGAGTCCTTGGCATGAATCGTAGAGGCCACCGCATGCCTCTCTATAATCGCGCACATTATGGTTACACTACAGAATCTAATCAGATGTACTATAGCTTACCTTATGTTCTGTCGAGTAAAAAATATTCCGTCTTATTTGATAATTCAGCCAGCGGCTTTTTAGATATCGGAAAAACAGAAGAGGAAACAATGTCATTCGAAGCCGTGGGTGGAAGAAATTCCTACATTGTTTTTACCGGCGATAACTATCAACAACTCATCAATAACTATGTCGATGTTACCGGCAAACAACCGCTACCGCCACGCTGGGCGTTTGGAAACTTCGCTTCAAGGTTTGGTTACAAATCTCAGCAGCAAGTTATAGATACCATTAGTCAGTTTGAAACTGATGATATTCCAGTGGATAGCATTATATTGGACCTTTATTGGTTTGGAAATGACATTAAAGGTTTTATGGGCAATTTAGCTTGGGATAAACAAACTTTTCCTAACCCGGTAAAAATGATCGCCGACTTAAAAAAGAGGGGCATTAAAACCATATTAGTGACCGAACCATTTATTCTGAGTTCTTCCGACCGATGGCAACAGGCCATCGAACAATCGATATTAGTGAAAGATGCCTTGCTGGAAGAGGGCAACGAATCACCCAAGCGATTTGACTTTTACTTTGGTAATACTGGTTTAATCGACGTTTTTGATGATAAAGGCAAGTACTGGTTTGCGAATATTTATAGTGAGTTAAAACAACAAGGCGTGGCGGGTGTTTGGGGCGACCTTGGGGAACCCGAAGTTCACCCAGATGACAGCTTACACTTTTTATCCGAGCAAAAAATATTTGCAAGAGGCGATGAAGTCCATAATGCTTATGGTCACCAATGGGCCAAACTTGTTTTTGAAAATCAACTAAAAGACTCGCCGAAAGAAAGACCTTTTATAATGATGCGTTCGGGTTTTGCGGGATCTCAACGCTTCGGCATGATCCCTTGGACAGGAGATGTTTCTCGTTCCTGGGACGGCTTAAAACCGCAAGTTGAGCTAAGTTTACAAATGGGAATATCGGGGCTCGCTTATACCCATTCAGACCTTGGCGGTTTTGCCGGGGGAGAAGTATTTGATAAAGAAATGTATATTCGCTGGTTACAGTATGGAGTTTTTCAACCGGTTTACCGCCCTCATGCGCAAGACAATATCGCACCAGAACCCGTATTTCATGATCAGCAGACTAAAGATATTTTGAGAAACTACATAAAACTTCGCTATCAATTATTACCTTATCTCTATTCAATGGCTTACCAAAATTCGACCACTGGAATGCCACTCATGAGGCCACTTTTTTTCGAAGATGAAACAAACATGGATCGATTCGATAATAAATCCAGTTATCTTTGGGGAGATGCATTTTTAGTGACCCCTATTGTCGATGCTGGCGTAGAAAAGCAAGCTGTCGAATTGCCAAGAGGTGTCTGGTTCGACTATTGGAACGATAGGCGATATCAAGGCGAACAATCGATTGAGGTGCCGGTGAGTTTACAAACTTTGCCAGTTTTAGTGCGAGCAGGTTCCTTTATTCCAATGGTTAATTCGGTCAATAATACTGAGGACTACACGAGTAAAACTTTGTCCTTGCATTATTACGCAGACTCGTCAGTGCAGCAAAGTTTTTATACCATGTATGAAGACGACGGAAAGACCTTTGATACTATTGCAAATAAACAATACGAGTTATTAGAGTTTGCTGCGTCTTATAAAGGCGGCAAATTACAGCTCGGTTTCAAAAGAAAGGGCGACGGATATGACTCTATGCCAGCCGAACGAAAGATAAACTTAGTTGTTCATAATTGGCATCAAGAACCGAAAAGTATTTTCTATTTGGATAAGTTGTTGAGTACCAACCAGGTACACTACGATCAGTTGAATAAAAAACTAACCATTGACTTCGAATGGAACCATAAAAATATCGAAATTGAATTGCACTAATACGTCTCGAACAAATATAACGTAGGAGCGGCCGTCCCGGCGCGAAAAAGCTCAAAAAATTTTAGACTTTCGAAAATTAAGCAAAATATCAGCTGTATGAATACCCAAATGAGAAAAGCAGATGAAAAAGAAAATACCGCATACTCGACTAGTTTTAATCCTATTATCGGGACTGTTATTACTTTCTTGTGATCAAGCAAAAGTTAAAACTGAAGCGTCGGAAATAAAAAAAGAGAAGCTTGAACTATCCGAAGGAAAGACCCAGCAAGCTAAAGGAAAGCCAGTCATCTATCAAGTTTTTACTCGCTTATTCGGCAATAAAAATACCACCAATAAACCTTGGGGAACCATCGAAGAAAACGGTGTTGGAAAATTTAATGACTTTACCGATAGAGCGCTGGAAGGCATTAAAGAATTTGGCGTATCCCATATCTGGTACACTGGCGTACCACACCATGCAGTGATTCGAGATTATACCAAATATGGTATTTCTAATGACGATCCCGATGTTGTTAAAGGTCGCGCAGGCTCACCCTACGCAGTGAAAGACTATTACAATGTGAATCCGGATATGGCGGTGAACCCAGCAAATCGCCTGTCGGAATTTAAAGCATTAATCGAACGAACTCATCAACATGATATGAAAGTGATTATTGATATCGTGCCTAATCACGTCGCCCGTTTTTATCAATCAATTTCGAAGCCAAAAGGCGTAAAGGACTTCGGCGAGAAGGATCATACCAATGTCGAATACGCTCGCGATAACAATTTTTATTACGTCATCGATCAAAAATTTCAGGTGCCAGTTTCGAAGGAGGGTTATAGACCGTTAAATGGCGAAACTAATTTTCTGGCCGATGGTAAGTTTGAAGAAAACCCCGCTAAATGGACTGGAAATGGTTCGCGACTGGCACAACCGGATATTAACGATTGGTACGAAACGGTTAAAGTTAACTATGGGGTAAAACCCGATGGTAGTTACGATTTCGACCGCTTACCGACAGATTATGCCAATAAAGATTATAAAGCTCATTTCGAGTTTTGGAAAAACAAGGATGTACCGAATTCTTGGATAAAATTCAAGGATATCGTTCTCTATTGGACAGACTTTGGCGTTGACGGTTTTCGTTATGATATGGCAGAAATGGTTCCTGTTGAATTTTGGAGTTACTTAAATTCTTCCATCAAAAATCGCAATCCTGAAGCGACTTTAATTGCAGAGGTTTACAATCCAAAAATGTACCGTGATTTTATTGCGCTAGGTAAAATGGATTATCTTTATGACAAAGTGGATTTCTACGATACTCTAAAAAGGATCATTCAAGGTAAACAGCCGACCTCAAAATTAGTCCCTATCATCGACAAATTCACAGATATCGATCAACATTTATTACATTTTCTAGAAAATCATGACGAACAACGAATTGCGAGTTCTGGTTTTGCTGGTGACGCGAATAAAGGTAAACCTGCGATGGTGGTTTCTGCACTCATTTCAAAGGCGCCAACCATGCTGTTTTATGCTCAAGCCCTTGGCGAAGCTGGAAAGGGCGATGCAGGATTCGGCGATCCGACTAGGACCACAATGTTCGATTATTGGGGGGTGCCGAGTTTGCAGCGATGGATGAATGACGGAAAGTTTGATGGTGGACAATCTACCAAGCAAGAAAAAGATCTCCGTGCTTTTTATACCACGCTACTTTCTTTGAGCGCCGATGATTCGGCATTCAAGGGCAAGTATCTAGATTTGCATACGTTCAATCTTGCACGTACTGACGATTATAGCGAATATCTATTTTCATTCGCCCGATGGGCTGAAGATAGCAAGGTAATCGTGGTCAGTAATTTTTCAGCTAGCGAAAAGAGTAATTTTCGATTAGCATTACCGCCAGAGTTGATTGTTCAATGGCAGTTAACTAATGGAACTTTTCCTTTAACAGAGCAGTTATCAACTAATAACAAAAATAACACCCAGCTGATCGTTAATAAAGAAAATGCTTTTATCGATATTCAGCTTGAGCCGTTACAGTCAATGGTTTTTAGTATTAATAATTAGAAGTCTCAAATATGAAACCGAACCAGTCTTGTCCACCTAAATCGTCGCCGGCTAAATCATCACCGCTTAAACTATCATCACTCGAACTTTCGCCAATTGTTGCCGGTATGTGGCGACTCGACAAGTGGAATTTTAGCGTCAAACAGCGACAGAAATTTATTAATAATTGCGTCGACCTAGGGGTGACGAGTTTTGACCATGCTGATATTTATGGCGACTACCAGTGCGAAGCCCTCTTTGGCCAAGCGATAAAAGGGCAAACGGAATTACGCCAAAAGATTCAAATAGTGAGCAAGTGCGGCATTCGTTTAATATCTAATAATCGGCCGAATCACCGAATCAAGCGATATGATAGTAGTTACCAACATATCATCGATTCCGTCGATAATTCATTAAGGTTATTAGCAACGGATTATTTGGATTGTTTATTGATCCATCGTCCCGATCCTCTTATGGATGCGACTGAGGTCGGTCGGGCGTTCAATGATTTACGATCCGCAGGAAAAATTTTGAGCGCCGGCGTTTCCAATTTCCTACCCCATCAAAGACGGTTGTTGCAAAGTGGCTGTGACTTCGAATTATCGACCAATCAAATCGAAATATCTGTATTGCAAACTAATTCACTATTTGATGGCAGTTTGGACGATTGCCAACAGAATAATATTGTCCCTATGGCTTGGTCACCACTGGCTAGTGGCGAGTTATTTAGCCCAGCCAATACTACGGCACGATCGCTCTCAATGTTATTAGGTACTATTGCTAAGGAATATAGTTGTACGATAGATCAAGTTGCACTCGCATGGTTATTTAGACACCCCTCGAATATTAAACCGGTGGTAGGTACAGGCAATTTAACTAGAATGCAACGGGCAATTGAGGCGCGGAAAATAGCCATTTCTGACCAACAATGGTTTGAAATTTTACAAGTGTCCAGAGGTAAACCAGTAAGGTAATAAGCTCACGGTTTGTAGAGCAATAGCTCGCTTGCCCTTTTTCGGGGGATAGTTTAAAGCTCGTCACAGGCGTACTTCTTGGCGACCGTTAACTCTCTACTTGAAATTCAGGCCGAGGCATGCGATCGATAATCTTATAAAGATAGATTACAAACAGGCACAAAATCGAACCCATGGAAAATAGCCAAAAACCACCCAGTGCGTCAAGTATTAATCCGCCGCCAATTGGCGCCAACGCGTAACCAATAGAATAAAACGAAGCAGCACCAAAATACGCACCGCGTAAATGCGCCGGCGCAATTCTATCGATATGCACATTCATGGTTGGGAATAGAATGGCTTCTGCTAAACTCATTACAACAGTTGCGCCAATCCAGCCCCAAAAAAGGTCTAGTGGGTTTATTGCCAACCAGATCTGTGAAAGAGTTAGCAAAACCAAACCGATTTGGACTCGTTTTACTAATGACATTGCAGCCATCATTCTTAGCAAAGCAAATTGTGAAGTAATAATAACCATTGAGTTAGTAAAAATCATCGCCGATATTAGCTGCAATAAGTCAGGTACTTGCGATCTGGTTAAGTATTGGATTAGCGAAGTATCCATTTGACCATAAATAAACATGCAAAGAATATTGGCTGCTATTAAACATTGCAGCAATCTATCTTGAACAAGGATAATTATCGTTTGTCGTAGGCTTGTTTTATCACCAGCATGATTGTCATTTCTGCCTGTGTCGACAGGTTGCGCTTCTTTTTGTTCTTGTTTATGTTTTTGCTCAATTTTCGATTGATGCCGAAATCCAAAGAAAAGTAAGATTAGCAAAAAAGCAAAAGCGAAGGCGGTAATATGAAAGCTGGATTGTTTACCGGTTAATCCAAACCAAACGCCGATTAATGGTCCGAAGGCAGAGCCGACATTCACCATAAAATATCTGGCTTGCATCGCTAATTCTCTGGTTTTTGCATCGGATATAATATCCCCAATTAGTGCTGATGTGGGAGGCTGCCAAATTGAAGTTGCTATCGAACAAAGCGTAATCACCACCACGTAACCGGTAATTGTGGAGACTTCAGCCAGAAGCGAAAAGGAAATAACATACAATATACCACTTGCGTACATTAGATGTTTTCGTCCAAAATGGTCCGATAGAGTGCCACCGATAAAACCAATAAAAACAGAAATGATCGCCGCGAACGATAGGATCATGCCGACTTCAGTCGCCGATATTTCAAATCTGTCATACAAAATTACCGCGAGAAAAGGCCAAACCATGTAAAAGCTACCACGCGTAATGAACGCGCCAAAAAGCAATATCCACATTAAGAGAGGAAATTGTTTGATTCTTGCGATAGAAATATCACTTTGCATGATTTTACAAGTCCGGTAGAAAAGCTATTTAATAAACTAAATGCTTTATATATTGATTTGAACAAAAATACCAGTGTTTTAGCTAGAATTAGAATTCATATAACTAACCACAAAAACGAATTTTTCAGTAATTAATTTGTTTAGTAGGATAAATTACTTAGTATTTATGATTTTGGAGAATTATTTTGGTTGGTTTATAGTGATTCATATTAGGTTCAGACATTCAGCTTAATATTGGCGGCCAAGTTATCACCTTGCCAATAGGAAATTTTATGGTTTTTCGGGTTTATACAGAATCGCTTGACTTAGCACCTAACGTCTAGCGATTAAAATTTAGCGGTCAACATCTACTTTGGAGCCATAATACTATGAATAAGATTATTTCTAACATTATTTTGCCAATATCAAATGGGCGAACGCACTTTAACCTCGAAAGTTCGATTTTGAGCAGGCTAACGTTTTTAACACTAATAATTCTAGTGAGTGTTTATTTTCCAAAAAGTTTTGCCAATGAGGATGCTATTGAGGCCTATGAACAGAAAAATTTTTCAGAAGCAAAAGCACTGTTTGAAAGGTCACTAAAAAGTGATCCAAAGAGTGTAATCTCATTGCAATACCTTGCAAAAATAGCTATTAAGGATAGTGAATTTGATGATGCGGAGGATTTTATTTTACGTGCGCAAGAAATAGCTCCAAAAAATGCCTCCGTCCAATATGATGTTGCTCAAATTATGGGTAGGCAAGCTCAAGAATCCAGTATTTTCAGTGCTCCGGGTTACGCGAAAAAAACATTAAAGGCGTATGAACAAGCGGTCCAGCTCGAACCTAGCAATATCAACTATCGTCAAGGTTTGATCGCTTTTTACCTTCAAGCACCAAGCATCGTCGGCGGAGATAAGGAGTTAGCACTGGAGCAAGCAATTGCGATTGAAACCCTTGATCCAGTCAAAGGCTTTATAGCGCTAGTGGATGTCTATCAAACAACCGAGGAAAACACTAAGCTTGAAACTCTATATTCGACTATTGATAGCAAGTTTCCAGAATCCGGTGGCCTTTTCTACCGGCGCGGTCTCTATTATCAGTCAGCCAAAAAATATTCCAAAGCCTTAGTCGATTTTCAAAAAGCGCACGCTGCCAAGCCACAAAATGAAGACGATTTAACCGCGTATGCAGCATTGTACCAAATCGGTCGCAATAGCGTCCTTAGCGGCAAAGATATTGATAACGGAATTAAGGCGTTGCAAGATTATTTAGTAAATGCACCCAGCGATCCTATCTTGCCCGGCGCAGATTGGACCAAATACCGACTTGGACTTTTGTTATCTAACAAGGGAGACAAGCAAAATGCTGCCAAATTGTTCAAACAGGCCAAAAGCGAAACAAAGGACAAAAGGCTTTTGAAGCTGTTAAAAAAGAAATGAAAAAGCGGAAATTCATCTATACTTAATAAATTTCTAACCACTTTATTGTATCACTACAAAAAATAGCTGCGGGTTAGTTTAATTCGTTGGCTGATTGATACAACATAAAGTATATAAGACTTTGATATGTATATAGGTGATTTCCAAGCAAGGTTTTCGTGGCGTGCTCCACTTATTATTTTGGTATTGCTGATCCCGATTTCGGCCTACAATGGTTTGCTGTTTCACACGTTAGCAGAAAGTTTTGCGATTGTAATTGCAATTTTGATTTTCGTGGTTGCCTACAATACTTACACTTTCTCTAAGACCCATTTTTTAATGTATTTAGGTTGTGGCTATTTCTGGGTGGGCTTGCTCGATTTCTTTCATACGGCAACTTTCTCTAGTTCCACTATATTTTCTAATATTACACCATCGACAACAATCCAATTTTGGATTGCAGCTCGTGGTTTAGAAGTCTTTCTTTTAATTTCTTTTACTTTTTATGTTCATAAACCCGTAAATAAAGCGTTAACCTTTTGGAGCTTCGGACTCGTTTTTACGTTGTTGTTCTATTTAACACTTAATAATTTTTTGCCTGTATTGTTTAGCCCAAAAACGGGTTTAACAGCAACAAAAATAGTTGCTGAGTATTTTTTGATCTTACTGCTATTAATAGCATTATGGCAGGCATGGAAGCATAAAAAATATTTTAATCCTTCTATTTATAAACTGATTAATCTGTCCATTCTACTGACGATTGCTGCTGAAGTTTCTTTTACTATGTACCTTAATTTTTCAAGTATTTCAGTAGCTATAGGGCACCTTTTTAAAGCGCTATCTTTTTGGATTATGTATATCGCTTTAGTTGAAAGCACGCTTAAACAACCGTTCAAGTCGCTATCATTGAGTAGTGATACCTTTAATTCTTTGCCAGATGCGATTACGGTAGTTGACTCAAACGGCTGTATTTGGCACGCCAACGATTCGGCGCGAAAACTAGACACGCATGAAAGGATCGTCGGTAGCTCCGTGCATCAATTATTTCACGATCCTAACTTGACTGAAAATCAATGTGCTATCTGCCAGTCACTCAGTAGTAAGCAATATAAAGGCGAACAAGAGGTTCAAATTGGCCTAGATTGGTTCGAAATTTCGATTTCACCAATTAACTACTGGTCGCAAGAAAATGCGTCTTTACATGTGAGCCGTAACATTAGTCAGCGCAAAGAAGCGCAATTTCAACTAAAGACAATTGACAGGTTGTACACTGTTTTAAGATTAACTAACAAAGCTATTATCAAAAGTAGAAACAAGCAGGATTTGTTAAACTCGGTCTGTGATATTGCGGTTCAATACGGCGGTTTTTCAATGGCTTGGATCGGAATGATTAAAAATCAAATGGTTGTTCCGGTTAGCTCCGCGGGTGATTCAGAAGATTACCTTTCTAATATTAGGATAACTATAGATGATTCGAGATACGCCCAAGGTCCGGTCGGTATTGCTGCTAACAAGAATCGCGTAGAGTATATTAACAATGTTGAAACCGATCCGCGTTTTGAGCCTTGGAAAGAGCAAGCAAAACAACATGGCTTTCATTCTGTGGCCGCTATTCCGGTAATGCAAAATGATATTTGCATTGGGGTGTTTACGATATATTCCTCTGAGTATGATGCGTTTGATAGCCAAGTATTGGATTTACTGGGTAGTTTAAGTCACGACATCAGTAGCATCATGACTTTCATTAAAACGGAGGAAAAAAGAGTTGAAGCAGAAAGTAAGTTACAACAGCTATCTCGAGCAATCGAGCAAAGTAAAAGCGCAATTATTATTACCGATTTAGCGGGGGTTATTGAATACATCAACCCCTATTTTAGTGAATTAATGCATTATCAATCTTTTGAAATTCTAAAGACCAATATTGGTGATTTACCACGAGACTTAGACTCAAATGAACATTATGAGGCATGTTGGCAAAAGGTTAAGAGTGGACAGGAGTGGCATGGCGAAATAAAAAATATCAAAAAAAATGGAGAAGCCTTTTGGGCGCAACAGTCGGTATCGCCTGTATTCGACCGGCAAAATAAAGTCACTCAAATAGTGTGGACCTCGAAGGATAATACCGAGTTGCATGATGCTAACGAAACAATCAACCAGTTAGCTTATTACGATGCTTTGACCAATCTGCCAAATCGTCGCCTATTCCAAGATCGCTGCAAGCAAGCAGTAACCACAGCAAAACGAAGAAACAGTAAGCTGGCGTTATTATATTTTGACTTAGATAACTTTAAAAATATCAACGATTCTTGGGGGCATGATTTTGGCGATGCCTTGCTCGTTCATGTTTCAAATGTACTAACGAATTGTGTCCGAGATATGGATACAGTCACAAGACTCGGTGGAGACGAATTTGCCATCATTTTAGCAGATATTGAAAAGACCGCAGACGTCGTACGAATAGCCAGCAATATTCAAAAACACCTTAATCAAAAAACAAGAATTGAAACACGGGAATTATCAATTGGAACGAGCATTGGTATCAGTATTTACCCTAACGATGGGGTAACAATCAATCAACTTATGAAATGTGCTGATATGGCGATGTATCACGCCAAAGATAAAGGAAAGAATAATTTCCAATTTTTTGAAAACTCTCTTAATGTCAATATGCAACAGCGCCTTAATATGGAAAATAGAATTCGAGAGGCGTTAAAGGATGACGAATTTGAACTCTATTATCAGCCCCAGTTTGATATTAATACAGGACAAATATCCGGTGTGGAGGCATTAATACGGTGGTTTGATCAATCGAACAAATGTATCGCTCCTTTGGATTTTATACCCGTTGCCGAAGAGTCTAATTTAATTATCGAGATTGGTAAATGGGTCACCGAACGAGCCTGCCAGCAGTTTAATCAATTGATTAAGCAGGGGTTCCCAGCGGTTAAGATAGCGATCAATATATCGGCAAAACAATTTCAACAATCGGCGTTGTTAATAGAGGTTGTAAGGGAGGCGTTAAGTCAATCAAAGCTTCCCAGCCACTTATTGCAGTTAGAATTGACCGAAAGCATGTTGATCAAAGACGTTGAAGAAACCATCTCAATTATTGACCGACTAAAACAAGATCAAATAACCTTTGCAATCGATGATTTCGGAACAGGATACTCATCTTTCAGTTATTTAAAAAGTTTCCCGGTCGATATCATCAAAATCGATCGCAGTTTTATTAGAGATATTGAAAGCGATTTAAATAACCGAGCAATTATCAGTGCGATGATTATGATGGCACATGCTCTTGGTTTAAGAGTTTTAGCCGAAGGTGTCGAAAACGAACAACAATTAGAGTTTCTTAAAAAGCACCAATGCGACCTCGTTCAAGGCTTTTATTACGCCAAACCAATGGCCGCTGATGTGTTATTGTCGGAATACTCAAATATTAAAACAAAAAAAAGCCCATAATCAGTGATTACAGGCTTTTTCAAACATGGTGGGCGCTAGTGGGCTCGAACCACTGACCCTCGCCTTGTAAGGGCGATGCTCTCCCAGCTGAGCTAAGCGCCCATGTTTTCGACTTCTTAGAACCTGCTCTTTAGCATCTGTTCTCTTAGACGAGGAGCGCATTCTAGAGATTATCCTTGATGCGGTCAACCCTTAAATTAATTATTTTTTTGGCTCCCATTTTGCTAGAATGACGGCAGTAAAATGACTCCAAACAACAAGTGAAACCTAAATGTCTGTAAAAACTCGATTTGCTCCTTCGCCAACCGGTGATCTTCATATTGGAGGCGCCCGTACGGCCCTTTATTCTTGGCTGCACGCAAAGGCTAACGACGGTCAATTTGTACTACGAATTGAAGATACAGATATAGAACGCTCAACTCCAGAGGCCGTTCAAGCGATCATGGATGGAATGAATTGGTTAGAACTCGACTGGGATGAAGGGCCGATTTATCAGACCCATCGGTTTGACCGGTACAAAGACGTTATCGCTCAGCTGGTTTCTGAGGGCAAAGCTTATCCATGTTTTTGCTCTTCAGAAAGATTAAATGCAATGCGAGAAAAGCAAAAAGAGCAAAAAATAAAATGGCGTTACGACGGAAAATGCCGTCATTTGTCTGATGCTGAAATTGATTTAAGCCAAGATCATGTAATCCGCTTTAAAAATCCGCAGCAAGGCGTAGTAACTTTCAAGGACGTTGTCAAAGGTGAAATAACCATTGCCAATAAAGAGTTAGACGATCTAATTATCGCCAGAACGGATGGCGCGCCGACTTATAATTTCACCGTTGTAGTTGATGACATAGATATGGGAATAACCCAAGTCATTCGCGGAGATGACCACATTAATAATACCCCGCGTCAAATCAATATCTTTGAAGCCCTTGGAGTTATAGCCCCTCAATATGGTCACGTTCCAATGATTTTAGGCGATGACGGCAAAAAACTGTCCAAACGTCACGGTGCAGTGAGTGTGATGCAATATCGAGATGACGGATATTTGCCGCACGCGGTTCTCAATTATTTGGTTAGGCTTGGCTGGTCACACGGCGATCAAGAAGTTTTTAGCCTTACTGAAATGAAAGAATTATTTGATATTAACCAGATCAACAAAGCGCCTTCGGCATTTAATACCGAAAAACTTAATTGGTTAAATCAACAATATATCAAGTCGACCCCGGTTGAACTCTTAATGCCCCATTTACAATGGCATCTCGATCAACAAGGGATCGATTTAAACAACGGACCAAAAATTGATGGGCTGATTTCGGAGTTTTCGGAAAGGGCGCAAACGCTAAAAGAGTTAGTCGCTGTAATCACACCCTATTATAAAGATTTCGATGAGTTTGAGGTAAAAGCCGCTAAAAAACACCTACGACCAGTGGCAAGAGAAGCACTGGAATTAATTCGATCAAAACTCGCGGCTTTAACCGATTGGACGGCGGAGTCTATTCAAAACGCAGTCAATCAAACTGCGGAAGAATTAGAAATTGGCATGGGTAAGGTCGGAATGCCGTTGCGGGTAGCAGCAACCGGCGGTGGAATGTCGCCAGCCATTGATTTAACCTTAAGCTGGGTAGGGCAACAAAGAAGCTTGTCGAGGATTGATCAAGCATTGGAATTTATTGCGCGACGTGAAGCTCAAGGGTAGATAAAGAATTGGAATTTTTTTAGGTATTTAAGGAAAAAACATGAAAAACCAGCTTTTCAATCTCAACTGTTTATCTTTGCTTGGCCTTATTTTCGTTGCTAGCCTGCTCGCGCCTTCTTTTGTTTACTCGGCGCAACCGGTGATTCAAATATTTACTAAAACACCACAACAAGGCAGTATGATTATTGGACGAATGTTGGTTGAAGGCGAGATTTATTATGATAATAAAAAGTTGCCGCTAACTGAAACGGGTGAATTTGTCTTTGGCGTTGGAAGAGACGCTCAACATCAAGTTCAATTGGTGATCCGTTCAAACGATAAGACCATTAAGTATCCCCTTTATATTAAAAAGCGTGAATGGAAAATTGAAAAAGTGAACGGTTTGGCGGATGATAAAGTCAATCCTCGCTCAAAAGAAACATTGTTACGGATCAAGGAAGAAGGCGCAAAAGTGAAGTTCGCGAGGGCAGTTACAAGCGGACAAAACGCATTTTTAATGCAATTTATTAGACCTTCAATAGGTCGAATATCCGGAGTTTATGGCAGCCAACGGATCTTAAACGGAGAGCCTAAGCGGCCTCATTTTGGTTTAGATATTGCCAACAAAACTGGAACCCCTGTTAAATCACCAGCAGATGGTGTTGTCACTTTGGCAGAAAAAGATTTGTTTTTCTCCGGTGGAACGATCATTATTGACCACGGCTTTGGAATCAATACGACTTATTTGCATCTGAGCAAAATTCTAGTTGAAGCCGGCCAAGAGATCAGCCAAGCGACGGTGATCGGTGAAATCGGCGCGACTGGCCGTGCTACCGGCCCTCATTTAGATTGGCGATTAAATTGGCACAACACTCGGTTAGACCCCCAATTGTTACTTTCAGACTAAAATCACGTTATTTTTACGTTCGATAACCTATACTTAGTGTCTCTGGTGTAGATAGTTTACCCAACATTCAACAAATGGATATCCCACTTTTTATGCGAATAGTGGTCAAACAAATCGGCGAACATGTTGGCAAGCTGCTAGTGCTTGCTTTCGTTTTGCTATTTGCTCAACATTACAAATCCTTTTCTGATTTAACCAACAAACTTAAACCAAGTGAAGTTTATTCTTTTAATTTGGTGATGACCTATCAAGATGAAAGGGATGTTTCTATAAGTACTTTTGTGCCAGCAGAAAATGAACGACAAAAAATATTAAACGAACAAATTATTAATAACGACCTTGAGTATTTTGTCAGTGAAGATCAAAATGGTAAAACAGCCAATTGGTCGGGAACGGGCAATAGTCAGCAGGTCGCCTACCGTTATTCAATTCTTACCCAAAAACTTAAATTTCAATTAAGCTCAGAATTAGTTATACCTGAGAGTCAACCACAGGAGCTCGCCAACTACCTTTTGCCCACCGATGCAGTACAAGTGAAACATCCCGAGGTAAAAAAACTTTGGCGCGAAATAGCCCCGAAAGATCAAACTAGTGTTTTGGATGTGCTAACAGCGATTTACAATTATACCTACCGTGAAATCGAAGGTGCACCGTTTAAAGGTGTGACTGATGCGCTAACGGCTTTAAGGCTTAAAACTGCAAGTTGCAATGGTAAGAGTCGATTATTTATTGCCTTGGCACGATACAATAAATTGCCAGCGCGTTTAATTGGTGGTGTTATTATGAACGGCGTCGATAAGAAAACGTCTCACCAATGGGTTGAAGTTTACATCGAAGGACAATGGGTTCCTTTCGGTCCTACTAATGGAAATTTTGCAGAGTTACCAGAAAATTATTTGGAACTGTATCGGGGCGATAAAAACCTTTTTAGACACACAACGGATATCAATTTCGACTATCAATTTAGTAGCCACTCCACTTTAGTCGCACCGGCGGTATATTTGCACCAGCAACAAATTGACCAAGATAATCAACAAATTAAAGAACAGGTTGATGTTACTGGTTTGCTGTTATCAATGGGGCTAGATCCGAAAACCATCGGCTTATTTCTACTGTTCCCGATATGCACTTTACTAATCACGTTTTTACGAAATGTTGTTGGTGTGAAAACGTTTGGAATTTTCTTACCGATGTTAATTGCAGCAGCCTGTGTTTTTACCGGTTTTCTGAAAGGGATTATCGGCTTTTCTGTCATTTTGGCGGTTAGTTTTGTGGCACATCATTTTTTGGATAAAATGAACTTATTGAAAATACCCAGACTGGCGGCAATTATTACCATTAATACGATGGTGTTTGTCACCGGCCTCGTATACATCGGTGCGAGTAGTCGACTAGAGTTTGGTATGCTTTCTTTATTTCCTGTAATTATCATTAGTTTTGTTGCAGAAAAAATCCACCGAATTTCCGAGGAGGGCGACTGGCTAGAATTGCTAAAACGGGTCAGTGGTACTTTTATTTCGATTGGAGGCTGTTATCTATTATTAAATTCTTTTGTACTGCAAGGCGTTTTTTCTTTTTATCCTGAAACCTTTTTATTAGTGCTTGCCGGACAAATTTATATTGGAAAATGGACTGGCATTCGTTTGAGCGAAATGATTCGTTTTAAAACTATTTTGGCTAATAAGAATTTTCCAGTGATAGGTATTAATGGCCGTAACCGAGAGTTTGTTTATGCTCTTAACACTAACGAGTTTCTAGCGCTCGCCGCAGACAAATTAAAAACAAAGTCTGAACTGAAGAAACATAATATCCCATATCCTGACACACTTTGTGTGGTAGATAAATTATCTGCCATCGATACGGTCGGCCAGTATATTTTGAGAAGTGATGGTTTTGCGCTCAAACCTAATAAGGGCTCGCAAGGTAATGGCATTATCATTATCCGTCGATATGAAAAAGGGGTGTTTTACGGCACCAGTGATAAGCAATATAGCATCGAACAAATAAAGCAACACTGCAGCGAAATTATTTCAGGAAGTTATTCGCAAAGCGGTGAAGAAGATATTGCCTATTTTGAACCGCTTATCGAACAACATCAGACACTGCAAATACTGGCACCTTATGGTCTTTCAGATATTCGAGTCATCCTGAGTAAAGGGAAAGTAATAAGCGCGATGTTGCGTATGCCGACCACTGAATCGGATGGTAAGGCAAATTTGCATCAAGGAGCAATTGGCATTGGTATTGATATCAATAGCGGTATTACCAAGAGCGCTAAAGCGAAGAAACGAAGCATTATTTTACATCCAGATAGTCAGCAAAATCTTATCGATATTCAATTGCCTTTTTGGCCAGAGATTATCAAATACTGCGAACAATGTTACCAAGCCATTCCGCTTGGTTATATTGGCATTGATATTTGTTTAGATAAAGATCGAGGGCCGCTCGTTCTAGAAGTTAACGGAAGACCTGGTATCGAAATTCAAAATATTCAAGAGCGCGGATTTTATCAAGAGTTATCTCATTCATGAGCGCGTCTTCCAAACCACAATCTGCAAATAGAGATTCTGACAATAAAACCTTAGACTCAGTCGATATTTTTGAAGAACAAAAAGATAGACAACATCAAAGCAAACTTTCCAACGGTTTACCTTTGTCAATTTTTTTCTTGTTGCTTGTTGCCATTGGATGGGGCTTTGAATTTAACCTCTCGGGTCAAAAACAGTCTGGGGTTTCAATATCTTTGGCTCCTCTGTCAAAAGAAACTGTCGAAAGCGAGTCCGTCGAGTCTGTTAAATTGCTAAAAACAGAACAAATCGATGGCTTAAGCTTGGCACTTTTTCAGCTTATTATTGATAATAATTGGTCACTAGAAAAGATCAACAATGCTGAGATACTGAGTGAGCTTGAACGACTAGAGAAAGACTCTGTCATTTATTTTTCGATAAAAATGCTCAGCAAACAGAAATACTACCTTGTAGCAGATAAATTATTAAATGAAATGGGATTAGCGTTACGACAATCTCGCGGACTCCAATTCACTAAAGCGTTTGTAGAAAATAAACTCGGTGATACTCAATCAGCAATTCAAAGTTATCAGATATTGTTAAGAACTCAACCCAATAATCAGTCAGCAATTATCAATTTGGGTTATCTTTATCTTGAAAAGCAACAGTTAGATGAAGCAGAAAAACATTTTTCCGCGGCTGTTTCAAGCATGAGTGGTAGCAAAAAAGCGAAGGTGTTAGTTGGCCTGGCAAATTCAATCTACCGGCAAAAAAGGTATCAGGAGTCCATCCCAATTTATCAAAAAGCAATAGAGTACAGACCATCTCACGCACTCACTTGGAGAAGTTTAGCGAAGGCATCGGCCGCCGCATTTAATGATCATAATCTGAGTGTCGATAGTTATAATAAAGCCATTGCATTGGATAAAAATAATGTTGAAATTTATGTTGAATACAGCGCCTATTTGATTAAAACGCTCAATTACAGGAAGGCTATTACCCAATTAAAAAGGGCTAAAAAACTAGCAAGAAATCGCTTTTCTATTCGATTTTGGTTGGTTTTTTGTTATGCGCAGTTAGATAAACCAATTAATGCCAGTAAGCAACTGAGTTTGGCCAGCAAAATCGTGCGTCGTTCCGGCGATAAGTTGCGTATTGAAGCGATGCAGAAATATTTAGCAAAAGATTACAGATTAAGTATCAATTTGTTCAAGGGACTTCTTAAGAGGAATAGGGATAACTTTATCGAGTACTACCTGATTGCCAAAAATTATAGTCAACTAAATAAAACGAAATCTGCGAAAGTCTATTTGGATAAAATAACTGAAAATTCAAACTTGACCTATGCCGCAAAGCTACTGCAAGCGTCAAACTTTATGCGAGTGAAAAAATATCCACTTGCTGTTGCTATCTATTCAGAACTGAGCCAGCGACTGATGGATAATTCCGAACTCTATTATAAACTTGCTTTAGGATCTGAAAAAATGGGAAATTACCCGATGGCGGTATCTGCGCTAAATTCAGCTATAGAAATACACCCAAAGAATAAATATAAATTGCGATATGCAGATTTGCAATGGCTAATGGGTAACCGCCAGCAATCGCTTAAATTGCTGCAACGACTGCTAAAAGACAAACCAAACTATTTGCGAGCGATATTCCATTTAGCTGACTATAATCAACAAATGGGTAATTTTGATCAAGCCATTGACCAGTATGTCAATTTGCTCAGTTATCGGAGTAACTATTCAGATGCACAGTATCGGTTGGCGAGTTTATATGTCGACAAAGGGCTGTTTGAGCAAAGTATGCCTTTGTTAAGGGGGTATTTAGACAAAAAAAGTAACTCTAAGCCCGCTAGATTGCTAATTGCTCGTGTTTTTTGTGAATTGGGTCAATTAGATAGCTGCAAAGAACAGCTACAATTGGTACTTCGGCTCGATCCGACATATCAACCAGCGCTGGACTATAAAGCAGTAATATCAGAGAAATATCCTAACAATAGCTAGGCATAACCTAAAATGAAGACTCGCCATACCCAGAGTATTTATTGGATTTGGAATAAAGACATTTATGAAACAACAAAAAGGCCATCGAAATCATGCGTTGTAAGCCAATTTTCGTGATTTTGCTCATTTCGGCTCTGCCGTTAGCTACAATTGCTTCTGACAATAATGATTTAAATGCGACCATCCTTTACGGTCTGGACACCAATCCGCACCAGTTATCCAGTGGCTTATCGCCAGTGCAACAACACTTTGCCGCGGCAGAAGTCAAACTACGTTCAAGCTTTAACAGAATGTTCTATTTTAGTGCCAAAGCTAATAAGTCTCTGTATTTTGATGATGCAAGAGCCGATCGGTTTAAAGCTTACGGTAGTCTAGCATTCAAGCATAAATTTAAAATCTTTAAAAAGCGTTTCAAGTACCAGTTTTCTGCAAACTATGCCAAAACTGATCGAACTTATGTAAGCAAAACCACGGGTTTAGTGGCTACGTTCGGCGGTCAGTCAATCGCAGACCGCTATGACAGCGAGCAAAAAAATTACCTCGCTGAGTTATCCTATCGTCCCTATAGGACCTTCAAGTGGGATTTATCTTATCAAAACCGTGACAAAACCTACGCAGAGTTTAATATTGCAGGATTGAGCAATCTCGATTACACCCATAAGCGGTATTTGTTTGGGATGGAATACAAAGCCTCAGACTTAGGTCGTTTTTTCTTTAATGGTTCATTCATACAAAGGGAATACGTCGACCGCAGAGCGAAAGACTTAGATGGAAACAGTCTCGCAGGTACCGATCTTATGTATGATTACGCCGCCGTTGATCTTGGTTATATTTATCGCCCCGACAAGAAAACCCGATGGAAATATACTTACTATTATGCGACTCGCACGGATAACAATAGTGGGTATTATGATGCGGTTAATGGATATTTGTCTATCACTGGGAAATATCAGTTAGGAGATTACCATTTTATTAATGGACGCCTTAAATACTCGAAATTTTCTTTAGAAAACCAATTAGATCCTGGTGACGATAGCCTTTTAGACGAAGACGCCAAAGAAAGGCAGGGCGGTTCTGCCTTAATCGGTTATGAATGGGTTCTTGCTACATTATTCAAAACTAACCTAGCGCTTTACATCGAGCTAGAGCACACTGTTTTTGCCAATACTAATCCACTCTATACATATGAGCGCAGCAAAGCTTCAGCGGGTATTCGTTGGTCCGCTTTTTAGACCAGTATAATAGTTTTATTCTCTCGACTTTTATATTATTATGCGCGCAGCAGTTGACGACTGCTATTTCTTTATCAATTCATCTCAAATTAAAGCGCTTGTAGCTCACTTGGATAGAGCGGCCCCCTCCTAAGGGGCAGGTAGCAAGTTCGACTCTTGCCAAGCGCGCCATTCCCCTAAACCACCTTTGTTTGGAAGAACTTCAGTACTTTATTGCAATTGACGTTACCCGATCTAATTCGAGAGCTAATGGAATCGAACAATGTTCCGGCTTCTAACGACAAACCGTATTTTTTTAGTCTATACTAACTTGATAAATAGCAAGGTTTAATTACCTCCTGAATAGATTGACAGTGTGACTTTCCAATATATGCATTGAAATATGACCATAAATCGATTTCTTAAATTTCCTACCATTATTGCACTTCTGATTTTAGGTGCAGCTAGCTCCATTTCAGCGGCGGAGAAAACAGATATATTTTCAATGTCTCTCGAAGAGTTACTGCAAATCAAGGTCACCATTGCCAGTCGAGTTGAAGAAACTTTTATCAATGCTCCTTCATCTGTATCAGTTGTAACCCGCAGTGAAATTGAACGGCTTGGCGTACGAAGTTTATCCGAGTTGTTGAACTATGTTCCGGGATTTCAAAGTTACATGTCGCCACATGAATCAAACCGTAGCTTGTATATGGTGAGAGGATTATCGGATGTGTATGGCCGAAATTTATTGTTAATGATTGACGGCCGCAGAATCAATGATGAATATACCAGCGGATTCACTTTTGCAGATCATTTGCTATCATTACACAATGTCAAACAAGTCGAATTTATTCGCGGTCCGGGGTCAGCGTTGTATGGTTCTAACGCTTTTTCTGGTGTCATCAATATTATTACCGACAAACAGCTTAAGTTCGCGAAAGTCACATTAGGTACTAACAACGGAAGCGGCTTGGCGGCTGCATCTTATGGCCAAATCAACACCGTTCAGTTTAGTAGTGCGTTGCAATATTATCGGGATAATGGCCAAAGATACAGTGGTCTAGCGGATCGGAACGGCGTTAATTTATCGACAAGGGATCCAACTGAAACTTTTGAAGGACGATTAGATTTGAGCGTAGCTAATAATCGTTTGTTGTTGGAATACAAAAAGACTCAACTTGAAGATTATTATGTCTTTAGACGGATCAATAACGGCACTAATAAAAACGATACTAGCCGACTTGGTATTTATTTTGAACATGATTTCAAACTGCCTAACGGATGGCAAGGTAGTAGCCGCGTCGGATTAATGCGGCACGAGCGTCAACAAGAACTTTTTCTGTCGCCTTTATCGTCGGAGCTATATGTCGACTACTGGCGCCAAGATACTAAGGAAGCTCAAATAGACTTTAACCATTTAACCGAGCAAAACCATCAAATAAGTATTGGCGCTTACGTCGGTAGCATGGATATCCCTCTGGCCTTTTCCTCGGATACCGCGCGATACGTGTTAGATAACTCCAGAACCACTCTGGGTCTGTATGTCCAGGACCAATTTGATTTGTCAGATGACTTACGTTTAACTGCTGGTTTACGATTTGATGACTATAGTGATTTTGGAAATAGCCTAAATCCGAGGTTAGCACTGCTTTACGATTGGCGTACTAATGAGTCCTTCAAATTTATGTACGGTCGTGCTTATCGTGCACCGTCGTTAGGCGATTTGTACGATGTCGAAAATATTTTCGGCCCAATGAGCCCAGAATTAGATCCGGTGCACGTCAATACTTATGAAATGGCCTACTTGTATTCGGATAACAATAATGACTTCATCGTTACTTGGTTTTTGAATCAAAATAAAGATTTTATTGCTATCTTTACTAATGCAAACGGTGAAACCAATTTTGAAAACGTTTATGACAATCAAATAGCGGGCCTTGAGTTTGAGCTAAGTTGGCAATTAAACACGCACTGGAGTACCCGTTTTGCCTTAACTCATATCCTTACTAATAAAACCCAGGCTCCTATTGGAACAATATTCACGCCACAAGATCAATTGACGCCGCGTAACTATGGCAATTGGCAATTAAATTACAATGAAAATCGATGGAATTGGAACATTAGCAGCATAATGCGAGATGGCATTAAGGTTCTACAAGATCAAGGTAGCTTATTTATCGTTAATTCCAATTTACGTTATCAATTTAATCAGAGTTGGGAATTATTTGTAAATTTTCACAACCTATTCGATCAAGAATACAGCACTGTGCAGAGTGCGCCATTGGGCGTTGATCAACTAGGCAATACAATCCAGCAATTGCCATCTCGTGGTAGAGAATTGTTTATTTCTTTGCAGTTGAATTTTGATGACTAGTTGAGTAGGCCGAAATCGCACACTTTTCAAATAGAAAGAATGCCTATATAAAGCACCAGCAATCATATAATCATAGAGAAACGGAACTGCAAAATTTTCTCTAAACTTTTAAGCCACGTTCTTTAAAGCAATAATATTTGAAAGAATCCCTTCTATAAAATCCACTTTTTCGCTTTTGGTCATAATTTAAGGCATAATCGATACGTTTTGAAAAATGACTGTTGACAGATCAAACTTTACTTTACTAGGAACAGAAGATGAAATACCTAAAACTGATTGCACAAATAACCTTATTAATTCTAGCCGGCTTAAGCTCTGTCTATGCTTCCTCGGTCTTTGTTGACGGCGAGACGCTGCAGAAAAAATTGGCAAATAAAGACTTAGTGATTATCGACATGAGCAATGAACGTCAATATAAACGCTTTCATTTACCTAACGCTTTGTACATATCTTTTGGCGAGATGAATGAACGCAAAAAAAATGGAGTTTCCGACAGTATCGGTGTCGAGAGAATGATTAAGCTTCTTTCTGACAAAGGCTTAACTGCAAATGATGACATCGTCATTTACGATGATATGGCTGCACTTCATGCTGCGCGACTATATTGGGAATTAGAACGCTTAGGTCATAAAAAAGTTGCTATTTTGGATGGTGGTTTGGTCGGTTGGGTTTTGAACAACAATAAAGTTAGCAATGCTCCTGTTACTCGACCAAAATCCATATATAAGGCGACTAAAGTATCTTCCAATACCTTGGCAAGTTTGTCCGATGTCATCGCAGCATCGAAAGGCTCAAAAACGTTAGTTATCGATGTGCGGAGCGAAGGCGAATACACCGGTAATCCTAAAAAACCTAGAACGGGCCACATCCCCGGCGCACTCTGGTACCCTTGGAATCAGTCGGTTAATTTGGATAAAGGATTCAATCAAAAATCCCCTGCAGAAATCACCAAAAACCTGAATTCATTAGGCGTCACCGACAAAAATGCAGAGCTTATAGTCCTTTGTCAGAGTGGTCATCGGGCTAGTCAAGCTTATATCACTTTAAAAGATCTAGGATTCAATAATGTCCGGCTATACGATGGATCAATGTCAGAATATAGCAAGGATAAAACAGCGCCATTGATTAAAGGTAACAACGCTCGCTAACTTAGCTGCAAATAAACCGATACCTTTATTCGATGGAGGTTTGCATTTCGACTTAAAGACGGTACAATTTTAAAAAAAACAATCAATCACGGAATTCATATTGAAGTTAAATAATTTACCTTTTTTGCCAAATATTCTCTTTTCATTTATTTTCGTTTTTATTCTTGGCTGTGGAGGAGGTGGAAGTGTTGAAGAATATCTCAATGCTGAAAAAATAGAAAACAAACCACCCAAAGCATATGCTGGTCTAGATCAAACAATAAACGAGCAATCTCCGGTTAAATTGTTAGGTGCGGGTAGCGATATTGATGGTGTAACTTTACTTTTTGAATGGACCCAACTAAGCGGAACACCGGTAACTTTAGACAATCCAAACGTTCCTGAAGCGAAGTTCATCTCGCCTACTTTAAGCGTACGAGACACACTAGTATTCGAGCTTAAGGTAACAGACTACGAAGGTGCAAGCGCCAGTGACTCGGTTAATATCTTTGTCAACCCGATTAATAAACCACCTTCAGTGAATGCCGGAAATGATCAGCGTGTTTACAAAAATACAAACATAACTTTGACCGGTTCAGCCACTGATTTGGATGGCACAATCTCGGGTTATCTATGGACTCAAACTGCCGGTACAAGTGCCGGTTTAGAAAACCCCAATAGTTCAAACACGACGGCTGTGATGCCAGAGGTCAGTGAAGATGAATTTCTTATATTCACTTTGACAGCAACAGATAATGAAGGAGCTACAGGAATCGATTCAGTAACCGTGGAAGTGACGGCCCTTGTTATTCCTGTTGCTAACGCAGGTAAGAGCCAATTTGTAACTAGCGGTGAGGTTGTAACCCTAGATGCTTCCTCCTCAATTGATCCAGAGTCCGGTGGTTTACAATATCTTTGGACCCAGACAAATGTAAACAATAATAGTGTGTCGCTTAATAATAGCTCTGAGATGCAAGCGACTTTTAATGCGCCTAGCGTGTTAAGTGTAGATACTCTAAGTTTTGCATTGATGATTACAGATTCAAATGGATCAACCGACCAAACAACTGTTAATGTCGCTATTATTCCATTAATAACTGAAAAGATAAACGATACTGGCTATGTTGCCTGTGCAGACTTTGCCTATGAAAGTGGCAGCGGCAATCATAGCAATTCGGAAGATTGTGGAGTAGAAATCGATACTGACGGTGACCCCATTCCAAAATATCAAGACGGCCATTTTGGAAGAGATGTCACGGCAAATCAAAACCTCGATGGTGAAGCCGGTTTTAGTTTTATTAAACTAGACGCAAACGCGAATCCATTACAAGCTAGTTCAGCCAGTTGGAGTTGTGTTAAGGACAATGTAACGGGCTTAACCTGGGAAGTTAAGACAAATGATGGTGGTCTACACGACAGAATCAATTCCTATTTTTGGTATAACCCTAATGATACAGAAAACGGGGGTGACCGAGGCTACTCAACTGAATTGCCCTGTAATTCTCCAAATAGTTGTGATTCAATGACTTATATCGAAACTGTTAATAACCTACAATTTTGCGGTGCAAACAACTGGCGTTTACCCACAAGTAAAGAGCTTCTTTCTATCGTTAGTTACAATCCAAATTATGTCGCTATTGACATTAACTATTTTCCAAACACTGGTCTTAGTCGTTTTTACTGGACTTCCGCTACTTATGAGAATGACGTTAGGCAAGCCAGAACGATCGACTTCACCGATGGTTCGACAAGGACTGGGTCCAAGTATAGTAATCGTTTTATTCGATTAGTTAGAAAAGATGACACAGTGCAACTTAAACTGAAGACTGGTGTCGATCAATGAATTTAAAATTAAAAATACTACTTTTGAGCCTAATGGGCTATAGCAATTTTTTGACAGCTCAAACTTGTAACCCCACCATTTTGTCAACCACTCCAGATAACCAATTTATTGATAATCTAGATGGGACAGTAACCGATATTTCTACTGGGCTAATTTGGATGCGCTGTAGTCTAGGGCAAAGTTGGGACGGAACGACTTGCGAGGGGATTGCTACAGCTTATTCTTGGAAGGATGCATTGTTTAATGCCGACCAAAGTAACTTTGCCGATAAAACATGGCAACTACCAAATATAAAAGAGCTGCAAAATATTGTAGAAGAATCATGTACCGCACCGTCGGTCAATTTAACCATTTTTCCTAATACGATGATAGATAAGTATTGGTCTTCTACTCCCAAAGGCAATAGTGAATCTTCTGTTTGGCTAGTACCTTTTACCACAGGAATATCTGCCGGGGGCTCAAAGAATATCCCCTATTTTGTCCGTTTAGTGAGCCATCAATAAATTTCGATTTTCGTTGGCATGTTTAACCATCCCCTTATCTTTTGTAGTCATCGATAAAAAAGCGTTAGAGGCCACTACTTAGTCAAACATTCTAGGGTTACCAGCGTAAAACAGTGTCAAACCTCTCCATTCACACTATACTTTTATAAACAGGTTCTCTGCTAGGTTGGCAGCATTTGGTTATTTGTCGGAAGTTTTCATTGTATTTACAACTATCTATTTTTGTTAGCGGGCTATTGTGTGGTCTGGTTGTAACTGCGGCTGAGCATGAACTGAGCGTAGAAGAAACGTACGCACACTATATTATTGAGGTCAGCAAACAACTTCATTGGCCTAACGAAGAAGAATTCGCTCAATTTTCCGTTGCTGTTCTTGGCGCAAATTCAAAAGAGAAAGCCGCTTACACCGCAAAAGAAGACGAGCTAGTTCGAAACAAAAAAATCAAATTTGAATTTTTTGAGCAATATCTTCCTGAAGCGTCTAGCCATCAAATTATCATTCTATCCGCTAATAAACGATCTATTTCAGAAGGTCTATTTAAAACAAACCCAAAATCTTTGATCATTACAATAGGAAGAACCAGCGAAGACTTTCATCTCGTTAGTTTTGTCGATAGCAACGATCTAACAAAAATACGCATTAATCAGAATAATCTTAATGCTCGTGGGTTTAAAATTTCGACTTTATTGCTGGACTTAACCGGCACAAAAAAAGACATCGTCAAACAACTAAAAAAGGCCGAGACAAAATTGGAAGTTTCGTCAAAAGAAATTGCCGCGCAAGAGCAGTTGTTAAGCAGACTAAATAATGTAGTTAAATTAAAAAATAGTGAATTGGATAAGGCTAATGAAAGCTTGAACAAAACTCAAGCGTCCATTGTGGAGTTCCAAATACAACTCAATCAAATATCAAAAGATATGATAATAAAACAGCAAGAGCTGGAGCAGACTAAAGACAAAATAAATCTGTTAGAAAAATCTATGCTCGAAAAATCAAATCGTATAGGCTTGGTTCAACAAGAGATTCATGATAAAGAAAATAAAATTTCAAAATTATTATCGGCGATTGAGGCTAATCGAGGAATTATAGAACAACAAATAAATGATATCGAAGGGCAAAATAATCTATTGATAGAAAAAGACCAAACGATAACGCACCAAAGAGGCGTTGTCATGCTAACATTATTAGTGTTCGCTATTTTTGTTGGTTTGTTTTATTTACTGCTTAAAAATTATCGGCTTCGCATTAAGGCTAACCGGGAATTGAAAGAAGTTAACAGTAAGCTTTATGAGCTTGCTTCGACTGATGGATTAACAGGATTGCTGAATCGCCGGCATTTTTCTGAGTGTGTTCAACGTGAAATTCAACGCAGCGAAAGAAAAGAACTCAGTGACACTTTTGTGATGGTCGATATTGATTATTTCAAAAAGGTCAATGATTCCTATGGACATGCCGTCGGCGACAAAGTCATCGTCGCTGTCGCTGATAATCTACGCAAGCATATGAGAAAATACGATTTAATCGGTCGTTGGGGCGGTGAAGAGTATGCAATGTTGTTAATGGATTGCGATTCTAAACAAGCGAAGGAAATTGCACAAAGACTCTGTGATGAAATGGCTGACATAGTCATTTTCCACAAACAACAAAAGGTCTCTTTAACCATTAGCGTGGGAGTAACTCTACTTGAAAAAGAGGATAATAATATAGAAACTATTTTTGCTAGAGCGGATAAAGCGCTTTATCTGGCCAAAGAAAAAGGGCGTAATTGTGTAGTGTTTGTGTAGAACTTACGTTGCTAAATATCGCTTGATGAAGCTAATATCTCAATTTGTATTATTTTCGGGATTAATTTTCTTCTAGGCTAAAAAAAGGTGTAGAATCTTAGGAATTAGTGCAAACGAAGAAAGATACATTAAGGACCCATTGGAAAGCAAACTCGCCACACAAAAAGAACGTCGTAATGCTAAGCGATTTGACGTATCGTTGCTTGGAAATTCAGTTACTTCGACAGGGCGAATAAGCGAGATTGAAGTGACAAATATTTCATCCTCTGGATTGCAGTTTGATATTGATCAAGTTGAGATGCTGACGCTTGTTCCAAACGATCATCAAACAAATAGGCTGTCTCCGGTTGGTATAGAAGTCAATATTGAACTGCCTCTCACCTTAATAAAAGGCAATCAGGTAGCGCCAATTAGAATAAGCTGTGGAATCGTATACGTTCGTCGAAAGACTCTTGAACTTTGCTCTGTGGGTTGCCGCTTTGAGAATTTTATTGATAATGCCAGTGATCGACTAACAGACTACATTTCGTCAATTTCATAGTCGTACTATTTCAGAAGATAAAAAATAGTTAATTAACGAATGGTTGCCAGCTATAATTAACTAGCATACTTAGATAATATCGGAGAAAATTCAATGACCGATGAACAAAAAGCAACCGATGAAAAACATAACCTTTGTCACAACCCTTGTGAAGTTTGTAAGGAGAGCGGTTTACTTGAAAACGGAGAAGCTTGCTCAGTTTGTGGCGGTACAGGATGTATCGATAACAAGCGCTGTTCACCAGCGGGTGGGCTTGGTTGTAAAATTCCGGATTGATTGGTTTATTTCGTCGTCTTTCAAACATTCACCACGACGGTAACCTTTTAGATCTACCTGAGGTGCCCGAGGTGCCCAAACCTCCATACACCAATATCAGAGAAGATAAAGATGTAAGGGCGCTTGGCAAGCGCCTGTTTATCAGAAATAAAAGTAACTGAAGAAACCTAACTGACTAACAGCTGGCTAACTTTCTTCTTCTCATCAATATCAACAACCCAAAAACATTTAAAAATAACAATGACCCACCTCCAGAGCTGCTAGCGGGCGGTGGTGGAGGGGGGGGAGGCGTGACTACGGGGGCGGTTACCGTTACATTGGCGTTCTTTACTGCTTGATTATTGGTATCGTCAGTTAAGGTTAAACTAATTTGCTTATCGCCCGCTTGGGCAAAGGTATAACTTGTGGTTTGTCCAGAACCGCTATTTTCGCCGTTGAAATCCCAACTGTAACTGGTAATAGTGCCGTCTGAATCACTACTATTACTGGCATCAAAATCACAACTTAAATCGGTACAAGTAAAACTAAAATCAGGTGTTGGTGAATTATTTTGCGAAATGGTCACAGAGGTAGCAGTTGGAACGCCGTAATTTCCAGCGCCATCGTAAGCTCTGACATAAATGGTGTGGGTGCCAGCACCAAGATTACTGGTGTCAATTTGCCCGTTAAAGACTTCAATTCCTGAAGATAATGTTCCGTCATTATCAGTTAATTCGATAAGTGTGGCGGTTGGTTTCCAAATTGGCGTGTCAATGGAGTATTCGGCCTTACTTAAAGTTGGCCCTAACTGCTGTAATTTTGTGCGAAGTACATTACCAGTGGCGCTGATATTAACAACGCTGCCTTGGGTTACAGTTACGCCGCCGTTAGTGCCATTTAATTCGATAGAGGTCACTTCTGCTCCAGAAGCCAAAGTATAGGGCGCTGCAGTTGCTTTGGCGGCATAAACTAGTGCATTTAAGTTATCCGGTTGAATGCGATTGGTGTAGTCTGAGCATTGCTGGAAAAAGGAAGTTCCCAATTCGAAAGTAAAAGCGGCAATCCCTAACTCACCGTAACTGACATCGTCGCTAGTACCATCAGTGGGGTACAAACCTACACTTTGCATCGGTGCATAGTTATTGAACCAAGCAAGTTTGTTGCCTAAAGAAACGAAACCTTGATCATTTGGTGAAACGCCAACCTTGTGTCCGTAGGGCCATAAAACCAATTGGCTATAGCTATGAATATCGATGTGCATGCCAGAGGTATCCGTCGGCGCTCCATCATCATCATTTGGCCCACGTGCATCAGGGAATAAACTACGAATATAATTGGATACAGCTTGAGTTTCTGGTTCAGATTCTGCACTGACACCTCGAAACACTTGACTGCAATCAACACCGCTAGAACCGTTCGCTGTACTATTCCAAAAGAACGCAAAATTGCGATTAAGATCAACACCAATATCTCCGGTGCTAGTGCCACTAACACAGTGGTTATCGTTCATATTTTTACGTTGTAATATGCCTGTTTCAGCCGCTTTACGACCATCTGGATTCATATGGAAAAGAATATGCACTTCGTGATAATCAACAATCCATTGAATGTCAGGATTGGTAGAATATTGCTCTAACAAAAGTTTGGCGAAATCTAGCGTTAAAGCCGCTGGCGTATATTCTCTGGCGTGCATTGAACTATGGATAAATAACTTGGGCTTGTCTTCAACGATTTGCTTATTGGTTATTTTAAGAACCATTAAATTATAGCCAGACTGTCCATTGGCTTTTTTCCAAGAATCACCAATATCAATCCAGTCTGTGAAATTAGGATAACTAATGGATAGTCGGCTGCCTTCTGCCAACGTTTCTTCAACGGTGGGATAACACTCAAAACCGGGAATTCCTGCTGGTCTTACGTTAGCTGCTTGTTTGGATAGTTGTTGGTTAACTTTGCTTCTAAAAAGTTGGTATTTTTTATTCCAAGCGTTTGCTTTTTCAACTTTAATACCATTTAACTGAAGCTTGGATATTTCTTTACCCGTCAGGTCGGCGATAATGTAGCCTTTTTCATAGTTAGTTTCTAATATAGCGTGATGATAAGAAATGGCGATTTTTCGTGCCAATGTGACATCGCTAAAAAGAATTTTTGAGGCTTTTAGATCATCTTGAGGGGCAGATTGCGCTAATGAAGGATAGAATAGGCTAACAAAAAGCAAAGCCATCGCGCCGAATAAAACAGTATTTTTCACAGAAAACAGACCTAAGTGGTTGAAATATAATCACCATTTTAGGTCGACGCAAAAAAATGACAAGGTAATATTACCCAAAATTTAAGATTCAATCTTTTTTAGAAAATTTGCAATAGGTAACAAAAATGACGTAATTTAATCAGCTAGGTAAGAAAGGATCATTTTTAGAGAGGCGTGCCAATGACGAAACACAATCAATTACTTCAAAATATTAAAAAGCAGCTGAAGGATAATTTACTGGCGATCCTGAGTGTTCTCATAGCCATTAGTGCGCTCGCTTATAACTCTTGGCGGAATGAAGCGTCAGAGGAGAACCGAAATTATCGTTCAGCCGGTTTCGAAATTATGCGAGAGGCGGCTCATCTTCAATATCTAGTCGATACCGCGACTTATTCGGAATCGTCGCAAAAATATGATGTTATCAACGGTTGGGTAAAGGTTAATTTGATTTTGTCGCTCTCCGAATTAATGATGCCCGATGTGAAAGTGCAGGCGACCAATTTAAAACAAGTTTGGGATGAAAACGGCGAGTCATTAAATACCAATGTTACGGCGAATGAAAACATATCTGCCGCGAATATAGCTTTGATTAATAGTGTTAATAAGCATTTGAAAGGCCTGCAATAGATTTAGTGGTTAAGAGTTTAGGGTTTAGGACAAAGAGTTAAGAGCGAAAGAAAAAGGGTTTGTCTTTGTTTGTACAGCTCTAATGTTGCGGTATAATTCAGATCCTCGCTACGAAACTCCATCGTCAATATAAGTTGAGCCAATGAATCATCGATTACCACACTTAGAAGTTGAGACTTCGCCCAATCCAAATGCCAGTGTTATCTGGCTGCATGGACTAGGCGCAGACGGCCACGACTTTGAACCAATTGTTTCTGAATTAGGATTACCAGCGAGTGCCGCGGTCCGATTTTTATTTCCTCATGCTCCCTCAATTCCAGTAACCATAAACGGCGGGGCGGTGATGCCCGCTTGGTATGATATTTTGGAAATGAGTATCGATAGAGAAGTTGATGAGATTCAGTTAAAACAATCTGCACAATCCATCATCGATTTTATTCAGTTTGAAATCGAGCGCGGCATAACAAGTGAGCGAATTGTTATTGCTGGATTTTCTCAAGGCGGAGCGGTTGCCTTTGAAACAGCCTTAACCTTTCCGAAAAAACTTGCGGGTTTGCTGGCTATGTCGACTTATTTTGCGACCAAAGACAGTATTCAATTCAATCCTGCGAACGCCAATCTAGCAATCGCTATACAACACGGTGAATACGATCCAGTGGTACCAGCAGCTTTGGGTCAACAAAGCTATCAGTTGTTAACGGATAATAGTTACCAACCGAGCTTAAAGTTTTACCCAATGGAGCACGCAGTTTGCCCTCAACAGATTAACGATATCGGTCAGTGGTTAATCAAGTTGTTAAGCCTTTAACAACAAAACATTCTGATTGGATATGCTTAGAAATTGACTTAAAAACGGTTTTAACTGAGTTGAAAGCAGTCTGACCGTTATTAACAACCTAGCGGGCATTGGTATGAAAAGGTGATGCGTGGCGGAGTGAATTGTAGAGTAGGGAAGAATTGCTTGAAATCAAGTGCCTAATAGTTGCCGAACAAGTTAAAATTCTGGAACTTTTTAATAGCCCAATAGTCATAGATAGCACGGGCTTGTTAGCGACTGCTTAAAGTTAATCGTTAGCACAGTTTTTTAACTTTAAATGAACTGGCAAGCGCGACCAAATCTTCAATGAGAGTGCGAACTCCGTACTTTAATAAGCTTTCTGAATCCAGAAAGTTCAGCAAATAAGCAACGTTATTAATTCAAGCTTGTGGGAAAGTTCTTTATCGCATATATAGTTCGAGCGAATAAAAGTATCGCTGTAGTATCATCTCACTTGATTTTCCTGGCGAGGTACATCTGTCTAGCGAGATACATCAGCCGTTTGTTTTTACAGCTTGATGGACGGATTAAGTTGCCCTAGGTATGAGAGTGCAGTGATTACCCGTCGTTAGAAAATTATGTTAGATTTAAGCATAGACGTTAAACAAACACCTTAAAGTAACAATTGTTAATACTGTGAAGTACAGCGTCACACAAACAGATATCATTTTTTAATACAAGGTTTATCAAAGGCAAACCGTATGTCAGATATTGTATTTACAGATTATCGAAAATCGCACTCATGCTGCTGCTAGTAAGCTATGTTTTAATTGCCTTGTTATTTTCATTTCTTTGCTCTATTGCAGAAGCAGTATTGCTAAGCACTTCTACTGCCTATATCAAGGTTCTAGAACGAAAAAAACACCCGTCTGCCGCCATACTTAAAGATTTAAAGTCGGAGATCAACAGACCTCTAGCAGCAATTTTAACGCTCAACACTATTGCACACACTACCGGCGCGGTAGGCGCAGGGGCTCAAGCTGCCGTGGTATTTGGCAGTGCCTATGTCGGCGTGGCGTCAGCCCTGCTAACCTTGTTAATACTGATTTTTTCAGAAATCATACCCAAGACTATCGGCGCAAACTACTGGCGCGAACTTGCGCCGGTAACCGCCGTAGGGTTGAAGTTTATCACTTGGCTGCTGTTGCCATTTGTCTGGCTATCCGAAAAAATCACCCAAGGTATGAGTCAGGAAACTACATTGACGGGATTTAGTCGCGAAGAATTCTCTGTTATGGCCGAGCTTAGCGCCAAGGAGGGGCAAATAGCTGACGATGAGTCCAGAATTTTAACTAATCTACTTAAATTACGAAAAACCGGTATACAAAGTGTAATGACTCCTAGAACCGTCGTTTTTTGTTTATCTGATAAGCTATTGGTTGAAGAATTTTTTCATAAATATGATAAAACACCTTTCTCTCGGATTTTGCTCTACAGCGACGATCAAGATAACATGAATGGCTTTGTCATACGTCGCGATCTTTTACTGGCTCAAGCGCGTGGTAATTCAAAGAATCAGCTAAAGAAATACCGACGTACAATAACAGCGCTTCCAAATAAAGTCTCAGTGTCACACGCATTTAGCGAGATGTTGCGTCAAAGACGACATATTATGTTAGTTGTTGACGAGTATGGTACGGTAAAAGGCATTGTAACCTTAGAAGATTTATTCGAAAGCTTACTTGGGCTGGAAATCGTTGACGAATACGATAAGACTGAAGATATGCGGCAGTTAGCGAGGAAAAACTGGGTTAAAAGAACGACGGACAAAAAGTAAGAAATATTACTCAAATTAGGCTAATGATTAACTTATTTTGTTGATCTTAGGCAATGCATAGAAATTTCATAAGTTTATAATCCTATTAACTAGAAGATAAAAAGCATTTGAGAACCAAATAATGTACAAAAATATACTTTGCGCTGTAGATGTTACTTCAGAAGGGAGTGCAATCTTAGAAAAGGCTCACGCTTTATCGCTGCAATATGAAGCCGAATTATCTATTGTTCACGTTATTGAATATACTTTTCTACCAAAAGATTATCAAAAGAAACTTAAACAAGAAGTTCTTCCAAAAGTTCAAGAAATGGCGGATATGTACGGTATTAAAAAAAGAAATAGATTCGTTAAATTCGGGCAGTCTTACAGCGAAATCTGTAAAATAGAGGAAAAGCATAATATCGATCTGGTCGTCATTGGCAGTCACGGAAAGCACGGCATAAAGGCACTTTTAGGCTCGACTGCTAATGCCGTACTTCAACAAACAAAATGCGATGTTTTATTAGTAAAACTTAGCAAGGATTGAAAGCAATAACCAGTGAACAAAATTCTCAGACTGTTGTGAATTTTGAAATTGGCGGCTAGAACATTAATGGTGTTTTTTACGCATGTCCCGATCAACTAAACATTATCCGATTCAGAAAAGGAGTTAGTGTATTCCGTATTTAAGGATTTAAGGATTTAAGGATTTAAGGATTTAAATTTTAATTCTTAGCGTCAAAAAGATGAATCGTCTGCTCTGCGAAACCAGCACCCACTCTTGCATAATAGTTGAAAACAAAGTCTATCCCTGCAGCCAACATCTCTTTTTCTTCGTCGGCATATCGGGCGACTGCGGCAGTTTTTCCCGTGTAGCCAGCAATTTGCACTTGCTTCGCTGCTTGTAAAATATCTAAATAATTTGGTAGTGTAAATAGAACTAATTGGATCGGTACCAAGTCGATATCTTGCCAAAATTCTGGATCTTCCGCATCAGCCATAATTACTTTACGA
>Ga0316209_1000372_pt1 | contig 83853 bp, 78 predicted proteins | sample 6monopyrite_MG_FD_204945 | JGI IMG/M metagenome (GOLD analysis project Ga0316209, IMG submission 204945) | Microbial mat bacterial communities from mineral coupon in-situ incubated in ocean water Damariscotta River, Maine, United States -... | ecosystem: Environmental > Aquatic > Marine >... | reverse complement strand
AGACCAGAAACTGGAATCATGAAACAGTGGTCAAGCTCAATCCAGTGAATGAGCAACCACGGGATGCTGTGATGAAAATAGCAGCTTAAATAAGGAGATTAGGCGCAAAGTATATTGACACCTACCGCTTTAGCTATCAATAGCTGGCGATTTGGCGCGCTGCTCTGGGTACTTTCTTTCACCAATCGGCACAGCCATTATCAATTGCGCCCCTATAGTGAAGCAATAGTCACATCACTGGCCTTGCCCCACCTATAACCATCGATAACCCTAGGGTATTATCCCAATGGTTTAGCCCAGCATGAATCCTGGTGAATTCATTTATTGAGAAGAGCTCAGCTCACGACAAGACAGGCACCGACCAATGATGGCACTAGGTGAGATAACCATAATATTTTCATAAAAAAATAGTCTCAATAATTACAAAAAAGAGTAAGAATTCATTGTTTTTTTAGTTTAATATTTTTTTACTAAAACTCGTATACGTCGAGAAAGCTTCTCACCTAAAAATGCCATTGCAAAGAACACCAATATTCTTACCCTATAATCAACACGCAGAATAGACGCAAACAAAACACGCCTAGCCTCAAGCAGATCTTCTCGAACTACAATACAATCATATCCATATGAAAAGCGCACATTTCTGTACTTCGTAAATATCAAATCTTCTAGCAGTTTATATATTTCCGGATATTCTTATTCTAATATTTTTAAATTATTTGTAACGCCATTATATATATTAGCCACACCTGCCCCCCGACTTAAACTTTCCTCTCTCATATATACATCGACTAACATCTTATCAATACATCCTATCTCATAACCATATGCAATTTTTAACCACAAATTATCATCTTCTGCTGCCACGAGCCTTTCATCAAAGCCTCCAATACAATTGGACACTTCCTTTACCACTACAACAGTAGAAGTACATAGCTCACTATTTTTAAATATATTTATAACGATATCTCCGTCCATTATTGTTTCTGACTTATTCGTAGTTCTCTTCACTCCGGACTCAGAAACAAAATAGTTGTCGCAAAAAACAAGGGCTAAACTATCCTTCTCGCTAAAAAGCCTCATCTGATATTCTAGTTTATCTTCCATCCAAACATCATCTGCATCTATAAAGGCAATGTACTCTCCTCTTGCCTCATACACACCACGATTCCTGGCAGCAGCAACTCCGCCATTAGGGATTTCAATCAAATTCACCTCAGGATAATTAGACCGAATAAAACTGCCTGAATCATCAACGGAGCCGTCATTGACCACAATAACTTCGAATATAGGATATCTTTGAGAGTAAACACTTACCAAGTAGCGATCGATATACTCTCTTGCATTAAACATTGGTAAGACCACCGATACTAGCTTTGAAGAGCCAGGAATTTTTGCTATTTTCGATATAACTTCATAAACATATTTACTGCCCCACCTTCCCTACAGACTCAGTCTTATAAATACATGCATTATTATACAAGGCCGCTGCCAATCCCATCTGGACCCAAAAAAATGGGTAATAAAAAACAGACACAAAAAAACCAGCAACAAGATAACAAACCAGCCCCAAATTAAGCCCAAAAGAACAGTACTGAATAAACGGATCCCCATACTTTTTTCCAATTACATACGATTTTGCATTTAATCGTAATATATAAACGATCATCAGTAAAAACAGTAGCAGACCAACGGTACCAAGATCAGCGATTACCTGGATAAAAATATTATGTGACAGTTGATGATACTGCAGCGGACCAATCCCCTCTGGGTATGTGTGTTGAATATAGACTAGCCAATTTCCATAACCCACCCCTAAGATCGGATATTTCTGCCAAATTTCAAATCCAACATCCCAATAAGCCATGCGCTGCAATGACGTATTATCATTTCCCATATTCTGAAATCTTGTTATTTGCTCATCCGGAAGAAAAAAATATGCTAAAACAATCACTATTAGTACTATGAATATAGTCACCAGTTTTTTATCACTGCGTAAAACCAACCAAATACAGGCGGCAAAAAGTGCTAACTGTGCACCGCGAGAACTAGCTCCAATTATCGATATTAACGCAGTGAATGGCATGAGATAAAAGATGAAGCTTTTAAACTTCGACCAATAGTGCTTAATTCCAAGTACAATGGCACCAGACATCATTAAAAAAAGAAGCATTTGAATCGCAAACTCCCCTGAGTTATGGAACCATCCAGGAGGCCCCGAAATCCCCCAATCAGTAAATCCAAATCCACGATCTGCCCACGACCTGAAGCCATGTTGCGACATTTTAAAGCTATAAATGAGATAAAAAAGGCAAAACATAAAATACCGTGAACGAGTATTTAAAATACCCACTATCAGAAAATAAACTATTAGCCAGCCAGCAAATAGCTTTAAATCTGAGAATGCAATCATCGGACGAAATGCAAACACTGACGATAACAACACCACGCAAAAGAAAGTTATTATAAGCTTATTTAATGCGTTAGATTGAAGCTTCACGCTGGAATCCATGAAAGCACCCAATATAGCCAACAGCAAAAATAGCTGCGCCCATGGAAGTATGTCAATTTCAGGATATATACTCTGAGGGCGAACATACTCGAATAAAAAATATGCACACAAAGCCCAAAATGAGAAATGCTCTCTTTTTAACTGCCTCCAAATTTCAGATATTTTAACGGCATAAAGATCTTTTATATCTACATTTTTTTTTTCACTCTTTGCCAAATGTGGCTGTTTTCTCATACTCCCCATTACATCACTTCCGCTGCTCAGCTGTGCTTTCTAAACGGCCGATCTTGCGCACAATATTTTCAAGTGCATTGTCGATTTTCAGGTAACAGTTACGGAAATACCTATCACTTCCACTAAATGGATCATGCAAATACGGCTGCGGAGTATCACACCAAAGCCCCAGGAGCGTACATGATACCTGCTGCCACTGAGGATAGTGCTGGCTCCACGCTTTCAAATGGGCCGGCTCCATACCAATTACAAGATCCCTTGATTGAGGTTGGTATTCCTCAATTTTTCTTGTCATATGAGACTGTAAATCAACACCTCGCTCACAAGCAAACCTAATAGCACGATCATTAGCGCTTAGATTATTTTCAGTTTGCAGCCCAAATGAAAGTGCTGGTATATGACTAATCTCCGCAATAGCCGCCCCATAAGGGCTTCTACAAATATTACCTTTACAAATAAAAACTAGCCTATCAATTGTCGACCAGTCAATTTTCAGCTCATTTGAAAACCGCCCCAAACTATAGTCAATGCGATAGCGCTGATAACGTAAAAATGCTTTTTTACCACCATAATAATCACGCATAAAATAAATGTTACTTTGCCTGAATCTATCTTTAATGTATTCAATGCCTCCACATATTTGAATCAACTCATCTTTATCTCGAGGCAAAGTAAATCTATTTAAAAAACCATTTTGAGAAGCTGTGCGTTTATTACCTAAATCAACATATCCGGGGTCAGTACTTAGACTTATCTTATAGCCATGCTCTTTTGCCAACTTTAAGTCTCGAGCACCAAAATCACGACCACTACGGCCCGTCGGAAAACAAAACAACTTTAAGGGCATATCGAGCTCATCTCTTAAACGATCCCAGGAGCCTTTCATCTCCTTAACCACCCTATTTTCATCCATTCGTGAAAAAATCCGATGACTCATACTATGCGACGCAAACGTAACCCCTCTTTTTTCCAGCTCTCTTGCCTTATCCCACGTCATTGGCATGTAAGACTCTGGGGCCGTCTTATCAATTTTCACATTAGCGATTATAGCTAGCCTATTGACGGCCTCTATTAACTCTTGCTCAGGTAACTCCTTGCATTTATCACGAAATACCCTCGCACATTCGATTCTAGATTGAGTGTTGAAATCAAATAACCAATGCTTACCGGCTATTTCTATCTCTATTTCTGCTTTAGGTGTTTCTGCAAAGACATAGCGAACCTGGTCATCCCATGGCCAAAGTTTTCCATCTAAAAAATCGGTAATTAGGAACATAGTAAGTGAGCACTGGTGCTTTCTAAATATGGGTGCTGCCACATTGGCTTGATCTAAAAAACCATCATCCATAGTAAAACAAATAGCTTTTTTTAATGGACGATCGTTACTCTCCAAATTACTGACGATATCTTCAAGAGAAACAAACTGATAGCCTTCTTCCCTTAGAAAGGCTAGTGTTTGGTCAATATATTCGGCTGTATGTCCTTGCACACCACTAGTCTTGTCTTCAATTCGATGCAACACAAAAATCACTGCGTTGTATTGTGACAATAGCGATATTAGGCGATACACTGGCGGCAGCGAGAAAACTCGTAGCGCCCCTTTTTTAATGAAATTGGGAATAATAACGGAACCCTCTAAATAAACCTTATCTACTGTATTATCGCTCTTATATGATTAGCGACCATCCAGAAAAAAATTATACCAAACACGACAAACTATTGATATTTCATGAATAATATTCTAATTCTCGATGGCAATCAAAGAAGCGCATTAGCTGCAACACGCTCTATAGGCCAAAAAGGTATTACAGTTTACGTTGGGGAGACAACTACAAACAGCCTCGCGGGAAGCTCAAAATATTGTACTCAGCGAGTAATAGTGCCAAACGCCGAAACATCACCAATGGAGTATGTGAAGGCCCTATTAAGCATCATATCCAGGTTTCGAGTTAATATTCTGCTCCCGATGACTGACATCTCCACTGCAACCATTCTTGCTGCCAGGGATAGTTTCAGCAATGTACTGATCCCATACCCATCAATAAATACTTATCGTGAAGTATCCAATAAAAGCCTGCTCTTTAAAAAAGCAGAAGCACTAGGATTCCCAGTCCCAAAAACCATCTATATTAACTCTCCTAGCCAACTAACCGATTCATTAGCCAGCCTCTCATATCCTGTCGTAATTAAACCATCACTATCTAGAATACCAGGAGAAAATCAGTGGGTAAGTACGCATGTCTCTGTTGCACAGTCGGAGTCTGAACTCTTAACGATCATTAACAGGCACCGCTGGCTTCAGGATCACTCCTTTATGCTTCAGGAATTCATACATGGGGAGGGTTCAGGGGTATTTACATTATATAAAAAAGGGAAACCGGTGGTTTTTTTCTCTCATCGTCGAATAAGAGAAAAACCACCCAGGGGTGGCGTCAGCGTGCTCTCGGAAAGCATTGAAGTAGACCCGAGAATGCGTAAAATCAGCGAAGGATTATTGGACTCAGTCGGCTGGCATGGCGTTGCAATGATCGAATTTAAAGTTACACCCGACGGCACACCCTACCTGATGGAAATCAATGGTCGATTTTGGGGCTCACTACAACTCTCCATAGACTCGGGGGTGGATTTTCCTTATCTGACATATTTAATGGCTATCGAGGAAGCGTTAGAGCTAACTACTCAATACACTACAGGCATTAAGAGCCGCTGGTTACTTGGCGACCTAGACCGGCTCTATCTCGTATTAAAAGATAAAAGCGGTGACTACTCCACAAAATCAAAACTAAATAATATTCTTGAATTTTTAAAGCTCTTCAGTAAAGGCACTCACTACGAAGTAAATCGGATGAGCGATATCAAACCCTTCTTGTTCGAGCTCAAGCAATACATTAAGGCTATTCACCACAGAGACACAGAGGACACAGAGGGTTTTTAACTATTTAAAAGCCTGACAATTTCCTCATAGCATTATAAAACAATCTTAACCTACCAGTTGTTTACATTCACAACCTCTGTGTCCTCTGTGACTCTGTACCCAAAGCGCTTCGCGGGGCAGGCTCTGGTGAATAATTAAAGCTGATAAAGCCGTTCATATTCACCTACCATGGTTCCAATAGAAAAACGATTTTTCACTGTCTCAGCGGCATTACCTGCATAAGATTCTTTACTCTGAGAAGTACCCGCCAGATAAAGAATGGCCTGGGAAATACTTTCGGAAGAGCCAGGCTCAATTAAAAGGCCATCCTGCTTGTCTGTAATAATTTCCTGGGGGCCGCCGCTTCTTGTCGCGATAACCGGAACGCCACAGGCCATCGCTTCAATAGTAGAGATCGAAAACCCCTCTGACGTTGAGCTTAACAAAAATATATCAATGCCATTTAAAAGCTCTTCTACCCGATCCCGAAAACCTAAAAAAAACAGATTATTTTCAAGACCTAATGAATTCCTCAATTCAAGTAACTCGTCATAAAGTGAATTTTTATTTTCACCTGCAATAACAAATTTAATATCTGGATTTTTCTGAACCACGTCAGCGGCAGCACGAATCAACACATCGTAACCTTTAGGCCCCCTTATATTCCCAATGGAACCCACCAGCAGATCTGTTTCATCAAGGCCAAGCTCTTCTCTTAACATTTTATTCTTATCTGGGTAAAACCTGGATAGATCGACTCCATTGTAGATGGTGCGGAGTTTCTCCCTGTCTAATGGAATATTAGCCAATAGTTGCCGCTTAAGATCATCAGAAACAACAACGATATAAGATGATAACTTATTTATGATTTTGAATTTTACACTCAAAAAACGTTCGTTTTTAAAATCTACCCCACCATGAAAGGTTGCAACAACAGGCGTTCTGGTAATCATTCCCGCCAAACAACAATAAACATTTGAACCAAACAAATGAGACTGAATAAGGTCAATCTTTTCTTTACGAATAATCTTCAAAAGGCCTAATAAATACTTGAAATTGAACGAGCCTTTTGCAGGAACAATTATGGGTTCATAGCCCCGTCGACGCAGCTCGTCATAAACCCAGCCCTTCCCCCGAATGAGGACTACCGACCTGAACTCCTCTTTATCCAGCCGGCTCAGCAAGTCAATAAATACCGTCTCAGCGCCACCTGGCCCCGTGGTATCAATTGCATGCAGAATATTTTTCATAACAAACCTGAAATTTTTGCTTCGAACGAAATACGATCAGATGAAACATCCTCATGCAGCAGTATACGATTCATAAGGCAGCGATCCAATACTTGCGTGTTCCACCCTTTGCGCGTAGTGCAGGCATATTCATACGTAGCCCTGACCAGGCTAATTGATTTATCATCAAAATCACCATTTGGGTAACAAAAGCCATTTACGGTCATGCCCAAACTAGACTCCAGGTCCTGCTTGCAATTAACTATTTCATCCTCAAGGGTAGAGGATGACGTTACCTTATCAAGACGATAATGATGGCGTGTATGCGCACCAAAACTAATTAAAGATGACGCTTTCATCTCTTTAAGCTGCTCATAGTTTAGCATTTGAGATAAAGCACCTTGCTGGATTTTAGCTTCCAGTGTTTCAAAAACCTTAAGACGCTCACAGATCTCTTCATCAGGGAATTTCTTAAGATCAGTAATTAGCTTTTCCTGTTTTTTCTCTCCCAGGCTTTCCAGGCTTTTTACATCAACACCATGCGCCTCGAACCAATGAACATACTCAGGTAAAACCTCTACGCCATTGTTATTCTTTAGTGCTTCAATAATAGAAGCAACCCTTTCTGGCCAGAACTGTTTGCGGAAACCGATCATAGATGACACAAGAAATATAGTTGCTGGCACATTTTCTGATTTAAGAATAGGAAAAGCGAACTCATAATTATCTACCCAACCATCATCAAAGGTTATCGCCACGGCCTTATTGGGCAATGCTTGGTTAGTCTTATTTCTATGCACCCAGTCATTCAAGTCGACAATATCAAAATATTTTTTAAGTACCTGAATATGAATTCTCAGCGTTTCAGGGGTCACCCGCATACCCGGCTGCATCAGATGAAACTCCGGATGATCTTCAGGTAGAATCCGATGGTAACCTAATATTAACAACTCAGGGTTAGCCGATCTACGACGATGCCTGCCAGCGTATGCGGCTATATATTCCAAAACTCTTTTAATTTTTCTTTTCAACATAAGATCTATAATTCACCACCATTTTTTATTCACCACGAAGGACACGAAGAACACGAAGGTTTTTTATTATTAAGTGCAAAGCGTCTGCTTCCGCTGTTTAATCATCTGAATCAGCCAGAATCTAGTTTATTCTCTATTCCAGCTGTCAACCCAATCACCTGCATTGATAATTGATCAAATTCCATCTTCGTGTCCTCTGTGCACTTCGTACCCAAAGCGCTTCGCGGGGCAGGCTCTGGTAAATCGTGCTCTGGCTTTATGGCAGGTTTTTGATGACAAAGGGGCCGATCATGTTGGCCACTGCCAGTGGCAACCTCCTCCAGATATTAATCGCTAACTCATATTTCGGGTTAGCGGGGTTAAGCTGAGGTAAATCCACCCCATCATTTAACCAATAATGCCAGTAACAAGGCTGTGGCTGTGCACCCCATTGCGCCTTAAACCGATAAGTGCCCTCACCCTTGCTAGAGCGACCAAAATCAAAGGTCTTGTAGCCGCACTCGATCGAATACTTCAATACCTCCCAGTAAAGCCGCATATTTACCCCTACACGATTATATTCTCTTAATGAAGATGCCCACGGAATTTCGACTCGTCCTTTATAACTCAGCAAGTAGCCAGCTGCCACTGGCCTGTTTTTCAGGTATACCACCACTATTTTCACTCGTTCTTTCAGGGTTTCCGCTATAATTTTAAAAAATGATGAAGCATACACTGGCGTCCCTAAGTCACGCATATTACGTGAAAAGACCGTATAAAAATCATCGATTAAATCAAGGTTGCCATGCTTAACTGATACACCTTCTCTATCGGGACGACGTATTTGCGATCTAGCTTTACTCCCTATTTGCCGAGACAATTCATCAACAGTCGGTGGCAAGGCCAAAAGCATCGTTACCTTATCTGAGCGGACAGGCCATTGGGCATCACGTTCAACGGATTCCCTAAACTCGACATGACTGACTTTCCGCTGCCGTGCCAGTCCCACTGCGGATTTCATCAACAAATTGTCCACTTGAGAGTTATCACTTAATGCGCCACCGCCGGTAAAAAACGGCATCGAAACCATATAGTGGCCAAACAGTCGACTCTTCACCTCAACAGTGGGCAACAGCCCCACAACCTGTCGATTTTCATCCAGAGCAACCAGGTAATCTGCTTTATGACCAAAAGCACGTCCAATGACCTCCCGCCAACAACTGTGATGGTAAATGGTTGCATTCGAGTGATTATCCACATAGCCATCCCACATTTCAGATGTTATGCCGTCTAGCGTAGAGAGGGTATATTCCATTAATCGCTTGTACCAAAAAACACCTCATCCATCCGTCCCCAACGAAAATCCCGGAGAAGGCTTTGCAGTCGTTTTTCCATGCGCTCAAGATTCAGGTAGTGGCGAAAACGACTTTTCATACTGATATTATCCTGCCGTGGCTGCCCCGGATCCAACTCCCAAGGATGAAAATAGAAGTTACATGACTGCAACTCATTTTGGTTTACCCTTGTAATCGCCCATTTTGAAAACATATAAGGAAATAGCCGAAAAAAACCACCCCCACCACAGGGAATATTTTGACCGGCGATTTTTGTCGTCGTCACCGGAATCTCAATAAGACCAATCGATTTAGTCTGGTATTTAAAGCGGGGGGCATCAGGAATACCGTACAAATCATGTTTTACAGGATAGACACTGGAACTATAACCATACCCCTCCTCAGCCAGAATTTCGTGAGCCCACAGAGTTGCATTAACAATGGAATAGCTAGGAGCACGGTAGCCCTTCACCTCTACCCCCCCTATTTCCTCAAGCAGGGCTTTGGTAGTTTGGATCTCCGCCCTAAATTCATCATGCGTCAGCGATGTAATACGCTGATGGTTAAAGCCATGACTCGCCAGCTCATGACCCTGTGCTACAATCTCTTTCACCAGCGCAGGGTAGCGTTCAGCGACCCAGCCAAGCACAAAGAAAGTCGCCTTAACATCCGCCTCTGCAAACAGTGCCAGGCTCTTATGCGTATTTCGCTCAACACGACACTCAAGGCTATCCCAGATTGATCTATCGATGGATGATTCAAAGGCCGAAACATGGAAATAGTCTTCCACGTCAACACTCATTGCATTTATGATCTTGTTACTCGACACCATTTTCTCATCCAACTTCAATTCATTAGAGTCCATCAGTCATATTCATTGCAACATAATAATTTAAAATATAATCTTTGCAAACAAACCAAATTGGCTTTGCCTATAAGCCTGAAAAGCGCCGCCTGAGCGACTTGATACGCCATACTCACCACCCATCAAGAAATTTTTTATTGGCTGAGTCTCAAGCTTCATCAGTGTATAGAGTAAACGATCATTCCCTGGCTGATTGTCAATTGCTCTATCGCGTAACGACAGGTCAATTTTTAGCGTACTTTTAGCCGTAATAGTCCAACGCCAATTCGCCGTAACAGAATTTACTTTCTCTCTATTTAGGCTTAGCTGAAAATCGCGTATTTCACGAATGGCCATCAGCTCCCCCCTACTTCTTGGCCATTGGGTATAAATACGGACATGACTACGGCTGACTTTATACACCTCCGTTAACAAAGATATGTTTTCCAATCCATTAAATTGATTCACAGCAGCTGCTGGCTCTGCACTCTGAAGCAGCCCTACTGCTTTTTGTGTAATATCATTCCGATGGGCAATCTCAAGGCCAGACTCTCGATTATATGTATACAAAAGTCGCAACGAGCTTGTATTCCCAAAATAACGCTCACCAATCATGCCATTGAATGTTATTTTTCGGGTAAGAGCAACCTCTAGCCCCACTTCACCAAAACTGCCTTTCGTCTTTTCACTTGTTACTTGCTCATATTGATTGTCTTCATACCCCGCATTCAGCAGCCACGCCCAGCTACCATTCACCTGATAATGTGTATTTAATCGAACTTCGTTAAAATTGGCTGGCGTAACAAGACGATCACTTTCCGTCTTAGTACCACTATAGGAGAGGTCCATTCGTAGGTCTTCATCATCATACCCCATCAGGGCAGTAACACCCTGCACTTGATTATCTTCAAGGCCGACAGCCTTATAATTATTCTCTTTATAATTGTAATCAACTTGCGTACGCCAACGAGGAGTCCATTGCTTTAATAGGAAGGGGTGAACAGCAATAGACTCAACATTAGTTCGATTAGTGGTTAGTGAAAAATTATCTGCGGCAACCGTATTTTGCTGTAACGCTGCATTCTGAGATTTACTAGCAATAAAATCAAAAAATAGTAGATCATCAACCAATTCCGAAGTCGTTGATGCATGGTACTGTTGAAACTCCCTAGTTTCATTTGCCTTATAATAGGTAAAATACTGGTAGCTTGTATTCAACATCACTTGATGTCGTCGAGAATCCACTGACAACGTCAGCTCTGGTTGCACCTGAGTAATGATGTCTTCTTCTTGTAGCTCGCCTGACGTTAATGAACGATTATCTGTCCAGCGAAGCGTGGAAGAAATTGACGGGGTGATTTCAACATTAGCATGCACTGTCGGCTGCAATAAAAACAGCGCTAACACGACCATTAACAAAGGATGAATCCACGACAACATAATCGTGACTACCTATTCCCAGCGTCACTAACTCCAGAGGAATAATTTTCATAATAACCATATCCCGCCACACCTAAGCCACTGCCCTGACGTTTATTCAACATCAATCCAGTCTCTGTTTTTGTGGTGTCAATCTGTGTCAGTGCTTCCTGAATAATTGACTGTGATGTAATTCCAGCCTCAACCACAATCAATGCCTGCCCTGTATAATGAGAGATAATTTCAGCATCATTCCCAGCAAGCAACGGGGGCGTATCCATTAATACCAAACGATCCGCATAACGTTTTGCTATTTCAGGCATCAGTTGCTTCATTCGATCACCTGCCAGTAGTTCCGGCACATGCTTATGAGGTCGGCCCGCCGGTAAAATTTTTAACTGTGGAATGCTCGTGTTAACAATCACCGCTTCCATTTCACTTTCACCGACTAGCACATCGATCAATCCCGGAGAATTTTCAAGCCCAAAGAGCCTACTTAATGATCGCCTAATGCAATCCACATCCATCAACATAACAGTGATATCACGCTCCAATATCATGTTCAGAGTTAAGTTAATTGCGCAAAATGTCTTTCCCTCCCCCGGCAAAGCACTACTTATCATCACTAAGTTTTTCGGCAAAGCATCTTTAGCATTTTCTGCAAAAAATGCCTTTTTCAAAATAGGTCGCTTAATCCGTCGAAACTCCCTAAATTGAGTAGAATCCTCATAATCATCTGGGAGGTATCCCGCTGCGGCTAAGTGCTCCAACTGAACTTTCAACATCTGGCGATTTGCGGGCTGAACAATCTCGCTATAATCACTCGGACCTTTAACAACTTGTGAATTAGCTACCTTTTGCACAGCCTTGGGGGCAACGGGGTCTAGCACTGGATCAAGCGGTAATTTCGACCCCGCATCACTCTTCTCAAGCTTTTGCTGAGCCAATCGCTCCATCATCTTCTCAATGCTATTCACATCAAGCCCCTCACTCGCTCTGTCATCTCAATTAGGCGAAACTCTTGCATGCTTAACCAAACACCACCACCATAACTTGCAAATAACAATAGTAGAAAAATAAAAAATGGGGTGTGAACTCGACCGAATGCTGCCAGCGTCGCCGTCTCGTTATCAATGCGGCTCACTGCCCCATAAATTGAAAGATCTGTAATTTTAGCCAAGCCATACATATCATAGACCACAGGCCTAACAAAGCCGATCAAGACTGCGAACCCAACACCAACACCAATAGCAGCAGCCAGAACAAAAGTCAGCAATAGAATTCTATTAGGCTCAGATGCCGTGGCGGGAACCCACGGAGGATCAATTATCCTAAACTTAACATTGTCTCCTGTCTGACCAGCAGACTCAGACAGCTTCGCAGACTCAAATCGCTCCACCAATTGCCTATACTTTCCCTTTGTAATGTCATAATCACGTGTCAAACGAAGCAAGTCCGCCTCTATTTCTGGAAGCGTCGCAATCCGCTCTTTAAGTACATCTGCGCGCTGTTGATATTCATTCATTCGAGCACTTAGCGATGCTATCCTGGCATTCGCCTGAGTCAAAGCTAACGAAAGTTCCTGGTGTAATCTTGAGTCTTCAGGCCTTGCCTGGTCACTATGTGGTACGGTACCGCCCTTCAACTCCCCTTTCTTGAGTGCCTCCAGCTCACTAATGGCTCGTTCTAGCTCAATAATATTAGGGTGTACATCTGTAAAGCGAAGCCTATTTTCATCCAGTTGAGCCTGCATCTTTTTCAGCCGCTCATCAAAACGACTGACACCAACCACTTCCCCCTGTTCAAAGCTGGCGACAAATTCGAGTAGGCGCTGTTCTAATGTACTATGCAAGAACTCGGCTTCACGCATTTCTAGCTTCGCGGCTTCAAGGCTCTGCTCAGCCTGCTTGAGGTCTTGAAAAAACCCTCCTTCCTGACTTGGCAATACTCTAAAGTTTTCACGCTTAAATTCCATCAACCGCTCTTCAGCGGCTACCAACCGAGCATCATACTCTTTAATCTGCCGTGCGAGAAACTGTTGCGCGCTATCCGAGTCTTGACGCGAATCACCTAACGTCGTCTCCACTAAAATACTTAATAATGCTTGTACCACCTGTTTTGCCACAATGGGCTGATCATGAACATATGTAATGGTATACAGATTGGGCTGATTTCTTTGACTCACAAGTTTAATTTCATTTGACAACCCATTAATCAATGCTTCTTTTTCTTTCTGGGTTGTCAGCTTTAGGTCAAGGTTTACTTCACGCACCACTTTCTCAAGATTGGGTCTGCTCAGTAATGTCCGCGTCATAATTAATAAGCGCTGATCCACGTCAGTCTGAACAGCCAGTCCTTTAAGTAATGGCAACAGTATAGAATCTGTATCTACATAAACGCGCGCGTTTGCCTCATATTTATCCGGCATGACTAAAACGACCAACCAACCCGCGACAGCGATCATCCAGGCCGCTAATAACGCCTGCCAACGATAACGCCAAATGGCGCGAAGATGAGGGAACAGTTCTTGAAGTATCTCCTGCACTATTCAGCCTCTAGAAAATACTTTCGGGAATCACAAGAATATCCCCCGGAAGCATCAGCATGTTCTGGGACATATCACCACCGTTCAACATATCATCCAGGCGCACACGGAACTTGTCTACACCCACTTCATTTTCGCGTACAACAAAGGCTTTATTACCAGAGGCATATTCAGAAAGCCCGCCCACAGCAATCAAAACATCCAATAGTGTCATATCCTGACGATAGGCAAGTGCGACAGGCTTTGCCGCTGCACCAACCACCCGAATTTGCTCACTATAGCGGCCCACAAAATTAGTGACTGTAACAGTGACAATTGGGGACTTTACATATTGTTGCAATCTTTTCTCAATCTCTCTCGCTAGCTTCGTTGAGGTGTTACCGCTAGCCGTTACATCCTCAGCCAACGGTGTCGTAATACGGCCATCCGGCTTAACCGGCACAGACACCGATAATTCAGGGTTTCCCCAAACAAATATTTTTAATTCATCACCAGCACCGATCACATAATCAGCATTGCGCTCACTTTTCTCTGTCACGCCACTGTTTTTAAGTAATTGACCAGCAGGCCCAGTCGCCCCACAGGCCGTCAGTAAGCACAAGAAACTATATACACACGCATAAAAAAATAATTTCACCATTAAATCCCCGAATATAACCCCTGAACTCTACTTTGCCTAAAGGGCATAATGGACGATGCTTACCATTAAATGTATTGGCATATAATATAAAACCTTTAACGATTTTAAATACTTTTGCCGAGATCTTATGGCATAGGAACATCTGATGGTGGAGAATATTAACATAGCAAACAAAAAAAACCCCATCCAATAGGATGAGGTTTAATGTAAACAGACTTTCACCTGCTTGCTTTAACGGGCCCTACTTAACAGCTATTGCCGCAATGTAACCCAGGTATCTAGAAGCATACGACGTCTTAAGCCGCTCGTTGCTTACGGCGCTTGACAAGTGCCATTCCAATCAAGCCAGCACCCAACAAAGCAAGGGTAGCAGGAGCAGGTACCGCTGTGGCAGACCATGTCTGTCTTGAGTTGTTAAAATTCCATTCCATTACAGTGTCATCAAATACATTCGAAGAGTCCGTAAGAACACCATAGCCCCACAAATCTATATTTGCATTACCGATAGTCGACTGGGCACTTTCGTACACACTATAAATTGTAAATACATTAAACGTAAATGTCGAAAAAGTGAAAAGATTAGGAATAGACAACGCCCCTAATGTGTCTGTATATGTGAAATTATTCATCAGACCTGATGTATCACCATTGTATGCATTAAAATCACCAAAGGTATTCATAACCTCAAACGAAGCAGGGTTTGGCGTAAATTGTACCGTGTTATTAACACTATCTACTAAGACAGAACCAGACGCATCATTCAAACTAAAACCACCAACGATTGGAGCTGCTACAGCAAAACTACTTGCGATAGATAGCGCTCCCGCCAATAAAATTTTCTTAAACATTATTCTTACCTCCCAAAAAATCATAAAATAAACCATACTAACAACAGACATAAAGCAACAACCATGCCATAACTTCAACCTATTGATTTTTATAATTATAAAAAACCACTTACCTCACCCATGTCAATAATAATTACACTCAACGCCCAATCGGCAAGTGCATCACAATATTTCCGTAAAAAAACTTTACTCAAGTAACATTTTAACTTCCACTCTATGAATTAAATCAGGTTTTTCATCTATTAACTGCCGTATTAATAGCTGTGCCTCTGCTTTCCCAGCCGACGTACTTGCTAAGGCTTTAGCTAAATGAAGCACAATCTCTGTATTGGCAGGCGCCAAGTTCCGCGCATCCCTTAACACCGACACAGCCTCTTCTATAAAGTGTTTCTCGTATAATAACCAGCCCAGAGTATCAACCACTTCCGCGGTATTCGGCGCTAATTCATACGCTCTTCGTGCCGTTATTAGCGCTCTGGCATCACCTTTTTGGTGATATAACCATCCTAGATTATTAAGCGCTACCACGTGGGCTGAATTGCGCTCAATTACTGCCTCATAATGTTCTATTGCCCGGCTATTCTCACCCAGCTGCATATACATATCCGCAACCGCGCTCTCATTCACCAAATTTTCAGGGGAAGCTAACCAACTAGCAACATCTTGAGCTATTTCACCCCGCCTGCCCAGCTTATGCTTTGCCTGCATCATTTTCGCCAAAAAAACATAAGATGGCGCTAGGTCAAGTGCCTGCTGATAAGCTTTCGCCGCAGCGGGGTACCCTTCTTGTGCCATATTTAAATTCCCTTCAAGACCAAAACCAATCGCCTTACTTTTTTTATTCTTTTTAAGACTCTCAATACGATTATGCGCTGCCACAAACTGGCGGCCTGCAATATCCATTTCAATCAATTCGATTTCAAGGTTCAGCGCCTCAGGTGAGGCCTGTAGCCCCTTTGATAACGTTTGGCGCGCCTGCTCTTCGCCCCCTAACTCACGCTGCATAGTCGCAAGTTCCATCACAAGCACCACCTCTGCTGGGTTTAACGCCATAGCCCGCTTGAGAATCTCAACAGCTTCAGCGCCATCCCCCTGTTCAAACCTAATTCTGGCATTAAGTCGCTGTAACACCACCTCCTTAGGGCGGGCCTCGATTCCTTGCATGACAATTTTGAGTGCAGCCCCATATTGTTGCGCCCTCATATAGTAACGAGCAAGAATCAATACAGGCTCAATCAACTCAGGATTGCTATTTCGTGCACGTTCAACCCAAGAAAGCGCCTGATCTAGGTCGTTATTACGCTCAGCAATCTGCGCCAACCCAAAGAAAGCCCGTAAATTGGCATCATCAGCTAACAGAACTTGGTTGAAATAGCTCTCTGCTTCAACCAGACGCCCATCCTCAGCATCAAGACGTGCCATTCCAAGCAGTGCCGGAATAGCCCCCTGATCCTTTGATAATCCATCGAGATAACTTATCCGCGCTTTATCACGAGAACCTTGAGTTAAATAAATCCCACCTAATAACACATCAACAAGAACCTCTTCCGGGTACTCTATTGCAAGTTCCTTAGCAACAGTCAGCGCGCGCGCTGCATCGCCTTTTCTCATCTGAGTCAAGGCGATCATCACACGAGCTTGAAGCGCATCATTACCCGTTATTTTTTCGAATTCTGAGATAGCACCATCAAACTCCCCCTTAGCAAGGTAAACTTGTGCCAATTCAGAACGAAGCGCTGCACTTTCGCCTTGCTTCAAAGCACGGTTAAGGTACTGTTCGCTCCCGCTCATATCGCCAGCCGACAGCGCAGCTTGCCCCACCATTGCCAATAATTCAGCGCTCGCACTTTCATCTGATACAACAGGCTCCAAGACCTTGACGGCCTCTAATGGAGACTTCAACTTCATATGAACAGCGGCCAACATTTTACGCGCCTGCAAATGAGTAGGAATAGCATTCACAACCTGGGTCAGATGCAAACTAGCTTGTTCATACTGACCAAGTGCAAATTGCGTCGCCCCCATCAATAGTTGACTTGGCAGATGCTTATCCGTCACCTTCAAAACCTGCAAAAGGCGCGCTTGTGCCTTTTCATAGTCCTTATCCTGAAAAGCAATCAAGGCATCAAAGTACTTGGGGGCCGGGTGCTGGGGAAGCTGTTTCAGCAAAACACCGATATGCTCCGATGCCACGACCAAGTCAGCCTGCGCAAGCGCCGCCTGTATAATACCCAATCGAGCCTGAAACCCACGCTGCGTAAACTGCGCTGTTCCAGTCGCCTTAAGTGCAGCCCCAAAACTTGCTTCAGCAACAGCGTGGTCAGCGAGTCCTCGGTTAATACTCCCTTTCAACAACCACACGTCAACACTATCCGAGTACCGCTGAGCAACCAATTCAATTTGTTTCGCAGCCTTCTCAATCTTATTATCCATCAGCAGTAACTTGACCGCCGAAATTTGGGACCACTCACTCTGAGGTGATGCCATGGCTGAAATATAATAAGCACCCCTCGCTTCCCGAGTTTTCCCCAGTCCCGTCAGAATATCGCCTCGCATCAAGGCAACTTGAGCTTGATATTCCTGATCCGCACCATCCGGGGAAACCGTCCATTTCAGCGCCTCATCAAGCTTATTCTGCAACCTGAATGCATTAGCCAGTAAAAGCGAAACTGTTAATTTATCAACACCCAGTTGCTGGGCACGTAATAATTCTTTTTCTGCAGAGGCACCATCACCCAGTAGCAAGTATGCCTCGCCCAGCAGTCGCCTCGCCTCACCATTATCAGGATTGTCCTGTAATACCGATTTCAATTCGATCATAGCAACCCGATAGTCGTGCGCTGCAAGACTCTGTTTTGCATTGCTTAATCTTGTTGCTTCATCTGGGCCAATGCTACATCCTACCAGCGCAATTAAAACCAGCAACACCGTAGAGTCTTTTAGTGATCTCATTTGCCCTTCCCCATCCCTATATTCAATTCATCTGCCACCTTTCAGAGACTATAATAATACAACATTCTCTCCAGTTTCCGCACGCTTCGCCTGCCACTAGGGAAAATGGAATAAAAAGCCGCCTCCGAGCTCAACAGCGAGTTTAGTGCGCATTACTGGCACCCCCCTGATTCTTTTACTCTACGATCCTGTTTTCTATTTTTTTAAGTATTTCTTGGAAAAGCGTTGTAGTACAACATCTGCAGCAGCCACATCATCCTCGATTTTCGTTGCCAGGACCACCACATCAATATAGCCGTGGCCTTGCAGGGTGGCGATTACATTATATATTTTAGCCCATAAGGGGTTTGTTATACGCCGCTCACCTACTTGATACCATTGCCATACACGAAGCTCAATATTACCTGATGATAATGTTGCAACATTGACCACACCACCCGACAAGCCTTGAAATGGGATGCTACCCGCTTCTAGCTGATTCCATAATGAACTGCTCGAGACCAATCGGTTGCTACTGCTCACAGCCTCTTTACCTTGCTTCTGTCGATAAAATCTGGATAAATAGAGGTATGTGCTGGCCTCCCCACTTCTCTCTGAGTCTATCCAACCCTCTTTAACCACATCACCAGGCATAAATGCGGGCTGGTACTCAATATTCAATTCACCCCTTGAGGCACTTTTAATAATGACTGGAAACTCGCTTTCATTCAGCATAGCCTCCTCTATTTGAGCCTCAAGATATCCCATCCAAACAGGCCCCACCAACAACCCTGCCAGCAAAGTCACAACACCCACAGAGCGGCTCAAACGCCCCTGTTTAACTACCGGAGCAACCTTAATACCCCCCACATATTTATCCTGCTTAGTAAGTTTTGAGGCAAACCAAAAAAGCGGAATAGCGCCAAGCGCAAAAACTACCCATCCAACACTTGCGTGATCCTTGACGAGGTCACTCTCCATATTAGTATACTGACCGATCAAGATCACTGTATATACTCGAATAAAATTGGCGACGATACTTATCGTAGCGGCGGCCAATATAATGCCTATGGTTACCCACCAATGGAGCCGGTGCATAGCACAGAAGATGAGACCTAACAGTACCGCTACCAGAATATAGTGCAAACCACTACAGGCTGCCTCTACCTCGAAGTCACCCGCCGGTACCGAGAGAAAAAAACCCTCGCGTAAAACCGGGACTCTCGATATTTGCAACATCCACTCTGCGGCAAGCGTCGTCGGCAGCTGCAACACCGTTGCAACCGAATCCCATAATGGTAGAGCGCCCAATATCAACAAGATTGGAAGCGCAAACAAGCGCGCCTGAGAAAACCCCATCACTCCCCAGAAAACCCCAGAAACGAGCCCCACAAAAGATAAAAATTGAACAACCTGAATACTGCCGATTGTCGCCATTAACCAGACCATTGAACTGATGATAACCACAACACCGCCCACCCATGAAGGAGCTAAATCAAGCGGCTGCGCTTGCGTACGCCAGCGCTCATACACCAGATAGATACTCACCAGCAGCAATAACCAACCGTGGGAATAGGTATAATTTCGGTCATCCAGCCAATAAGCGAACAATCCCCAGGATGTTTCCCAGTATAATCCTACTGTCGCAACCAAGAGCAGTGACAATGTCAAGGCGGTTATATTCTGTCTCACATAAATTTGCGCCATCTTACTTAAAGATACTCGACCAAAGAAGTCACGATGAAGCATCCGCTTCAACTCTCATATCGTATTTTTTCATCATCGAATAGAGTGTCGGACGACTAACACCCAACTCCGTCGCCGCCTGTGAAATATTCCCTCTAAACTGAGATAACGCACAGGCCAACAGCTGCCTTTCAAGTACCTCTTTAGCCTTTTTAAGATTTATTGAGCCGTCCTGTGCCCCGTAGCGTTTCTCTACAACAGCCAACTCCAGCGCCTGCGCGCTTATTTGATCCCCATCTTCCAAGATCACTGCACGCTTAACCCTATTTTCAAGTTCTCGCACATTGCCCGGCCATTCATGTTGCTCAATAGCAGCAATCGCCTGGCGTGTATAGCCCGAGATTTTCTTGTTCATCTTGTTGGCATAGCGATCCAACAGAACACGCGCAATCACAACAGCATCACCTGGACGCTGCCTAAGTGGTGGAATTTGAATACTAATCTCACTCACGCGATAATAGAGATCTTCACGAAACGATCCATCTTCTATCTTGGCCGCCAGGTCTTGATGCGTTGCACATACCACACGCACATCCACCGGGATTTCACGCCGTCCGCCCAACCGTTCAACCGTCCTCTCTTGTAGAAAACGCAATAGCTTAGCCTGTAACGGATGAGGAAGGTCACCAATTTCATCCAGAAAAAGCGTTCCTTTATCCGCCACTTCTATCTTTCCCGGTGTTTGTTTAGAGGCTCCCGTAAAGGCCCCTTTTTCGTAACCAAACAGCTCACTCTCCAGCAAAGCCTCGGGAATCGCCGCACAGTTGATCGCTACAAAACGGCTCTCAGCCCTGTCACTCAAGTGGTGCAGGGCTCTTGCAATCAGCTCCTTACCAGTACCGCTTTCCCCCAGCACCAGTGTCGTAACATCCGTTGGTGCCACACGCTCAACCATCTTACAGACATCTATCATCTCGGGACTGGTCGCAATGAGGCCGCCTAACGGGGTCGATCGACTATTTTTAGAGAGCTGTCGATTCTCCTCTTCCAGCTCATAAAGATTGATCGCACGTTGAATAATAAGTCTCAGCGCGTCTTCATCGAAGGGTTTCTGGCAATAATCATACGCGCCCAGTTTAATCGCTTTGAGCGCATTTTCCTTGTCATCATTACTGGTTAACATGATCACCTTGGTAGTAGGCGCCATTTCCCGAATTGTACGCAAGGTTTCAAAGCCTTCGGTGACACCTGATGCATCAGGAGGCAAGCCAAGATCGAGCGTCACCACGCCCGGGGCATGCGTATTAAGCATCTTCGTCGCCTCATGACGATTGCCAGCAATGAAGACCTCGAAGTCACCTGCCAGCGCCCACTTTAGCTGCTTTTGAAGCCCGATATCATCCTCAACTATCAGAAGTTTTTTCATCAATAATCACTCTTCACTCTTCACTCTTCACTCTTCACCCTTACTTAACGGCAGAATAACATGAAATGATGAGCCAGCCCCCTCATCGCTTTCAACTTCAAGCCTCCCTCCAATTTGCAAGATATACTCACGGCTCTCATATGCCCCTATGCCCATTCCCGCATTTCCCTTTGTAGAATCAAAAGGACGAAATAGACGATTTTGGACAAATGAATCACTCATGCCGCAGCCAGTATCACTGATAATAACCCGCGCTGAATCGCCCTCAGTGAGACAATTGAGCATCACTTTTCCATCAGCAGGCGTCGCATCCTGAGCATTCTGAACCAAATGCCCAATGATGACCTCCAGCCTCTCTTTCTCCGCTTTCACAAAAAGGCCTTGAACAGGCTCACCGCTTAATACTGGCGCGGGCTGCCCTCGACTTTTATCCTTAATCACACGATACAAAATCTCTTCAAGATTTACCCGTGAGACTTTAGGCAGAAAATAACTCTCTTTTCCAGTTTTCAACTGCATGATCAAACGCTCCATCTTGACTACAGAATTACGCGTCGTTTCAATCATATCGTCTACAAACTCAGGATTATGCTTATGCTTGTCAGCATTGCTCACCATCAGCGATAACTGTGCCACCATATTTTTAATATCATGGACAACAAAGGTCGAAAAGCGGTTATAGGCCTCAAACTGGCGTGCATCAACTAACCGCTGACTCATTTGATACTGAGAAAGTGACACTGCTGCCTGACTACCGGCGGCCTTTAACAGATCACTATCTTCCCAATTAAATGTTCTTTCACTACGGGGGCGCGCAAACAACACCATCGCGATTAGACGACCACCATCAAGAAGCGGAACGACCAACCACCCTTGGTCGTCTTGCAACATCCAGCCAGGCAATTCGAGCCCCTGATATAGCTCTGGTTTACGTCTATATTCATCGATACAAACAACCCATTCAGTTTCCTCAAGAAAAAGCACAAGCGCATCATCAAGCGCAATCACTTGCCCTTGATAGGCCTCCATACCAATTTTTTCCTGTTGCTGATAACCCGCTTGAGAAGCAATCCATAGCACGCCTTCCGGACTATCAACGATCTCTAATAAAGCACGCAACAATACCGAGCATATGCCAGCCTCAGAAACAACAGGGGATGATAGGGTTTTAGTAAAACCTAACCATTCTTCGCGATAGTCGTATTTGTAATTAAAAAAGTGCTTATTAACAAATACACGCAAACGGGAGCGGAAGCGCCCTGATGATAGAATCACAACCAATAACAGCACTGAACCAAAAAGAAACAGTACTTGAAATGCTTGCCCCCAATCACCACCAAACATCTGAATGTAATAGCCTCCAGCAGCCATTACCAACAGATAAATGCCAACTGAGACTAGTGCCACTGAATGGAATACGACCCCTCTCGAAACAAAGAGATCAAACGACCACTTAGGATTTCGCATCACAAAAATAGCAATCAATGGCACCAATAGTACAGCGGCATACCCACGTGCAAACCAGACAACAGCATCGAAGCGTCCAAACAGCAGCGCATCCGCGAACATATAAAAGTTATAGGCAAAAAGTGCACCCACTCCAATCACAAAAAACTTTATCGCCCAACGTTTGTCTAATTTAGTATTACGGTAGATCTGCTCAACTAGCACTAATCCAAGTACAGACAATCCTACAAAACCGACAAGAAAGGAATGCAAAATACCTTCATCGAATGGAAGTAAAAAAACTGATACCAACAACGCAATTTCATAGGCCACCAACAGAAAAAGACTGATAGCAAAGATCCGATTTTTCTGGGTCAAGAATGACGTTTCTTCCATGGCGGCCATCTTAACCAACACCACCAACCACGCCGTCATCATGACTAATTCCAAGATCAACATCGACAGTGGAAAACCATCAATATTGAAAGAGACATTGAGTGCGGAAACAATTGCCCACACAAAGCTAACCGCAACCGAGACCAGAAGATATAGTCCCTTGGATCGTTTACGCCAGGCGGTAAGTAGCGTCAACCATAAAACAAAAAAAGCCGTGGCTGCCAAACCATAACCTAGCACACCAAACTCTTGCGTTAGCGTTAACATAGCGCGAAATTTATTTTGGTTTTCTTTAACCCACTTATTAGTGGATATACATTTAAAAAGCACCCCACTGCATCACTGTGATCACAGCTATCAACGACCACCTTTACCCCATAAAACTGCACCTGCAGTTTGAAACAAAATAATTAGATCGAGAAAAAGACTGTAGTTTTTCACATAATAGAGGTCAAACTGTAATTTTTCATAAGCGTCTTTTTCTGAATCACCATAGGGATAGCATATCTGAGCCCAACCGGTAATTCCCGGTTTGACACGATGGCGTTCAGAGTAATAAGGGATACTATCAGATAACTGTTCAACAAAAACCGGTCGCTCCGGTCTGGGCCCTACAAAACTCATATCACCTTTCAGCACATTGAATATCTGCGGTAATTCGTCAATCCTAAATTTACGAATAATAGCGCCGGTTTTGGTGATGCGCTTATCATTTTTTGCTGACCACTGCGCCTGCCCATCGCCTTCTGCATCCACCCTCATACTGCGAAATTTTAACACCTGAAAAAGCCGCCAGTTCTGCCCCACTCTCACCTGGCGATACATGATTGGCCCTTGATCCTCAATAAAAATAGCGATCATCGTAATAACGATAGCGGGCAGCGATACCAATAATAAAACAAGACTTGCAGCAATATCAAAAATGCGTTTTGAGTAGACTCTAAATACACCATATTTAAACCCATCTGAAAAAACCAGCCAACTAGGATTCAAAATATCGATTATCACTTTTCCCGTTTGACGCTCAAAGAATGTCTGCAAATCAATAACATCTATACCACTCATACGACAGTCAACAATCTCCTGTATAGGAAAACTCTTCCGCCTATCCTCAATCGCAACAACGATCTCATCAACCTGATATTTCTCAGCTAATTCAAACAAAGTGACATCATGTGGGATAATATTATTTTCAACATTTACGCACTCATCTGGAAATTTCACATAGCCCACTATTGTGAATCCACGCTGATCAGTCTTACGACGCAATAACTTATTGATGGCCATAGCTCGCATCCCCACACCCAGCACTAAAATACGCCGATTACCCATGTCTTCATCAATAATTCTCGTAAATATAAAACGGGCAAACACCATCACTAACAGAGCAATGACCAGAGACAATGCAAACTCACCGCGACCAAAAGCGATATCAGGCACGACATAAAAAACAATACTTAACAAGACGAAACCTAATGTCAGGCTCGCAGCAACTCTGAGCAACATACCCTCAACCCCTTCCCGTAGATGGCGTTGATACAATCCCATAAAGGTCATTGCACTCATCATCACGACAGCAAACAATAGCGCCTTGACAAACAACAGGCCGTCATTGGTCACTGCTGAGTCGGCACCCAAATAACGCAGCGTACCGCCCAAGTAGACAGAGAATATTAGAATAAGGGTCTCAATCAACCCCAGGAAAACAAATGTGGTCGGTATATAATGCCTGAATACTCTTACCATAATGATCAACTTATCTGGTGAAAATCTAAAATAGTGTTATCGGATAGAATCACACATGCTTGACACCAACCGACCCTAAAAAGTCAAAACTTCTCGGCATACACTTCATTGCGGTAGCTCACCTCAAAAATAAATTGAACCCCGCGAACACAGGAGAGAGTTTACATGTCAAACGCCATCAACCCGCCACTAAACTTGACTAAAGCCCTGCCGATTTCTTAATTAATATAATAGAGTGAATGATATTGCATTTTAGTCAACTAATATACCACTCAGAATTTACGCCATGAGAGTCACCGTTTTGAGATCTGGGCTAGAAAAATTGCCCCACCATAGCACCAGAGCCGTCCCCCTTTCCTTTACGACTGAGATCGTGAGCGGCATTGCACAAAATGTATTCCAGATTATGACAGCCCCGCCCTGATGAAGGTGGCACTGCCAATCGACAATATATTAGTGCGGCCGCTAAAAACATTGGTAAATATATGAGCGGCTATCAAGTTAGTATCGATAAATCTACTGTTTCCGCTGGCGCAGCCGACACAGAACGCATAACTGTCCTCACCACACCCAAAGAAGGTGGGAAAAATGTAGGCTTCGATATCGCCTCCAATCCAGCCCCTCTCAAAGAAATAGCGGCCACTGACAACTTTATGAAACCAGACCAAATTGTAATCGGCACCGATTACCCTTGTACCGCCGAGCAACTGCAGGCAATCGCTACGCCCACCCATCCGTCATCACGGCTGATTTGTCGTCATTGACACCCGCCCCACAGAATTCATTAAACATGGGGCTAACACAATACTGGCAACCGAAAACAGTTGGCCACCTAAATGCCGACATTGAAAATGTCCTACTCGGCAGCCACTCAGATCCCGGCATTATCTATCACTCTACCTATTCTGACGGTAACCATGTCGGCTCCTGTTTTCCGAAAAATTTCCAAGCTTTTGAATACATTGTAAAAAAAATTGACTGCGACACGCCATTTCTGCAGACTGTAGAGACTATCAACAATCATCAAAAGAACGCCTTACTCCACAAGATCAACAATTACTTTGATGGCTGTCTCAAAGAACACGCCCTTGCCATTTGCGGGCTAGCCTTTAAACCTAAAGCTGATGATTTCACACAACGCCTAGTCGCGTGCACTGAAAGCATTATCGAAATTTGGCGCAAAAGTTCAGGCCTACGACCTTAAAATGATGCAAAAAGCACATCGAACCTGCGGTAATCGCACAGACTTAGCATTCTGTGAAAATGCCCATAATACATTCACCGATGCCGATATTTTAACTATTAGCTCCGAATGGCAGGCCTTTCGCAACTCTGACTTTGATCTAAGGAATCTCTGATTTATTCATGAGATCGTATCTTGCGCCTAAAACATTCAGCTTCTGCGTTGAAAATCTTCGCAATAGCCCACTATTACGTGCGATTCCCGCCTTAAATCTGAAAGTTTTAGATCACAATCTACTTCGCTCAGAATAAATTAGAGGCTCCCTAATCAAGCATCAATTAAAATCGCCGACTATCTTTGATGAGCGTAATATTTATGAACCAAGCACTTGAAATAACCATGTCTTCACCTACTTATACCATCCGGCGGAATTAAGGAAACATCGATATGCAAAAACTAAGCAACGTAAAGATCGGAATGATTGGACTGGGCTATGTTGGCCTACCACTTGCCGTCGAGTTTGGTAAATTATTACCCGTTATCGGACTTGATATTAATTCAGCCCGCGTAACCGAGTTAAAAGCCGGTAAAGACAGCTCACTCGAAGTAGAACCCGAAGTGCTGAACACCGCAATTCACCTGAGCTATACCGACAACCCAGCCGACCTGACAGACTGCAATGTTTACATCGTGACGGTACCCACGCCCATTGACACACTCAAACGCCCAGACTTAAGCCCCCTGGAAGGTGCCAGCCAGATGGTCGGAAAGCTGCTTAAACAGGATGACATCGTCATCTTTGAGTCAACGGTTTATCCCGGTGCCACCGAAGAGGTATGCGTACCACTTATGGAGCAGGCCTCTGGCCTCAAATATAACGAAGGGTTTTATGTCGGCTACAGTCCGGAACGTATCAATCCCGGAGACAAAGAACATCGCGTTACCAATATTCTCAAAGTGACATCAGGCTCCACACCCGAAATTGCTGATTTTGTCGATGACTTATACAAAAAAGTGATCATTGCAGGTACTTATAAAGCCAGCTCAATCAAGGTCGCTGAGGCCTCCAAGGTAATTGAAAACACACAACGCGATGTCAATATCGGACTGATCAATGAACTCGCGCAGATTTTCAGCCTGCTGGGTATCGATACACAGGAAGTGCTTGAGGCAGCTGGGACAAAGTGGAATTTCCTCCCATTCCGCCCAGGCCTCGTCGGCGGTCACTGCATCGGTGTCGATCCTTATTACCTCGTCCACAAAGCTCAACAAGTCGGCTATACCCCCACCATTATCCCGGCCACGCGCGCATTGAATGATCATATGGGCCAGTACGTTGCACAACGGGTGATTCGCTTGATGGCTGAACATCGTTGCTCCATCGTGGGTGCTAATGTACTCATCCTCGGTTTTGCCTTTAAGGAAAACTGTCCCGATCTCCGCAACACCCGTGTCATCGACATCATGGCTGAGCTAGAGGTATATAACGCCAATATTACTGTCTACGACCCATGGGTCAGCCATGATGAAGCCATGCATGAATACGATATTAAACTCGCAAACGATTTAGCGCCCAATACTTATGATGCTATTATTATAGCCGTAGCGCACAATGAGTTTAAAGAAATGGGTATCAAAAAGATTCGTGCGATGGGAAAATTAGGCGCTATTGTATTTGATACTAAATACACTTTTGCAGCTGAAGAAACAGATGGCCGTCTATAAATGGCCTTCAGTGGAAAGTCATTTATACGTATACTTGTAACTAAGGATATTGGCTTTACCGATATTCCCCTTGACTTATAAGTCAGATAAGGAGTCATCAGGTACCCCAAAGATAAAATAGTACACAGTGGTATATACTACTCATAGTATCAACTATAACGCTCATATTGAGCGCAAGATTACACTGGTACTACTAATATATTAAAGGCCTATCGTCGTCATAAAATGAAACACCTAGTTTGTGCATCAAGCAAATCAGTCTATGGAGCCATGCACTATCATGCCCTTTTCGGTTCACGATAATGTCGATCAACCGGTTAGTCTTTACTCGGCAACAAAAATGCTAATGAGTCGATGGCCCACTCCTATCGTCACTACTACCAGCCCTCAACCACAGGAATACGTTGCGTCACTGTCTGTGGCTCATAGAGCCGTCCTGAATTGGCACTACTCATGCTTACCAAAGCAATCACAGAATGCAAGCTGATCGATGTCTTTAATTACGACATTGCGAATCTCGTTGCGTGGTACCGCAACTACTACAAAATATAGCGCCATAAAAAACTAACTGAGATAAATTCAAATATGATTACAAAAGCAGTGATCCCCGTTGCTGGCCTTGGCACCCGAATGCTACCGGCAACTAAAGCGATTCCAAAAGAGATGCTACCGCTCGTTGATAAACCGCTGATTCAATATGTCGTTAATGAATGTATCGATGCGGGAATTAAAGAAATTATTTTAGTTACTCACTCTTCAAAAAATGCCATCGAAAACCACTTTGATAAATCTTTTGAACTGGAAACAACACTTGGAAAAAATGTTAAGCGGAAGTTATTACAGGAAATCCAGACCATTTGCCCCAAGGATATCACCATCATGCACGTCCGTCAGGGTGAAGCAAAAGGACTGGGGCATGCCGTCTCTATCGCTCGACCATTAATCGGTGACAATCCATTTGTGGTGATACTCCCGGATGTACTCATTGATGATGCCTCCTGCAACCTGGCCAGCGATAACCTAGCGGCAATGATAAAGCGCTTTGACAATTCTCAAGCCAGTCAAATCATGGTCGAACCAGTGGCCAAAGAACAGGTCTCAAACTATGGTGTGGTTGATTGTAACGGAGCCACACTACTGCCAGGTGAGTCAGCTAAAATGGTCAAAGTCGTTGAGAAGCCGTCAATCGATGACGCACCTTCAAACCTCGCCGTTGTGGGTCGCTATGTTCTATCACCAAGCATATGGGGTTTACTTGAAAATACCGTTCCGGGTGCTGGCAATGAAATCCAGCTAACCGATGCGATTGCAGACTTAATTGAAATAGAAACCGTTGAGGCATTCCATATGACAGGAAAATCGCATGACTGCGGCTCTAAGCTGGGCTACATGAAGGCGTTTGTGGAATATGGAATGAGGCACCCTGAAAACGGGGAGGCTTTCAGACAATATTTAAACACGATCCACAGCTAAAATAGATCAATAAAAAAGGGCATGTGCTATTCAATAGCACATGCCCTTTTAATTACCTCAAATCGATCTTACTTATAATAACCGATCATCTGCTCAAGCGATTTCGCTTTAATCTTTGATGCCTGACCTGCACAGCCAAAAGATTCGTAACGCGCTTTACAGATTTCAGACATTGCCTTGGTAGATTCCTTGAGGAATTTACGTGGGTCAAAGTTTGAAGCATTCTCAGCAAGGAATCGACGTACTGCGCCGGTAGAAGCCATCCGCAAATCGGTATCGATATTAACCTTGCGTACACCAGACTTGATCCCTTCAACGATCTCTCCAACAGGTACGCCATAGGTCTGCCCCATGTCACCACCGTAGTTATTGATGATCTCTAACCAGTCCTGTGGCACTGATGAAGAACCATGCATCACCAGGTGAGTGTTAGGAATCACTGCATGAATTTCTCTGATGCGGTCAATTCGCAGCACCGCACCTGTTGGTGGTTTGGTGAACTTATAAGCGCCGTGTGAAGTACCAATAGCAATGGCTAGCGCATCAACATTGGTTTTTTCGACGAAGTCTTTTGCTTCCTCAACCTTGGTGAGTAGCTGGTCCATATCCAGCGCACCTTCCGCACCATGGCCATCTTCTTCACCCATCATGCCTGTTTCCAGTGAGCCCAGACAACCCAACTCACCTTCGACAGAGACGCCACCGGCATGCGCCATATCAACCACCTTACGCGTGACCTCAACATTGTAGTCATAAGACGAAGGGGTTTTCATGTCAGCCATCAAAGAGCCATCCATCATCACTGATGAAAAACCAGACTGAATAGAACGCAGACAAACCGCTGGCTCAGAACCGTGATCCTGATGCATCACAACAGGAATGTGTGGGTACTGCTCAACTGCCGCAGAGATCAGGTGACGTAGAAAAGGTTCGCCCGCATAAGAACGCGCGCCGGCAGAACCTTGCATGATCACAGGTGAATCAACCGCATCGGCGGCCTGCATGATCGCGTGAACCTGCTCCATGTTGTTGACATTAAATGCGGGCATGCCGTAGCTGTTTTCAGCAGCATGATCCAGTAACTGGCGTAATGAAATCAGGGCCATTGTCTGTTTCTCCTATCGTTTAAGTAATTATATTTAAAAATTTTGGAACACGTTATATCTCGAGCGCTTCTTACTGATTAAGCCCCGATACGAACAATCTTCATCGAATTTGTACCACCATCAACGCCAACCTTATCGCCTTTAGTGATAATTAGCAGGTCACCTTCTTTTACGACCCCCCGCTCTAACAATACATTTTGTGCCAACGCACTGAGTTCATACTCCTTAATATCATCAATATCAATACTCATCGGATACACACCACGGTACATCGTCATACGACGTTTGGTCCTCTCGCTCTGAGTCAATGCATAGATAGGCAAACCCGAGCTAATACGTGACATCCACAACGGTGTAGAGCCGGATTCCGTCAACGAGGCGATGCCATCCACCTTTAAATGGTTAGCGGTATACATGGTCGCCATCGCAACCGCTTCATCGATGCGGCCAAAGGTCAGATCAACACGGTGATCAGAGACACGACTGGTACGTTGCTTCTCTGCCTCTTCACAGATACGCCCCATCGACTCAACCACTTTAGCGGGGTATTTTCCTGCCGCTGTTTCACCCGATAGCATCACGGCATCGGTACCATCCAGTACCGCGTTAGCAACATCAAATACTTCTGCCCGTGTTGGAATCGGATTTTCAATCATCGATTCCATCATCTGCGTGGCGGTGATCACCACACGATCCATCGCACGTGCACGCTTAATCAGGTCTTTCTGAATCGCAGGGAGTTCTGCATCACCGACTTCAACACCAAGATCGCCACGCGCCACCATGATCACTTCAGAGGCCTCGATGATTTCATCTATCACGTTCAGCGCATCTGCGCGCTCAATCTTGGAAACAATCGCGCCGTGGCCACCCGCCTCACGCAGTAACTTGCGGCATTCATGCACATCACTCGCCGAACGCGGAAAAGAGACCGCCACAAAATCGGCTTCAAGCTGTGCCGCTGATAAAATATCGCGCTTATCTTTAGCGGTGAGTGCTGGCGCAGACAGCCCGCCGCCCTGAAGATTGATCCCTTTATTATTGGATAAAGGACCGGTATGCATTACCTTCGTATGCACTTCCTGACCTTTCACGTCTGTCACTTCCAGAATCATACGGCCATCATCCAGCAGCAATACATTGCCTGCCTTCACATCTGCGGGAAGGTTTTTATAAGTGATGCCGACGCGCTCGTTAGTGCCTTCTTCATCGCCTAACGCAGCATCCAGAATAAAGCTATCCCCTTCTACTAGGTTGACTTTACCTTCTTTAAACTTACAGGTACGAATCTTGGGGCCCTGTAAATCAACCAACACACCAATCGCTCTGCCGTGCTTTTCTGCAAATGCTCTAATATTATCCGCACGCCATTTTTGCTCTTCAAATGAACCGTGTGAAAAATTCAGACGCACAACATCAACACCGGCCACTACCAGTGATTCCAAAACTTTAGGGTCGTCAGTTGCCGGCCCTAGAGTTGCGACGATTTTTGTTCTGCGCAACTTATCTTCTCCCCAATATTAACCAAAAATGGAGCCCACCTGGACTCCATATATTCTATCACCTACTATTTAGCACGCTCTTCCAGAATCTCAACGGCGGGCAATTTTTTACCCTCCAGAAATTCCAAGAAGGCGCCACCACCTGTCGAAATATACGAAACTTTGTCTGCGATATTATATTTAGACACGGCCGCTAGCGTGTCGCCACCGCCCGCAATCGAAAAGGCAGTGCTATCGGCAATCGCATTGGCAATCGCTTTGGTGCCTTCGCCAAATTGATCAAACTCAAACACCCCAACCGGGCCGTTCCAGACGATAGTGCCAGCATTTTTCAGGATCTCAGCCAACTCTTTTGCACTCTCCGGGCCAATATCAAAAATCATGTCATCATCGTCCACTTCCGATGCCGCCTTCAGTTCAGCGACAGCACTCTCCGCAAATTCTTTGGCACAGACCACATCACGCGGTACCGGAATATCACCGCCGCGCGCCTTTGCATCGACCGTCAATTTCTTTGCGGTATCGATCAAATCATGTTCACACAGTGACTTACCGACATTGTGACCCGCCGCTGCGATAAAGGTATTCGCAATCCCACCACCCACAATCAGCTGATCAACAATCTTTGAAAGTGACTCCAGTACCGTCAGCTTGGTTGAAACTTTAGAACCGCCCACAATAGCCACCATCGGTCGCGCAGGATTATCCAGCGCCTTACCTAAGGCATCCAGTTCACCCGCCAGCAGTGGCCCCGCACATGCGGTCGGCGCAAACTTGGCCACGCCATGGGTTGATGCCTGCGCGCGGTGTGCAGTACCAAACGCATCCATCACAAACACATCACACAAAGCGGCGTATTGTTTTGATAGCGCATCTTCATTGTTCTTTTCACCGGCGTTGAAACGTACATTTTCAAGGATCACAACGTCACCGTCTGCGAGTTCAACGCCACCCAAATAATCCTTCACCAGCTTAACTTCTTTACCCAGTAGCTCACCCATGTAGGCGGCAACAGCGGTCAGCGAGTACTCGTCGGCATATTCGCCTTCGGTAGGGCGCCCCAGATGAGACATGATCATCACCTTAGCGCCCGCATCCAGCGCCATTTTCACTGTCGGCAGTGACGCACGAATGCGTGTGTCGTCTGATACGGCACCATTTTTAAGCGGTACGTTCAGATCCTGACGAATAAGCACACGCTTACCTGCCAGATCTAAGTCAGTCATTTTGATAACAGACATGGATTATCTCCTGATTTTTTAAAAAATTTGGTGAGAGTCACGATCTCTCAACAAATTTTCCAACATATTTTTCTACTATTTACAGCATCCAAGATTGAGGCTGAAAAACAGAGAGACGACGCCCATAACTTTACGCATCGCCCCTCATTGTCATTTCACTAACTGCGTTACGCTTATTTCGCTACGTGACGAACAAAGCGCATCATGTTGCAGGTATAACCGTATTCATTGTCATACCAGGAAACCACTTTAACGAAAGTGCCATCCAGTGCAATACCGGCACCGGCATCAAAAATAGAAGAGAAACCCACACCGCGGAAGTCGGTAGAAACGACTTTCTCATCGGTATAACCAAGGGTTTCACTCATCGCGCCACTTTCAGAGGCCGCTTTCATCGCCGTACAGATATCTGCGTAAGACGCTTCTTTTTCTAACTCAACCGTCAAATCGACAACCGAGACATCAGAGGTAGGGACACGAAACGCCATACCCGTCAGCTTGCCATTCAATTCAGGCAGCACAACACCGACGGCTTTAGCAGCGCCGGTAGAAGAAGGAATGATGTTTTCCAGAATCCCGCGACCACCGCGCCAGTCTTTCTGAGAAGGGCCATCGACAGTCTTTTGTGTTGCTGTTGCGGCATGAACGGTGGTCATCAGACCACGCTTGATACCAAACTTATCGTTCAGTACCTTGGCAACAGGAGCCAAACAGTTAGTGGTACAGGACGCGGCAGAAACAATGTTCTCGCCTGCGTAAGATTCATGGTTAACGCCATAAACGAACATTGGGGTGGCATCTTTAGAAGGTGCAGACTGCACTACCTTCTTTGCGCCCGCATCGATGTGCGCCTGACATGTCTCTTCAGTCAGGAAGAAACCGGTACATTCCAGTACGATGTCGACATCGACTTCATTCCATTTCAGGTCAGCCGGGTTACGCTCAGCGGTCAGACGAATTTTCTTGCCGTTAACAATCAGCGCGCCGTTATCGACAGAGACTTCGCCATCAAAACGGCCATGAACAGAGTCATATTTCAACATGTACGCCAGATAGTCGGCATCCAGCAGATCATTGATCGCAACAATCTCCATGTCATCAAACTCTTGCGCCACTGCACGGAAGGCCATACGACCGATACGACCAAAGCCGTTAATACCGATTTTAATTGCCATTACAACTTTACTCCTAAAGGTAAATAAAAATATTTCGCCGCCTGCGCCATCCACTAAACAGCGCGGCGGTCTTAATAATTATTGATTAGAGAACGCCTTCAACCGCAGCGACTACATTCTCTACAGTAAAACCAAATTCTTTAAACAGTTCGCCCGCTGGCGCAGACTCACCAAAGTGGTCGATACCGACGACCGCGTCCGCATACTTGTACCAGCCACCGGTCACTGCAGCTTCAACCGCAACGGTTGGCACGCCTTTGATCAGCACTGATGAACGATAAGCCTCATCCTGTGCATCAAAAACAGTGGTAGAAGGCATCGAAACAACACGAACCTTCTTACCCGACATCGCGGCTGCAGCGCCTGTTGCCAGTGAAACTTCGGAACCCGTGCCGATGATGATGGCATCGGGTGTGCCGTCACAATCTTTCAGAATGTAACCACCTTTAGTGATGTCCGCAATCTGTGCGTCGGTACGGGGCTGATGATCCAGCCCCTGACGAGAAAAGATCAACGTCGACGGGCCATCTTTACGTTCAATCGCCTGCGCCCATGAAACAGCCGCTTCGACTGCATCGCAAGGACGCCACACGGCCATGTTCGGAATCATACGCAGGGTAGGGATCTGCTCGACAGGCTGATGGGTTGGGCCATCTTCGCCCAGGCCAATCGAATCGTGAGTAAATACAAAGATGGTACGAATTTTCATCAGCGCCGCCATGCGCAGTGCGTTACGAGCGTACTCAGAGAACATCAGGAAGGTAGCGCCGAACGGGATCAGACCGCCATGCAAGGTAATACCGTTCATGATGGCAGACATACCGAATTCACGTACACCGTAGCGAATATAGTTAGGCACTTCATTGCTGTCCATTGGCTTGTAGCCAGACCATTCGGTCAGGTTTGAGCAACCCAGATCAGCGGAGCCACCAAACAACTCAGGCAATATGGGTGAGTAGGCTTCGATAGCTGCCAGTGACGCCTGACGCGTGGCTGGGCTTTTTGCTGCGGCATTAACGCCGGCGATGTAATCAGCAGACTTGGCCGCCCAGTCAGCAGGCAGGTCACCCGCCACACGACGCTCATATTCCGCTGCCAGTGCTGGGAATTTTGCTTTGTATGCCGCAAATTTTTCATTCCATGCCGCTTCTGCTGCAGCACCTTTCGCCTTCGCATCCCAACCGGCATAAATATCAGCAGGTATTTCAAATGCACCGTGATCCCAGCCCAGTGCCGCCTTGGTCAGGTTGATCTCATCCTGTCCCAGTGCCGCGCCGTGACAGGCGTGCGTGCCCGCTTTATTCGGCGAACCAAAACCGATGGTGGTTTTACAACAGATCATGGTGGGCTTGTCTGTCATCACCTTCGCGTCACTGATCGCTTTGGCAACGGCATCAGCATCGTGGCCATCAACGTCTGCAATCACATGCCAGCCGTAAGATTCAAAACGCTTAGGGGTATCATCAGTGAACCAGCCATCCACGTGCCCATCAATAGAGATGCCGTTATCATCCCAGAATGCGATCAGTTTACCCAGCCCCAATGTACCTGCCAGTGAACACGCTTCATGAGAGATACCTTCCATCAGGCAGCCATCGCCGAGGAATACATAGGTGTGGTGATCAACAATTTCATGACCTTTCTGATTGAACTGCGCCGCCAGCGCCTTTTCAGCAATCGCCATGCCCACACCATTGGTAATACCCTGGCCGAGTGGGCCAGTGGTGGTTTCAACACCCGGTGCATAGCCATACTCTGGATGCCCCGGCGTTCTTGAATGCAGTTGACGAAACTGTTTTAGATCATCAATCGCAAGGTCGTAGCCCGCCAGGTGCAACAGAGAGTAGATCAGCATTGAGCCATGACCATTTGACAAGATAAATCGGTCGCGGTTGCTCCAGCTTGGGTTCACTGGATTGTGGTTCATATTATCGTTCCACAGAACCTCAGCGATATCCGCCATCCCCATTGGTGCCCCTGGATGCCCAGAATTGGCTTTCTGTACCGCATCCATGCTCAGCGCACGAACGGCATTTGCTAGATCTCTACGAGATGGCATTGCTTTCTCCTATATCAAAAATAAAAACTGTTTCAGCACCGATAGCCTTCCACCATCACTGCCTTGTAAATTCTTTTAGCCCTTGCGGACTTTCTTTCAAGCAACCGGATCAGCGCAGGTGCTGTCGCACGTCACTGAACGCTTTTCATCTAAATGACTCAATATAGCCACTATCAGCGGGCACCTTAGCTAGCGACCCTTAGCTAGCGACTAAGTGCGCCTCAAAATACTCCGCGGATACAAAGACATTGCTGCGTCGTTTGTCGATAGGTCAGGTCACGCGCAGATCTACTTATGCTCGCTACAAGCGACCGATCCTGTATCAAACAATACCCATCTCCCTGATGAGAGGAGAAAGTCAAAAACCAACCGGCTCAACCACTTAATTTCACCGATTACTTCTATCGACAAGAACCGGCTATTTTCGCTTACCCGTGGCTTTTCGGCAATAGCCAATCATCAGGGAAACAGAAAGTTCTTTATGAACAACAAGATAGGAGACTCGATCAATCACGCTTAACGCCACTTTTGAGCGAAACAACGGGTAAACAGCGATGAATCACTCCCAAAATCATGTTTATTCAGAAGAAATCCACTTTATCGAGCACCCCATGCTGGGAATCTGCTCTCGCGGCCCTTCTCCCGTTTGCGCCACTAACTGCATCGCCTCAAAGAGCTCGCGTCGCGCATCCTGCGGCGCCGCGTCCTTACGACTGGCATCGAGCCGACCGCGGTACTGCAACTCCAGCTGGCCGTTGTAACCAAAAAAATCCGGGGTACAGATCGCCCCATAGGCCTTGGCGACCGCCTGAGTCTCATCTAATAGATACGGAAAAGGGAAATCAAACTCAGCCGCCACTTGCTGCATACTCTCAAAAGAGTCCTCGGGATAGTCAGTGGGGTCGTTGGACATAATCGCCACAAAATTCACGCCGCTCACCTGTAATTCACGTGCGTCGCGCACAATCCGCTCACGAATCGCCTTCACATAAGGACAGTGATTGCAGATAAACATCACCAGCAAACCGTTTTCACCCTTGCAGTCCGCCAGCGTCCAACGCTTGCCATCGACACCGGGCAGATCAAAATCAATCGCTGCTTTACCAAATTCACACAATGGGGTCTCAAGACTCACCATAATGGCACCCTCTCCTTACAAATTAAAAACCGTATTATACGTCGCTCATCGCAGCGTAAACACCCTGGTATTCAAAGGCAATGAGATTAAGCACTAATGACATATTGCCTGCAAACCGCTATAATCGCACACCTTCCGCGTTTTGATATCTAACACTATCGACTAAAAATTCGCAATTCAAGCCAAATCAACTGGTCATAAAACTCATAGAGGACGGCATGACAACATCACATCTCTTCACATCTGAATCTGTTTCTGAAGGCCACCCAGATAAGGTTGCCGATCAAATCTCCGACGCAGTGCTCGACGCCATTTTTGAACAGGACCCCACCGCACGTGTCGCCTGCGAAACCATGGTCAACACCGGCATGGTCGTGCTCTCCGGCGAAATCACCACTACAGCGTGGGTCGACATGCAGGACATCGTGCGCAAGACCGTCAAAGAGATCGGCTACAACAGCTCAGATATGGGCTTCGACTGGGAATCCTGCGCCGTCATCACCTCGATCGACAAACAGTCGCCTGATATCGCGCAGGGCGTCGACGAGTTTGACGACCACGAACAGGGCGCAGGCGATCAGGGGCTGATGTTTGGCTACGCCAGCAATGAGACCGATGTTTTGATGCCTGCGCCGGTTCACTACGCCCACAAGCTGGTGAAACGTCAGGCCGAAGTCCGCAAAAATGGCACCTTGCCGTGGCTGCGCCCAGACGCCAAGAGTCAGGTCACCTTCCGTTATGAAGATCACAAACCGGTCGGCATTGAAGCGGTCGTGCTATCAACCCAGCACAGCCCTGACATCAGCACCGAGGCGCTGCGTGAAGCGGTGATGGAAGAGATCATCAAGCCGACCTTACCTGCCGAATGGCTCAGCAAAGCGACCCAGTACCACCTTAATCCGACCGGTCGTTTTGTGGTTGGCGGCCCTGTGGGTGACTGTGGACTGACCGGACGCAAGATCATCGTCGACACCTATGGTGGCATGGCGCGTCATGGCGGCGGTGCCTTTTCTGGCAAAGATCCTTCCAAGGTTGATCGCTCGGCAGCCTATGCGGGCCGTTATGTCGCTAAGAATATTGTGGCCGCAGGCCTTGCCGATCGTTGCGAGATTCAGATCTCATACGCCATCGGTGTGGCTGAACCCACATCCATTTCAGTCGACACCTTCGGCACCGGCAAGATCGCCGATGACAAAATCGTGCCGCTGGTGCGTGAGCACTTCGACCTGCGTCCCAAAGGGCTGATTGCGATGCTTGATCTACTCCGTCCGATCTACGGACCCACCGCAGCGTACGGTCACTTTGGTCGCGAAGAACCCAACTTCACCTGGGAACGGACCGACAAGGCGGATGCACTGCGCGATGCTGCCGGCATTTAGTCTGCCGGTCTCTAGTCTATTAAGCATAGATCACGAAATCAGCACGCGGCTGAAGCAGCAAAATTCAGGTTGGGGTTTATTCATACGCCAACCTGAATTAAACTTCAGCCCCGGAATGACCGATACGAACCATTCAATTTAACTTTATTAAAATTTCTCCCTCACTCCGAGGAGCGCTGCGACAAGCTCATAGAGGCTTGCCAGGCTCGGAAAGAGGCTTCTGTAACAACGGCGCTCGGTAAAATTTGGAGGACAATTAATGTCTCAATTTACCGATTATAAAATCGCCGATCTATCCCTAGCTGCCTGGGGCCGTAAAGAAATGAACATCGCAGAGACCGAAATGCCCGGTCTCATGGCGCTCCGTGAAAAATATGGCACTGAAAAACCGCTCAAGGGCGCACGCATCATGGGCAGCCTGCACATGACGATTCAGACCGCGGTGCTGATCGAAACCCTGACCGCGCTGGGCGCCGAAGTGCGCTGGGTCTCATGTAACATTTTCTCAACACAGGATCACGCCGCCGCAGCCATTGCAGCCGTCGACATCCCTGTCTTCGCATGGAAGGGTGAAACCCTCGAAGAGTACTGGTGGTGCACCGAACAGGCGTTCAGATGGCCGAATGGTGAAACTGCCAACATGATCCTCGATGACGGTGGCGATGCAACCCTGCTGGTTCACAAAGGCGTTGAATACGAAAAAACCGGTGTCGTCCCCGGCCCAGAGACCACCGATAATGAAGAGATGAAATGTGTACTGGGTGTACTGGCGCGCGTGATGAAAGAGGACAAGCAGTTCTGGACCAAACAGGCGGCCAACATTCAGGGCGTGACCGAAGAGACCACCACCGGCGTACACCGTCTGTACGAAATGGTGCAAGCGGGCGAGCTGCTATTCCCTGCGATGAACGTCAATGACTCAGTGACCAAATCAAAATTCGATAACCTCTACGGCTGTCGTGAATCACTGGTCGACGGCATCAAGCGTGCTACCGATGTGATGATCGCTGGCAAAGTGGCCATCGTCGCGGGTTATGGCGATGTCGGCAAAGGCTGTGCGCAATCGCTGAAAGGCCTGGGTGCCACCGTAATGGTGACCGAAATCGATCCAATCTGTGCACTACAGGCAGCAATGGAAGGTTTCCGCGTTATCACGATGGAAGAAGCGGCCCCCATCGGCGACATCTTTGTCACCACCACCGGCAACAAAGATATCATCACCCATGACCATATGGTTCAGATGAAAAATCAGACCATCGTTTGCAACATCGGCCACTTTGATAACGAGATCGACATCAATGGCATGCGCAAATATGAGTGGGAAAATATCAAGCCACAGGTGGATCACATCATCCTGCCGAACGGCAACCGCATCATCATGCTGGCCGAAGGGCGCCTGGTAAACCTCGGTTGCGGTACGGGCCATCCAAGCTTCGTGATGTCGAATTCCTTCACCAATCAGGTATTGGCACAGATCGAATTTTTCGTCCGACGTGCGCAGTATGAGATCGACGTTCACATCCTGCCGAAACATCTCGATGAAGAAGTGGCCCGCCTGCACCTGGAGAAGATCGGCGTCAAACTGTCCACCCTCAGCCAGGAACAGGCAGACTACATCGGCGTGCCCGTGGAAGGCCCTTACAAGCCAAATCACTACCGTTACTAACATCAAATGTTGGCTGGGTTAGACGCGTTTTTTGCGTCGTAATCCAGCCGACGTTGCACAGTAACACCAACGCTTAATATTGAGTGCCTGTCGGCACGACCTGGTGGGTTAGCGCAGCGCTAACCCACCCTATATTGATATTGAGGAATACCAACATGAACACGCAAAAGAAATTCCCTAAAAGCTTCAGCTGCGAGTTCTTCCCACCCAAGACCGAAAAGGGTGCAGAGAACCTGCGCACAACGTTATCGGAACTGGCCACGCTCAACCCGGCCTACTTCTCCGTCACCTTCGGTGCCGGCGGCAGCACGCAGGAAGGGACCTTTGATACCGTCAAGACGATTCAGGAAAAGGGTTATGCAGCAGCGCCGCATCTTTCATGTATCGGTTCGACACAAGAAAATATTCGCACACTGCTCGATAGTTATATCGAAATCGGTGTAAAGCGTATCGTCGCACTGCGTGGTGACATGCCCTCCGGCATGGGCAATAGTACCGGTGAGTTTCGTTACGCCAATGAACTGGTCGAATTTATCCGCAACGAAACTGGCGATCACTTTCACATCGAAGTCGCGGCCTATCCCGAGACCCATCCACAGGCATCCAGCGCGCAAGCGGACATGAATAACTTTGCCCGTAAAGTTAACGCTGGGGCGAATGCCGCCATCACACAGTACTTCTACAATGCAGACGGCTACTTTCGCTTTGTCGATGATTGCGAAAAACTCGGCATCGATATCCCGATCATCCCCGGCATCATGCCGATCACCAACTACAGCAATCTCAAGCGTTTTTCTGACATGTGCGGCGCCGAGATCCCACGCTGGATGGCAAAACGACTCGATGGTTTTGGTGATGACAAGGCATCCATCAGCGCCTTTGGTGAAGCGGTCGTCACCGAGATGTGCCAGAAGCTACTCGACAGTGGCGCACCGGGTTTTCACTTCTATACGATGAATCAGGCTGGACCCACGCGCACGTTATGGCATAATCTCGGCATCGATTGCTAATAACAATAATAGTCGCTGTACTATTCAAAACGCCCTCGGGCCGAACCACCTCATTTTGATCATATGAGGTGGTTTTTTATGCCTCGCAATCACTGCCCAATGGTGAAACCATTGATGCTTTCTAATTGCCTGGGTAAGAGCTCTTCTTCCTCTGTAAAAGATCAGCGGGGGAGAGCTGATCAGACACGACGATGCTGCCTCTGGATTGCTGTAATAACGCATCATGCATATGGCCTGAGTGACTCAGCAAAATACGTTGGATACGATTCACGACATGGTCAATATCGTCGCGGCGCGTTTTTAAATAGGGATCATCCATCACATCGAACACCGTAACTAAGGCATCACGCTGTGATTTCAAAGCCCACTCAGCATTACATTGCAGGCGTTTGATCAAGTTTATCGGGGCGCGACTCAACACTTCATCTTCGACCATTAACAAGTGCGCATCAATAAAGGCTGTGATTTCAGCGCTGGTATCGGCAGGGACCTGCTGACGGATCTTTCTGAGTTGTTGTTTAGCTTTTAATATTGCGGCTTCGCAGCGGGCCACTTCATCCATCAGCAGTGGTCGAGGAATGGCATATTCCAGTATCTCAATTTCATCACGGCGAAAAATCTGGCAAGGCCCGATCGCAACGCCTCTTGAAACACCGGTACCACTCAGCATTAACGCCATATACCCATCGACTCCAGATTATTGCTTGATCACAATCTTTCCACTCGGTTACGTTGAAAATTTCTGATACTGATTATCACTACGCGTCTTCGCCAAATCGTTCTGCAATAAGTTGTTGAATCTGCGCTAGCGCTTGCGTTTCGTCTTCACCTTCAATGATCACCTCTATCTGTGATCCATTGGCAGCCGCCAGCATCATGACACCCATAATGCTTTTACCATTCACACAACGACTACCGCGCTTGACGCTGATGTTACTGTTAAAACTAGAGGCCAGCGTGACAAACTTGGTTGCCGCGCGCGCATGCAGCCCCAATTTATTGATGATATCGATCTCGGCACTCACCATAACCGTTAATCTTCTTGCTGACAGCGGAAGACACCGTCACGCCCGCCACTTAACGCCTTCGCCAGCAACTGCTCGATACTCAGCTCCGGGTAATTCAGGACACGAATCAACATCGGTAAATTCACACCCGATACCACCATCACCCGCGTTTCATCATTCTGAAACTTCATCGCGATATTACTTGGGGTTGCACCATAAATATCTGTCAACAGTAACACGCCATCACCCTGATTCAGCTTAGCAATAGCTTCACTAACCTGCTGTGAAATCGAATCAGTGTCACACTCATTCATGACCGTCACTACCGCCGCCTGCAGCGGTTGTCCGCTCAGCATGGCATCTGCAGTGTCCAGCAGGGCTCGTCCAACTTGTCCGTGCGTGATGACTAGCAGGCCGACACTCATGACAGCTCTCGGTGACGAATTAACACGCCATCTCTTTGCTGACGAAAATGAGCCCCTAGCGCTTCGGTAAGGTAGACAGAACGGTGCTGTCCACCGGTACACCCTACCGCGACGGTTAAATAACTACGGTTTTCCGCCTCAAAGTTAGGCACCCAGCGCTCAACAAAACGGGTAATGTCATCCAGCATCTCTTTTGCTACCGCCTGCTGCTGGAGAAATTCGATCACATCTTTATCGCGCCCTGTCTGTAATCGCAATTTTGGATCCCAGTGCGGGTTTGGCAAACAGCGCACATCAAAAACAAAATCGGCATCGATCGGGTGGCCATATTTAAAACCAAATGAGAGAAACTGTAACGACAGCGCCGGACTCGCATTTCTGCCCACGCGTTCTCGGATCTGATCACGCAACTGATGAACATTGGTATAGCTGGTGTCTATCTGTAGATCAGCGCAATCGGCAATCGCGGTCAACAGGTGTCGTTCGGCGGCAATCGCCTCGATTAATGGAATCTGATCATTCGTTAAAGGGTGCTTACGACGCGTTTCACTGAAACGTTTAATCAAGGCATTATCACTGGCCACTATAAAGATAACTTCACAGGCAATACCCTGCGCTTTAATATTATCCAGAATCAAACGAAAGTTCTTCAAGTCATCAATCATATTGCGCGCATCAACGCCTACCGCAATATCTTTGACAACCTGTCGTCCCTCCATCGCTTTCATCTGTGCAACAAAGCCCGGTAATAACGCGATTGGCAGGTTATCAACACAGTAATAACTCAAATCTTCCAATGCCTGTAAAGCGATACTTTTCCCCGCCCCGGAAAGCCCACTTAATACCAACAACTTCATAGACACCTCTAACAAAAAAACTTTTTTTGTCGTTGAATAAAATCCTGCGCGGCATCATAGCCATTCAAACGCAGTATATGATTACGCACAGCAGCCTCAATCAACAGCGCCAGATCACGTCCTGGTGCCACAGGTAAAATCACCCGCGGAATGGCCACATCAAGTACCATTTCATTCAGTTGACTGCCCACTAATCTGTCGATATTACGCACATCAGCATCATCAATCGGCTTAAGGTGCACGATTAGTCGTAGATTTTTATCTTTTTTGATTGCGCTGTCACCATACATCGCCCGCACATTCAGGACACCCAATCCTCTGACCTCAAGAAAGCCTTGCAGTAATTCGGGGCAAGCGCCTCGAATGGTCTCCGGCGCAATCCGCGAAAACTCAGGCGCATCATCAGCGATCAGGCGATGACCACGGGTCACCAGCTCCAGTGCAAGCTCACTCTTACCCACGCCGCTCTCACCCGTTAACAATACACCGAGTCCACCCACTTCCATAAAGACGCCATGCAATGTCTGCGATGCTGCAAGCAGGCCGGTGAGATCATAGTGTAGAAGCCCAATGAGTTTATCACTACCAAGGCTTGAGGAAAGTAACGCGATAGAGGCCTGCTCTGCCCATTGACGCAAATCGTCCGTTGGCATTGCGCCATCAGCGACAAGGATAAAAGCAGGGGTCTCGTCAAACAGCATCGTTAGCGCATCGTGATATGAGTTTTTACCTAACGATTCAAGATAACTTAACTCAGTATCTCCCAGCACCTGGATACGATTCGGCTGAATCAGGTTAAGATGCCCGATTAACGGCATCTCGGCATATCCGCGCTTACCACTGAGATCCGCCGTAAACTGGATCTCCTTCGCCTCGCCTGATCGCCCCGCCACCCACTTCAACGCCAGCTTTTGAGCGTGACTATCAAACAGCTGATTGACAGTCAGCGATCTATCCATATCGACTATGCGCAGGGCCGCGCTTGTTGACCTGTATCATAGCTTGATTGCCACTGTGTCAATAACTGATATAAATCGGCATCGTTTTGTGCGGCTCGTAACTGCTCACAAAACCGCTCATCACCAAAAATTTCAGCCAGCATCGCAAGCAACTTCAGATGTTCGTTAGTCGACTCTTCGGGCACTAACAAGGCACAGATCAAATCAACCGGTTGGCCATCAACGGCATCAAAATCGACCCCCGTTTTAAGCTGCAAAAAAGCGCACACTGGACGCTCCACAGACTTGAGTCGGCCATGTGGAATCGCAGCCCCGTGGCCCAGACCTGTGCTGCCGAGCCGTTCTCGCCCCACCAACCCCTCAAATATTTCTGACTGGATCAGCCCAGGTGACGCAATCACGAGCAAATCGCTCAACTGCTCCAGTGCACGTTTTTTACTGGCGATTTTTTTCTGAGCAATGACACACTCAGGGGAAAATACTTCGTTTATTTCCATGCTTGTTTAGTTCCAGACGCGATTGCTCACTGTGCAGTGCGTTATTCAGGTTCGATAAAATCTTGCACCGCTTCTTCAGTCGCATCCTCAACAGGAATGCCTTTTTGACGACCGCGGTGATCTTTACGTTTTTCTTTATGCTTAATAACCTGACGATCAAGCTTATCTGTCAGTGCATCAATCGCTGCATACATATTCTCATTCTCCGCATCAGCAAACAGGTCCGCACCGCTCAGATGCATGGTCGCCTCAGCCTTCTGTACCGTACTTTCTACAGTCAGCACGACATGCACATTGCCGATGCTATCAGAGTGACGCGCAAGCTTTTCCAGCTTCTCATTAACATAGCTACGCAGCGCTGGAGTGATGTCTACATGATGTCCTGTCAGATTTATTTGCATTATATACCTCGATGTTATGTCAAACGTTTACGCTCACTTGATGAAAGGACTGATATTGACTCGCGGTACTTTGCAATCGTCCTACGCGCAACATTAATCCCCTGTTCTTCAAGTATCTGTGAAATTTTACTATCGCTGAGCGGCTTGGCCGGATTCTCTGCCGCCACCAGTTTTTTGATCAATGCACGAATGGCCGTCGCGGAACACTCACCGCCACTGGCCGTTCCCACGTGACTGGAAAAGAAATACTTCAATTCAAAAATGCCGCGCGGGGTGTGCATATACTTCTGCGTCGTCACCCGTGAAATGGTTGATTCATGCATTTCGACCACCTCAGCCACATCGTGCAGCACCAGCGCCTTCATCGCCTCTTCACCATGCTCCAGAAAACCGCGCTGGCGCTCCACGATACAGGTCGCCACTTTAAGCAGTGTTTCATTGCGGCTCTGCAGACTTTTAATAAACCACCGCGCCTCCTGCAAATGATTTTTAAGATAGGTGTTGTCGGCGCTATTATCCGCACGTTTAACCAGTCCGGCATAGCCATTGTTCACACGCACACGTGGCAACGCCTCGACATTCAACTCGACCCGCCACGCGCCATTATCCTTTTTTACGATCACATCCGGCACCACATATTCAGCATGCTTTGAAGCAATCGCATCACCCGGCCGAGGGTTGAGCGTCTGTACCAGCGCCATGATCGCTTTGAGTTCTTCCTGGGTACATTTCATACGTCGCATGATCTGTGTGTAATCACGTGTCCCCAGCAACTTGATGTGATCCATAATCAATTTTCGCGCCTCTGCCAGCCACGGGGTCTCTGGACTCAGGTGCTGTAACTGTACCTGCATACACTCCTGCAGGTTACGCGCACCCACACCGACGGGGTCGAAATTATGGATGCAATGCAGCACCGCTTCAACCTCATCCATCTCCGTTTCAAGTGCTTCACGTAACCCTGAAAAAATATCGTCCAGCGAGCAGGTCAGGTAACCCTGTTCATCGATCGCATCGATAATCGTCTCTGCAATCTCCATATCTTTATCAGTAAACGCGGTTAATCGCGCCTGCCACAACAGATGTTCCTGGAGTGTTTCTGATGATTCATCCTGACTTTCATAATCGCTATTTTCAGGCATAGCACTTGAAGACGTCTGTGGCATAACACTGTCATAGGTATCTTCCCACGAACTATCAACCGGCAATTCATCGGGCAGCGCATCAGAAAGTTGCGTGCTAACGTCGTTATCCCCCGCAACACCGGCATCAATCGCATTTGAGTCATTCACAGGCTCATCTGAAGTGCCCCCGGTCGTCTCGCTCGCAGTCTCTTTAGCGGCGTTCTCATCACCCCCCTCATCAGCCAACTCCAGCATGGGGTTGGACTCCAGTGCCTCCTGAATCTCGGCCTGAAGATCAAGCGTCGACAACTGCAACAGGCGTATCGCCTGCTGCAGTTGCGGCGTCATCGTTAGCTGTTGACCAAGCCGGAGCTGTAGGGATTGCTTCATATATCGCCGTCCTGATTCGGCGCCATCTTTTTATTAAGCTTCTCAACGACTATTTTAGCGTAATTGACACCTTTTATCAGTGCCTATTATCGATAGTTAGAGTCGAAAGTCCTGCCCGAGGTAAACCTCGCGCACCTGCTTATTTGCCAAAATGTCATTAGGGGCACCCGCCGCCAACACCACGCCTTCATTCATAATATAGGCACGCTCACAGATCCCCAGCGTCTCACGCACATTATGGTCTGTAATCAACACCCCAATCCCTTTATCGGTCAGAAAACGGATAATACGCTGAATATCGATCACTGAAATAGGGTCAACACCGGCAAAGGGTTCATCCAGCAGAATAAAACGTGGACTGGTCGCCAGCGTGCGCGCGATTTCAACGCGGCGACGTTCGCCGCCTGAAAGGCTCATCCCCAGATTATCGCGCAAATGGGAAATATGCAGCTCACCCATTAATTCATCCAGTTGCGCCTGCTGCTGCGCACGATTGAGGTCATCACGTGTCTCCAGTATCGCCAGTATATTTTGCGCCACGGTCAATTTTCGGAAGATCGATGCCTCCTGTGGCAGATAGCCCACGCCCATTCGCGCGCGAATATGCATCGGGTAGTTCGCCATATCCTGGCCATCCAGCACAATACTGCCTTTGTCGCTCCCCACCAGCCCCACGATCATATAAAAACAGGTGGTTTTGCCCGCGCCATTCGGCCCCAGCAGCCCCACCACTTCACCACTGTTAACCTCAAGTGAGACGTCTTTGACGACTTCCCGCGCCTTATAGCGCTTGGCAAGATTTGCAGCGATTAATGCGTGCATCAGAAGCTACTGCCCACCCGTACTGTCTTGTGACTCAGGCTTATTTTTTTCGCGCGGCTGAATCACCACCTGCACCCGCTCGCCACCATTCGCCGCCTTACGTGCATTCACCACATCTGCATTGGCATCGTATTCAATATGGTTCCCGGAAAACTCGTCCTCACCACGCATAATGTGGGCATTCCCTTGCAACAGAATGTGTCCTTGCTGTGCATGGTAATTAATCACCTGCGCCTTGGCCTGTAGTTCGCCTTTATCATCATCCAGTAGTTGTCGGTAGTTGACCCGCTTTCCTTCAGCCTCAAAACGATGAAATTCGCCATCAACGCTATAAATGGTCACTTTATCGGCCGTCATCTTGACCGTTCCCTGCACATAACTGACGCGGCCTTGGTAGATACTGACCCCCTTACTTTCATCGATTGCCATGCTATCGGCCTCAATCTGAATCGGCTTTTCACGGTCGGAGGTCAATGCCGCCGCAAACCCCGGCAACAAAAGCGCCAGCACCATCAGCGTGCCATTAATTATTTTGAGGCACATAGGTTCCCCGCACATTTGATAACAACTCCACACGGCGCTGATTAAGATCGGCCCACATCCCCACTGCCTGCGTCACGCCCCGGCCATCCTTTATCGTCACCTCAGCGGCTGTCTCTGCATATTTTTCATCTGGGCGCACGGTTAAATCCGAGGTATAAATTTGTAACGCCTGAGCGCCTCCCGTCGTCACCCGCAAAATAACCACTTCGCCCTGCAACATCACTGATTCACCTTTATCTAACACCAAACCGGATTCGGCGCGAATATCCCAAAACTCTTCTTCACCTCGAAACACGATGAGATGTGGTTTCTCCAACGTCGCACTGTCATTATCCGGGTAATGCAGCATATTATCGGCATCGAGCCTATACGCAGGTCGCCCCATCTCGTCCAGCGAAGTCGATACAAAATTTTCCATGTAATAATCTGGCTCATGTCTGACCTGGTCAGTGCTCGACTGCGATTCGGTCTCCACGCTACGCTGCAACCACCAGCTCAGTGCCGCCACTAATACTAACAACAATGCAGCCCACAGCCCCTTACTCAAGTGCAGCCTCATTCATGATATTCTGCTCATTTAGCATAGCACTTTCAACATGATTTGATAGCTCAGACTAACCGCTTTGCACCGGATAACCCAACGCGATCAATTTCGCCACCAGCACTTCATGCGCAAGGGATTCGCCCCTCACTGCAACCTCCCCACCGCTGACCTCGACGGCCACCTCAACAACGCCCGGTAACGACATCAGCCCATCACGAATCGTCGTAGCACACCCGCCACATTTTACATTGGCCACCTTAAAATTCATCTCCTGCATCGTTCTCTCCCTGTCTCCATATTTATACTGAGGCCCGATAGAGCAAATACATGTAACCAATATACGCTACTAGTAACAGTCCACCCTCAAAACGATTAATCTTACCGTCACGACCGCGAAACCCATAGGCCATCAGCAATAAAGCAATGGTTAACCCGATCATCACCGGATAGTCTCGCGCTAACACGCCCTCCGGTATAGCCGCCGGATAGATCAATCCCGGCAACGCCATCACCCCAAGAATATTAAACATATTCGAGCCAATGATATTCCCCAATGCCATTTCATGCTCATTTTTAAGCGCACTCATGACCGATGCTGCGAGTTCCGGCAGACTGGTGCCGATGGCGATAATTGTCAACCCAATAATCAGGTCACTGACGCCAAAAGCGCGTGCGATATTGACCGCGCCCCACACCAGTATTTGAGAGCTGGCAAACAGCACCACCATGCCTATCACCAGCCACACTGTCGCACGCAGCGTGGTCATCTCCGCCGGCATCTCTGCATCAAATTCGCTCGACATCAGATCCGTTGTATTACGCTCTCGTAACCCCAGCCTGACCACCCAGAAGATCATTAAACACATACCAAGCAATAATAAGAACCCATCCACGCGCCCAAGATCACCATCCACCATCAACAGCACTGCCAACACCATCACCAACAGCAGAATCGGCAGTTCACGTTTAATAATGGCAGAATGTACCGTCAGCGGCACCACCAGTGCGGTGATACCGAGCACCAGTGCAATATTGGTAATATTGGAGCCCAACGCATTGCCGATCGAAATCCCAGGATTGCCCTGATACGCGGCCACTCCCGACACCAGCATCTCCGGTGCGGAGGTACCAAAGCCGACAATCGTCAGCCCCACAATCAGCGGCGACACGCCAAAGTTTCGCGCGGTAGCGGAGGCTCCCAGCACAAAACGATCCGCCCCCCACACCAACAGTATAAATCCAGCAACAACAGCAACAGATGACAACAACATAATATGATTCTTAGTTTCTATTTAATTTAATTCAATAAAGCAGCAGCCGCTGCCCACTCACGACGACTATTCACGACGACTATTCACCACGGCTATTCACCACCACTATTCAAAGGCGAACGCATAATGCGCAGCAATGCCGATAAAAATCACGGCACCAAAGGTATTATTACTTAGAAAGGCACGAAAATAGCGCAGAATATCCCGGTCTCGCAACAGATACTGCTGATAAAGCGCTGACAGCATCGCCACCCCTAATCCAGCATAATAAAACAGCCCCATTTCAAGCTGATCACCCACGATCAACATCACCACAAAAAAGAGCGCCTGTAGCAACCCAATAATGGCACGATCGGCCTCACCAAACAGGATTGCCGTCGATTTCACGCCAATCCGCAGGTCATCGACTCGATCCACCATCGCGTACATCGTGTCATAGGCGGTGGCCCATAACACCGTCGCAATAAACAGCAGCCACGCGACATTGGGCACTGCGCCCGTTTGCGCCGCAAATACCATCGGTACCGCCCAGCCAAAGGCCGCGCCCAGATAGACCTGCGGCAGGTAAGTATAGCGTTTCATAAAGGGATAAGTCGCGGCAAGAAAGGCGCCGACAAACGACAGCATAATCGTCAGCAAATTCATCGTCAACACCAGCGCAAAGGCGATCAGGCAAAGCGCGACAAATAGCACCAGCGCGGCCTTTGGCGATATCTTTCCAGAGGTAATGGGACGCTCTCGGGTGCGGCGTACCTGTGAATCGATATCGCGATCGGCGTAATCATTGATCACACAACCCGCCGCGCGCATTAACACCACTCCCGCAACAAAGACCACCAGCACCAGGGCATCGGGCACCCCTTCGGCCGCGATCCACAACGCCCACAGCGTCGGCCACAGCAGCAGAAAAATACCGATCGGCTTATCGAAACGCATCAATGTCAGGTACTGTTGCAAACGCTCAATCATCTCAAGGGCCTATCGCGCCGGAATAGACGGTAAAAAAAACTCACTCACCAGCAGCGGTTTCTGCGCAAAACGAAACACCGAACGCCGCCCCCACACGCTCGCCTGCGGCGATGTCAGATCGGCGGTGGCGTCAGCATAGATCGTCTCACCCGGACGCACGCTAGCAATCTCCATCGGCTCGCGCACCACGCCGCGATGCGCAAACAAAAAGGCCCCCAGCGGGCGGCTTCCCAGGCGCATCAGCTGCCGTCCGGCACCCCGCAGGGTACGCGCCGGAATCACGCTGCGCGCATAGACCCACGGTTGCCCGCGGCAGATCAGCTGTACCTGGCGCACCATACCATACTCATGATGCCCCATCGCCAGCGCCCGACGTTCGCTCAACAGCGGTCGCTGCCACCCCTGCGACAGCAGCCGTACGCTGAAATCCCCCCCACTTGCCTGCTGCAAGCGCAGCGTGAGCGAAGCGCTGTCAAAGAGCCACGTCAACAGATGGCCCGGCAGTGTGGCACGCAGCACATTATCCGCGGGACGCCACACCGGCTCCTGCCAAACTCCACCCCGCTTAACTTTCAATGTTTCTCTATCCAGCTATCGCTATTAAATTAAGTCAATTAAATCAAATTCAACGTAAGTGGCATCTCACACATCGCCATAACGCGCGGCATCACCCAGCCAACGGCGAATAATCGCGGCCACCCGCTGCGGGTGCTGCTGCACCAATAGCAGGGCGGTTCGATTGACCTCGGGGATCATCGCCTGATCACGCACGATATCCGCAATGCGAAACTGTAACTCGCCGGTTTGACGCGTCCCCAGGATTTCCCCCGGGCCTCGCAGAGCCAGATCACGTCGTGCGATCTCAAAACCATCGCTGGTCTCGCGCATCGCCGCCAGCCGCGCCTTACCATGTTCCGACAGAGGGGCATGATACATCAAAACACAGTTACTTTTTTCACTGCCGCGCCCCACCCGGCCGCGCAGCTGATGCAGCTGCGCCAGCCCGAGGCGTTCAGCATTCTCGATCACCATCAGGTTCGCATTGGGGACATCCACCCCCACCTCGATCACCGTGGTCGCCACCAGCAGGTCAATTTCGCCCTGTTTGAAGGCGGCCATAATCGCGGCTTTTTCCGCTGACTTGAGACGCCCGTGGATCAATCCAATGCGCAGATCCGACAACGCCTCGGTGAGCTGCGCCGCCGCCTCTTCCGCCGCCTGACACTGCAAGGTCTCCGACTCTTCGATCAGCGTGCAGACCCAGTAGGCCTGACATCCACTCAGGCACGCCTGATGGACACGCTGCACCACCTCGTCACGGCGACTACCCTGCAACACCACCGTCTCGACCGGTTTACGCCCCGGCGGCAACTCATCGATCACTGAACTATCGAGGTCGGCATAGGCGGTCATCGCCAGTGTGCGCGGGATCGGGGTCGCTGTCATGATTAGCTGATGCGGGAAACAGCCCTGCTGGCGCCCTTTTTCGCGTAACGCGAGGCGTTGATGGACCCCAAAACGGTGCTGCTCATCGACCACCACAAAACCGAGTTTGGCAAAGACCACTTCTTGCTGAAACAGCGCGTGCGTGCCCACCACTACCTGTGCTTCACCATTGCGGATCTTCTCCAGCGCCGCGGTGCGCACCTTCCCCTTCGACTTGCCCGAGAGCCACACCAGTTCAATCTCCAGCGGGGCGAGCCACTGCGCAAAATTCTGCCGATGCTGTTCGGCCAGCAGCTCAGTGGGCGCCATCACGACCGCCTGATAACCCGCCTCCACCGCCTGCAAAACGGCCAGCACCGCCACCACCGTTTTGCCACAACCGACATCGCCCTGCACCAACCGCTGCATCGGATGGGCCTGCTGCATGTCGTGGATCACCTCATCGACCACGCGCTGCTGCGCGCCGGTCAACTTAAACGGCAGCTGTGACAACAGACGCTGTCGCAACCCGCCCGCCACTTCAATGCGCGGACCACGCTGAGCGCGATTTTTTGCACGCAGTTGCTGCATGCTCAACTGTTGCGCCAGCAACTCCTCGAAAGCGAGACGCTGTTGCGCCGGATGACGCCCTTCCGCCAGATCGAATAGCGACGCCTCCACCGGCGGACGGTGCACATAGTGGATCGCCTCCGCCAACGGTGGCAGCTGCAACTGTGCCAGCACCGTGTCAGGCAGCAGCTCCTGCAAACCGTCCGCTACGCTCACATCAGAAAAATCAGCCAGCGCTGGTTGCTGTTGCAGGCGTAACAACGCCTGATCGGTCAGTGTGCGCATCGTCGCCTGACGCACCCCTACAGTGGTGGGATAAATCGGTGTCAGCCGCGCATCAGCGGGCAGGGGTTGATGAGGTTCGATTTCATGATATTCAGGATGGGCCAGCTCCAGTGCCCCTTGTCCGTAGCGTACTTCACCGTAACAGCGCAGCCAGGTACCGCGCTGTAGCCCCGCTTGCTGACGCGCAGTAAAGTGAAAAAAACGCAGTGTAAGCGACCCGGTGCCATCACTGATCCGTGCCAGTAACATGCGGCGGCGGCCGAACTGAATATCAGCGGCCTGCACTTCACCCTGCACCAGCACCTCTTCACCCGGTACCAGTGAACCCATCGGGACAATTTGAGTGCGATCCTGATAACGCAGCGGCAAATGAAAGAAGAGGTCCCACACCTGTCGAATGCCCAGTCGCTCGAGTTTCTCTGCGGTTTGCGGCCCGACCCCCTTGAGATAACGCACCGAGGCCGAAAGGTCGCTGGCGGCAGTCGGAGCCGCGGGTGCCTTTTTCATATTCGCTTGCTCACTGCCGTGGCACCAGCGCGGTTAAGTTAACCGCACGACCCGCGCAATCAGGCGCGCGCGCCGAGATGCATGACCGCATCCATCTCGACCTCGGCGCCGCGTGGCAGGGCAGCCACCTGCACCGCTGCGCGCGCCGGAAAGGGTGCCTCAAAATAACGCGCCATCACTGCATTCACGGTCGCAAAGCAGCCAAGGTCCGTCAGAAAGATATTGAGCTTGACGATGTCCGCCATATCGCCTCCGGCGGCCTGTGCCACGGCTCGCAGGTTATCAAAGACACGCACGATCTGCGCTTCAGTATCCCCGTCGACCATTTCCATGGTGTCAGGCAGCAGTGGAATCTGCCCCGACAGATAGACCACATCCCCCACTTTAATCGCCTGAGAATAGGTGCCAATGGCACTGGGTGCCTGTTCTGTGCTGATCACTTCGCGAGCCATTTTTGCTCTCCTCTAAAAATTAACCTTAGCAGGTTGTTGAAGAAATTACAGGTAAGTACGAGACAAGGGAAATCTGGGGCACAAGTGCAGTTTACAAATAGCCAATGAGCATTGTGAGCCAAATTTTAACGCTGTATCGTGCCACATGATTTTTTTCAACAATCGGCTAACCTTTAATGCGGGTAATGCGCGACACCATCTCCAACGCCTTGACATGACGCATCACGCGCGCCAGATGCACACGCCCCTGCACCGAGATTGAAAATGTGAGTGCGCTATATTTACCGTCACGGCTATCGATCGTAACATTGTTAATATTGGTATCCATCTCGGAGATCGCAGAGGCGATGATCGCCAATACACCACGTCGATTGATCACATCGATGCGAATATCCACCGGAAACTCACCTTCAGTATCCGCTTCCCAGCGCACGTCGACCCACTTCTCCGGGCTGTTGCGGAACTCAGCGACATTCTTACACGACTGCGTGTGTACCACGATTCCACGGCCTGCGGAAACGAAACCCTGAATCGAATCCCCCGGAATCGGATGGCAACAGCGTGCAAAGGTCACCACCATCCCCTCCGTACCGGAGATCGCCAGCGGACGCATTTTGGTACCCCCCAGCCATGCCGGCATGTAGCGGCTGAAGGCGTGCTTGAACGTTTTCGAGCGGCTCTGCACATCGCCTTTGAGCACCGGCGATTCGGCGATGCGACGCGCCACCAGCGGCGCGGGGCGATTACCCAGACCAATATCTTTGTAGACATCTTCCAGTGTATTGCTACGAAATTCGTCAATAATTACCTGTATATAACCCGGTGAAAGATCACTGAGCAAGAGTGAGTAGCCTTTTAGCGCTTGCTCCAGCATACGGCGACCCAGTTCAATCGATTCATCGCGCTGCAGGTTCTTCAGGTAATGACGGATGTTGGTGCGCGCCTTGCCGGTGACCACAAAATTAAGCCACGTCGGGTTGGGCTGCGCCGCCGGGGCGGTGATGATGCGCACCGTCTGCCCATTAATCAGCGGTGTACTCAGTGGCGCGAGGCGACGATCAATCTTGGCCGCGACGCAGCGATTGCCGACGTCGGTATGCACTGCGTAGGCAAAATCGACCGCGGTAGAACCGCGCGGCAATTCCATAATCGCACCCTGTGGGGTAAACACATAAACCTCTTCGGGGAAGAGGTCAATCTTGACGTTTTCGAGAAACTCGAGCGAATCGCCTGCGCTCTTCTGCATCTCCAGCAGGCTGCGCATCCACTCTCGCACATGACGGTGCGAGCGCCCTTCGGCAAAACTGCCCTGCTCATCACTCTGTTTATAAAGCCAGTGCGCCGCAACGCCCGCCTCGGCAAGGCGATCCATCTCCCCGGTGCGAATCTGTACCTCAATCGGCACCCCATAGGGGCCGAACAGAATCGTATGCAATGATTGATAGCCGTTCGCCTTGGGAATCGCGACATAATCCTTGAACTTGCCCGGCAACGGTTTATAGAGATTATGCATCGCGCCTAATACACGGTAGCAACTATCCACCGAGCTGACCGTGATACGAAAGGCGTAAACATCGAACACTTCAGAAAAGGACAACTGCTTATGGCGCATTTTCTGATAGATGCTATACAGCAGCTTTTCGCGCCCCTCGACGATCCCCTCTAACCCATCTTCCTGCAGCCGCTCTTCAATCGCCACCTGCACCTTGCTGACAATCTCTTTGCGATTGCCGCGCGCCTTACGTACCGATTCAGCGATGACACGATGGCGCATCGGATGATATTCAGAAAAGCCCAGTTCCTGCAGCTCTGAACGCATCACGTTCATCCCCAGGCGGTTGGCGATCGGGGCATAGATATCTAATGTCTCACGGGCGATGCGGCGACGCTTATCGCTGGGCATCGCGCCCAGCGTGCGCATGTTGTGCAGTCGATCCGCCAGCTTGATGATGATCACGCGGATATCCTGCACCATCGCCAGCAGCATCTTACGGAAATTCTCCGCCTGCGCCTCAACCCGGCTCTCAAACTTGATCTGAGTCAGTTTACTGACACCATCCACCAGTTGCGCGACATCATCACCAAAACGTTCGGCGATCTGCTCCTTTCTGGTCGGGGTGTCTTCAATCACGTCATGCAGAATCGCCGCCGCGATGCTGTCGGCATCCATGCGCATCTCGGCGAGAATCGCAGCGACGGCTAACGGATGGCTAATATAAGGATCGCCCGACTGGCGCATCTGCCCCTGATGGGCCTGCGCGCCAAAGAGATAGGCGTGGTAGATGGTGGCGATCTGCGCTTCATCGAGATAAGGCTCCAGCGCGAAGCGCAACACTTCATAGGCCGCGTCCGCACGCGCCTCGCTGGGGATGGTGATATCAGGAAATTCTGCCGGAACAGGAACGCTCAAGGTTTAGCTCATAGCGGGTGGCCAGTCAACCTTACCCTCTTGTGATGGCACCGCTTCGTCACCGCCCATTAACAGCGCGCCTTCATCTACAATCGCCGCTGGCTTTTCTTCAAGAATAGAGGCCGTCACATGGCCTTCAGCAATCTCGCGCAGCGCAACCACGGTAGGTTTGTCGTTTTCCCACTCCAGTGGACTCTCACTACCATTCGCCAATTGACGCGCACGTTTACTCGCAACCAGTACCAGTTCAAAACGGTTATCTACATTTTCCAAGCAATCTTCTACAGTTACGCGCGCCATCGTCAATACTCCTAAACACTCTAAAATATGATTCTATCGGGGGGGAAACAACAGCGAAGTATAGACCCATTTTGAGCTTTCGCATATCCCCGCATCCATTTACGCCGTTTTTAATCCGCGCTACGCGGGCAATATTACGCCAGTAACTGTGTGAGCTGCGCCTTCAACCGCTCGCTCTGCACCGCGATTTCCAGCCGTCTACTACGAAAAATGGCCTTCAGATCTGCAAGCGCGTGATCAAAATCATCATTCACTACCAGATAATCGAATTCACCGTAGTGCGACATCTCCTCCACCGCCTCGGCAGTACGCCTCGCAATCACCGTTTCACTATCCTGTGCTCGCCCACGCAGGCGCCGTTCCAGTTCGGCGCGTGAGGGTGGGACGATAAAAATTGAGCGGCACGCGGGCATCAATTTGCGCACCTGCTGCGCCCCCTGCCAGTCGATCTCCAGCACGACATCGATTCGCTGCTTTAGGAGCGTGTTAATCGATGCCTGCGCAGTACCGTAAAAACAGCCAAAGACCTCGGCGTATTCCAGAAAAGCGCCGTTCCCCACCATCTGATGAAAGCGCGCTTCATCGACAAAATGGTAATTCACACCGTCCACCTCACCCGGCCGCGGCGGCCGCGTAGTGTACGAAACCGACAGTTTGATATCCCTATCAGATTCCAGCAACGCATTGACGAGGCTGGTTTTTCCACCCCCGGACGGGGCTGCCACAATATAAAGCATGCCTGACACAATCACTCCTTAAAACAATTCAAACGCGGTTGCGCTGTCTATTCGATATTCTGTACCTGTTCGCGCATCTGCTCGATCAGCACCTTCATCTCAACTGCTACCGAAGTGCTCTCAGTCGCAATCGATTTTGAACCAAGGGTATTGGCTTCACGATTGAGCTCCTGCATCAGAAAATCGAGGCGCCGACCGACTGGCTCATCCTGCGTCAACACCCGCCGTACCTCTGCCAGATGCACCTCGATGCGATCCAGCTCTTCCGCGACGTCGCTCTTCGCGGTGATGATCGAGATCTCCTGCGCCAGCCGATCACTCTCCAGCTCTACCTGCAATTCTGCGACCCGCGCGACCATCTTTTCACGCTGCGCAGTGAGGATATCGGGCATCACGGCACGAATCTTAATCACCTCGGCCGTCATCGCATCACAACGCTGCTCGATCATCGCCTTCATACTGGCCCCTTCGCGCTCACGCGCCGCGACCAGATCATCCAGCGCCAGTGCCAATAGCGCCAACGTCTCCTTTTTAAGTTCACTCAGATCCGCCTCCGGTGACTGCAACACCCCCGGCCAGCGCAGGATATCGAGCGGTCCGGTGCGCGCCGGATTATCCATCAGCCCCTCCACCACCTCATTCGCCTGCAATAGCGAATCAATCAATTCAGCGTTGAGCTGCAGGCCACCCTCGACCGCCTGCTGCGGCTGATAACGTAAAAAGCCGTCCACTTTGCCGCGTTTAAGCCGCTGGGTAATCTGCTCTCTTGCCACCATCTCCAGCGCGCGCAGCTCCTCCGGCAGGCGCAGCGTCACCTCCAGATAGCGGTGGTTCACCGAGCGCAGCTCCCAGCTCAGGGCGCCCCATTGCGCCTCGCGGCTCTGACGAGTAAAGGCTGTCATGCTTCGTATCATCGCATTCCCATTTCTATCGACTTTAAAAGCCCACATCATAGTGCATCGCGCCCATCAGCAACAGGAGAACCCCTTTCACTCACCGATCCGGGGTATAATCTGCGCCGAAATTATCAAACATCAAAAGGATTCATCTTTATGCGCCCCAGCGGTCGAGCCCCCGACGAACTCAGAACCATCAACATCACTCGTAACTACACCAAACATGCCGAAGGTTCTGTGCTGGTTGAATTTGGCGATACCAAAGTCATCTGCACTGCGTCGATCGAAAATCGCGTACCGGGATTCCTGCGCGGCAAGGGCCAGGGGTGGGTCACCGCCGAATACGGCATGCTGCCACGCTCCACCGGTTCACGCATGGGTCGCGAAGCGGCGCGCGGTAAACAGGGCGGACGCACACAGGAGATCCAGCGTCTGATCGGCCGTTCACTGCGCGCGGTGATCGATCTCGAAGCGCTGGGCGAAAACAGCATCACCATCGACTGCGATGTGATCCAGGCCGACGGCGGCACCCGTACCGCGTCGATCACCGGCGGCTATGTCGCACTGGTCGATGCGATTAACCACATGCTGAAAAAGAAAATCATCAAAAAGAATCCACTCCACGGCTACCTCGCCTCAGTCTCTGTCGGCATCTATAAAGGCACCCCGGTGCTCGATCTCGACTACCCGGAAGACTCCAATGCCGAGACCGACATGAACGTGGTAATGAATGAAGCCGGTGCCTTTATCGAAGTGCAGGGCACCGCAGAGGGGCACGCCTTCCGCGAAGATGAGCTCAACGCGATGCTGGCACTGGCCAAAAAAGGCATTGCCGAGCTTATCAGCAAACAGCAAGCGGCACTGGGCGACTAAACAGTGGCACGTCGCGTCGTCCTCGCCAGCGGCAATGCGGGCAAGGTGCGTGAAATCGGCGCACTGCTGGCCGGCCTCGATATTGAGGTCGCGCCGCAGTCCGATTTCAATATTGATGAGGCCGAAGAGACCGGCCTCACCTTTGTCGAAAATGCCATCATCAAGGCGCGTCATGCCGCCCATCACACCGGGCTGCCCGCAATCGCCGACGACTCAGGCCTGGAGGTCGACGCATTAAAGGGTGCGCCGGGGATCTACTCCTCCCGTTTTGCCGGGGTCGATGCCAGTAGTCAGGATAACGTCAATAAATTGCTGGCTGACCTGCAAGAGATCCCCGCAGCGCAGCGCAGCGCTCGCTTTCAATGTGTCATCGTATATATGGCACATGCAGCAGATCCCACCCCTGTCATTTGTCAGGGGCGCTGGGAGGGGCAAATTTTATTCGAATCGCACGGCACTAATGGCTTCGGCTATGATCCAATCTTTTATGTACCGACGCACGACTGTGCCGCGGCGGCGTTACCCGCCGAGGTGAAAAACCGCTTGAGCCACCGTGGGCAGGCACTTAAACAATTGCTGACGGCATTAAAAATCAGTTAATAAAGCTGCGTAATAAACCCATTACTTAGGGGTTTTATTTCGAGCCAAAGCACACCACTATAGATAGATCGCCGAATAACAGGGCGGCACCGATTCAACTCAAGGAGACAGATCATGGCTACCAGAAAAATCACCGCGCTCGTGGGTTTCGCGCTCGCTGCGCTCTTAACCAGTTCAATCACATTGGCATGCAGTGCGATGGGGCCCAAGACCCACGTCGGCCAGATCACCGAAATCGACCGTGAGCACAAAACCCTCACCATCATGGATGTGGAGTCGCAGAAGCCGATCACCTTCTCACTCGACAACAAACTGCTACTGGCCGTCAACAGCGCATCCGGTCAGGTCATAGTGCGTTATCGCGATGGCGACAACGGCGAACTGGTTGCCACCAACATCGAATAATCAATGCAGCCACCGCCCCGCTGCCGCTGCAATCACGGGGCGGAGCGGGGCGGCTCGACTCAATTTCAACAAGGTAGCCCACCATTTTTAACTTCAGCGCCCTCCCGCCACTGGCACTCTATATTCATATTCCGTGGTGCGTTCGAAAATGCCCCTACTGTGATTTCAACTCACACGAGGCAAAACAGACGATCCCCGAAAGTGAATACATCACCGCCCTGATTCACGACCTCGACCAGTGCCTGCCGAGTGTGTGGGGCCGCACTGTCGACACCATCTTCATCGGTGGCGGCACGCCCAGCCTCTTCTCGGCCGAGGGGATGGACCGCCTGCTCTCCGAAGTACGCGCCCGCCTGCCGCTGGCACCGGGGATCGAGATCACGATGGAAGCGAACCCCGGCGCGATCGAACAGGCGAAATTTGCCGAGTTCCGCAGCACCGGCATCAACCGTCTCTCGATCGGTGTGCAGAGCCTTAACGACGATCTGCTGCAACGCATCGGGCGAGTGCACAGCGCACGCGAGGCATATCGCGCCGTCGAGTACGCCCATGATGCCGGCTTTGAACGCCTCAACCTCGACCTGATGTTCGCCCTGCCCCATCAGACATTGCCGCAGGCGTTGCAGGATATCGAGAATGCACTGGCGCTGGAACCGACGCATCTGTCGCACTATCAGATGACGATCGAACCCAACACCTGGTTTCACAAACATCCGCCCACCACTCCAGACGATGACGTGAGCTGGTCGATGCAATCACAATGTCAGGAAAAACTCGGCGATGCAGGCTTTGAACACTACGAAGTTTCAGCCTATGCAAAGCCCGATCAGGCGTGTCGCCACAACATCAATTACTGGCAGTACGGCGACTACCTCGGTATCGGTGCAGGCGCACACGCCAAGATCACCGACGCCTCACAACAGAACATCACCCGCACCGCGGTGGTGAAACACCCCAACGACTACCTGCAGCTGGCCAGTACTGAACAGCGCTACGCCACCCGTCAGGTGCTGACACGCAGTGAAGTGCCATTTGAATTTATGATGAATGCGCTGCGCCTCACCCAAGGCTTCCCCACCAGCCTCTTTTTTGATCACACCGGCCTGCCGATCAGCACGATCGATGGCGCACTGCAACGCGCCGAAGAACAGGGGCTGCTGGAATACAGCATCCAGTTGATTCGCCCCACCGAACAGGGACGGCGTTTTCTGAACACGCTTCTGGAGCAGTTTTTACCCGCCGAATAATTTCCCTATAAATCAGGTATCATGTAGCGCATTACTTTATTTCAACTTAAAAAGAAAAAACAATGCCCACCATCATCCTGCAAGGTTCACAACTCAACCGAGACAAGGCCAGTTCGATCGTCCAGCGCACCGGCGGCTCGCTTAAGCACTGCGCCCACCACTACAAAATCAGCGGCGCCAACAACGTCAGTGCAAAACAGCTCGCTGGATTTCGCGCCATGGCCGACTTCGACATCAACCTGTTACCCACAGGATTTGATCCGGCTCAGGTGAAACTGCTGATCACCGATATGGACTCCACCTTTATCGGCATCGAATGCATCGATGAGATTGCCGACTTCGCCGACCTCAAACCACAGGTCGCCGAGATCACCGAAGCGGCGATGCGCGGCGAGATTGACTTTGAAACCTCTCTGAAAAAACGTGTCAGCCTGCTGACCGGACTCGACACCGCCGCACTTCAGAAAGTTTACGATGAACGGCTGACACTAAACCCCGGCGCCGAGCAGATGCTCGCCGCACTTAAAACGAAAGGGATTAAAATCGCGCTGGTCTCGGGTGGCTTCACCTTTTTTACCGAACGCCTCAAGGCACGCTTTCAACTCGACTTCACCCACGCCAATGTGCTCGATGAAGTCGATGGCAAACTAAGCGGCAAGGTCGTCGGCAGTATCGTTGGCGCGGAGGCAAAAGAGGCCTTTCTACGCCAGCTCTGCGCAGAGCTCAACATCGAACTCAGCCAGACCATTGCGATGGGTGACGGTGCCAACGACCTGAAGATGATGAAACCTGCCGGCCTCAGTATCGCTTATCACGCCAAACCCGCCGTACAGGCAGCCGCCGATGTTGTCTTTAACTACTGCGGGCTTGAGGGCATGCTAGGCCTGCTTGATTGCGAATAACAGATAGAGATGGAATACCTGCTCTTGATTGAACTCGGCCTTGTCGCAATAGTAGCGGGGATTATTTTTTGGATGATGCGCAATATCAAAAAAGAAAAAATGAACCGGGCGCGAAAAGATTAGGCCTTAACCCATGTCTCGCTATCGTCCGCCACAACCACCATCATCACTTTACATCACACCCGAAGGCTATGCCGCACTGGATGATGAACTAAAGGCGCTATGGAAACGCAGGCACCATGTGGTCGAGGCGCTCTCCGCCGCTGCGGCTGAAGGTGACCGCTCCGAAAATGCCGAATATATCTATCGCAAAAAAGAGCTGCGCGAGATCGACCGGCGCATCCGCTATCTACAGAAACGGCTGCCCGATTTTAAAATCGTGCACGACAAGCCAGCCGACCAAACCCATATTTTCTTCGGCGCGTGGGTCACCCTTGAAGATGATGACGGCGCAGAAGTGACCTATCGTATCGTTGGCGCCGATGAGACCGATGCCCAACGCGGCTTTATCAGCATCGACTCACCAATGGCGAGGGCCCTGTTAAAAAAGACCATTGATGATGAAGTGCGAGTCGTCACTCCCACCGGCAAACAGTGCTTGCTGGTGTGTCGCATACGTTATGCGGATGGTCAGGGATAGCCACTCTTACCAAAACCTCGGATGCTCAGTTGCAAGCTCATTCAATCATAAAAAATGATGGGCTTCTATACGGGCATTTTTTAAAGTTGAATTACTCCTCGCCGATACCGTTCCTGTGACTCAACATGTCGAAGGTCATTTTCACCGTACCTACAAAGGAATAATAATCACAATGATGACGTTTACTCATACCCATAAAAACATCATAACCATTGCAATACTCTTTATGGCAGCACTGTTACAGGGCTGTGCGGGGATGGTGAAGCTTACCGACGAAGACCGTGCCGAGCTAAAATCTGTTGATCAAGTCAAAGCCGTGTATCTGCGGGCGGGCTGGCCATCCATCCAAACACCTATGGGTGTGCTTGCCTCTAACCTGACCTTTGGCATGTCCGAAGACTGGAGTGCAGGTCAGAAACTTGTGAAGAAATTCGACATCGCCGATCCCAGCAAAATGGCGATGGATAAATTTGTCGCCGAGATTAACCGCGGCGCTAAAGTCGCCAATTTTGTTACTGATGCAGAACCGTTAGCTTATGAAGACCGTACAGCTGAAAAGATGAAAGAAAAGTTCGGCCAGGGCGTAGTACTTCAGTTCTCATCACCGATGTGGCAGATCTGGTATTACCCAATGAACTGGGTACGTTATCAGATGTGGTATGGCACAAGCGCGCAGTTAATTAGACTCGACGATGCCAAAGTGCTGTGGTCTGGTCGCTGCCGCGCGGATCAGAAAGATAGCGAAACCGCACCCACCTTTGACGAGCTAACCGGCGATAACAGCACCGTGTTAAAAGCGTGGGTTGAAGACTCTACCGCCAGATGTGCAAAAGAGTTGATTGATGACTTTATGGGCAAGGTTTAGCGATATTAATGATAACGCCTGTTAGCTTAAGCCTCGCGGTGATTAGATAACAATAAATGGCCATGGGGAACAGGGCTGCAATAAGCACGCAATCAATTTTGCGTTGCTTATTGAAGCTCTTTTTTTATATGCGCTGTCATTCATTTAAGTCGTTCGAGGTAACGCCGTATCCCCGGTTTTTCGATGTTATAAACCCCTTTGTGAATTTGACTGATCAGGTTCGCATCTGACAGTCGCTGGATCGCGCGCTGAATATTAGATTGAACGCCCTTCACATCTGTTTCCCGATCGACCTTTTCCATTAGCTCTTTTGAAAATGGATTGGTACCTTCACTAAGCGCCAGAAAGATAACTCGGTCGACCGGCTTCATCTTCATTGCAATTCCTTCAAAACCCTCCGCCGCTTCCATCAATTGGAGTACATACTGCTGCGCCGCATCAACCGTGGTTTTAAACGTGGCCATATGAGCAATCAGTTTCATCATCCAGTATGGGGATTTATCGAAATTCAGAAACGCTCGATTGAGTGACTGATGGCTCGCCGTTATCTGATGATCACGCGCTAGCTTATCCTTTAAAAACTCAATGAACGGTTTATCCAGATCTGGAAATGGCACTGACTCAACAAAGTGGTAAAAGGGTGAGCGCGGCTCATTAAACAACAGATTCATATAGTGGCGCGATGAACCGGTGAATATCCCCTTCACCCGTCCCTGACGTTTATCCAGCATCGTTCTCAACGCATGGGTAAGCGTATCAAAGTGTTTCGATGTGGAAAGGTGCTGTACCTCATCAATCAATAGCAGGATGGTCTTTTTTCCGGCCTTCTTTTCCAGACTGCTCAGTAGCTTTTCCAGATACGCCAGCTCACTGCTGCTAGGGGTGTCGGGGTTGTCGGCAAACGCCACTTCCATTTTGCCGAGAAGTTCATTGCTAACCGTGGCTTTTTTAATCTTGGTTTTCAACAGACGGCTGAATACAGCCTTTTTATCCAGTGCGGTAATCGCCTCTTCAAGCGCGGTGATCAGCCCTTCATGTGGCGCGTTGATGTTTTGCCACAGGCTGGCATAGACGGGGATGTATTTTTTCTTCTGCGCCTGCGGTGCCAGATCCTGAAGCACGAACAACGTCTTGCCTTTACGCCGTGGTGCGATAATCGCAAAATTTGACGAGATGCCGAGCGCCAGCAGGCTCAGATAATGTTCAGCCAGATCAGCACGGGGGCAATGCCACCCTTCCATAAAACACCTCAAGCAAAGATTTATTAATTACGCATAATTACGCCACACCCGCATAGTTACGCATAATACAGGTAATTGCGCGTAATTCAACCGATGAGCGCTGATCATATTCATGAGTAAAAAAATATGCGGCACGTCACTGTTCGCATTCAACTGGGCTGGAGCAGTCCAGATACAAATGCCGTCTCTACCAATTGTAGAATATTTCATGTACTCAAACAGCAAGTAGCCTGGGTTGAGCATTTGCGAAACCCGGGAAGTTCAGCGCACAGTTCCCCGGGCTTCACTATAAGTTCAACCCAGGCTACTAAAATATTACGGGAGTGGGCGAGCTAAAGGGCTCAGACCCCTTTCTCGGCAAGCGATAGTCTTTTGCGCTGGAGTTACACAATCATCATTGCGTCAAAAGGAGTTGACCGATGCCAAAGCCCCGCTGTGCTCAGGTCTCGCTTGAGGCCACCCCGTATTATCATTGCCTGTCGCGCTGCGCACTCAAAACACTTCGCGGGGCAGGCTCTACGCCGTGCTTTTTTGTGCAGTGAGGATGCAACAAACGCTCGTAGTTTTTAACACCGTCGCCAATGGATTGAAGATCGCCTGAATGAACTGACGCAGATATTGTCGATTGATCTGTGCGGCTATGCGGTGATGTCGAACCACTATCATGTCGTGTTGCATGTTGATGTTGATGTTGAACAAGCACTTAGTTGGTCGTTTGATGAGGTGATCGATCGCTGGCACCGGCTCTTTACGTGAGCTAAAGAGAGCTAAAGGGCTCAGCCCCCTTTTACTCTTGAAGAATTCCACCATGATTTTGGGGAAGAGCTTTTTTAAGATGGGTGGCTTGTTTGTTTGGAGGCTTATATCATGTGACGTTGCGCGGTGATCGCCGTGAGGATATTTATATTGATGACAGGGATCGACGGCAATGGCTTATTCTGTTGGGTCAAGTGTGCGAGCGATTTAACTGAGTTTGCCACGCCTACTGCGAGATGACGAATCACTACCACCTAGTGATTGAGACAGTGGAGGGCAATCTATCCCAAGGCATGCGCCAACTCAATGGCGTCTACACAATGAAGGAAATTGCAGGTGCGTTTGATGTTCATTATGGTACTGTGAGTCGGGCGGTAAAATGGTTAGAGTTTCAGAAGAAATAGCACTTTCATGCTGATGCGTTTGTGCAAGACCTGACCCTTATGCTCTTATTTCTCAGCTCGTAGGTTGGGCTGAACGTTTTTGTGAAGCCCAACTCACCTTACAAATCACGGACAATGTTGGGCTTCGTGCCTCAGCCCAACCTACGCGCTGTCTTGTTTATTTCTTTCCTTTTCCCTAACCTTAATCCAATCCATAAATTGGGCATAGTCTAACCAACCGAAATCCCTACTCTCAACATCTGGACTCTCATCAACCCAATCTAGCTTTTCTTGTATACTTCCAAAAAAATCGATATCTTCATCAGATAATAAATCATCAGGCACATCTTCTAAATAGAAATCGTAATAGTTGCGTCTAAACTCTTCGACATTCCATGACCCAGATAAAAGTTGATCAATCATATGCAATAAATGTTTTCTAGCGTCTAACTTAATCATAAAAAACAATCCTCAATCAATAGGACTCAATCTACCTTTATTTATTCCTTGTTTTACATCTCTAGCCTTGTTCAATCCGGCAGAGATAACTCTTTCCCCTTTAGGGTCTAAAGTCAACCTAACAAAACCATTTTTACCGTCTGGTCGAGGCGAAAACACGTTTATATTTCCATTATTTCCAGCATCTTTAAAACGCTTTCCCTTTAGCCCCTGCGATACAATCTCGTTTGAACTCTTCCCAAATTTTTCAGCTAAATTATCGATTTTGGGTTGAGCCGATTTTACTATTGGTAATTCACTCTTTATAGCATTACCAGCGCTATTTGCTTTATTCGTATTTACTGTAGGTTTCGCATTAGATACTTTTTTTGCTTTACTAACATTCAGCAAAAATCTCAATGTAGACATCCTCCCATCCGGATCTACATACTTATAAGGATTATTATTCGCATAGGAATAACGATTAAAGCTATGAATATTCCCTTCATCTACCCCTACCGGGTCTATCGCCATAAAGCGGCCAATAGTTGGGTCATACCAGCGCGCCCCAAAGTAGCTTAACCCCATCGCCTCTTCATGCGGCTTACCGGTGTACCAGAGTTCGTTGGTGTCTCCGTCTTCTTTACGAATGCGCTCACCATAAGGCCAGTAGGCTTCTTTCCACAGCAGCGCACCATTCTCATCCGTCGCGGCAACCGTTGAGCCTAATGCATCGAGATGATAATAGGTGATTTCTTCAGCATGTACAGATGCGTTTATTAGCAGTATTACTGCGCTACACCAGAAACCAATTTGACTCAAAACCTTTCTTGAAAAACTAAATATCATGCTCACTTTAGTTACAGTCCTTCGCCGATTAAAGTTTGAAATGCAATATCTGCTAGCTTAGACAATACATGACTCCTCTTGACCCGTTCATGGCGTGGTCAAAAGACCACCCCCTCCAGCGGAGCAATGAATTCTCAACTACGGCAACCACCCATTAACGCTAGTACGATATTGACCACAGACCTGTGATTGCGCGCCGTGTTGTAACAGAAAAGTCTCCATTTCATCCATCGCTCTGGCGCGGGCGATGCAGAGTGGCACACCGTAACGAGATGAACCGTGATTGATATCGACCCCTTCATCCAGCAGCAACTGCACTAACTCGACCTGCCCATCCTCGACGGCATACAGTAACGGCGTGATGCCTCTGTCATTTCGTGTATCACTCGGCACGCCATGCTCAAGGAGTAAGCGTGTCGCTTCGGTGCTTCTATATTTCACTGCATCGAACAGTGCGTTTTCGCGATGGCCATCTTCGTGCGCAACATCTGCGCCGGCATCAAGCAGCGCGCGCAGTACATCCATATTGCCGCGGCGTATTGCTTCCTGTAATGAGGTGATGCCACTGCGGGTTTCGGCGTTAACATCGGCACCGCTATCGAGCAGATAATTCACTAACGGGGTGCGCCCATAGCGCGCGGCAAACAGCAGCGGCGTGTTGCCGACTGTATCGCGATGATCAATATCCAGCCCTTGCTCGAGCATGATGCGCATCGCGGGCAGGTCTCCAATGGATGCCTTGACGATCATCTGCATCGTGGTCTCGGATGCCGTTAGCGGCGCGGCGGCCATCAGCGATGGCGATACCAGCGCAGCGATATAGAGTGATGCGCTGATAAGCCTGCGAGAAAGTAGTCTGTTGGTACGGGAAAACATCGAATTTATGATTATGATTTCTGGCTATCGGACTTCACAAGATAGCCTGAATATTCGTACGGTGTAAAGCGGGGGCGTTAATCGACCCGCTCAAAGAGCAGATCCCACACGCCGTGGCCGAGGCGGTGGCCACGCTGCTCAAATTTGGTTAGCGGGCGCGACTCGGGGCGTTTGGCATACTGCCCCTCACCGGCACAGTTTTGATAGCCTGGCGACTCAGTCAGCACCGCCATCATGTGCTGCGCATAGGCCTCCCAGTCGGTCGCCATGTGAAAGACACCGCCGGGTTTTAGCTTTTGCCGCACCAGCGCTGCAAATTCAAGCTGCACGATGCGGCGTTTGTGGTGACGTCTTTTATGCCACGGATCGGGAAAAAATAGCTGGAGCCGGTCGAGGCTGCTGTCCGGGATCATCTGCGCCAGTACCACCACCGCATCTTCACTGATCGCGCGCACATTGGTCGATCCGTTTTCACCCACCTGCCGTAGCAGACTGCCGACACCGGGGCGGTAGACATCGATGCCGAGGTAGTCATTTTCCGGGTGACGCGCTGCCATCGCGGCCAGTGATTCACCCATGCCAAAACCGATCTCAATAATGCGCGGCGCGACGCGTTCAAACACCGCGTCGAGATTGAGCATTTCACTGCCCGGTGCGATGCCGAATCGCGGCCAAAATTCAGTGAGCGCACGTTCCTGCCCTTCGGTGAGGCGTCCTTCCCGGCGCATAAAACTACGCACTTTGCGCAGTGCTCCGTAGGTAGGTTTGGGCGCTTCAGTGGTCACAATAGGGAATCAATAAAGAATGGTGATAGTTGCGGGCCAGCATTTGAAAACTGACACTGTAAAACCAGCGCCTTAGAAAAAGGTGCCGTCGAGTGGCGATGATGCACTGGCAAAACGCTTGCGTGGAATGCGCCCCGCCAGAAAGGCCTCACGGCCCGCTTCGACGGCCTTCTTCATCGCCGAGGCCATCAAGACTGGATTGTCTGCACCGGCGATTGCGGTGTTCATCAACACGCCGTCGCAGCCGAGTTCCATCGCAATCGCCGCGTCGGAGGCGGTGCCGACACCGGCATCGACCAGAATCGGCACGCTGGCATTTTCAACGATGGTGCGAATATTATAGGGGTTACGAATGCCGAGCCCGGAGCCGATCGGCGCGGCCAGCGGCATCACCGCCACGGCACCCATCTCTTCGAGGCGTTTGGCGGCGATCGGGTCATCATTGGTGTAGACCATCACCTTGAAGCCCTCTTTGACCAGAATCTCGAGCGCGACATAGGTCTGCTGTAGATCGGGATACAGGGTCTTTTCATCGCCCAGCACTTCCAGCTTAACGAGGGTGTGACCATCGAGCAGTTCACGCGCCAGACGGCAGGTGCGCACGGCATCGTCGGCGGTGTAGCACATCGCGGTGTTGGGCAGCAGGGTGTACTCTTTTGGCGAGATCACATCGAGCAGATTGGGCTCGTCGCGATTCTGCCCGATGTTGGTACGGCGCACCGCCACGGTGACGATCTGCGCGCCACTCGCTTCGGTCGCCAGGCGGGTCTCTTCGAGATCTTTATATTTACCGCTGCCGGTCAGCAGGCGGGCGTGATATTCAACACCATCGATCACTAATGAATCACTGCCTGACTGAGTAGAAGCGGTTTGTGCGCCTGTGCTCGCTGTGTTCATTGTTTCGGGCTCCGAATAAATTTATAACGCCAAGTAATAGTTAACATAAGATGGTGGCTATGGGTGGACTTGAACCACCGACTTCAGCATTATGAATGCTGCGCTCTAACCAGCTGAGCTACATAGCCATTGTTTGATGATATCGCATGCTTGCGCTGCGAGCGCGCAATTATACGCGACTATTCTGTCAGAATGAAACTCCCCAGCGGAATTTTTAGACTGTTTTTAACGCCCTGCAAGCATTTACACTACACATTAAATCGGTAGTGGATCACATCGCCGTCCTGAATGATGTACTCCTTGCCCTCAAGCCGCCACTTGCCCGCCTCTTTCGCGCCCTGTTCACCGCCATTGGCGATGAAGTCATCATACGCAATCACTTCGGCGCGAATAAATCCACGCTCGAAATCGGTATGAATCACCCCGGCACCCTGCGGTGCGGTGGCACCGACGCGTACGGTCCATGCACGCACCTCTTTTTCACCGGCGGTAAAGTAGGTCTGCAACTTCAGTAGTTCATACCCGGCGCGGATAACGCGATCCAGTCCCGGCTCTTCCAGCCCGAGGTCCGCCATAAACTCTTCTTTCTCATCGTCAGAAAGTTCGGTGATCTCCGCTTCGATTGCAGCACACACCGGCACTACTACAGCCCCCTCTTTCTCGGCGTGGGCGCACACCTGATCCAGCCACGGGTTATTGGTGAAACCGTCATCGGCGACGTTGGCGATATACATCGTCGGCTTGATGGTCAGCAGATGCAGATCATAGAGGGCCTTGAGCTGGTCATTATCAAGCCCCATCGCACGCACCGGCGCACCGGTGTCGAGGTGGGCTTGCACTCGTTCAAACAGCGCCTTTTTCGCGATGGCTTCTTTGTCACCACTCTTGGTCTGTTTGGCGACGCGATGGATCGCCTTTTCGACGGTATCCATATCGGCCAGCGCCAGCTCGGTATCGATGGTCTCGATATCACGCAGCGGATCGATACTGCCTTCAACGTGAGTGATGTCATCATCCTCGAAACAGCGCACTACATGGCCAATCGCGTGGGTCTCGCGGATGTTGGCGAGAAATTTATTGCCTAACCCTTCCCCTTTTGACGCGCCCGCCACCAGTCCGGCGATGTCGACAAACTCCATCGTCGTGGGCAGTACCTGCTGCGGATTGACGATTTTGGCCAGCGCATCGAGACGTGAATCCGGCATCGGCACCACGCCGACATTCGGCTCAATGGTACAAAAGGGATAGTTGGCAGATTCGATACCCGCCTGGGTCAACGCATTAAAGAGGGTTGATTTACCCACATTTGGAAGACCAACGATGCCGCACTTAAATCCCATGGGGGTTCCTGTTTATATTTAGGGCGCTTTTAATGTAGCGCGTGCTCGCTTATTCAGCGGGCTTTTTACTATGCAGACGATTCATCGCCTTTTCCAACTCACCTTCGACCAGCATCGGTAACACATCGATCGCATCATCGATGGCGTCGAGGACTAACTCACGCTCACGTTTTGGTGGGTCATCCAGTACAAAGTCAGCCACTTGATCAGCCTGCCCCGGATGTCCAATACCAAGTCGTAGACGCATAAAATCATTATTACCACCAAACGCCTTGATGATGTCACGCAGGCCATTATGTCCACCATGACCTCCACCCTTTTTAAAACGGGCAACGCCGGGTGGTAGGTCCAGCTCATCATGCACCACCAGAATCCGTTCAAGCGGAATCTTGTAATACTTGCTTAACGATATCACCGACTGACCACATCGATTCATGTAGGTGGTCGGTTTCAATAACCAGCCACGATGATCGTCAAACAGCGCCTTGCAGGCATCACCATGAAAGCGAGCCTCCGATTTAAACACGGCTCTGCATCGTTGCGCATAGGCATCCACCAGCCAGAAGCCGGCATTATGCCGTGTGCGCTCATATGCAGGGCCAGGATTTCCCAAGCCCACGATCAGGTCAATTTGTGCTGCCACGGCTGTCATTCCTTTTCCAGCGGTAGAGAGATGGTGATAGCGTGACTCGACTTATGCGCCTTCGCCTTTGCCTTCAGCCTCATCAGCCACTTCACCTTCAGCGACATCATCCTCAGTTGGTTCAACGACAACCTTCGGCATATGAATCGAAACGACTGACAGATCATGCTCTTCGCCATGCGTCAACGCAACCAGCTCAACCCCTTCAGGCAGTTTAAGATCAGACAGATGCAGTGCGTCATCAATATTCATTGCCGAGATATCCGCCTCAATAAACTCAGGCAGGTCTTTTGGAAAACAGGAAATTTCAACGTCATTGGCCAGACGAGAAACAAGACCGCCGGCCTTAACACCCGGTGCAACATCTTCACCCATAAAGTGAACTGGTACATTCATACGCAGCTTCTCATTTGCATTCACACGCTGTAGATCAAGGTGAATAATGGTCGGCTTATATGGATGACGTTGCAGATCTTTCAATACTGCTTTTTCAGCCTTGCCATCCACATTGACTGTCAGAATGTGCGAATAAAATGCCTCATTCTCCAGATTATGCACCAGCGTATTATGCTGCATGGTCAGCGATACTGCTTCTTTACCACCGCCATAAAGGACAGCCGGTACCTTGTTGTCACGACGCAGGCGGCGGCTCGCACCCTTCCCCATGTCCTGACGGATATTTGCATTCAGCTCAAAACTTGAAGCCATTTTATTTCTCCAAAATTAACAGACACCATTGGGTTGTCTGTACACCGCCCCCGCGACCTGGTTTGGTGTTACTACAAAAAAGTCAGCGATAGTCTCGCTATCACTGACCACAAAAATTCACATACCTGATGCTATTGCGCGCAGGTTAGTCCATATACATGGAACTGACTGACTCTTCGCCACTGATACGGCGCATCGTTTCGGCCAGCATATCGGCCACACTCAGCTGACGAATGCGGGTACATTCACGCGCATTCTGTTGCAGCGGAATGGTATCAGTCACCACCAGCTCATCCAGATCTGATGTCGTGATGCGATCTACCGCCACCCCGGACAGAATCGGGTGGGTACAGTACGCCACCACTTTGGAGGCACCGTGCTCTTTCAATACACGCGCCGCCTCACACAACGTGCCAGCGGTGTCGACCATATCATCCACCAGAATACAGGTGCGATCGGTCACATCACCGATGATATTCATGACTTTCGCTTCGTTCGGGCCGGGGCGTCGTTTATCGACGATCGCCAGGTCTGCGCCATCCAGCCGCTTCGCCAGCGCACGTGCGCGCACCACACCGCCGACATCGGGCGAGACCACCATCATGTCGGGATACTTCTGCCGCCAGATATCACTCAACAACACCGGTGAGGCATAGACATTATCCACCGGCATGGTGAAAAACCCCTGAATCTGATCTGCATGCAGATCGACCGTTAACACCCGATCGACCCCCACGGAGGTGATCATATCCGCAATGACTCGCGCACTGATCGGTACACGCGCTGAACGCGGCCGTCGATCCTGGCGTGAATAGCCAAAATAGGGAATCACCGCCGTAATCCGGTCCGCCGATGAACGTCGGATCGCATCCACCATCACCAGCAGCTCCATCAGATTATCATTGGTCGGCGCACAGGTAGGCTGCACAATGAAGACATCCTTGCCACGTACATTTTCCATCACCTCGACCGCCACTTCACCATCACTAAAGCGGTTTACGTTCGCCTTACCTAACGGCAGGTTCAGGTAGCGTGCAATCGACTGTGCCAGCTGCGGATGGGCATTCCCACTAAAGACCATCATCTGACCATCCGACGCATCATAGCCGTTTGATCTACCAAGTAAACCGAAACGTGATTTGGAATAGCCCAAGATGATTACCTATTGTGTTACTGACGCGCCATGACTTATTTAAAGAGCATGACAACATTATAAAATGGCTGGGGCGCCAGGATTCGAACCTGGGTATGCTAGGATCAAAACCTAGTGCCTAACCTCTTGGCGACGCCCCATTAATGGCCTAACTTCAAGCCGTAAAACACTTCACTTCAAACCGTTTATCGCTACCACCCATCATACAGAGGGGAGCGATTCATCCCTTTTGCGACAAAGCCCCGCCACTCATGCGGGAGCTTCTTCAGCACTCGCTGCGCTACCGCCTGATCGGTAAATGGCGCAAACACACAGGCACCGCTACCACTCATCCGTGCGGGCGCATATTTTAACAGGAAATCCAGCGCCTTAGCTACTGGTGGAAAGCCTTTTTTAACGACTGCCTCGCACACATTGGTGCCCTGCCCAGCAAGAAAGTGCGATATTGTGATGGGATGGCAATCGCGTGTCAAATCTGGCGCATTAAAAATCTCAACTGTCGACACCTGGCAATTGGGCGTGATCACCAAATACCACGGCTCCGCAGGGGCCTGTTCGCCCTCTAATGGCGTCAGCTGCTCACCCACCCCCTCGGCCCACGCCGCAGTGCCACGGATAAACACCGGCACATCGGCCCCCAACTGCAGGCCCAGCGCCGCCAGTTCATCAATGGAATAGCCCAGTTCACACAATGCATTGAGCGCAACCAGCGTCGTCGCCGCATTTGAGCTGCCACCGCCCAGCCCGCCGCCCAGCGGCAACCGTTTTTCGACCTCAATATCGACCCCCAACGGGGCGCCGCGATGCTGCTGCAATAATTGCGCAGCCCGCACCACCAGATCTTGCTGCGCGGGCACGCCGGGCAGATCGGTGACACGCCGGATGTGGCCATCATCACGCAGCGTAAAGGCGAGTTCATCGCCATAATCAAGAAATTGAAAGACCGTCTGCAACTGATGGTAGCCATCAGCGCGACGACCAGTGATATGTAAAAAAAGGTTGAGTTTGGCCGGGGCTGGCCAGCATTTGGGAAACGTGGCCATCACTCGCGCGCCAGCCCTGAAGGTGCAACATCGCGCGCTGCATGCACCGCAGTGACCTCCGACCAGCGATCGATGACAAGGCGCACGCGTATCTCACCACGTGTCAGCACCATCTTTTTAGGCAGATCTAATGGACCCGCTTGCCTGTAATCCTGATACTCAATCTGCCAGCCAGCCTGCGTTAACCACTGTAGCCGCCCCATTGCGTCAAGCCCTTTGCGCAGCTCAACGCCCGGCATGGGCAGCCCCACTACCCAGTACCGCAAGCCGTCCATTGGCACATGCCAGCCCAGTTCAACGTCGAGCAGGTCCGAAATATCGGCCGCCGTGCGCACCTGATCATCGGGCAGGTAAAGTGACGCACTGAAGCCATCGCCTTTTAGTTGTGCGATGCGCTGCCCCAGCATCGAGGAAAAACGGATATCAAAGGCCTCGGCCTGCTGCTCCCAGCGCAGGCTGGCACTCCATGAATCTTCACTATTCTTCACTGCAATCCGGCCACCCATTCCCCAGCCATCTAACGCGCTCAACTGCGCGTGATGCAACGCCCACCGATGTTCCTGCGCGACCTGATCTAATGCGGGTGTGGGAGAGCGAGCAGTACAGCCAACAATCAATGTGAGTGACAAGAGCACAAGCAAAGAGCGACCGCTACGGTGAAACCAGTACGACCGAATTGAAATACAACGCATCATAGGTAGGGTGACGATAGTCAGTTTAAGTAGCACCATGATATTGCCGTCGCAGGACGACGGCAACCTCTAGATTAGACTACTGCTTGATAAAACGTTCGATCACTGTCAGCAGGCGCTTATCACCCGGCGAAACCTCTAGCGCCTGACGCCATATTTCACGCGCATCTGCTTGCTCACCATTGACCCACAGCACCTCACCGAGATGCGCCGCCACTTCCGAGTCATGACTGATCTCCAGCGACCTGCGCAGTGTCTTTATCGCCTCATTATGTTTGCCGAGGCGATAAAGTACCCAGCCCATGCTGTCGAGAATAGCGTTGTCATCGGGGCGCAATTCCAGTGCCCGCTTGATATAGCCATACGCTTCCTGATAGCGGTCGGTGCGATCAGCGAGAGTGTAACCCAGGGCGTTGAGCGCATCGACATTGTCCGCATCGCGCGCAATGATTGAGACCAGGTCCTGTTCTGCAAGGTCGAGCATATCAAGCCGCTCGGCGACCATGGCGCGTGCATAGCGCAGTGGCATACTCTCCGGCATCTCTAATAACGCGTGATTAAAGAGCGCCAGCGCATCCTGATGACGCTCCGCATTGCGCAAGATATCACCTTCCACTAAAAAAACGCGCTGACGATCTGCCGGGGCGTTGAGCTGCATCGAATGGAGATAATCACGCGCCCGCTCAACCTCACCCAGTTCCGCTGTCATCACCGCCTGACGCACGCGCGCTTCTATCAAATTATCGCCACGTACCACAAAACTGTAGTGTTCCATCGCCGCTGCGGGGTTTTCACGCAGCTCTTCCAACTGTCCCAGATAAAAATAGGCGTCATCATTGCGCAGCCCTGTATCCCGCGCCTGACTGAGATAATCATAGGCACTATCCTGATGATCCAGTTGTAACGCCAACAGCCCCAGCGCAAACAGCACATCGACGTCGCCCGGCGACTGTTTTATGACGACTTTGTACTCGGCAAAGGCCTCTTCGTAATCACGCGAGTCAACTAATTGGCGAGCATAGGTAAACCGCAACTGCGTCTCATCCGGCAAGGCTCGCACTTTCTGACCGAGATATTCTATCGCCGCACTCTTATCGCCTTTGAGCTGCATAATACGCGTCTGCAACATAATCGCACTCGGATTATTCGGCGCCAGATGGAGGCTACGTTTAACCCCTGCATCGGCCTTATCGAGCATATTGGCGCGCAGTGCGAGATGCCCGTAGGCATGCCACGCGGCATAGTCCTCCTGATGTGCATCGACCAGCTGCTCCATTACCGACAGTGCCGCCTGCAGATCCTGCTCACGACTCAGCAGTGAGGCCACCAGCATAAAGCCCCGCTCAGCGTCATCACGCTCTTGTGCCAGCACATATTCCAGATGCTCAAGCGCCGCATCAGGTTTGCCACTGCGGATATAGACAGCTGCAATCGCCTGACGTGCCGCGAGGTTGGCCGGATCGATATCGACCCACAACCTGCCCGCCTGTAGCGCACGCGGATTATCACGCACAAATACCGCGATACGGGTCGCTTTGGCCGCTAGGCGCGGATCACGCGTTGTCTGGGCGAGCCAATAGTAGTGCGCCAATCCCACCGCATAGTGACCACGCTGAAACGCTGTCTCCGCAACCAACAGCTTATAGAGTATATCCGGGGTCATCGGCACTGACGGCAATGTCACATTATATTCTGCTTCCGCTGGTTGCTCCGCGGGACTTACCTCGTCATCACTCGCCAGCGCTGCCTGTGAAGAGGCCTCCTTTGGTGCCATAGCACAGCCGGTCAACAGCCCCAGAAGGACGATTGAGGACAGCGTCACGCAGATATTTTTAACCGACAACATCATTCCTTTCGCCCCGCTTGAGATAAATTTTCACCAAAAATCATACAATTTACATACCATACGAATAATTAATGGGGACAGCTATGCCATTTTTCCATAAAATCGGTCAACATTCATAGCGTAACAGGTTAATATTAACCTCCCACCACATATATCGGGTGGTTTAATTTTTTTTGCAGCAACAGTTAGGTAAACATGGCACTTCTTGCCGTCGGACTCAATCATAAAACCGCCCCTGTTCAGATACGTGAACGGGTGGCGTTCGCACCTGACCAGCTCCCAGAGACGCTGCGCAATCTAGCGGCTCAGGCGAATATCAGCGAAGCGGCGATCCTCTCTACCTGTAATCGCACAGAGATGCTCTGCTGTGTCGATGTTGCAGACAGCGCGATTATTATCGAATGGTTGCGTCAGCACCATCAGTTTTCTGAAAACGAACTCAATCCTTATATCTATATCCACCCGGAGCAGATGGCGGTACGCCATATGTTACGTGTGGCGAGCGGTCTCGATTCACTGGTGCTCGGCGAGCCACAAATTTTAGGTCAGCTCAAAGCTGCCTATTCCACCGCCAGAGAGGCAGGCACCGTCGGCACTCAGCTCAGCAAACTATTTGAATATACTTTTTCAGTCGCGAAGCAGGTCCGTACCGACACCGCGATTGGTGCCAGTCCGGTCTCGGTGGCTTTTTCAGCGGTCAGCCTTTCAAAGCAGATTTTCAGTGACCTCAGCGAACACACCGCGCTGCTGATCGGCGCGGGTGAGACCATCGAACTCGCGGCACGCCACCTCAAAGAAAGTGGCATCAAACGACTCATCATCGCCAACCGTACCCTCGCCAGGGCAGAGGCGCTGGTCAAAGAGCTGGACGGTTATGCGATTACCCTGAGCGAAATCCCGGCACATCTGGCTGAGGCCGACATTGTCATCTCATCCACCGCCAGCCAGCTGCCGATCCTGGGCAAAGGCGCAGTAGAGCGCGCCATCAAAGCACGCAAACATCAACCCATCCTGATGGTCGATATCGCCGTGCCACGCGACATCGAAGAAGAGGTGGGAGAGCTGGACGACATCTACCTTTATACCGTTGACGACCTGCAGGAGATCATCGACGAAGGGCTGCGTTCACGTCAGGAAGCGGCGTTGCAGGCCGAAGAGATCATCGACACTCAGGTGATCCATTTTATGGGCTGGCTGCGCTCGCTCGATGCGGTCTCCACCATTCGCAGCTATCGCAGTAAGATCGATGTGATACGCGAGGCAGAACTCGACAAGGCCAGACGGATGCTGGCACAGGGCAACGACCCTGAAAAAGTGCTGGTCCAACTGGCCCGCAGCCTCACCAACAAAATCGCCCACACTCCCAGCGCGCAGATGAAACAGGCCGGTTTCAATGGCCGCGTCGACCTGCTTGATGCGGCACGTGAACTGCTTGACCTCGACAACCCGGATAGTTAATACGTGAAACCCTCAATAGTGCTCAAACTGGAATCGATCTCTGACCGCATGCAGGAGCTCGAAGCACTGCTGGCAGATCCCGATACTATTAATAACCAGAACCGCTTCCGCGAGCTGTCGATGGAGTACTCGCAGATAACGCCCATTGTTAACTGCTTCCACCGCTATCAGGCTGCGCAAAGCGACGTCGCCTCGGCGCAAGAAATGGCGCAGGATGACGACGCCGAAATGCGCACCATGGCCGAAGATGAAATCAAGGCATCACGCGCACAACTGATCGAGATTGAAAGCGAGATACAGACACTACTACTGCCGGTCGACCCCCACGATAATGCCAATATCTTTCTTGAGATTCGCGCCGGTACTGGTGGAGATGAAGCCGCGATCTTCGCCGGCGATCTGTTCCGCATGTATTCATACTACACTGAAATGAATCGCTGGCAGATTGAAGTGATCAGCGCCAATGCCGGCGAACACGGCGGTTACAAAGAGGTCATCGCACGTATTACCGGCAAAGGTGTCTATTCAAAACTGAAATTCGAGTCCGGTGCACATCGTGTACAGCGCGTTCCGTCCACAGAATCACAGGGGCGCATCCACACCTCGGCCTGCACTGTTGCGGTACTGCCCGAACCCGATGAGATCGAACAGACTGAGATCAACGCCAGTGATCTTAAAGTGGATACCTTCCGTGCCTCCGGTGCGGGGGGACAGCACATCAATAAAACTGACTCCGCGATTCGTATCACCCATCTTCCATCAGGCATCATCATCGAATGTCAGGATGAGCGCTCACAACATAAAAATCGTGCGCGTGCGATGTCGCTACTCCAGGCAAAACTGATGGCGGGGGCTCAGGAGAAACAGGCGGCTGAGACTGCCGAAGCGCGTAAATCACTGGTCGGCAGCGGCGATCGTTCGGAACGGATTCGCACCTATAATTTTCCACAGGGGCGCATGACCGATCACCGCATCAATCTGACACTCTACAAATTGGATGAAATCATGACCGGTAATTTGGAGCAGGTGATCAATCCGCTGATCAATGAGTATCAGGCAGAACAGCTGGCGGCGTTGGCGGAATAAACTGCCACCGCAGTGAGCACCGACTATTCGTCTCAATATGACCAGCATTTGCAACGCACTCAATACGGCCGCTACAATGTTGGCCACTCGTCATGAGACTGCGATGCTTGAGAGCGAAATATTGCTCGCTTACACCTTGAAAAAAAACCGCACCTGGCTGTACACCTGGCCCGAGCGTGAACTAACTACCGCACAGCTCGCCCGCTTCAACGCGCTGATCGAACGGCGCCTGCGAGGCGAGCCTTCCGCCTATATCACGGGTGAACGTGAATTCTGGTCACTGCCACTTGAGGTCACGCCCGAGACACTGATTCCGCGTCCCGAAACTGAACTACTGGTAGAACTGGCGCTTGAACATATCCCACTGGATGCGCCATGTAATATCGCAGATCTCGGTACCGGCAGCGGCGCGGTTGCACTAGCACTCGCGAGTGAGCGGTCACACAGCCATGTTTTTGCGGTCGATTTTTCTGTGGAGGCACTCGCCGTCGCAGCACGCAATCGCACACGCCATGCGCTTAATAATGTCACACTATGCTGCGGTGACTGGCTCGTACCACTAGCCGAACGCACCTTTCAGGTCATCGTTTCTAACCCGCCGTACATCCGTGAAGATGACGCACATCTCAATCAAGGTGACCTGCCGTTCGAACCCCGCAGCGCACTGGTCGCAACCGACAATGGTCTGGACGATATTCACAAAATCATTGCCGGTAGCCGCGCGCGGCTGGCCACCAATGGCTGGTTACTGATCGAACATGGTTATGATCAATCCATTGATGTTACACAGCTCTTTGCACAGTACGGCTATCACAATGTCACCGCTCATCACGACCTCAGTGGACAACCGCGCGTTGTCTCGGGGCAATGCCCTTCCACAACCAGATAACATAATCACTATGTCAAAAAACACCAGCGAACAGATCAAACTCCCCCGCACGCTCATCAATCAATTGATGACGCACGCACAAAGTCGTGAAGGCGAAGAGGTCTGCGGTTTTATTGCCAATCGCAATGGAGCGCCGGTTAAAACATACCCGGTGGCCAATATCGCCACACCCGCTGACAAACGTTTTGAGATGGAACCACGGGCACAGGTTGATACCATAAGAGAAATGCGCGAACAGGGTGAGGAGATCTTTGCAATCTATCACTCACACCCCTCCTCACCTGCCGCGCCGTCACAGCGAGACATCGATGAGTTTAGTTATCCAGAGGCGCTGAGCCTGATCATTTCACTCGATACCAAAGGCGTGCTGGAGATGCGCGCCTTTCGCATGGCAACAGATCACGCAATAGAAATAGCGGTAGAAGTCGTGTAAACCCGTAAATCGGCCGACACGACAAGGCTAACTAACAATTCTGGCAATGATGATTACATTTCCTTGATGCGTTTATCGAGCGGCAGTATCTTGTCATAATGCCGTTGAATAGCCTATTGGTATGTTAAGGCTTTGCGAGCGCACTGTTTATTTCCACCCCCAAGAAGATCGACCAAATAGACCTTATTTAAAAGGTGGTTTTCAGACCATTTCAGATAGGGGAGTACTCCAACGAGTTTGCGACAGCGCAACATAATCTGCCCCGTCTACTGGTGACCAAACCCTGATTGATCGATCGTCAGGTATCCCGTGCCTGCAAAGTTATCCAGGCCATGGCTAAATAAATTTAAGTTATCATTACATGCAAAAAACTTCAGTCCTTTTCCAGCAGTACAAAGAAGAGCCGCTGAAAGCTCAGTCTTATAAGCGGAAAAAGTGCCATCACCTTCTGCCAGAGAGTACCGATATTGTAACAATTCCAGGTTAGGCAAAGGCTTTTTAAACATTGCTTAGAGATTACCGGCCAAAAAAACCTCCGAAGCCCCCGAAGCCTCCAAAGCTATCTGCTCCGCCGGCGCTGCTACCCCCTTCGCAATAGTCGCCATTAATACGCCAGCCTCCAAAACCATTACTGACCGTCAGGTTTTGAGAGGTATCACAAAATGATGCCCAGTTAATATCATCTTTATTGAAACCGTTACCGCCAATATAGCTGTATGTACCCTGACTACCCAGCGAGCCACTGCCTTCGCTATATGTATAGCGACCAGCCGTAATAGTTGAGTCCTGAACATCGGTTGCCATGTTGAAATCGGCTGGTCGGTTTTCAAGATCAAGCAAGGCCTCAGTAAAAATCAGAGTAGAGGTAATCGGCGCTGCGGTCGTATCATCTTGATAGCTGATTTCATTCATATCAATAGTAATACTGCTTTCAATACCACCATCAGTAACGGTTGATGTAATCACTGGCTTGGCCAGCCATACATCCTTAAGAAATTCATTACGGCTTTCGCTATCAAAGACAAGCTGCCGCATAATTACTTTTTCCGGATTGGCTGAAGCATTGCCGGGTCCGAATGGGTTATTCATGCCGGTATTGCCACTCGCCGTCGGATTCCTAAAAGTAATTGCCAGCCTGCGGGTAGCTTGAATATAGACCTCTTGTACAAAGCCCTCTTCCGGTGTGCCGATGATTTGATGAATATAAGACCCTGCCACGTTTTCCTGCAGAAACGATGTTTTTTCATCCGCATTGCCCCAACCGCCACCAAAGCCACCAAAGCCAAAAAAACCGCCACCAAAGCTGCCTTCAGTTAAAAACTTATCACCAGAGGGGTCAGGCTGAAAATCCAGAATAAAACCAAGGGGTGTCGAGCCATCGCCAAAACTAAACGCCGCGCTCGTCGTAAACGTCAACGCCCCCGTACAACACACCAGGGTCAATAGACGAATGTTTTTTATATTATTTGAGACCTTTGCACGAGCAGTTGAGAACTAAGCTCGATAATCTGAGATAATAGCCTAAATTCATGATGCTTCCCGGAAAAAAATAAAATGGCATGGAAAAACCTTAAGCAACGCAGCTTGGCAGAAT
>Ga0316209_1000371_pt1 | contig 83950 bp, 83 predicted proteins | sample 6monopyrite_MG_FD_204945 | JGI IMG/M metagenome (GOLD analysis project Ga0316209, IMG submission 204945) | Microbial mat bacterial communities from mineral coupon in-situ incubated in ocean water Damariscotta River, Maine, United States -... | ecosystem: Environmental > Aquatic > Marine >... | reverse complement strand
AAATACAACCACTGGGTTAGCTTTAACAATTTCATCAATACGTTCTAATACGTCCATCTTTTCTACCTCACAAATTAAATAATGTCTCTGTCTCGATAATGTATCCAGACAGCAAAAATCAGTTATTGCTAATATACCACCTACAGCGCGTCTATACCAGAGTAAAATGGTGGGTTATTAGCTCGTTTCGAAATTTATAGTTCAAAACCAATATGGGGCTATTCCTTACAATTTCAAGCAGTATCCAAATGTGTTTGAAACCATAGTTCTAATAACGCCAAATGCCATAACTTACTGCCACGCAAAGCAGTAAAATGCTGATCGGGCTCAGAAAGGAGTTTGTCAACATACGGGCGGGCAAAAATGCCCCGGTTGCGACAAGCCTGAGAATTCAGCGTATCTTGCATAAAGTCTAAAAATTCACCGCGCACATATTTTAATGCAGGCATGGGGAAGTAGCCTTTAGGGCGATCTATAACCGCATCAGGAATTAATCCTCTCGCAATACGTTTAAGCACATCTTTGCCGCCTAACCCGCTTTTCAAACCCAACTTCATTTCTGGTGGCATTTTTGCCGCTAACTCAACCAGATGATGATCCAAAAACGGCACACGTGCTTCCAGCCCCCACGCCATAGTCATATTATCGACACGTTTAACAGGATCATCCACAATCAGGGTGGTGGTATCCATGCGCAGCACACGATCAATAAATTCACTTGCCTTCGGTTGGCCAAGTAACTCGGCAATTTTTTGTGTGGTAAAATCTTCGCCACGATAATCAGGTGTTACCATTTCTAAAAATTCATCATGACTGCGATCAAAATAATAACGGGCAAAGCGGGAAACATCGGAACCCTTTATATCTTTGTGCATTTGCTCAAACCAAAAGTAACCCGCAAAAACTTCATCCGCACCTTGTCCACTTTGCACGACTTTAACTTGCTCAGAAACACGCTCAGATAATAAATAGAACGCCACCGCATCCTGCCCCACCATAGGCTCCGACATTGCCTTCACTGCATCGGGAATATGCGGTAACACTTCACTGTTTGAAATATGGTACTTATGATGTTTTGTTTTATAGCGCTCCACAATTTGATCTGAAAATTCAAACTCACTGCCCTTTTCTTCCGGCTGATCTTCAAAACCAATCGAGAAGGTACGTAAATCTTTAACACCCGCTTCGTCGAGTAACGCAACGAGTAAACTTGAATCTAAGCCACCCGATAACAACACACCAACAGGTACATCAGCAACATCAATACGTTTGCGTACAGCTTCACGCAACGCGTCGTGAATTTGATCTGTCCATTCCTGTTCAGAGAGTTCTTTCTCAGGACGCGTGGCATCCAGGAACCAATAACGTTGTGTTTTTTCTTTACCATTAAGGTCCAGCGTCATCGTTGTTCCTGGTTCTAACTTACGGATGCCGTTGACGATAGTACGTGGCGCAGGAACAACGGCATGTAATGAAAACTGATTATGCAGCGCTAAAGCATCAATCGACTTGTCGATTTCGCCTGTTGCCAGTAAAGCCTGCATGTTTGAAGCAAAGCGAAAATGTTCATTTGTTTTAGAAAAATAAAAAGGCTTAATCCCCATACGATCACGGGCAGCAAAAAGTTGTTTTTTATTTTCATCCCAAATCGAAAAAGCAAACATACCGTGTAAATGTTTTGGGCAGTCCTCACCCCACTTGTGATACGCCTTAATAATAACCTCGGTATCACCTTCACTTTGAAAGTGATAACCTTCTCTTATAAATTGCTTGCGTAACTCAGGGTAATTATATATGGCGCCATTAAAAACAATCGTTAAACCTAACTCACGATCAATCATCGGTTGATTTGAGTGTGTACTTAAATCAATGATCGCTAATCGTCGATGACCAAAGGCAACCCGATCATGCTGCCATGTATCACCAAAATCTGGCCCGCGCTTTTCAAGCTTCGGTAACATCGTTTTAACCGCTTCTAGTGAAGCCGTTGATTTAAAGTTCAATTCACCACAAATTCCGCACATAAATTCTCTTCTTTATTTGTTTACAGACCCAATACCTGACGAATCCCCACGAAATCATTAATAAAATCGATCAAAAACAATAACGTAGTCAAAAAACATATTAATACTAAATTAAAACCACATCATTGTACTTAATGAACCGCTTTGCGTTTCGTCAGCATAACTCTAACCTGTTCCACACGTCATTGCGAAGGAACAAAGTGACTGTGGCAATCTCATGATGGATCACACTTTTCTGGAGATTGCCGCGCTTCGCTCGCAATGACCAATAACTCTAAATTTCGTGAGTATCCCTCAGGTCCAACACCTTCTTAATGTATTTGAAAGGGGAGTACTATGAAATTTAATTACTGTTTTCCCCAACCACCACCACCGGGTGTTTTAATGGTTAAACAATCACCTTTTTGAACATCAAGACAAACCTTGGGGGGTAACGGCTTACCATTTAATAAATTTTGCCCACAGCCACCATTAAGTCCGCCATTTAAACTCCAGGGCGGTGTCAAACGTCGTTCTGTTAAAAGTGTCACGTTTGCAGACTTTAAAAATTCAAACTCACGAATTAAACCATCACCACCCTTGTGTAAACCTTCACCACCTGAATGTTTACGAATAGCATATTGTTTTATACGCACAGGATAATTTGTTTCCATGACTTCGATGGGGGTGTTACGCGTATTGGTCATATGCGTTTGTACCGCATCAATACCATCGCCGGTTGAACCCGCCCCCATGCCACCTCCCATGGTTTCATAATAATCCCATGCTTTTATATGATTAGCTTCGTCATAATCCCTGCTACCAGTAATCGACCCCATAGCTAAATTATTCATACTGCCATGGCTTGCAGCAGGAATTTTATCCGGCAAGGCCTGTGCTAAAGCGCCCATCACAACATCAACAATACGCGTGCTGGTTTCCACATTACCCGCGGCGACGGCAGCAGGACGTTTTGCATTTAACAAACAACCTTCGGGAGCGGTTAATGTTATCGGCCTGAACGTTCCCGCACAGGCAGGTGTTTGCTTTGGCATTAAACATCTAAAAACATAATACACTGCAGCAGCGGCAACGGATAAAGGACAGTTTATATTGCCAGCAGTTTGTGCAGTGGTGCCACTAAAATCGACATGCACTTTATGCGCTTTAATGCTGATGGTGGTTGAAATAGTTAAATCAAAATGACCTAAACCATCATCGTCCATCACATCATTAAAACGATATACACCATCCGGGATATCTTTAATCACACTTTGTGCTAAACGTTCGCCATAATCATTTAAATCCGATAATGCAGTTAAGAAACGGTTGCTACCTAACGATGTTAATAACGCGATCAAGCGTTCAACGCCGGCATTATTTGCACTCATCTGGGCCGAAAAATCACCTTGTGCTGCGCTGCCACTACGAATGGCATTAAGAATCTCTGCCATAAACGTATTGTTCATTTTTCCCTGTTCAATTAAATGCGTCGGTGGAATGATTAAACCTTCTTCATTTAAACTTTTTGATAGTGGCATTGAACCCGGTGAATCCGCACCGATATCAGCATGATGGGCACGGTTTGCTATAAAGGCTACTAACTGCCCCTGAAAATAAACCGGCGCAATCAGGGTAATATCAGGTAAATGTGTTCCTCCTAAAAAAGGATCATTGACAATCACCATATCGCCCTCGCGCCAATTTAGTTGACGCACAATCCCTTTCATTGCATAAGCCATGCTGCCTAAGTGCACCGGAATATGTGCGGCCTGCGCACAAAGCTCACCTTTGGCATCAAATACTGCACAAGAAAAATCGAGTCGATCGCGAATATTGGGAGAAAAGGCGGCTCGTTGTAATACCGCGCCCATTTCATCACACACGGCATTAAGACGACTGCTAAACAGACTGAGTTCTATGCTATTCAAAATATGAGCTTTAAAGTCTTTGTTTTATAAGGATATAGAGCTGTATTGTAGCATTGTGGACAATAAGATCTATTAATGGGGGTGCCCAGAATAGTAATACTGTAGTAAACTACTCAGTAAATAGTATTACACAACACCTGAACAAAAATAATTAGGGGAGTTCTATCATGAATCCATTAACGTCTATTAAAGGCACATTAATCTCCGGCATAATTTTAGCCGTCATAGCAAATTACGCTTTAAGCACAGGCGAAGGTACCATTAACCCGTGGGAATTATGGGTATGGCTCCATGTTCTCGTTGGCATAACTTGGATCGGTTTGCTTTACTACTTCAACTTCGTACAAGTTCCTGGCGTTGGTGCTGCTGTAGCTGATTCAGATGGCCCAGGCCCTGCCGCAATCAACAAATATATTGCTCCAAAAGCTTTACTTTGGTTCCGTCACGCAGCCTGGTTAACCTGGCTTACAGGTGCAATGGCTCTTGAAGCAATGCACACAGCACCAGGCTCAGGTTTCGTTGCTGCCTTCACTTTTGCTGACGGCTACCAGGTTATAGGCTTAGGCGCATGGTTAGGATCAATAATGTTATTCAACGTTTGGGTACTTATTTGGCCAAACCAACAAAAAATCTTAGGTATGAAAGACGCTTCTGCTGATGAAATTGCTAAAGCTAAATTTGTTGCATTGATGGCTTCACGTACAAACACAATGCTATCAATTCCAATGCTTTTAGCTATGACAGCTCAAGGGCACGGATTACTTTTCTAGATAAAACAATGTAATCCTAAAAACCTGGTCTCTGTGTTATGGGGCTGGGTTTTTTTATGCCTATTAATTAAGCAAAAACAGGGCAAATATTTGCTGAATTGTTCATCTAAGGCTAAAATTGTCCTTTAATGGCGGTCCGTCTTTAAAAACGGACTGCCTTTTTGTTTTTGGAAACAAACAATTGAACTAAATTTTATTGGAAAATCACAAGCAATGACCGACACATTAATGCACAACTATGCACCGCTGCCCGTTAACTTTGAAAAAGGTGAAGGCGCTGTTTTATGGGATGATCAAGGTCACCAGTATCTTGACGCTTTAGGTGGCATTGCGGTATGTGCATTGGGGCATGCTCACCCTGCGGTAACAAAAGCCATTTGCGAACAAGCCGGTAAACTCGTTCATACCTCAAACTTATACGGTATTAATAAGCAAAAAGAACTGGCTGATAAACTTACTTCTGCTGCCAAAATGGATAATGTCTTTTTCAGTAACTCTGGTGCAGAAGCCAATGAAGCCGCGATAAAGCTTGCACGTCTTTTTGGGCATAGCAAAAATATTGAAAAACCGGCCATCATTGTTATGGAAGGGAGTTTCCATGGCCGCACCATGGCAACACTGACTGCCACTGGTAACCGTAAAGTACATGCGGGTTTTGAACCCCTTGTGCAGGGTTTTATCCGTGCACCTTACAATGATATTGAGGCTATTGAGAGCATCGCTAAAAATAACCCAAATGTTGTTGCGGTAATGGTAGAACCGATTACCGGTGAAGGCGGCATAAACATTCCCTGCAGCGATTATTTAAATAAAATTCGTGAACTGTGTGATCAGCATGACTGGTTAATGATGTTAGATGAAATTCAGACCGGAATGTGTCGCACCGGAAAATGGTTTGCCCATCAACATAATAATATTACGCCTGATGTAATGACTTTAGCGAAAGCCTTAGGTAATGGTGTACCCATTGGTGCCTGCCTGGCAAAAGGAAAAGCAGCAACATTATTTCAACCTGGCCATCACGGTTCAACCTATGGCGGTAATCCTCTGGTGACTTCTGCTGCCTTAGCCGTGGTTGAAACAATGGAAAATGAAAAGCTCGCCGAACGGGCTGCTTACCTGGGTGAGCATATGTCAGCAAGTTTTGCTGAACAATTAAAAGACCTTGAAGGTGTTGTTGAAATACGTGCCAAAGGTTTAATGCTCGGTATTCAGCTTGATAGGCCTTGTGCAGAGCTCGTAAAAGCAGGACTTGATAGCGGCATATTAATTAATGTTACTGCAGGTGATGTCGTCCGTTTACTGCCGCCACTTATTATTACAGATGAACAAGCTCATGAAATAGCCACTAAAGTGAGTGAGCTTATTCATCACTTTTATTCATAACATATGACAAAATTTAACCGAAGACTTTGGAAACAGAAGAATGACTCAACACTTTCTAACACTTATGGATTTAGACAAAACGGCTTTAAATCAACTTATCAGTCGCGCCATTGAACTTAAGGCGATACAAAAGTCAGGTGAAATTTATGAGCCACTTAAAAATAAAGTCCTGGCTATGATTTTTGATAAATCATCTACCCGTACACGTGTTTCTTTTGAAACAGGCATGGCACAATTTGGTGGACATGCTATTTTTCTTTCGCCGCGTGATACTCAGTTTGGGCGTGGAGAACCGGTTGAAGATAGTGCCCGTGTTTTATCGCGTATGGTGGATTGTATTATGGTCAGAACGTTTGATCATGAGATGCTGGAAACCTTTGCTGAATACTCCAATGTTCCGGTCATTAACGCCTTAACCGATATGTATCACCCGTGTCAGTTACTTGCAGATATGCAAACCTATTATGAACATCGCGGAGACATTACGGGGAAAACGGTAACCTATATAGGTGATGGAAATAATATGTGTCATTCGTATATGAATGCTGCCCGCCAATATGGTTTTACTTTAAATATTGCCGCTCCCGAAGGTTATGATCCTGATGCCGAACTGTTGAATGAAACCAAAGATCATGTAAATGTTTTTCGTGACCCTAAGCAAGCGATGGATGGTGCACATATGGTAACAACCGATGTATGGGCAAGTATGGGACAAGAAGAAGAACAAGCTATACGTGAAAAAGCCTTTGTCGGCTACCAGGTGAATGATGAACTGATGTCGGTTGCCGATAAAGGTGCCGTATTTATGCATTGCCTGCCTGCACACAGAGAAGAAGAAGTCAGTACTTCTGTTATCGATGGCCCACAAAGCGTAGTATGGGATCAAGCCGAAAATCGCCTGCATGCTCAAAAAGCATTGCTTGAATTATTAATGACAAAAAAATAAGCTGGTCTATACTTGCTATGACTTTAACCTGTGTTCCTAAATTAAAGTGATGTTTAAAATTATGCTAAAGCAGTTTATTTTATTTTTATTTCTTACTCCCTTACACCTCTCAGCAACTCTGGCCGCAGAGCTTGAAGATGGTTTTCAGGCTTTCAGTGCGGGAAACTACGAACAGGCTCTGCGTTTATGGTTACCGATTGCAGAAAAAGACAATGCCGATGCGCAGTACAATTTAGGTATTTTGTATCAAAAAGGTTTAGGTGTTGAAAAAAATCTAAAAACCGCCTTTATCTGGTACAAACGCGCTGCAGCAAATGGTCATACCGATGCAATGTATAACCTTGGAATTATGTATGACAAAGGCCGGGTGGTTTATCGTAGTCCAAAAGATGCAACAAAATGGTGGAAAAAAGCCGCTGAGCTGGGTAATGCCTCAGCACAATTTAATATTGCCGTTGAATATTTTTATGGCCGCACTTTAGGCAAAGATGTTCCTCTCGCCATAAGCTGGTGGAAAAAATCAGCAAGGCAAGGTAATAAAGATGCGCGAGCGGCTTTATATAAAACATATAGCGAAGGTTTGTATGGAACAAAAAAAGACATGGCAGAAGCTAATCGCTGGAAATAAAAAAGCCCTGTTAAAATAACAGGGCTAAAATGATAGCACTTGCTGCTACCTTGTTTTGCCTAATTTTTATAATGAGATTGATAACATCCTTGTTATCCTTATCTTCCATGTGTTCATTTTATTTATCAGCTTAGAACTTATAAATTAAACCAGCTGATATTGATGATGGATTACCGCCATTGACAGTTTTAACTTCATCACCGTGTCCACCATCAACCGCCTGGAACTTGGCATTAGCATCATTATCAGTAGCGCCATAAGCAACATAAACCTGTGCTTTTTTATCAAGTTTGTGGAATAAACCAAGGCTCATTTTAGTCGCACCCGTGTCTGTCGTACCATCAGCATCATCAACAGCGATATATTGTGCCCGAATATCTGTCGCTTTGTTTAATTTGAATTTAGCATTAAAACCATATGCATCGCGTTTCCATTCATTCACACTCTCAGAATCAATTGATTCATAGATTAAACCCAGTTGAACATTACTACTTACCTTGAATTTAGCACCAAGACGCAAGGCATCACCATTTTCTATTTTGCTGTGCCCTTCCCATGTTTCCTGAGCAACACCAATCCACACAGGACCCGCTTTATAAATTAAACCAAGACTCAAAACATTTTTCTTAGAGTTATCAACTAAACCATCTGAACCTGATTCGGGATCAACGGCATACAAGGCCTGAAATTTTAAGGATTTTGTTTTCATTTCATACATCATGGAATTTTGCGCACGCTCATTTAACTGATTGCCTTTTGAATAACCAGCACCCAACACTGAACGACGTTCACCAACACTGTCACCAAAAACACCCCATTTAGATGCTACTGTTTTGAATGGAGTATCATAATTACCAACAATGAATTTTCCGAAATCACCTTTTAAACCTGCATATGTATTACGGTTTGCCAGCTTACCACCAGCTTCGTCGTAAAAAACTTCAGACTCAACCTGATAAACAAATTTCAATGCCCCTGCAGGTAACTCACCCTTAAATCCTAAACGTGAAGAGTTACTTGAAACACTGGTACCATCCGTTGTAACCAAACCATCTGTATCGCTTTGGTCAATGGAAAGGTGTAATTTACCGTAAACGTTAAGTTTTTTACCTGCTACTTCAAGTGCAGATGCGGAAGTCATTGGTAATGCCAAACCTGCTGCAACTGCAACAACAATTAATTTTTTATTCATCAGTAATCCCCAAAAGTGATTTTTATTAAAATATACGTTTATTAACGGGAGACAAGACTAATCGGAGAAGATGACAAAAAGATAACAGTTATATGACAATAATATGAAAACCGCCTGAAAAGCTCCACGAGTACTAATTTCCGGACAAAAGAGGTATTATTTACCCGACAAATACTACAAACAAGCCAGTTTAAATAGAAATAGAAATCACGCTGGAACCAAGTCACAGCATAAGTTATCAATAAGCGTCAAGACTTGAGCATTTTGTCAAAAAGTGTATAAATGTCTTCCTATACTAATAATAAGGTACTACTCGGTGAAATCAGTCAAAACACGCTTCATATATATTTTAGTCGCGAGCTTAACTTTAAGCCTATCCCCACTTCTTCATGCAGAAACAAAGTATGTCAGTGATCACCTCGTTATTACTGTACGAACGGGCGAAGGATCAGAATTTCAGGTAATTAAAACACTTGGAAGTGGTGAGCATGTCGAAGTACTGCAAACCTCGGATAGTGGGTACACACTCGTTGAAACTGCAGATGGTACCGAAGGCTGGGTACGCAGCCAGTATCTTCAGTCTGAAGTCACCGCGAGAAATAAATTGGCTGGCGTAGAAACACAACTGGAAAAATCAAAAGCAGCATTAAAAAAACTAAAACAAAACTATGCTGAACTGAATAAAAAATATAAATTAATATCACAAAATCAGGCTAAATTGAGCGCAGATAAAAAGACATTAGACTCAGAATTAGCACGTATTAGTGAAGTTGCCAAAAGACCCATTATACTGGATAAGCAAAATCGTAAATTACAACATGCCAATGTTAATTTAGAAAAAGATCTACAGCGTTTAAACCAGGAGAATCATTCTCTGAAAGATCGTTCACAGCGTGAATGGTTTATCGTCGGTGCTTTAGTGTTATTTGGAGGTATCATTCTTGGCCTGGTCATTCCAAAATTACGCGGCAAAAAACGCAGTTCCTGGTAAAAAATCTATTAATAGCGCGATTTTATTTCACTAATACGATCGCGCGCGCCCTCCGTTTATCAATAAAACTTGCTTGCGCATGCATTGGCATGAGATCATAATATAGTTAGTATTTACTATATAAATTCAAGCAGTTATGAAAAAAGAAAAAAACAATAATAACATTGAGTTTGTACGCTCCTTTCGCAACTCATCGGGTTATATCAATGCCTTCCGCGGCCGCACCTTTGTCATTGCCTTTGGTGGTGAAATGCTTACCGATGAACAGTTTGCTCCTTTGGTTCACGATATTGCCCTGTTAAATAGCCTGGGCATTAAACTCGTCCTCGTGCATGGTGCTCGCCCGCAAATCGAAGCCCGCTTAAAAGAACGCAAACTTGCCAGTGAATACAACAACGACCTGCGCATCACTGACGACAATGCACTTATCTGTGTCAAAGAAGCCAGCAGCAGTGTGCGTGCAGACATTGAAGCCTTATTATCCATTGGCTTAACCAACAGCCCCGTTGGAGCATCGCGTATCAGCGTTGTATCAGGAAATTTTGTCACTGCGCAACCTTTTGGTGTGCGTGATGGCATTGACTACATGCACACCGGTGAAGTGAGAAAAATTGATAATGTTGGCATCAATCAATCACTCGATAATAATGCTATCGTCCTGCTATCACCTATCGGTTACTCATCAACAGGCGAAATTTTCAACCTCAGTGTAGAAGGTGTGGCGACACAAGCCGCAATCGAATTGAATGCAGATAAATTAATCTATCTGGTTGATGCCAAAGGCGTAACCAATGCAAGAAATACATTAATTCGTGAACTTACCCTGGTTGATGCCAAGAACATCTTAATAAAAAATAAAAAATTAGATAAAAATATTCAACGCTGTTTAAGCAGTGCAATAAAATCTTGCCAAAATGAGGTGAAGCGGACCCATATAATTAACCGACATATCGAAGGTGCGCTGCTGCTCGAATTATTTACCCGTGATGGTTGTGGCACTTTAATTACTTCTGAAAATTTTGAAGATATACGGCCTGCCTCAGTCAAAGACCTGGCCGGTTTAATTGAACTCATTAAACCATTAGAGGAACAGGATATTTTAGTAAAACGTTCGCGCGAAAAACTTGAAATGGAAATAGAACATTTTACCGTTGTAGAACGTGATGGAATGATCATTGCCTGTGCGGCACTTTACCCTTATTTACAGGACAAGGTTGCTGAGCTTGCTTGTCTTGCTGTTCACCCTGACTACCAAAAAAATAATCGTGGTGATCAACTGTTAAAATATATTGAGCGGCAGACAAAGCAACTGGGTATACAACAACTTTTTGTGTTAACTACACGTACTGCACATTGGTTTCGCGAACGTGGATACAGCCCTGATGATATTAAAAAACTACCGATAAAGCGCAAGTCACTTTACAACTACCAGCGACAGTCAAAAATGTTTGCAAAAACAATTTGATGTTTTTTTATTATTTATGCTGCAAAAATCAAATAAAAATAATAATAACATACGCCCCTTTCTTAAATGGGCCGGCAATAAATACCGAATCATTGATCGTATAAAAAAAGAGTTGCCTAAAGGTAAGCGACTCATCGAACCTTTTGCCGGTTCAGCGGCTGTGTTTCTTAATACAGATTATGAACATTATATTATCAATGATAATAATCCCGATCTTATCCATTTATATAATATATTAAAAAAAGAAGGTTCTAGTTTTATAAAAAAATGTCGTTATTATTTTTCGCCCAGATTTAATAATGAAGAACAGTACTATAAAATACGGCAAAAATTTAATAAAACAACCGATATCAATAAACGTGCTGTTTTATTTGTTTATTTAAACCGTCATGGTTATAACGGTTTATGTCGCTACAATTTAAAAGGCGGCTATAATGTGCCTTTTGGTCGTTATAAATCACCTTATTTTCCAGAAAAAGAAATGTTAGCTTTTCATACCAAAGCAAAAAAAGCTAAATTTGTTTTATCCGGTTTTGAATCCATTATACAATCTGCAAAAAATGGTGATGTGATCTATTGCGATCCACCCTACGTACCATTATCGCCTTCTGCCAATTTTACCAGCTATAGTACAGGCGGATTTAATATGGACAAACAACAACAACTTGCCGACCTTGCCAACGAAACGGCTAAAAAAGGTATCAGCATACTTATTTCAAATCATAATACTGAGTTCACTCGTAAAGCCTATGCACAGGCACAAATTAAAAATTTTCATGTACAGCGATTTATAAGTTGTAATGGAAAAAAACGGGGAACAGCAGGAGAACTACTTGCATTATTTAAATAATGGTACAGGCATATCATCTAGTAAATGATAGGGTTTCCAGTGAGATTGTTGACCTTTACAAGCGCCAAACCTAAACGGGCCAGCTCTTACTCCATCTAAAACAAAGCGATGATCTTTAAACCAAATACATTTTTTATCTTTTAATTTTACAATACTATCCACTACAGGATACAACATAAATTGGCGAACAGATTTCATAAAATCCATATACCAAATTTGTTTAGATAATTTCTCGTCTTCATTACCGTATTGTTTAACTGCCATCCACTGTAGTTTATTAACGGGTCGATAAATGTTTTTTATTTTCTCAAACAAACTGGCTGATTCACTTATCCTAAAAACAAATTCACTTTTTAAATTGATATAACTAATATAATATGTTTCCGAAGATTTAATAATGGCCTTCCAATGAAAAGGCGATAATGGCTGAGGCATAACATAGATTTTTGCTTCTTCTAAATTCTTTTGTTCTGCATATGTCTGAGCGATTTTTTTAGCATCATGATGGAGACTTGCCTGATAAGCAATGTAAGAAATTAATACACATAAACCGACAATAGCGATATTTTTACCTTGTTGACGAAATATCGTTGTAGCAATAAGTGCAACAACAATAATACCGGTAAAATATAAATCAATAATAAAAGTAGTCGGCCATGAAAATTTTGCATCACTAACCGGCGAAAATATCATTGTTCCATAAGCAGTAATCACATCACCTAAAATATGAATAGCTAAACCGCTAGCACAAACAAAATAAAAATCACGCCACTGATAACGCCCCTTACTTAATTTAGAAAAAACATAAGCCAGTAACAGTGCCCAAAAAGGTAAAAGTACAAAGGAGTGTGTGATACCCCGGTGTGTTTCGAGATAACTTATTAATCCAAAAAAACGTGCTATAAAATCGATATCAGGAAAAGCTGCCGCTAATGTCCCGACAAGTATACGTACCCGCAGTGACAAACCGCTATTTGAAGTATTATCTTTTGTTGCCCGACCTAATAACGCACCACTAAGTGCATGGGTTATGGTATCCAATATTAATTTCCTGCCCTAATCAGGCCGCCCATACCGAGTTCTTCAAAAGTCTTATGCAGGTATTTGCGAATGGTTAAAGAATCTTCCATTAATAAAACTTTGTTTAATACTTCCCTCGCTTTGGCGCGTGTCACTTTACGAATAACCCATTTTACTCTTGGCAAGCTTGATACGCTCATACTTAAACTATCAATACCCATCGCAAGTAATAATAAAGCTGCAATAGGGTCGCCGGCCATCTCACCACAAACGCTAACCGGAATATTGTGTGCTGCAGCGCCTTCTACCACTTGTAATATGGCTCTGATAACAGAAGGATGTAATGAATCATAAAGCGAAGCAACTCGCGCATTATTTCTATCCACGGCTAACAAATACTGAGTTAAGTCGTTTGTTCCAATAGAAAAAAAATCAACGCGACGAGCAAGATTAGCGGCCTGATATACAGCAGAAGGTACTTCAATCATTACACCAATTTTTGGCATAATAATTTCATCCCCTTCTTCTAATAACTCACCATAAACCTGATGAATTAAACCCAGGGCTTCATTTAACTCAGTAATATCACTGATCATTGGCAGTAATATACTCAGGTTATTTAAATTTAAACTTGCGCGCATCATGGCACGAATTTGTACTAAAAATATTTCAGGGTGATCCAGAGTAATACGAATACCACGCCAGCCTAAAAAAGGATTGTCTTCTTCAATAGGAAAATAGGGTAAGGCTTTATCACCACCGACATCTAAAGTACGCAAGGTAACGGGTCTTGGATGAAAACTTTCTAACACCTGACGGTATATGTTTCGTTGCTCCTCTTCACTGGGAAATTTTTGTCTTTCCATAAAAGGAAATTCTGTTCGATAAAGACCTATACCCTCTGCGCCACTTTGCAGGCTGGGTGTAATATCTGAAAGCAAACCTGAGTTAACCAGTAATGAAATTTCTATACCATCTTCTGTTTTTGCAGGAAGATCACGTAATTCACTTAATTCATTAGATAGTGCTGCTTCTTCTTCAACCAGGCGCTTAAACTCTTCACGAATTTTTTCCGATGGTGAAATAAAAATACGGCCGCTATATCCATCAGCAATAATTTTTCGCCCATCAATACGTCCCACAGGCAAATCTGTTGCTCCCATTACCGCAGAAATACTCATTGCGCGCGCAAGGATTGCAACGTGTGAAGTACGCGAACCTTTTACTGAAATAACACCAATTAATTTATCACTCGGTACTTCCGCTAACATAGAAGCTGAAATATCTTCACCCACTAATATTGTATCTTCAGGAAAATCTCTTTTCTCATGCAGTTCCTGTTGTAAATATTTAAGTATACGACGTCCAAGGTCCCGAACATCATCTGCACGTTCGCGCAAATAACTGTCTTCCATTTCACTAAATATTTTTTCATGTTCCTGAATGGTTTGTCGTAGAGCACCCGCCGCCCAATTACCTTCACGAATACGATCGCGTGTAATACCGGACATACCCTGACTATTTAGCATTAATAAATAAACATCAAATAAGGCTCTATCTTCACTCGCCAAAACATCTTTTAAGCGTTCTGATAAATCTGAAATATCTTTAACTACAGCGGCAACCGCCTCATCAAAAATTTTAACTTCATTTTCTACATCAGAAACATATCGATCAGGAATAGCATCAATATCAGCGGCAGGGTACATAACAACAGCGGTACCCATTGCAACACTAGGTGCTCCCGGTAAACCATGAATAGGTTTAGTATCTTTTTCTTCCGGCTCATTATGATCTTGTTTTAAACCCGTTATACCGCCACTGGCTTCAGCATGCACAATGGCTCCCGAAAGCTGCGCGGCAACCGTTATCAAAAAAGTTTCATTATCTTCACTAAATTTTTGAACTTCACTGCTTTGAATAACTAATACACCGAGTATTTTTCGCTGATGAATAATGGGTACGCCTAAAAATCCATGAAAGGCTTCTTCACTGACTTCTGGGAAATGTTGGTAGCGGGGATTTTTTGCAGCATCGGCAAGGTTTATCGGTTCCGCACGCTTACCTACTAAGCTAACCAAACCAACCTCATCATTCATTCTAACTTTGCCAACAGCAGCGGGGTTTAAACCGTCTGTCGCCATTAGAACATATTCATTGTCATCTTCGTTTGTTAAAAAAACCGAACAAACATCGACAGCCATAACATTTTTAACACGCTTAACTATCACATTAAGCGCTTGATCAAGGTTCTGAGCGAGATTTACTTCCTGGACAATGCGTCTCAATATATCAAGCATAGGAATTTATTAATTAATTAATTAAAGGTAATAATTCTTTTAATGCCTCAGCATAGACATTGCGTTTAAACGAAATCACAGAACGTGGCGGCTCAATTTGATCAATCCAACGCCATTGATCAAACTCGGGTTTAGCGGAATTGTCTAAACGCACTTCAGACTCATCTCCGGTAAAACGTAATAAAAACCAGCGTTGCTTTTGCCCAATACAACATGGCGTTTGATGCCGCCTGATCAAATTAGATGGTATTTTGTAGCGCAACCAGTCCTGGGTGCAACCCAACACTTCAACCGAGGCAGCGCTGACGCCAACCTCTTCTTCTAATTCACGAAAAACAGCCTGTTCAGCTGACTCCGACTCACGAATACCTCCCTGAGGAAACTGCCAGGCATCTTCACCAATCCTTCTTGCCCAAAATAAGCTTCCCCTGGCATTTGCCAGGATGATGCCAACATTTGCCCTGTATCCTTCGGTATCAATCACGCTCAAGCCTCTTTCCGTATCATCCTCCTGATTGTTTCATGTTCACCGGTTCTCAGCAAATATAATCACTTATGACTATTTATATATAATAATCAATAAGTTATATTTATTATCGGTGGCAAATATGCCTTTATCTAACGTTTTGCGGTAACATTAGCATTTTCTCATCAACGAAAGGCGACAAAACGTGACTCTTGCCATTTTTGACCTCGACAATACCTTATTAGACGGCGATAGCGACTATTTATGGGGACAGTTTCTAGCACAACAAGGACGCGTTGATGCGGCCAGCTATGAAAAAGAAAACCAGCGTTTTTATGATGAATATGTCGCCGGAACTCTCGATATTTTTGAATTTTTAGAGTTTAGCCTCAAACCGCTTAGCCAAATTGATATGGCTGAATTAAAACAATTGCATGACAAATTTATGGATGTATGCATTAAACCGATCATCACTCAAAAAAGTCGTGATTTAATTCAGCACCATACCAATCAAAATGACACTCTGCTGATTATCACCGCAACCAATCTGTTCATTACCGCGCCAATCGCTAAAGAACTTGGTATAGAGCACATTCTTGCAACCGATCCTGAAATCATTAATAAGCAATACAGTGGAAAAGTGTCCGGCACCCCCTGCTTCCGTGAAGGTAAAGTTGAACGGCTTAAAGTGTGGTTGGCGAAAACAGGTATGAACTTAGCAGACAGTTATTTTTATAGTGACTCACACAATGATCTGCCCCTATTAGAAATGGTGACGACACCTGTTGCGGTTGATCCGGATGATACCTTGCGTTCACATGCGCAAATGAAGGGATGGCAAATTATCAGTTTAAAAGAATAAAGCTGTTACATATATTTTATTAGAAGAGCTCAATATCATCTTTAACTTGAGCAGATGTATCTTCACCTTCATGCAAAGACATCTCTTCTGCTGTTGTGTAATTTTGCTTTAGCATGTGCATAATTTCACCTAAATCAATGGCGTTCATTTCACCATTTTTTACGCGTTGAATTTGTTCATTAATCACCTGAGGTATTTCACTTAATCCCTCAACCACATGTATTAAAATTTGGCTGGTTCTATCCTGAAACTGCAATGACATAATGATTTCATTTACTTCGGCAACAATATCAAGACTTTCACGTTTAAGAATTTCTGAAGACTCTGCCATACCTTTGGTCATCCACTCAAGTCCTTCCAGTACTTCTTTAATAGTTGATGAACCTTCTTCTTCAAGTAATAAATCTTTTTCCATCGCCATACGTGCATGTCCCACTGTGGCTTCAACAGAAGTAGTAAATTTTGTAATACTGTTTGTAATTTCCCGTCCTGTTTTACCAGACTGAACGGATAAAGATCTTACCTCATCTGCCACAACAGCAAAACCGCGCCCAACCTCACCCGCGCGCGCAGCTTCTATAGCAGCATTTAGTGCTAATAGATTCGTTTGTGAAGCAATTTTCTCAACGCCTTCTGCCATACTTTTTAAAATAGCGGTTTCGGTTGACAACTTTTCCAACTCTTCAAAAGAAGACTTTCGATTCACCAGAGCTTCTGCCAAATTATTAATAACTGCGGACAATTGCATACGACTATTCTCAAAAACATTATCCAATAATGTGGAATCCTTACCCGACTGATTGGGTACCGCAACATTAGACAGGGTTGCAGCTTCTAAGGCTCCATTTAAACGATCGACTAAAGAGGTGAAACGCGATGACATGTCGGTGATCGCTTTTTCAGTTTGTGCACGTGAATTTTCAATTTGACGATTAGAAATTTCAATCACCTGATCAATCATTTCAAGTAAACCCTGCATTTGCAAACTTTCATTTACTGATGCAATGTCGTCAGTTTGCCCGCTTGATAGGTTAGCAACTTCCGGCAACTTCAGTTTTTTTCGTTGACCTTCGAGTCTTATCGAAACGAATAAAGAAACGACGATAATTATCAAAACACTTAACCATGTCGTTAAATTGACAAATATCAAGGCAATAAAAATTCCACTTGCTAATAAAGGCAGAACAAAGAATTGACTCATTTCAAAATTTAATCGTTTAATCATAGGACCTTTTTATCTGTGGCGACCAGCTCAATTACTATATCCATCACAAAGGTTATCGACTTATAATAGAAAATCTTTAACAAATAAATTCATTAAAGCTATGAAGATTTAACAAAAAAAAACCACTATCACGCATAATAATAGTGGTTTAAGTAGATTTAAATTAGTTTATAACTATCTAATTAGCGAGCCGTTGAGTTGAGTTTTCAGGTTCTACTTCGTCTAACCAGCGAACTAAAGGACGCCATTGCGCTTTATCGCTATCAGTGCGTTTATCCCACATTTCAAAAAGGCCAATACCCCGTTCAGCTGCATGCACATAATTTTGTGTATCACGCAGAGTGGTAATAAAGGGCAATTTTAGAGTCTTTAAGAATCGCTCAAGTGCCTTATAGGTCAGGGTATTTTTCTTTACACGATTTGCAACAACGGCAACATTAACCCCTCTTTTACGAACCTTACCGACCACAAGCAACTCTTCAATAAAACGTGTTACGGCATGAATATCAATAGAAGAAGGTAAAACAGGAACCACAATCGTATCTACAAGATGGATAAAATCAACGAGTTCATGACCTGTAACGCCGGCAGGGGCATCTATAATCATACGTTCCGTCTCAGCAGGAACCCGCATTTGAAACGAACGCGTCACCCCCGTATTATTTTTACGGCTGGCAACATGTACACCATAAATTTCTGGACGTGATTGGGCACGCTGATTTAACCAACGAATGCTCGAACCTTGAGGATCAAAATCGAGTAATGCTGTTGATAAATCTTGCGAGACAAAATAGCTGGCAAGGTTGGTCGCGACCGTTGTTTTACCACAACCGCCTTTTGAGTTAATAACAAGAATTTTCTGCATAACAACTAACCTACATACTTAATCGATATCCCCTCATACGCACAGGCTGCCAGAGTGGATTTACTTATAATTATGTGTCGCAGTTCACAGTTTAGACTATTTAGTGTAAAAAGTTAAATTTAAAATCCATCAATATAAGTAAGTCTTTAGGTTGGTTAAAATTAAGGCCTACAATCAATGAACGTATTTATAATCTCTTTTAACTTCCCCTCTTTGATCATTTTTCGATCGAGAATGGCATCAAAATTTTCTTTGTTCTCAAGTTTGCTTTGTTCTCGCGAAGTGACTAAAACCACTTTTATTTTACGATTAAAGTTATGCACTAAACGTAACGCTGCGGTTAGTGCATCACCATTTAAGCGTGAACATTCAAGAGAGGCAATAAGAAGGTCATACTTATTTAGTATTAAATTTTCTAATGCTTGTAAACCATCTTCTTTAAACGTTAAATTTACCGGCATACCCTGCAAGGCATACTCAATCATACTGATATATAGCTTTGATGGCTCAACAACAAGAATATTAATAACATCCTTGAAGAGCTGTTCACGTAATACCAACAGCCTTTCATCAATATCCAGCGGTTCGATCTTAGAAGAAATCAATGATTCTGTCGTATCACGTAATATATCAATATAATGAAGGAGAATATCAGCGGTGGATTTAGTACCAAATTTATCTCTTTGCATTAAAAATTGCATCGCATCTTCCATGCTATGCGCAATTTTTGTAATAACGTGATAATTATAACTCCCTGCGGTTCCTTTTAAGCTATGTACCCTGCGAAATAGTTCATCGTAACTATTCACACGATTAGAAGACATCACTTCATCTTCTATTTTGTTGATTCGCGCGGGCATATCATCAAGGAAACCTCGACGCAAATGCTCTAAAATATCATTAACATCATTCATAAATATTTATATCGGCATATTAAGACAATACTTTAAACGCTATAGTCAGAGAGGTATGCCAGATAGTTAAAAATAGCTTTTCAGGTTAAAAGCTTATTTAGTATTTTTTAGTCATAATTTTTTCATAAGCTATTACCCCTCTGTTGTATAAATACCTGGTATGAGTAATCCCTAAATTTTATTCATCTCCCTTTTTTTTATTTTATAAAAATGTTTTAATGAGCTACTCCTGTTCTTTTGGCTTAGATTTAAATGCGCCCTTTTCCTTTTCTTATTTTTTTAACTATATTTAGTTTAGCGCTTATTATCGCCTCATTATTTATCGGCAGCGTACCGCTCTCTTTGCAAACTGTTTGGTCCTCACTACTGGAACCATCAACACAGCAATCATCTTTAATTATCACAGAACTTCGTTTACCACGGGCTTTGGCGGCCTTTGCAACAGGTGCTTTGCTTGCACAGGCTGGCGCTTTAATGCAAGTACTGGTGCGTAATCCCCTGGCTGATCCTTATATATTAGGTGTATCAGGGGGAGCAGCAACGGCTGTATTGATTGGCATGCTATTGGGCTTTAGCAGCAGTTTGAGTTTAACCAGCCTGGCATTTATTGGCGCATTAGTCGCCATGTTTCTTGTTTTTATTATTGCGCATCAAAAAGGGACATGGACACCGACACGTTTATTATTAACCGGGGTTGTGGTTGCCGCTGGTTGGGGTGCCGCCATCAGTTTAATTTTAAGCATATCCCCTGCTAACAACTTACACGGCATGCTATTTTGGTTAATGGGTGATCTAAGTTACAGCTCATCAAGTGCTTTTGCCTTTACTGCGTTGCTTATTGGTTTAATTTTAAGTCTTTTACTGTCCTCGCAACTTAATGTCTTAATACGTGGTGATAAACTGGCTTCTACCTTAGGCATTAACTTAAAACAACTTCATATTAAAATTTATATACTTGCTTCCCTGCTGACAGCAGCAGCTGTGGTACAAGCAGGCAGCATTGGCTTTGTTGGCTTTATTGTACCGCACTTGATTCGTCTAACGGGCATCACAGATCACCGTTACTTGTTACCGGCGGCAACTATAGGCGGCGGTATTCTTGTTTTAGTCGCCGATACTGCGGCGCGTACCATGATTGCACCGCAACAACTCCCCGTTGGTATTATTACCGCACTGATTGGCATTCCTTTATTTCTCTATTTGCTACAGCGAGATGCAAAACAATGAGTTTAATCAAATGTCATTCTTTAAGCGTTAAAATCGCAGAAACACAGGTTTGTTCTGATTTAAAACTTTCTATCAACGCAGGTGAAAACTGGGCGATTTTAGGCATGAATGGTTGTGGAAAAACGACTCTTTTACATACCCTGGCAGGTTTGCACCCCATACAATCTGGTAGTATCGAACTCAATAACACCGAATTACATAACATTGCACGTCATGAAATAGCACAGCAACTTAGCTTACTATTACAACAGCAAGAAGATCATTTCCCCGGCACGGTATTAGAAAATGTTTTAATCGGTCGTCACCCTCATCTTAAAAGTTGGCAATGGGAGTCTGAATACGACCATGAGCTGGCACAAAAAGCATTAACTCAAGTAGGCTTAAAGCATTTCGCTGAGCGCTCCATTCTTTCTTTATCGGGCGGTGAACGCCAACGTGTTGCTATCGCCACATTATTAGTTCAGCAAACAAAGATTCGTTTGCTTGATGAACCAGTGAATCATCTCGATATTCATCATCAACATGAAGTCATGAAATTATTAACCTCAGACAATAACAACATCGCCAATATATTTGTTTTGCACGATGTTAATCTCGCAAACCGCTATTGCGATCATGTCTTATTGATTTATCAGGATGGCCGAACCGAGCATGGTACTTGCACAGAGGTTCTCAAAAAAACAAGCCTTAGTGACCTGTACCAACATCCTATTAATGAAATAGTTCATACCGGGAAGCGTTGGTTCATAGCAGGGTAAATCCAGTTATATTTTAGGACAGAAATACAAGCCTTTGATTATACTAAACATTTTATTTTCACCTCCTTTTTGACCACAAAATCCTATTTGACTCTCTGCCATAACACCGTTAAAGTCACGCCACTTTTACTGCTTCAGGTGCTGGACCAACAACCATGTTGGTAAAGTGAAACGAGAAGTTGGTGCGAGATAACTTTATTTTTGTTATTTCAATTCCAACGCTGCCCCCGCAACGGTAGTCGAGTGAAGGTGAGTCATCCCTGCCACTGTGTTGAATAACATGGGAAGGCGATTCACCCCGGCAAATAATTGCTAACTCGAGAGCCCGGAGACCGGCCTGATGCAATCGTAGTGTATCGCGGAGGGCGACTACGGGCGGATTGCTTTATTTTCCTGACCTAACTTCCCTTTATTGCATGCACATTTATTTATTGCGTACGGGTTGTGCGCTACCAAGGGAAAAATAATGTTATCTTTAAAAAAATCTAGCTTAGCTATCTCACTTGCTGCATTAAGCTCGGCCAGTTATGCCATAGAACAGGACGCAGTCATCGTTACGGCAACACGTACTGCTCAAACCGTTGATGAAACACTATCATCTGTTACCGTCATCACAGAAAAACAAATCCAACAACAACAAGCGCATGATCTGCCTTCGCTACTAACAGCAATTAGTGGTATCGATATGTCTGTTAATGGTGGCATGGGAAAGAAAACAAGCATATTCATGCGCGGTACAAGCTCGACGCATCTTTTAGTTATGGTCGATGGTATTAAAATGGGTTCTGCCACAAGTGGTGACATTGCCTTTCAACATATTCCAGTAAACCAAATTGAACGCATTGAAATTATCCGCGGCCCACGTGCCTCACTTTATGGTTCAGAAGCCATTGGTGGTGTTATTCAAATTTTCACTAAAAAAGGTAAAGCACAACAACAAACCTATGCTGAAGTTGGCTATGGCAGTTATGCAACCAATACTTTTGCTGCCGGTATCTCAGGTAAGTCAGAAAAAACAAGCTATGCTTTTAATGCAACCCACTTAAGCAACGAAGGCTTTGATGCAAAAGATGATAGTGAAACAGATCTTGATGGTTATAAAAACAGCTCGCTGTCATTAAACCTCTCTCATGAGTTAAGTAAAACCTCTGCATTAGCATTGAATTTGTTACATGCCAGCGGTGAAACCGAGTACGATGGTTTTTATAATAGTACGAATTTTTTGCAGCAGGCAGCGGGCCTACAATACACCCTTGCGGCATCACAAAACTGGGACGTTAAACTCAATGCATCCCAAAGTTTAGATGAAGCCGATAATTTCAGTAATGCGGTTTTCAAGTCAAAGTTTAATACGACACGTGATACTTTCTCGTGGCAAAATGATATCAACCTTTCAGACAATCAATTACTCACTGTCGGTGTCGACTACCAAAATGATACAGTTGATAGTACCACTGAATATGATGAATCATCACGTAATAACACCGCAGGATTTATTCAACACCAATGGTTTGGCGAAAAAAATGATCTACAGATTTCTGCTCGCAGAGATGATAACCAGGCATTTGGTGCGTACAGTACCGGCGGCATTTCATGGGGACATGAATTTGCAAACAAATTAAGACTTATTAGCTCCTATGGTAGCGCCTTCAAAGCGCCAACCTTTAACCAGTTATATTACCCGAGCTATGGTAATTCAAAATTAAAACCTGAAGAATCTAAATCGTATGAAATGGAGCTACGCAAAACTTCTGACTGGGGAAAATGGAGTGTGAGCGCATACCAAACAAATATTACAAACTTAATTTCAGGCAACCCTGTAAGTAATGTCGACAAAGCCCAGATAAGAGGGTTAGAACTACGCCTAAATACGGTTATTGCAGGATATAATACACAATTAGAAGTTGCTGCTATTGATCCGAGAGACGAAGTAACAAATAAAATATTACAAAGAAGAACGCAACGCACCGCGAAATTAAATATTGATAAAGAATACGGTAAATGGGCTTCTGGAATGAGTATTGTTACTCAAGGTAAGCGTTATGACGACAAAGCGAACGAAAAGTTACTAAAGGGATATACTACGTTTAACTTGAGAACACGTTACTCCTTTACAAAATCATTCTCAATTAAAGGAAAAATTGAAAACCTGTTCGATGATGAATATGAAACGGCTAAAGACTACAACAGTCCGGGCCGAAGTGTATTTGTTACGCTAAGTTACACAGGCTTTTAATTAGTTAAAATATGGAAATAACACCACCACTTGTAGCAGCAGCAATTGCCTCACTGGTAATGCATACTGCTGTGGTGATGTCATATACAGCAACTGAAATTGCACTTCCTAGTTCAAAAGGACGTGCTTTTAGCGTTAAGATTGCAGAAATAAAACATACCATACCGAAAAAAATTAATTTTATACCTGTTAACAACCAAACGTTGCCGCGCCCTGCTCCGGCACTCAAAAAAAATATCGTTAAAAACACACCTGTGACAGAAATAAAAAAAGAAGCTGAAGTAAATATAAAAGAACAACAAAACAAAATATTAGCTCAAGTCAAATCTAAATTAATAAAAAAATTAAAGGCTAATTTTAGCTATCCAAAACTGGCGCAGAGGAAAAACTGGCAAGGCAAAGTCATATTGTCATTACGTATTACATCTTTAGGTGAAATTGCAAATATACAGCTGGCAACAAGCTCAGGTTACAACGTACTGGATAACGCTGCGATTGCATCACTACAAAAAGTGAAAAATCTGCCGAATATTTCACTCTGGTTTAACAAGGGAATAAATTTACAAATTCCAGTCATTTATACATTAACTGAAAGTTAACGAGGCATACTATGGGACACCGGTTATCAAAAATTTATACCCGCACGGGTGACAAAGGTGAAACAGGCCTGGGCGATGGTTCGCGGGTAGAGAAAGATCACATTCGTGTTGAAGCCTTTGGTACTGTTGATGAGCTTAACAGCATTATCGGAATGGTGCTTGCCCACGAGATACCTGAAAAAGTACAAACATGTTTTAATAAAGTACAACATCATTTATTTGATCTCGGTGGTGAGCTTTGTATTCCCGGCCATACTGCACTTGACCAAAACTATATTACTTACCTGGAAAACACCTTAGATGACCTCAATGCTGACCTGCCAAACTTAAAAGAATTCATATTACCTGCAGGCGGTAAAGCAACTTCAAGCTGCCATTTAGCGAGAACAGTCTGCCGCCGGGCTGAACGACGTATTATCACTTTATCAAAAAGTGAAACAATCAGTCCATTTAGTATTAGTTACTTAAATCGTTTATCCGATCTGTTATTTGTTGCCGCACGTGTATTAGCCCGGGCAGAAAATGGTGCTGAAGTTTTATGGCAACCCTATACAGATAAGTAAACGATGGGATTACATAAACCATTACTTCTCCTCGTTCTCTGTATTCCTTTTTCTGTCATTGCTGCCGAAAGTGATAAAGAGTGCCCACGCATTATAAGTCAATCGCCTTACATTTCTGAAATGCTCAGTTATCTGGGTATGGGACACTGTATTGTCGGAGTCAGCCGTTACAGCAAACGCGATTTACCCCGAACAGGCGGAATACTTGATCCCGACATCGCAGCGATCGATGCGCTCATGCCGGATCTTATTATCAGCTCCGACTGGTCAAAAGAAGAATCCTTAAAAAAAGCCACACCAAATGGGGCGAAAGCCATTCGTCTTAAAAGCTTTAATAAAGTGGAGCAGCTTGAACAAAATATGCTTACCATTATTAAAGCAACTCATTGGCAACAGGCTTTACCGAAAGTGAGCGCATTTAAAACTGCGTGGCGCTCTAAAGTTAAACAGGTCCAAGGCAATAATAGAAAAGTGTTATTGTTATCATCATGCAGCGGTAATGCTTATTCTTTTGGACCAAACTCGCGTCTGTATGATTTATTTACTCAGGCCGGATTTAATGTAGTAGAAACAAAAGAAAAAATCCGCCATGTTCGGGATGGTGAGGAAATCAAACACATCACCGGACTTTTAAATCGTTACCAACCTGATCTGCTTTTTATATTTGAGCGTAAGCTAACAAAACAGTGCCAAATGATAACCCCCAAAGTTCCCGTCAGTATTTTAAGTTTTAATGGAGAACTATTCCTTCATCCCAATACAAAAATACTTGATGGGCTTGATTTATTAATTAAGAAAAAACAACGTTGGCAATAAACATGCTTAAACGGGTTGTAGTATTACTATGCTTTTTTATATTTAATATTTCAAATATTAATGCCGCAACTTTATTTGGCATTATTTCTGAACGCTCAGCACCTGAATTAGCTGCCGGAGCAAAACATTTCAACCAAAAACATCCTCACCATCAGATAATATTACGTACACCAGAACAACTCACCACGGAATCTGAGCAACAATTACTGTCCTATATTAATAATGCCGATGCCATTTTACTTGCTGCCGTGTTCGGAGATAGCATTACTCAAATTGAGCGTCTGCTAAAAAAAAGTAGCATAAAAGCAACTGCACCTGTTTTCGCCACAAACAGTGACAGACGAATTACACGGCTGTCCCGGCTTAATGGGAAAAATATTTTTTATAACATTAATGAGCAAGAGTTACGAGAATTAACCCGCTCACCGAACATTAAGACTGACTATAAAAACCACATCAGGCAACTCAGTCAGCGATTCCCTCGCCAGGCTCAATGGCTACAAGCACGTTCTTATTGGCAAGGTCGCGGCAGTCAAAACATGTCCGGGTTAATTGCGTGGTTGTTAAAATACAGCGATAAAAATATCACTGTAGAATCGTCACAACCATTAGCGGCTATTCGTTACTATCAAAATGAGAATATCCTGCAAAAAAAACAACTCAACTTTAATAAAGAGCAACCTGTCGTGGTTATTTTAGATCACAATTTTGCTGACCGCGCGGGTGATCGCGATTTATTAAATGAAATGTGTTCTCAAATACAAAATAAAAATATGCAGTGTCTCGCTATTCTCTCGCGCTGGGGGGAAGCAAGCATGCAGGTGGTCAAAACATTAAATGACCTTTTGCAACCCGCTGCAGCTAATATTATTATCTCATTGCAAGACTTTGCGATTGGTGGCGGACAATACCGTAAAAAAGTCACAGAATCACTTTCTAAACTTAATGTCCCTGTATTGAAAGCCATTCGTCTGACCGATCGCACGGCTGAGGAATGGAAGCTTTCGACTGACGGTATCCCATGGGATGGAGTGCATTATCGGGTTGCAATGCCTGAGTTACAAGGTATTAGTCAGCCTGTGATTCTGGCCACCGCAAGCACGCCATCTATAGATAAATTAACGGGTTTAAAACTATCCCCCAGCCAACCCGCCATTCAACAGGTTAAGCAACTTGCATCAAGAGTAACAAACTGGATTAAATTACAAAAAAAAGAAAACAGCCAGAAACGTGTTGCGCTTATTTACTATAACCACCCACCTGGCCGTCATAATATAGGCGCAGATAACCTTGATGTACCTGCTTCGCTGTGGGAGATATTACATAATTTAAAAAAAGCAGGTTATGATACCGGTGAATTACCGAAAAATCAGCAAGCCTTACTCGACTTAATTCAACAACAAGGTATTAATTTACCCAATGATCAAAAAGCGCTGTCAGAAATGGTTGAGAACATTTCAACTTTATCGCTACAAAAATATCAACAGTGGTTTTCGACCCTTTCGTCTCGCGTACAAAATGAAATGGTTTACGGACCACTTGGCTACTTACAGACAAGTTTATTTACTGCGCTAAAACTCAATAAACCAGAATTAGGCAACCTACTGCTGCAGCATGTTGCGGGTCATATTGAACATCTGCTCGAAGGTATTAACCACCCTGCTCGTCAACGCGCACTTAATCTATTCAGCCAGTTCAAACAAAAAGCCCACGCTCTGTTGCTAGGTCATGATACAAAAAAAGAAATTATTGAATTAACAAAAGCACTGCATGCAACAGGCATTGAAGGACTACGTGGTTGGGGACAAGCACCCGGCAATGTTATGGTTTTTGACAATCAATTATTAATACCAGGAATTCAGTTTGGTAATATTTTTATTGGGCCTCAACCTCCTCGTGGTTGGGAACTAAATGAAGAACTATTACATGCAAATTTAAGTTTTCCACCCACCCATCAGTATCTTGGCTTTTATTATTGGTTAAAAAATGAGTTTAAAGCCGACGCATTGATACACCTGGGCCGCCACTCTACTTACGAATTTTTACCACAACGACGTGTTGGGCTTAATGAAGATGATTACCCAGGTTTGATTTCTGCAGATATCCCCGGCATATACCCTTACATTGTGGACGGTGTCGGTGAAGGTATTCAGGCCAAACGCCGGGGTCTGGCCGTCATTATCGACCACCTGACACCACCATTAAATGCCACACCACTCTATGATAATTTATTAAACTTACGACAGCTTATTGAAAGCTACGAATCCGCAAATGAAAAAAGCCCGACTCGTAGCATTGCGATTAAAAACATTCGTAACATGATTGACGAAATGAAATTACGTCATGATCTGGAAACGATAATGAAAGATGAGTTACAAGTCCGGGGAATAAGTTTCGATCAGGTTGATGACGAAATGCTGGTGCATGAAGTGGGTCATTACCTTACGCAAATGCAGGAACAGTTTATGCCACTAGGATTACATGTATACGGTAAAGATTGGACGGAAAAAGCAATTGATATAATGCTTAAATCTATAAATCAACCAGAAGTTAAAAACCTAAGACAACGGTTAACTGACTCTCCTCTCTATGAAAGAAAAGCCCTGCTTGCTGGATTGAATGGCCGGTTTATTCCACCGGGAAAGGGCAACGATCCGATAAGAACACCTGAAGCATTACCCACCGGAAGAAACTTTCATGCCTTAGATAACAGTCTGATACCCAGTCGCATTGGTTATGAACTTGGCGTTAATCTGGCAAAACAAGCACGTAAAGACACAAAACTTGATCCGGATGGTCGGGAAGCGATTATTCTCTGGGCATCTGACACCGTAAGAGACGAAGGTGTCATGGTCGCGTTTGGCTTGGACATGATGGGTATAACGCCTGTATGGAACAGCCGCGGTAAACTAAAAGGTCTAAAAAGGTTACCGATGAGTGGCAAACGTGTACGCCGCGACACAGTATTCACCACTTCAGGTTTATTTCGGGATTTATACGCAAACTTATTAGTTTGGTTAGATCGGGCCGTTTTACTTGCTTTAGACGGCTCAAGCGAAACTATTATCAAACAGTATCCAGACTTAAAAAATGCACTAAATGCAGCATTAAAACCTGTTCAGGAAATGCGGCAGCCGGGCCATGAATCATTATCGGTTAATCAGGTCGCTGCGCACTGGGTAAAACAAACGCAAGAATTACTTAAACAAAATATCTCCGCAAAACGTGCTGGCCGACAGGCCAGCTTAAGATTATTTGGCGATGCGCCGGGTAGTTACGGCGCAGGTGTAAACCGTTTAGTCGAACGTTCTGCAAGTTGGGAAAATCGTCAGGACATTGGCAATACCTATCTCACCCGAATGGGCCACGCATATGGTATTGGCATTGATGGTCTGCCTGCTCATAGCGCTTTAACATCTAATTTAAAAAATGTACAAAATACCTATCTGGGGCGCTCCAGTAATTTATATGGCTTAATGGACAATAATGATGCCTTTGATTATATGGGCGGCTTAAGCATGGTGGTGGAATCCTTATCGGGAAAGGTGCCTAATAATCGGGTGATACAAAATGCCAACCCTGAAAATGCACATATACAAAACTTAGATAGCGCCTTATTACAAGAGTTACGCGGTCGGTTTTTAAATCCCATCTGGCTAAAAGCATTAATGCAACATGACTATGCCGGTGCGCGCACGATGGGCAGTGAGTTTTTAGAATATCTATGGGGTTGGCAAGTCACAAATCCTGAAATTATAAAGTCATGGGTTTGGGACGAAGTAAAAGATGTCTACATGGACGATAAACACAACTTAGGACTCGACAAATTTTTAGAACAAGGCCACAACGTACACGTTAAAGCCAATGTGTTAGCTATTATGTTAGTTGCTGCACATAAAGGCTTCTGGCAAGCAGATGAAGAAACATTAAAAGAGCTTGCTGAAAAATTTGCACAACTGGTAAAAGAAAATGGACTTCCCGGTAGCGGCCATACTCAAGCCGAACACCCTATGCTTGAATGGATAAAACCAAAAATCGATATCAAGCTGGCAACCGCTTTAACTAATATACAACGCGCGGCTACGGGTAATGTTAAACCTGAAAAACATGTGCCGGCCACCATTGCTGAACTGAACGTTTCTGATATTAACAAATCACAGACAAACAAAATTCAGAATAAATTAAAACAACAACAGGCACATGAGCTAAACGATCAGAGTAAACTATTAGCCTGGCTTATTTTACTCGTAACACTCATTATTTTAGCCGGCGGTTTTATCCATGGACGTAGATCTTAACCCACCCTACCCCATCCTAACCTTCCCCTTAAAGGGGAAGGAATCTCCCTCTCATTCCGCCATAAACGAAGGAGGTAGGACGAAACTGGAACCAGAGTCGAGAGGCCCAGGGCACGGGAAAAAACAACAAGTAATTAACAGGATATAGAATATGTTTAACAGTGAAAGTATTAGCATTATGCACCTGGCCGTCGAGTGGCTATTGCAACCGGTTGTTTATCTTTTATTATTTGCCGTTATTGTCACGTTGTGGGAAGCAGGAACTGCCATCGGAGAACGTTTTGGTGGTTTAGAAAAACTCAAAACAATAAAAAACATTTCGACTATCGAAATACTTGCCCGGAAACGTATCGAACGAGCTGATTTAATTGCCCGCGTCGGCCCAATGCTTGGATTAATGGGAACGCTTATTCCTCTAGGCCCCGGGCTTGCGGCACTGGGGCAAGGTGATCTGGAAACACTCGCCAGCGCAGTCACAATAGCATTTGATACCACGGTTTTAGGATTATTAGCCGGCATAATAGGTTTTGTTCTTGGACGACTGCGTCGCCGCTGGTACGACCACTTACTTGATCAGTTAGACAATGCTGTGGTCAATAATGAGCAGTAAAATAAAAAAACGCAATTGGTCACGCAGCCGGTTTGACTCTCAAGATGAAGAGCCCTTAGGCCCATTAGCAAATTTAGTTGATATAATGCTGGTCTTTGCCTGCGGCCTGATTGCCGCCTTAGTAGCCAGTCAGGGTGGTCTGAATGAACACTTTAAACAAGCAGGAACAAAGGTTGAAAAAGGCCGCGAGATACCGAAAATACCAGGTAGTATCGGGCAATCAGGCAGCGGTTATGAATCAGTGGGTAAAGTTTATCGCGATAGTAAAACCGGTAAACTTATCCTTATTGATGATGCTGAAAAATAACACAGAGACAGATAAACATGACAATAGATAACGAAGAAGCTGAACGCAACCAACGCCACGAAAGTCGTATGGCAAAAAAGAAGGCTATCATTGATGAAAAAGTGGCTAAAGCAAATATTGAAAAAGGCGTAATTGTTATTACCACTGGTAATGGTAAAGGTAAGAGTTCCTCCGGCTTTGGTATGGTCGCCCGTGCTCTGGGCCACGGCATGAAAGTGGGAATTGTGCAGTTTATTAAAGGCGCTTTTTCAACCGGAGAAGAAGCATTCTTTCGTCGCTTCCCAAATGAAGTGGAATATCATGTGATGGGGGATGGTTTTACCTGGGATACACAAGACCGGGAGCAGGATGTAAAAACGGCGTCACTGGCATGGCAACAAGCTAAACGTATGCTTAACGATGATAGCTATGATCTTATTTTGCTTGATGAATTGAATATCGTCTTAAAATATCAGTATATTGATATTAATGAAGTCATTAACGACTTACAAAGTCGTCCTGAAATGCAACATGTTGTTATCACCGGACGCGCAGCAAAAAAGGAGCTTATTGAAATTGCCGACACTGTCACTGAAATGAATGTTATCAAACATGCTTTTAAAGATGGCGTTAAAGCACAAAAAGGCATTGAACTTTAATATGAGTAGCAATGCAACCTGTTCGTGCCCGGCTCTTCTTGTTAGTGCCCCCGCTTCTGGTCAGGGTAAAACAACTTTTACTGCTGCACTTGCACGCTATCATCGCAACCTGGGCCATACCGTTCGTGTTTTTAAAACCGGCCCTGATTTTTTAGACCCGATGATTTTAGAATACGCTTCAGGCCATCCGGTTTATCAGCTTGATTTATGGATGGTGGGTGAAGCCGCCTGTAAAACCCTTTTGTATGAAGCCGCAAAAGAGGCAGACTTGATTTTAATTGAAGGTGTTATGGGGTTATTTGATGGTTCACCTTCAAGCGCCGATCTCGCGCAAACATTCGGTATCCCCGTTTTAGCGTTAATTGATGCAGGGGCAATGGCGCAAACATTTGGCGCAATTGCACACGGCCTGTCAAATTACAAAACAGAACTCCCTTTTGCCGGTGTCATCGCAAACCGTGTTGCCAGCAAGAGCCATGCAAAAATGTTAGCGGAAAGTGTGTCAAATGAAACAACCTTTTATGGCAGCTTTATGCGCGATGAGAGTATTACTTTACCTGACCGCCATTTAGGCCTGTTTCAAGCCGGTGAAATAAGCAATCTTAATAGCAAACTTAATCAGGCCGCAGAGCTCATCGAGAAAACACAATTAAAAAACTTACCGGATAAGGTGGCGTTTAATCAAGGCCGCCATGCTGAACTCCCACCCTCATTACAAGACCTTAAAATTGGTATTGCCAAGGATGAAGCCTTTTCTTTTATTTACCCGGCCAATATTGATACCTTAAAAAAATCAGGTGCAGAGATCATATACTTCTCCCCACTGAACGACACATCTTTACCTGATATTGATAGTCTATGGCTACCCGGCGGCTATCCCGAGTTACATTTGCAAACTTTACAAAACAACAGCATGATGCGTAATGCCATTAAACAGCATTATCTTGATAATAAATCCATCCTCGCAGAATGCGGTGGTATGCTTTATCTTTTAAACAGCTTAACGGATAAAGAAGGAAACAAAGCGGAGATGACAGGCATCATGCAAGGCAATGGAGTTATGCAACAAAAGCTTGCTGGTTTAGGCATGCAGGAAGTTGAACTGAATAGTAATAAAATCACTGCGCATACTTTTCATCACTCCTCTATGACAACAGATCTATCCCCTGTCACACATGGTATACGCCAACGTGGCGGCAGCCTTGGCGAAGCCGTATTTAAAATGAATAAACTCACCGCGAGTTACCTTCACTTATATTTTGCTTCTAACCCGGCAGCGATAACAGACATATTTGATTTATAACATGAATGACAAACGTTACAGTGATGATGATATAGAAGCTATTTACCGCGTCATAGAGCAACGGCGTGATATGCGCCACTTCACCAACGAAGCCGTTGATAGCGCATTGTTAGAGCGGTTATTAAAAGCAGCACACTTTGCTCCCAGCGTTGGTTTTATGCAGCCCTGGCGTTTTATACGTATAACCGAGCAAGCCTTACGCCAACAAATGCATCAATTAGTTGAAGAAGAACGGATTGCTACAGCACACGCCATGGGTGAACGTGAAGATGAGTTTATGAAACTCAAAGTTGAAGGTTTATTAGATTGCGGTGAAGTGCTTGTTGTTTCACTGATGGGCGATCGCGATAAACATATCTTTGGTCGCCGTACCTTACCCGAAATGGATCTCGCCTCAGTTTCATGCGCCATACAAAATATGTGGCTAGCAGCACGCGCGGAGGGCTTAGGCTTGGGTTGGGTATCTATATTCGATCCTAAAAAACTGGCCGATTTACTCCACATTCCTGAATCAGGAAAACCTGTTGCCATTCTCTGCATTGGACATGTCGAAAAATTTTATGACAAACCGATGTTAGAAAAAGAAAAATGGGCAAAACGACAGCAGCTTGATACTGTTGTTTTTGAAAATAAGTGGGATAATTAATCCTTCAACAATTTATGAGTTATCCAGCTTGAATTCAGAAACACTTTGGTTACAGATCCCTGCGGCAAAAACGCCCTCAATAAAACAGATGGCGATTTCTTCTGCTGCCGATAAACTTAAATACATCGCTCACACCTTAGCCGCATTGCAAGACAACTCAATTCCATATGTTGGTAAACCCAGCATTATTTTTTTTGTCGCTGAACAGGGTATCAGTCTGGAGTCAAAAATAGATTTGGTGCCGTCCCCTTTAACGGAACTAATTAATATATTTTCCATTGAAAAGAAAGTTCAATCTATTAAGAAAAAAACTATACAAGCGAAAATTGAAGTCATTAACCTGAGTAACACAGAAACTTTAAATTCTATAACAGGAATTATTAATTCTAACATTGCCAGATGTACCGCTAATTTTTCTCATACAGCAGCAATGAATGAACAACAGCTCGCTAAAGCAATAAATATTGGACGACAATCAGCCCAACGCATAAAGCTCAAAGGAGAACAGGTTTTTATAGCAAGTGAAATTAATAATACTAATACCTTTTCTGCCATCGCAATTATCTGTGCATTATTTAATATGTCTCCGGAACAATTAAATGAACGAGATTCTGAAAAAAACAAGTTAATTCATCTGGCATTAAATAAGCATAAAGATCAACTTACAGCACCATTAGACATTTTGCGTTGCCTGGGAAGCTTTGAGATTGCAGCATTAACAGGAAGTTATTTATGCTGTGCACACATGGGAATACCGATATTAATTAACGGCATTGCCAGTGCCGTGGCTGCACTTATTACAACAAAAATATGTCATCAAGCCGGGCGCTGGTTTATCTATTCACAGTCATCTAATAATACGACTCATGCCTTTATATTGAAAACTTTAAAGGCGAAACCTTTGCTACAAGACACCATAATTGATATCAGGCTTGATAATTTTTCAGCCATCATAACGGCTTTGACCTTATTACAGTGCGCTTGTAATCAACAAAGTGAAGAAACAAGCGTTACTGAAGAAAAATTATTACAAAGGTATTCTTACATATAACTACGCAATAAATACCTTCACCCGAATTTCACTAAGCTGAAATACACTCAGGTCCCTTGTGATAGATGAGACCTTCAACAGGTTTCCCGCCAACAAAATGTTCTTTGATAATACGATCCAGATTTTCTTCCGTTACGTTGTAATACCATATCCCATCAGGCTGAATACACATTACCGGGCCTGACTTGCAGGTAGCAAAACAACTGGTACGTGTACGCTTTACACGTAACTCACCTTTATCAATGCCTGCCGCTTTAAATTTTTCGGCCAAACTATCAAATAATTCTTCGGACTCACCCTCTTCCGTACAACGTGGACCAACACACACCAACATGTGTCTTTTATAATCCATCATTTTTGGTTTTTTTAATTCATTACTCATTTACTTTACTCTCTTATTGAATATTTATTAGTTCATTACATGCTTGTTTATATTTTTTAATAACATCATTCGAAAACACTTTATCCTGTTTAACAACAGACAGATTGAATACCGTTTCACCGTGTTGATTAAAAAATTGCAGCCCTAATAACTTTTCTTCATGTGAAACAAACCATGCAGAAGTAATTTGTGACCAGTTTATATGGCAATGAAAATAATTATTTTCAATATTTAACCAGTCACCACGCTGTTCAAAATCTACGCTGTTGATTATCATTTCACTAACCGCACCACCTTCAGCACGGACAACACAACGCAATTTTCCAAATTCTTTACTACTATTTAAAGCAGACATAATATTTTCAGCAGGAACAGGCTGTGCAGAATAACCATTAGCGGGTTCAGCATCAGTGCGTTCATTAATGGCTTCAATAATGTGTTCCATTGGCGCATCAAAGTGTCTGGCAATATCACGTAGAGAATGATGCGTCTCGTTATCCATAAATTCACGTACTACGGCCTTCCAGCTAATCAAACCCATTGTTAATGAACGACCGGCTTTTTCACCCGCTTTTGTGTCACCAGTAATACTGTCATATTTATTAGCATAACCACGTGGAGTGATCATCAGCCCTTCTTGCATGAAGGTAGTCGAATTGCCAATCAATACGGTACTTAACATTCCAATTTTATGACCCGACATTTTATCTAAGGTGGTCATTTGAATGTCTTGTAAGTCACGATAAGCCGATTTTACAATAGCAACCGGTGTCTCAGGTTTACGGTATTGCAATAAAATGCGTTGTGCCTCAACAATTTGCTGAGTACGTCGACCACTTTTTGGATTATATAAAGCGATAACAAAATCACTCTCACCTGCTGCACTAATGCGTTTCGCAATCTTAGGCCAGGGCGTTAATAAATCTGATAAAGAAATTGAGCAAAAATCATGCGTCAGAGGTGCCCCTACTAACGAAGAACATGCAGATAAGGCTGTTGCACCCGGTACAATTTCAACCTTAATATCACTCTCTGGTGTCCAGCCTGATTGTAACAATACTTCATAGGTTGGCCCTGCCATACCATAAATACCGATATCGCCAGATGAGATAAGCGCTACCGTTTTACCTAACCTGGCTTGATCATAGGCTTCAACACAACGGTCTATTTCCTCGGTCATACCTTTACGAATAACCTCTTTCCCCTCTAATAAGTCTTTAACTAATTTAATATAGGTTGAATAGCCAATAACAACATCAGACTGTTCAATGGCTTCACGTGCACCATAGGTCATGGTTTTTGCACTACCCGGACCAAAACCTACAAGAAATATTTTTCCGCTCTTACTTTCACTCATTACTTATCCTCACAACCGAAACAGTGGCATTTTTACCATCGTGTCCACGGTATTTGTTTTTTTCAATAATTAAATTTTTAATACCCGTATTCGCAGCCAACATTGCTGCTGCTTCTGCAACCGCGGGTGTTCCCATATATTTCATCACCACTTCAGATGGATTCGGTACATCAACCTTAGCTAACTCTGTTGCAGTGAAAAACTTAAGTGGCCATTGATATTTTTTTGCTAAAGCCAGTATTGCAACTTCATCGTTTTTTTTATCAATTGTAGCGAGGGCTTTGACTGCAGTGAAATTAAGCTTTAATTCTTGCAAAGTTGAATTAACAACATGCTCTAATGTTGCAAGTGGGGTATTACGATCACAGCCCATGCCTAATACAATATGCATATTAATAACTTTCTTGCGGTGGGCGATAAACCACCAGACGCTCTTCTAATTGCTGCCATAAATGGACATCAATTTCTGCATTTGTCACCCACAATATTGCTTTGAACTTATCCAGTTCAACATCAGAAAAAGCTGAAAATATACGGATATTTTTAGGCAATGCCGTCGCACGTGTCCACCAGTTTTTACTGCCTGCTTCCTGTACTAAAGCTACAGGCTCTTCATTAACAACATGAGCAGAAACCCGGGTAATATTAATTTTAGGTGCTTCAACTTTCCAACCTAATTCACGACCTAAAATATCAACCGCAATAGTTTTACCTGCATCCGATGCCGTTGTCACAACGGCCACTGCTCCGGTTAAAGCGGCAACCTGTTCAGCGTAAGCATTGGCGCCACCGATGTGGCCTGACAAAACCGGAATAACAAACTGCGCCGCATCATCAACCACCAACACGCCGGGATCTTCATCTTTTGATTTTAAATGCGGGGCAATTAAACGCACCACTGCACCCAAAGAAATAAAGAACACAATTTGATCGTAGTTTTCAAACAAAGAACTAATTTGTGCCCGTAACGCACCAGTGTAAATTGTTACCTTATTGGGTACTACTGACATTAAGTCAGCAAATTTTTCTGAAACAATCACTTCTGCTTCAGGTATTTTTTCGGCTAACTGGCTGACACGGTTTGCACCATGCTTAGTAATAGCAACCAGGGCAATGCGTGGCATTACTGTATTATTCACTTCACTCATTATATATTCTCTTTTTTGCTTTAATTCTACTCACTCGTTGTCTTCTTTCGACAACCGCGAATCATTTCACCACGAACACGATCAGGATTTTTAATTAACAACAACGAAAGATAATTTACTTTTTCACCATAAAGACTGGCAACATCACCCACTACACGCTCTTCCGGTGCACCGGCTTTTTCAATAAAACTGGCATGTTGTAAAATATTTTTCTGTTTTAACAAATCAATAATATCGTCCAGTAAAGGTTTTACTTTTAACAAAACCAACACATCAAAAATTTTTAATAAGTTTTCGATCATAGCCAGGCCATAGCCGGCCGGAATAATTGCAATGGTGTCGTCAACTTCGGCTATTGGAGTCTGAATACGTGCGGCAGCGGCATGAAAGGAAGGAACACCAGCAATAATATTAAGTTCAGTATCTGCATCCAAACCTTGTACTGTGCGAGCTAAATGTCCAAAGGTCGAATAAGTTGAGGCATCACCTTCGACCAGAAACATGACATCTTTACCCTGCTGTAAATATTTCAACACTGTTTGTGCAGCGGCTAACCAGTGTTTAGCTAGTTTTGACTCATCATGTGTCATCGGGAAAATTAAGGCCTGATGTTCAGTTGGAAGTTCAAGTCCTGCACGCATGGCTATATCGAAAGCATAACTGTCACTTTTTTTATTACGTTTAGGATAAGTCCACACAGCATTTTTCTGTAAACATTCCCAGGCCTTACGTGTTATTAAGCCTGGATCACCTGGGCCTAACGATACGCCATATAAACAACCTTTTGTTTTCATTATCTATTAAACCTGTTCTGTTATATTTTGTGCTGTCACAATCCAAACTGGGTTTTCAGCCGCAAGACGATGCATGCGCAGGATAGGTTGACTGCGTGAAACACTTATTTGAGTAAATGACCATGCCACACCTAGTTCTTTCAATACCTGTGTTGCACCTGTCATGTTTTCCAACGTAACAAAGTTCATCACTAAACGGCCATTCCTGCGTAAACGTTGCAGGCCTAATGTAATGAGTTCAGCCAACTCACCGCCAGAGCCACCAATAAAGATCGCATCAGGTTCCATCCAATGTTCTATACCCTGCGGTGCTTTATTGTGTAATAAGGTATAGTTAGTCAGTTTCATCTCTTGTTGATTTTTTAACGCATTGACAAAATCGTCTTCATTTTTTTCAATCGCATAAACATGACCGTCACTACACAAGCGAGCGGCTTCCAAACCGACCGACCCAGAACCTGCACCAATATCCCAAACGATACTATCTCGACGCAGTTTCATAAAAGCTAATGAAGCCACGCGTACTTCACGTTTGGTAATCAAGCCTTTGTCTGGCTTACGTTGATGAAAGCTGCTGTCTTCAAGACCAAATAATACCGGCGCTTCGACTTTTTTTTTATTTTGCAAGATAACAATATTTAAGTCAGGAAAATTTTTTACTGCCGCTTCATCTATACTAAGAGATTCAATAATACTTTCTGTTTTCTGCAAAATATTACAGACCACTGATATCGTAAAGGCAGCAGATAGATTTTCTATTTGCAGCATACGTGCAATACGTGCTGGTGAATTTTCAGGACTGGTAAAAACCACAATCTTTTGGTGTTGTTTTAACTGTTGCAATAAACTATATAAACCATGCGAGGGTTCAGCACCTCGTACCCATTCACCTGTGTCCCGGCTGTGTACCGAACAAATTTTAATTTCTTGCCATGCAATTCCTAAACGTGCACAAGCTAATTGAATTGTAGAAACATTCGGTATAACTTCAAATATGTCTCTACCTAATTTTCCAATCAAGTATTTGGCAATGCCATGACACAGAGGGTCACCTGTTGCTAATACTACAAGCTGTTGTTTTTCAGCTATTGCCCGTGTAATCCACTCAGGAATTTGTGTTAACCGCCCGGTTAAATCATATTGAATAGCCGAACTTAAAAATATTTTTTTAAAAAGGTCTAAACTACGTTTACCTGCAATAACAACATCTGCTTCTTTAATACTATTTAGAGCATAAGGTGTAAGCCCGTCAGTACCATTATCTAACACACCGATAATACGACAAGCCATTTTCATATCTATCACGACAGCATGTCCTCAGCTTCAGCTAATTTAATGCCTTCAAAATCACAAACTAATACCCTTAAACTAAATTGTTCGGGATAACGCTGACGTAATGTTTCTATTACCTTTTCGCATAAAGCCCGATGAAATTCATCAATCATGTTCAATTCTTCCATTCGCTCACTGGCATAACGAGCTGTCTCTGCATTACGAATATCTGCGCAAACCGTTTCATCTACGCCAATATTGCAGGCAAGCTCCGCGAGTAGCCCTGTGTTTACTTTATTTCGTCCGGCATGTGTGATGGTTTCACCTTGTGCCATTTTGGTGAGTTTGCCGACCATGCCACCAATGATCAGATGTTTAATTTTTTCAGTTACCGATGTATCCAATGCATACTTTAAAAAGTCACCCATCTGCACAAAGCAGGTTGAAGCTAACTTAGGAAACTCGCGCATCACAAACTTTTCTGTTCGGCCACCTGTCGTTAATACAACGGTGTCTTGACCCTGATTAGCCGCCACTTCAATTCCCTGGATAACACTGGCTCTAAAGGCAGCGGTTGAATAAGGATGAACAATACCTGTAGTCCCTAAAATAGAAATGCCATCGATAATACCTAAGCGATAGTTAAGCGTTTTTTTCGCCATTTTTTCACCACCCGGTACAGAAATGGTGATTTCCAAGCCCTTGTTTTTTAATAGATCTGCTGCAACTTCACGCACGTTTTCAATAATATTTTTACGTGGTACAGGGTTAATTGCAGGGCCACCCACTTCCAGTCCCAGCCCACGTTGCGTGATCACACCGACCCCTTCTCCACCTTTTAAAATAACTTCATCAACTTCGTCATCAAGTATACGAACATCCGCAGTTAGCGGCGCTTTATCGGTACAGTCAGGATCATCACCGGCATCCTTAATAATAACCGCATGTGCATGATGTAAATTTAATTGCGACTCGGTAACAGGAAAAATGACACGTTTACCATTTGGTAACACACTTTCTATTTGTTCAGGGATTGTACCTTCCACTAAGCCCAATGTTGCCGCGCGTGCAGCCGCGGCAGAACATGCCCCGGTGGTAAAGCCTTTACGTGTACCTTTTTTCTTTTTTTGCATCATGCTAATAAACGTTATGCGGTTTTAAATTTTTTTCGGCTATGGCCAGTAATGCATGAATAGCTGAAACGACTAAAGTAGAACCGCCTTTACGTCCATGAGTAATAATCCAGGGTACTGCTTGTACTTGGCTAATCGATTCTTTTGATTCTGCCGCAGAAACAAATCCAACGGGCATACCAATAATTAAAGCTGGTCTGACACCTTCTTCTTTAATCATACGTTCAACTTCAATTAAAGCCGTTGGTGCATTACCCACAGCGACAATGCCGCCCTCAATTAAACCTGATTGATGTGCTTTACGCATCGCCTGAACAGCACGCGTAGTATTTTCTTTTTTTGCCTGTTTGATAACATCATCATCCGCAATAAAATGATGCGTCTTCATTCTAAAATAATCTAAGCGTGGTTGTGATAAGCCAACACAAATCATTTCCACATCAGCCACAATCGCTGCACCGCTTTGAATTGCATCCATTGCCGCTTGCACTGCGGCATCATGAAATCGTGCCAAACCATTAAATTCAAAGTCCGCAGTCGCATGAATCATGCGGCGAACAACCTGCCATTGTTCATCCAGATAATTGTGTGCACCACATTCCTGATCAACAATAGCAAAGGAATTATGCTCAATTTGTTGGCCTGCTCGGGTAAGTTGTTCAGTTATTACATTACTCATCATAATATCCCTGATTTATGATTTATATTTATTACTTATGATCGTGATGGTGGTGACCATGACCGTGTTCTTCAGCAAGTTCACGATATTGACAACCGTCACATTCCATCATGTCTCTCACACTTTTATTTTCACCACGCGCATCAGCTACACGTTGGTCTAGTGTTTGAAAAATTTCATCAGAAAAACCAAAGTAGTTTCCTAAACAAAAACGAATATATGGATATTGCTCAGACAGGTTTTGATGTTGACGTTTAATCCGTTCAATTAAAGTACCATTGAATAAATAGTAAGGTTGTATGACAATTTGTGTCATACCTAACTTAACCTGACGCTGCACAACATTTTCTAAACGAGGATACGTAATACCGGTAAAGGCAACATCAATGAGTTCATGATCATGTTCCTCCCATAACCAACGTGCCATTTTAGCGACCTCGCCATTAGCACCACGATCTGACGAACCTCGGCCCAATAAAATAACCCCCGTCGTTTTTGGATCAGGCATATCAAGTTGTGCCATGCCCTGCCGCAATTCATACTTAAGGATTTTTAAAACGGGTTCACCCGCACCTAAATGTGGTGCATAAATAAACTCAACGTCAGGATGACGTTTTCGGGCTTCTGCTAAGTGCGCAGGCACTTCCATCTTCACATGTGCCGCTGCATTTAAAATTAACGGCACCACGATGACTTTTACAGATTTTTTAGCGGCATTATCAAAACCGGCATCCAGAAGTACATCCGCAAATTCGATATAACACACTTCGATATCCCAGTTTGCATTACGTTGCCGCCACTCATTAGTGAATTTTTCAATTTCTATATTGCCGGCAGGATGCCTTGAACCATGCCCGACTAATAATACTGTATCACTCATATTTAACCTTTTTCCTGTTGCTTTGCTTTTTGATTTTCTGATTTTCTGATTTTCTAAAACCGTGCGAAAAACTGGCATCATATAATTTTGATTTTTTAATATCAGTCCACTGCCGTGCACCAATCGTAGGACTTGCAATAATCATTGCCTGACTTGTCACTTTTTCCGCGATACATTTATCACGAATATTGGCGATCGTACCGCGAATAATTTTCTCTTCATTCGGCCAACTGGCTTTTTGTACGACTAAGATAGCTGAAGCATCTGACCAACCGGCACTTAATAATGCTTTTTGTACTTTCTTTAATAACGTAATCGATAAAAAGATACATAAAGTAGAATGGTGTGCCGCGAGTTCTTCAAGCGATTCACCTTGCGGCATGGGTGTGCGACCTTCAACACGGGTCAAAATAACTGTTTGTGTTACTTCAGGAAGCGTTAAAGTTTCAACACCTGCTGCTGCAGATGCCATAGCAGAAGACACACCAGGAACCACCGCAACATCGATTCCGGCTTTATCAAGTGGCTGCACCATTTCAATTAAAGCTCCATACAAAGCGGGATCACCGGTTTGCAAACGAATCACTTCTTTAGCACCCTTAGCATGTTCAATTAACCACGACGTTATTTCTTCTAACGTCATACCCTTGGAGTCGGCAATAGCACAGCCCTCTTTAGCCCAACGGGTTGTTGCTTCAGATACCAATGAACCGGCAAATAAAATTGCATCAGCGCGCGCAATTAAATCACGACCTTTCACCGTGATTAAATCAGGATCTCCCGGCCCAGCACCTACAAACCAAACTTTTGCCATTGTTTTATACTCTATTGACGCTAAATATTATTTAGCGAGCTTTAATTTATTAACAGCAAAACACATATTGACCCATGTTTTATCTTCATGATTTTTCAATAAGCGTAGGGTGGCATATGTGAAGACAGGCTCAAGCATAACAACAACTAAATAAGATGACGCAAAGCTTGCCCATGCTGAAAATGGAGTCGCAACATTAGCAAAGCTCAACCAAAAACCTACCATGGCAACAACACCGCCATAATACATGGCATCCATAGAAACAATTTGTTGCAACGTGACTGTAACGCCTTCACGTAATTTACGTCCCAAGGTGTAATGAATGGCAAGTAAAGGAACAACTAAAGACAAGGTGTTGACAGATAAATGCTGTAAGTCCGCAGGCTCAAAAATTAAACCTTGCAACAATAGGCCTGCTGCAAAACCTAATAAAGCAGGTATAAAACCTAAAGTAAGATATATAGCCATCGCACCGATAAAATGTAATTCAGACGGTCCGACTTGCAGGTGAAAACTTTGCATAAACGCAGTAAAGAATAGCGCTGCAATTAAAGAACGAATAATGTCCGCTGGACGTTTTAATAATTCACGTGCATAAGTTAATAACATACCGCTGGCCACAATATTTGCCATTGCTAATTTTACCTGTGTAATTAATCCTGGTTCTATATGCATAATATTTTCCCTTTTTTTAAATTTATTTATTTTATTTGTTCAGTTTTATTCCCCATGTGAAGATTCGTTCACCTTTATGTAGGGATAAAATTAAATTCACGCAGCACCTGTCTCTAACCAGATCAAGTTCGTCTGATATTAGAAACTACAGCTATCAGCAAGACCAATAGCAATTATTTTTCTGCTTAATTTATTAGGGCTGGATTTTTATTTTTCAGTTACATTGATCGTGTGCGAGTCTAAATTTTAAGGTTTTTTTCCATTAACTGACTGCGACTAAATCAGAGTAATATAATCAGATCCAGCCGCAAAATATGTGCTCTTTAGGCGCATCATATAGCCAATGTAATACTGGAGTTTTCTCAAATTTCCTGAGAAAGTACCAATAAAAAACTGCACACGAAATAACGCCTAAGCTACAATTTGCTTAATAAGAAAAAAACACCGGTAAAATAAAACACGTTTACACGGATCCAGTAGCCCACCACCCCGGGGGCATTGTCCAATTTAAAAGCATAAAATTAATCAGGCTTTAATGTAGGGCCGGTCTCCTGGCTTGTCTTCATCCTTACTTGATGGCCTTCCCATATAAAAATATACAGTGGCAATAACACAAGTGCGTCAGACTTACAGTAGCGGGGGCTGCGCCGGACTAAATACTAGTTCGTAGTATTGTCACCGGACTTCCTGTTTCATCCCTAGACAAGAATTGTCTTTAGGAACCCATAACAAAATGGTACATTAATTTATACTTAATGTGCAAGAAAAATTATGTGGAGTAAATTATAAGTTTATAATCAGACTAAAAGTCCCATATGATTGTTTTTCATAAAAAAATAAACTTTTTGATGACACGTAGCACAACTTGTAATAAAAAATTCATACTGAAATAAGTTATATGCAAATATATTTTTAACGATATATACGTTAATGCATTCGCACCTTTTCAAATATATCACAAAGCCTTTCAGCTCCATCCAGAATTCTTGGGCCAACACGTTGCATTAAAGATGGGTCAACAAAATAAAGATGTTGATTTTTAACCGCGGGCATTTCTGGCCAGGACTTCCAGTCATCTAACCACTCAGGTCGTTCTTTCCCCATACCACCGGAAACAATAACCTCAGAATTTGCCGCAATAACAGACTCTAATGATATTTTAGGCGTTATTGTTTTTAAACTTGAAAAAATATTTTCGCCGCCGCAAAGCTCTATAATATTTGAAATAAGGTGTTCACCACTGATTGTCATTAAGGGCTTATTCCAAATCTGATAAAACACTTTTATTTTTTCTTTATTTGAAAAACGTTTTTTCAAGCTACTATAGTGTTTTAAAAAATCATCATGTTTTTTATTTGCAATATCACTCGTTCCTGCCAGCATGCCAAAGCGTTTGATAGTATTCGCAATATCTTTCGGGTAACGTGGTTCACTCAAAAATACCGTTAAACCCAGCGATATCAATTTTTCAATTTGTTTTGAGTTATTACCCGAAGCCCATGCAATGACTAAATCGGGTTGTAAAGAAACAATTCTTTCAATATCAACCGTAGGATAACCACCAACCCGAGGGATTTTTTTTGCTTCTTCGGGATAATCGCTATAAGACACCGCTCCAATAATTTTTTTACCCGCCCCCGCAGCATAGAGTGATTCGGTAATGTGGGGGGCTAAGCTAATGATTTTTTGTGCCGGAGTTGCTAGCTCAATCGTTCTCCCTCTATCATCGACCACATTAATCGCAGCCACTGATAAACTACTAAAAAATAAAAAAGAAAATAGTAAAATTAGTTGTTTGTACATAATTTGTTTTCATCGCTTATATCGTTTTTCATTATCAGGCCTGATAAAGATGTTAATGTTTCACTTAATTGCTGCCATTGTTTTTCGTTTTTCGGTAAACCAAAGCGAAGACTTGGCTTTGTCATTTTTCCCTGTTTAGCAAAAAGCCGGATTAACACGCCTTTTTCAGCGAAAGCCTGATAAAGATCCTTTGCTTGTTCATGCTCTACCCATTGAAATAAAGCCGTGCCGCCACGGGGTGTTAAACCCACCTGACTTAACATGTTATTTAACCGCTTTGATGATTCAACAATGCTTTTTCTGCTGTCATCTTGCCATGTTTTATCCAACAAAGCCTGTGTTGCGATAAATCGCGTTACCCCGCTTAATGTCCAGGGCCCCAGTTTTTGAGAAAGGCGTTGTAACATTTCATTATCACTTATTACAAAACCACAGCGTATTCCTGCAAGACCAAAAAACTTTCCAATTGAACGTAAAATAATTAACCCCGGTTTAATCCCCGATGAGACTAAACTTTTTTCTGGTGTTACATCCATAAAGGCTTCATCAACAACTAACCAGCCTCCCCGGCTTGATAATGTTTGATACCAGTCTAATAGCTGCTCCGTACTGATAATATTACCGGTTGGATTATTAGGATTGATAACAAGCAACACATCTAAACGATTAATTTGTTGTTCAACCTCATCGAGACTGAGCGGAATAACATCATGTCCTGCCTGTCGCCAATTGTATTCGTGTTCAGCATAAGTGGGAGAAATGACACCGACTTTTGAGTAAGAGCGTAATGTCGGCAAAGTTTGAATCGCGGCTTGAGAACCTGCAACAGGCAAACAAGCATCACAACCATAATAGTGGCATGCTGCGGCTTGCAAACCATCATCCTCTTCTGGTAAAGCTTGCCATAAATCAGCAGAAATAGAAGGAACAGGCCATGCATTCGGATTTAAACCTGTCGATAAATCTAACCAGTCTTCCCGGGCTATTTTGTATTTTTCAACAGCCGACAAAATTTGTCCGCCATGATGCAAACCCTTGGGTTTAAAATAAGCCTGTTTAGAAGCATCATAATTAGATTTATATTTAGGCAAAGAAATACTCTCCTAACACGATCACCAGCAACCAAATAACAATGCTTTTATTGACTAACTGAACTGCTCTATCAATATCGGCAACTTGTGGCTCACTGCCACAACCAAGAACCGGTCTTTCAACTTTTTCACCGTGATAAATAGCCGTCCCACCCAATTTAACGCTTAATGCGCCTGCCCCTGTTGCCATCACCACGCCGGGATTAATACCATACCAGTGTTTTGCCTGTGCACGCCAACTCGAAAGTGCGGCTGTTAGATTACCGACTAAGGCATAACTCAAAGCGGTTAAACGTGCCGGCAGCCAGTTTAAAACATCGTCAATTCGTGCCGCCGCCCAGCCAAACGAATTGAAGCGTTCAGTTCGATAGCCCCACATGGCATCCAGTGTGTTCGACAAACGATAAAGCACAACACCCGGTGCGCCTAAAATGACAAACCAAAAAATGGCGGCAAAAATTGCGTCGCTGCCGTTTTCTAATACCGATTCAACCGTTGCAACATTAATGGCTTTTTCATCGCTGTTTGAAGTATCACGACTCACAATCATCGCAACGCTTTGTCGCGCCAATGCCATGTCTTTGTCTTTTAAAGCCTGTGATACCGCTCGGGCATGTTGCACCAGGCTCTTTGAGCCCAGCGCAAAAGCTAAACAAACAATACCTAAAATCACCTCAGCATAAATCGAAGCTTCTTTTTCAAACCAGCTTAAAAAAATGACTATGGGTAAGACAAGTAAAGCCCAGGCTATTAAGCCACGTAAACGTAATAAAAAAGGTGATTTTTTATCCATGCTATTAAGCCTTTTTTCCAGACCATTGGCGGCGTTACCAAAGCCTACCAGTGGGTGCCAGCGGCGAGGCTCACCCACAATCCAATCAATCATTAAAGCAACAAGAATACTAAAGGTTAATAACATCCCGCTATTTTAACTGATTTTTCATTCACACATCACACAAAACAAGGCCGTGCGTAGCACCAGTAAAAATGCCAAAATACGCGTATGACAAAAACAATCATGATTCAAGGCACCACCTCGGATGCCGGAAAAAGCACCCTTGTTGCTGGACTCTGCCGCCTACTCAAAAACCGAGGTGAGAAAGTGGTGCCCTTTAAGCCACAGAATATGGCGTTAAACAGTGCCGTTACGGTTGATGGCGGTGAAATTGGTCGTGCCCAGGCCGTGCAAGCCCTGGCCGCAGGCTTAGAACCCCATACCGATATGAACCCGATACTACTCAAACCCAACTCAGATACCGGCGCGCAAGTTATTGTTCATGGCCATGCTTTAAAAAACCTCTCAGCAGTGGATTATCATGACTATAAAATTACTGCCATGACGGCTGTTTTAGAGTCCTATAACCGTCTCAAGCAGCAATATGACTGGATCATTGTTGAAGGTGCCGGCAGCCCTGCCGAAATCAATTTACGCGATCGTGATATTGCCAATATGGGCTTTGCTGAAGAAGTGGATTGTGATGTGATTATTGTCGCCGATATTGATCGCGGTGGTGTCTTTGCTCACCTGGTTGGTACATTAGATTTATTATCGAAAACTGAACAGCAACGCACTCTCGGTTTTATTATTAATCGCTTCCGTGGTGACATTAGCTTATTACAATCAGGTTTAGATTGGTTAGAAGAAAAAACCCATAAAAAAGTGTTTGGCGTTCTGCCTTACCTACATGGCTTTCACCTTGAGGCTGAAGATAGCGTCAATATCAATCAAATCATTGATGAGTCGCAACAACAAATCAATATTGTGGTACCTGTGTTTCCACATATCTCAAACCACACCGACCTTGATGCACTACGTCTGCATCCACAAGTCAATTTACACTACGTGGCAACCGATATGCAAAAACCAAAGGCTGATCTGATTATTTTGCCCGGCAGTAAAAACATACAAGGTGATCTCAATTGGCTGAGACAACAAGGGTGGCAACAACATATTAATAAACATCTGCGTTACGGTGGAAAAGTTATTGGCATTTGCGGGGGGTACCAAATGCTCGGCGAAAAACTCCATGATCCTTACGCAATCGAAGGCGATATTAAAACCTCTGACGGCTTAGGCTTACTTGAGTTTGAAACCACGCTCGAAAAACAAAAGAAACTAACGCTCGTTGAAGGTACATTTTGTGCTGATGAAGCAGGCATAGGAATGGAACAGGCAAAAGTCAGTGGTTATGAAATTCATATGGGGGTTTCAAAAGGCCCTGCACTTGATAGGCCAGCGATACAACTGCCTGATAAAGTGGAGGGCGCCATCTCAGATGACAATCAAATCATGGGAACCTACCTACACGGCCTGTTTGACAAACCATCAGCGTTATCGAGTTTATTAAAATGGGCAGGATTAACAGAAACCCGTCGCTTTGATTATGAGAATTTGCGAGAGCAAGAACTTGATCGTTTAGCCAATGAAATGAAGCAACATATTGATATTGATGCCTTATTCAAATAATCATGTCACTCAATGCTTCTCCAGCGCGAGCACTTGAAAAAATTAAAAAAAAGGCACATCATAAAAACATACTAAAAACACTTATAGGGAATTAAGATGCAAATAGACGGATACCACACCCTTACCTATATCGCGGAACGCCATGCAGTGCTTTAAAGCCAAAGACCTGTTAATGAATCTCGATGCCATGCCAGGCCTTCCCGATAAAGATAAAATCTATTCCTTAATAAAATCAATCAAAGGCAACAGCGGCGAAGAACGCCATAAAAAATGGATAGCCGAAATCGAAAAAGGCAGCTTTTCTTTTGGCAGCGCAAAAGTCAGTTATATCGCAAAAGGCAAAGACTCATGGAAACATAAAGCCATCGGTCAAACGTCTGTTACCGATACCGGTCGGGAAGTTTTTCCTTTTAGTGACAAATTCATGAAGTCAAACTGGAAACGTTTTCACGATGCACTGCAAGGACACCGCTTTGATGTATTGCATGATGTGTTGCCGAAGTATGGGATTAGTGCAGCATAAGGTAAACATTAGAGCTAAGCTAATTAATGTCTTCTTTAACCATTTAAATGCTATAACAACGAGCATATTTAGAATATATAATTTTCCCCGGCGAATAACATAATTTACTTGATAATTAATATTTTTTTATATTTATTAAATAAAATATCTTAAGCAGCATAACACTATTCACCTAAAAATACGGCTTCATAAAAAAGGAGTTGACAATGAAATATTACGATAAGTTTAAAGGGATTAATCGAACTAAACCCTATAATGCAGAGACTTCATTATCACTAGCTATTGCATGTAACCTAGCTTATGAAGACAGTGAGGAACTGATCACTTCTACTGTGGATAGCTGGGGATACAACATGATTGGTTTTCATTCTATTGTAAAAAAACCTGATATAGATACACAGTGTTATGTAATGGCCAAAGACGATAATATCATCATAGTATTTCGAGGGAGTGAGTCATTAGCAGATTGGTTTGCAAATTTTCAAGCTGTATATAATCCAGGCCCGCTCAAAGGTACAAAGGTACATGAAGGATTTCAAGATGCGTTGTTTCCAGCAGTTATAAATCTTACAAACTTAATAGACTCTATTAATGCTGAAAACTCAAAAATATGGCTGACAGGTCATAGTTTAGGAGGTGCATTATGTTCGCTATATGCAGGCATGCTTTTAGAAAACGGATACGATGTATACGGAATATATACATACGCCAGTCCTCGCCCCGGAAACGAAGCATTTGGAGAAAACCTAAATAGTGGAGTCGAAGGACCACATTACAGGGTAGTTAATACCGGTGACATTGTCCCTCATGTTCCTCCCGAACCATTTTATAGTCACCCTGGAAACCGCATCATTTTGAAAGAAAATATCCGGGAAAGCTCCAAAAAATCCTGGTATTCACAAAGAATTGATGCGTTGAAATTTTTTATTGCGAACACAGCAAATAAATTCGATGTTGCAGACAATCACAGACTTAGCGCTGATGGTGAAAGCTACATCCCAAGGTTAATTAAAGATTTAGAAAGAGAAAGAACATAACGTAATAATTATATATCTACGAGTACAAATTATTTATTACACCGTTTCAAAGAGGAGTAACAATATGCCTACAATAAATGACTTAACACCGGAACAATTTAAAAATTTACTTGATGACTATTTTGCTCCCCCTGAAAAAAGATCAAAAATGAAAGCTGATGAAGTTAAATTATTAGCGGAACGATTAAATGAAAAGTTAATATTCCAATAATAAAAGAAACATCAGAAGAAAAAATCTTAATTAAAATAATAATTAAAATAGACTCTTTCTTATATGACAACTTGCCAAATGAGATTTATGATTTAGTAAGAAGTACAAAAAAAGGAATTAATGATGAAGAAGCAAAACGATTAATTTCCCGGTTAACAAAACTGGCAAATGGAAAGATCGACATCCCGTATACACCAGAAGCAGCTGGATACATTTCGATCAAATATGTCATCGGTATTATAATCAGTTCAGCCAGAAAAAACTGGGATTTCAATAAGGCCAAAGACTCAAGTGATCAAGAGCTTTATGCTTTATTACCCTAATCATAATTAAAGGAGAATAATATGGGGATTGCACATGACATTGATGAGTTTGATGAACTAAAAAGTGAAAATTCAAATACTAAAAATTTATTAATCGAAGGTGATTCATGGGTTTCTCATCCGCAAATGAGAAATTATTCTGATCAATTCGAAGTTATGGGAGATGGCAACATTGACATTCTAAATATCGCTTCACCCGGCGACACCATGTTAAATATTATGAACCGCCATGGAAACCAAATCAAAACATTAGAGGAAATTATAGCTGACCCAAGCTTTTCTTATAAATGGGATGCTATTTTTATTAGTGCAATGGGCAATGACATTGTTGGACCAGAAATCCGATATTTTATAGAAGATAAAAATGATAACCCCGGCCTTTATGGCAGAGAATTACTAAATGGTTTTTTTAAACGTGTACTGTCAGACATAACTGAAGATTACAAACACTTTATAAAAATGGTTCGCACCAGTACTAAAAATGCTACTACCCCCATTATTACTCACTCCTACTGTTATCTTGAACCAAGACAAAAAGGAACTGTCTTTTTAGGCATAAAATTAAATAAGGGCTGGATTAAAGTTTATCTTGATGATAAAAATATCACAGTTAAAGAAGAACAAATAGATCTAGTCAAAGGTTTATTAACGGCATGTTATGAAGCAATGAAATCCATCGATGACGATAAGTTTTTAGTCGTCGATACCCGCGAATTATTAATGCGTAATGGGAAACCAGATACCACCTTCTTTCACGATGAAATCCATCCATCTTCAAAGGGGTTTGAAATTGTTACAAAAAAAATTATTGAAGAAGCGTCTAATCATGGGTTTTGGTTGTAAAAAAGAATATTAAGGCGTATATATTGAGAAACAGGATAAACTTAAAATATCCTGACAGCGGGTCATATAAATTGAACCAACTGTAACAACAAAGGAGAAGAGTTATGAAATTATCATTAAATGTTGGTAGCTTTGATCAAATATCCCGCCTGGTTCTGGGAGCTGTGCTCATTGCGCTAGCTTACTTCGGAATACTAACTGGTACGGCTGCAATTATTGCCTATGTCGTGGCGGCTATCGCTGTCGTAACAGGGCTCGTTAAGTTCTGTCCGCTATATGCCATACTCGGTATTAATAGCTGCAAAGTAAAATAAAAAATCGGGAATTGAGCTAAGTAAAATTTTCATACCACTTTATTGATCAATACATTTCCTGATATATAGCTTTGGATATTTTGTATAACCTGATTTAACACAGTCTGCCTGGCGGTTCGGCTCGCCCAGGCAATATGCGGCGTGATAATTAAATTAGGTAAATTCAGCTGTAATAAGGGTGAGCCCGCCTTGGGTGGTTCTTTCACTAAGACATCGATCGCAGCACCTGCAATTTGTTTATTGAGTAATGCCTCAGCAAGTGCTTTTTCATTAACAATGCCTCCGCGTGCCATATTGATTAATATAGCATTCGGTTTCATCGCCGATAATTCTTTCGTATCAATAAGATTTTCTGTTTCTGCTGTTAATGGACAATGTAAACTCACTACATCTGACTGTGACAATAGTTCACTAAGTGAAAAAGTAACCTGCGTTTCAGTTCTGTTATGCGCGGCAACAATTACCTTCATTCCAAACGCATCAGCAAGTTTTGCAACGCCTTTGCCCAGCTCTCCATAACCAATAATACCTAATGTTTTATTTGTTAAATCTTCAATAGGATAATCGAGCAAACAAAATTCTTTACTCTTTTGCCAGTCACCGTTTTTAATGGCAGCCTGGTATTGAGGAATACTGCGCATTAACATCAACAAAGCAGTAAAAACATGCTGTGTAACTGAATTTGTGCCATAACCGCGCACATTACAAACCTGAACCCCTTTTTCTTCCGCATAGTCCAGTTCAACATTGTTTGTGCCTGTTGCCGCTATACAAATAAGCTTTAAATTTTGTGCATAATCTATTGCATCTTTACCGATAAAGACTTTATTACTAATAATAATTTCTGCATCTTTTATTCTTTCACCAATTTCAGAAACAGAAGTTTGTTCGTAAATATCCCAGTCTATCGATAGTTTTGACAATTCAGAAAAATCTAAATCCTCTTTATCAAGTGATAACTTGTCTAAAAAAATCGCCTTCATACCAGTTTCCTATTTATAATCAAGCCAAACAAAGGGCATTGCGATATACTGACTAAAATTATCGCCTATAGGCTATTTTTAATAAAGTGTTATTCCATAAGAAAACGGATACAAACTCAGTGAAACTCACAAAAAGCCTGAATGCTTTTCATACTAAAGAATTTAATACTGTTTTAAAAAATGAAATTCAACTCATTGATAAAACCTTGCTCCCTCTACAGCAAGGCTTAAGTTTAAGCAGTGCCGTGGGACATTCTGCATTTAGCGCTGTAATTCTAAATATCACGGATACAGAAAAGGCTATACAGGTTAAAACCGGAATTTTTTACACCGGCATTATTGCTGGCTGCAGTTGTTCTGACGATCCTTCCCCAAGTGATGAACAAAACGAGTATTGCGAATTACAATTCGAAATAGATAAAAATAATGCAGAAACACATGTCACCTTATTAACAGGTTAGTTAAATAATGATGTCAAATACCTCTGCCTTTAAGCGCAATATTCCTATTCTTGTTTTATGTCAGGCATTATTTATGAGCGCCACTTCACTGATGGTAGCAACCACTGCGCTGGTCGGTTATGCACTCGCGGATGACAAGATCTACGCCAGTTTGCCTTTCACTTTACAATTAGTGGCAACCATGCTCACCAGTATTCCTGCCGGCCTATTAATGAGTAAAATAGGCCGAAAAAAAACTTTTCTCTTTGCAACTGTACTCGCGATGTTCGGTGCTGCGATATGTGCTTATGGCGTGGTAGAAAATAGTTTTTTCCTCTTTACCATAGGTAGCATTTTAATCGGGGTCTTTTCAGGCTTTGCCAATTTTTACCGTTTCACTGCTGCCGATATTGTCGATAAAGAACATAAAAGCCGTGCGATTTCATTTGTTATGGCCGGCGGGGTCTTAGCCGCTATCATTGGCCCAAACCTCGCAAACTTAACCCGGGAAATGATCACGGGTGCGGCTTTTGCCGGGAGTTACGCCTCAATCATTATTCTGTATATTTTGTCTTTTGTTTTAATTAGTTTCCTTGATTTACCGCATAAGGCGCAACAAAAACAAAATGATTCTGGCGAGAGTCGTCCATTAAGTCTCATTATTAAACAGCCTCGTTTTATTATTGCCGTAATTAGCGGTATGTTGGGTTATGCCACCATGACTCTGGTGATGACCGCAACACCGCTTGCCATGCAACACCATCAACACGTATATTCAGATACTGCATTTGTGATTCAATGGCACGTACTGGGGATGTTTGCCCCCTCTTTTTTCACCGGCCACCTTATTAAACGCTTTGGTTTACTCTCTATCATGTTTGCTGGCACCATTTTGGGATTCGCCTGTGTCTTTATCAACCTGTTAGGAACAAGCGTTAATCATTTTTGGTTTGCTCTGATTCTGTTAGGCATTAGCTGGAACTTTCTTTTTATTGGTGCCACCACACTATTGACGGAAACGTATACTGAAAATGAAAAATTTAAGACTCAGGCTTTAAATGACTTTTTAGTCTTTTCAGTCGTCGCCTTTGCTTCTCTTTCTGCCGGTATTTTACACCACAATCTTGGCTGGCAGTTTGTAAATTATATGGCGATACCTTCCCTCGGTATTATTCTGCTTAGCCTTTTTTGGCTGTATAAAGTCAATCAAACAACAAACATCGAGCCACAGGATGACATGCTCGACATTGCGACTAATCAGATTGAAGGTTAATATCTTCATCCGTTTTGTGCTGTATTAACCCCGAATATCACTGGTGTATATTCTTGTTTTTCTTGGCTACAATAGTGTTTTTAAATAAACGGTATACTCTTTATGTCGATGGATAAATCAGTCAATGTTCTCGGTGAACATTTAAATATCTGTGATGAAAATCCACTCACGGGCTTTTATCGTGACGGAAAATGTAATACTTGTGATGAAGATATTGGCTCTCATACAGTATGCATTGAAGCCTCAACCGAATTTTTGGAATACTCGCGTTTTAAAGGTAACGACTTATCAACACCTGTACCTGAATTTGAGTTTGAGGGTGTAAAGCCAGGAAACAGCTGGTGCTTATGTGCGGCACGTTGGCTGGAGGCGCACAAGGATGGCATGGCACCTCGTGTTTATTTATTACGAACACATAAACGTGCATTAGAAATTGTTCCCTTCGAACTGTTAAAAGAATTTGCTGCAGACTTAAACTAACTTGAAAAAACGATTATGAAAAAAGAACCTGTAATTATTATTGGCCTTGGTGAAATGGGCAGTGTCTTTGCCCGCGCTATTTTGAAACTCGGTCATCCTGTATACCCCGTTAATCGCAATACCGATATGGATGCACTCGCCAAAGAGATACCTGATCCCTTTATGGTATTAAACTCTGTTGGTGAAAATGATTTACAAGCTAATTTGAAAAAAATGCCAAAGGCATGGCATTCCTGCGTTGCCTTATTGCAAAACGAATTACTACCACGAGACTGGGAAAACACCCCTTTTACAAATCCAACCGTTATTTCTGTCTGGTTTGAAAAGAAAAAAGGCCAGGATTCAAAAGTACTGGTTGCTTCCCCTTGTTTTGGTGAAAAAGCCGCTGTGTTAGTGGATGCCCTCTCCACCTTAGACATTCCGGCAGTTGAAGTAGCCTCTGCTGAGAAAATGGAGCAAGAACTCCTTATAAAAAACGTCTATATTTTAACAACCAATATTTCAGGTTTGATCACGAAAGGTAATGTTGAAGACTTGTGGAATAACCACAATGAGCTGGCGCTTGAAGTGGCAAATGAAGTGATGGATATTCAGGCAACTTTAGTCGGGCACGAACTTAATCGTGAAAAATTGATCGCCGGTTTTAAACGCGGTATAGATGGTGATCCGGAACATATGTGTATGGGACGATCTGCACCCGGACGTTTAGCGCGCGCGATTGAACAAGCAGATACTGCAGGCCTTGCGGTTAAGAAACTACGTGAGATTAATGCTTCTTTATAGTTAAAAAGCGCGCGCGAGCAAAATAAGGCAGATTAAACTCGCTACTTCGATCACTTCAATTAGTGCACCGGTAGTATCTCCTGTGGTACCGCCTATACGTTTAATCATCATACTGCGGGATAAATACCCAATCAAAAAAATGATAACTAAGGCAATACTAAGTTGGCCTAATAAATAAACACTCAGGCCAACAATCAGCAAACTAACAAACCATACGCCTGACTTTGGCAGGTTATGTGCCGCTGTCTCTCCCATCCCACCGGCGCGAACATACGGTGTTGTTGCCAGCAAAAGCATTGCCGATGTTCGCGCGATAACGGGCGCGATAAGTAACACCTGCCAACTCACAATGATAAGGGATGAAAACTTAAGTAATAAAAGTAAAACCAAAATAACAACCGCAGCGGGACCAGAACACGGATCTTTCATTATTTCCAGAGTTCGCGCTTTATCGCCATAGCCCCCTAACCAGGCATCGGCACTATCGGCTAAACCATCTAAATGCAGCGCACCTGTCATTAAAACCCACAGAGATAAAACAAGCCCTGCGGCGAGAAAATTATCGGCAAAAGAAAGTAATGAGGACAAGGCAAGCAACATCCCCCCTATCAACAAGCCAACCAGGGGATAAAAAAGAACTGAATAACCATATAGTTTTTCATCATCTTTTTCATTGATATGGAAATACTTTGGTACAGGAATACGCGTTAATAAACCCAGGGCAATAAAAAATGATTTAATCATGTAAAGCTTGCCCCGTGAAAAATCAGCGTAGGATAGTTCTTATCTTCATCATGAATAATTTCTATTCGGGAGGCTTTAGCTAAAGCAACATCTAACTTAAATAATTCAGTTAGCGGCATGCCCAGTATATGACAAAGTATTATGCGCATTACACCGGCATGACTCAATAGTAAAATATGTTGACCAGCATATTGATTTAACATTTTATTCCAGGCAAGGATTATTTTTTTTTCAAAATCGAATAAAGCCTCACCTTGAGGTGGGGTGACATTCAGCGGATCATTCCAGTATTTTTTAATGCTCGCCTCGTCCTCAGCTAACAATTCTTCGGCGGTTTTACCTTCCCAAAGTCCAAATGAAATTTCTTTGAAGTCTTGTTCTATCTTTAATGGTAACTGATATTTATCTGCTAACTCACGAGAAAATTCAGCACAGCGCTTTAAAGGTGAGCTAATAATTTGATGCCAGTCTTGTCGATGTCTTGTATTATCACGTAACTGTTGCCAGCCTGATTCACTTAAGGGATCATCCTGATGACCGCGATATTTTCTACCCCCTTCAACATCACCATGTCGAAGTAAATCTATCACTGTAATTACAGCAGGCTTACTCACTGGTGGAAACACCCGCTTCTGCAAATGTCGCCATATTAGAATGGATTGCGCATGCCTGACGTAATAATGGAATAGCAATAGCAGCACCGCTGCCTTCACCCAGACGCATATTTAAGTTTATCAATGGCTCAGCATTCAAAGCTTTAAGAATACGTTTATGCCCTTGTTCATCGGATTGGTGAGAATAAATAAACCAATTTGCACATTCTGAGTTTATTTTAACGGCGGCAAGTGCGGCAGCAGTGGTAATAAAGCCATCGACAACAACCGGCAAACCTTTTTGAGCGGCAAAAAGATATGCCCCCGTTAAAGCCGCAATTTCAAAGCCACCAAAGAAACGTAAAATATCAACAGCGTTTAATGCTGATGCCTGATGTTTTTCCAAAGCTTGTTGAATCACTTGCGCCTTATGTGAAATACCGCCCTCATCTAAACCAGTACCTGCGCCGGCGATTTCTGTCGCTGCTTTATTTAAATATGCACATGCCAATGCCGTTGCAGAGCTTGTATTCGCGATGCCCATTTCACCGCCAATAAAAACATTTGCACCAGCATCCAGCGCACGTTGTACCGCATCTTCTCCTGCCTGAAATGCTTTTTCTAATTGTGCTCCTGTCATTGCCGCTTGTCGTGAAAAATTTGCCGTACTTTTTGCGATGCGACTTGAGATTACGCCCTCTAATTCACCCGCTTCAACCACAGTACCAAGATCAACCACCTCAAGTTTTGCATTTTGTTCTTTTGCCAGGACGCTGATCGCGGCACCACCGCGCGAAAAGTTTTTAATCATTTCTGTTGTCACAGATTGAGGAAAGGCCGAGACACCTTCATCGGCAATACCGTGATCTGCAGCAAAAATAGTAATGTGTACCTTATCAACTGTAGGTTGTTGGGTTTTTTGAATGGCAGAAAACATAACAGCGAGCTCTTCCAGCTTACCTAACGAACCCTGTGGTTTAGTTAGTTGTGCTTGTCGCTCTTTTGCTAGCTGAATATTCTCGTCAGAAATTTTGGCAACAGGGTCGTGCAAGTTCATTTTTTTACCTTAATGATGATTCTTTATAATGCTGATTCTTGATAATACTGGGAATACCGGCAACCATTAGCGTTACTTTGTCACACACTGCGGCTAACCCCTGATGCAAACGTCCAGCCTCATCGACAAACTGACGATTGATTTCTCCCAATGGAATAACCCCCATTGAAACTTCATTACTAACAAAAATAATATTACTCTTAAGTGTCGGTATCAGGGCTATTAATTCCTTGCTCATTTTTTCTATATTATTTTTATGCTCATCCGAGCAAATCAGGTTACTCACCCACAGGGTTAAGCAATCCACCAGAATACAGGTTGAGGTATTATCATTTTCTTTTAACACAGAAACTAAATTAATCGGTTCTTCAATTAAGCGCCAATGAGCGGGGCGTTGTTGTTGATGGTGCTGGATGCGCTGTTGCATTTCCTGATCGAGCGCTTGTGCAGTTGCCACGTACAACACCTCAAGTTCACTTTCTTTGGCGCATATTTCAGCATGATGACTTTTACCTGAGCGGGCGCCACCTAAAATAAGTTCTTTCATAATTGATTAAATGAGGAAGGTTAAAAAAGCCAGCCGGTAACCGTTAAAATACCAAGCAATACAACCCAAACAATAACAGCACGCTTAACTAAAGATAAGGCATTTTCTATTCCATTGATATCAGGCTCACCATCACCTAAATCCGTTTTTTCGGCACGGTTTTCATAGCGTAAAGCACCAACACCGCTCACCACAATAAATTCTTCGCTCTCACGCAACCATAAGTCCGATACGCCATGCCAATAACTCATCGTATCAACAAAGTTGCCTGCAACCGCATAACTCAACACACAAATCCGTGCGGGTAACCACACCATAATGCGGTATAAATCCCGACTGGCATAAGAAAAGTCGTCTGTTTCATTTATATTCTGTTCTTTTAATAAGTAACTTAAACGAAACAAGACCGCACCGACAGGCCCAAGTAGAATGAACCAGAAAAACACACCTAACATACGAATATTTGCCTGCAGTAAAATATGCTCTTTTACTGTTTGCGCTAATTGCATTGGCGGCTCTGAAACTGGCTGACCAATTAAGTCTGATGCGTACAGATTAGCGGCTTCATAATCTTTATTTTCAAGTGCGTCGATAACCTTTTGCGTATCGCCATCTAAATCTCTCGGTCCCAGGGTAAAAACCAACACCGCTATGCCAAAAATAAAGCCAAATAAACCGAGTATATTCCCTAACATGGCACTTATTAGCCAGACAGAAAAAAGTACAACACCCAAAATAATAGTGAGCGTCAAGGTACCGTTTTGGAAGGAAAAATTAGGGAGTTTGCTTCGAGACCAGGCAACATAACGGTAAAAAGCATCAAAACGCCTCATTTCAGCAAGGCTGGAAATAAAGTGTTCCGCTACAAGGGCAAAAATGACGCTTAATAAACTCATACCGCTAGTTTCCAGCTAAAAGACTCTAAATGCAAGTTTAGCGAGGCAACAGATTGAGGAATTAGGCTGTCTTAAGAGGACAGTAATTTTTTCAATTTTGCCCAGTCAAACGCTTTGCCGGGGTCCGTTTTTCGACCAGGCGCAATATCACTGTGACCCACAAGGGTTTGTTCATTTAATAATGGGTAGGCTTTAAACAGACTCTTAAGCAAGGGAGCCAGGACTTGATACTGGATGTCGGTATATGCACTCTCATCCTCACCTTCCAGCTCAATCCCTATTGAAAAGTCATTACAACTTTCTCGCTCACCAAAACAAGATACCCCGGCATGCCATGCACGTTTTTGTAGTGGAACATATTGCACTAACTCTCCATCACGCCGAATCAACAAATGAGAGGAAACTTTAAGATCTGCAATTTCTTTAAAGTAAGGATGTTCATTTTTATCCAGCTGATTGCAAAAAAGTTGATCGATATAATTTTTACCGTACTTTCCGGGCGGTAAGCTGATGCCATGAATAACAATTAAAGCGATATCAGATTCATCCGGTCTGGTATCACAATTTGGCGACATATGTTGTCGTGCTTCGTCTATCACACCTGATGTTGTATCAATTTGCATTATAGTTATTCAGTTGTCATTCCACGCAGAACCATATCAGTAAAACTAACAATACCGACCATTTTCCCGCATTCGATCACGGGGGCACGTGATAAACCAAAATTCTCAAATAAACGGGCGCAATAACGAATATCCATATTAGGATCAACAGAAATAGCCGGCTTTGCCATCACTTCATAGACATTAACTCTGTCCGGTGATCTGTCTTTTGCCAGAACTTGTTTCGCAATATCAGAAATCAAAACTACACCATACTCATCATTTTCATCCCGTTTATCAATAATCAATGTTTTTGTATCAATGTGTTTCATTTTATTCAATGCATCTGAAATGGTGGTCATGCCATCAATAATATCAAAATTCTTTTTCATCACATCACTAACGCGCATTATTTTTCTAATCGTTGCTGTCATAATTCTTCCTCCACAACCTCTGATAATGTTTCCATTTGATGGGCAACACCTAATGCATCCTCCACATCAATCTTAAACGCAATACCCGTTCCCGGTTTGCTGTCAAACTCACCAACTAATGCTATACGTTCAAGAATTTTTCGTGATAAATGTTCTTCAACTAACATTAACAGCATGTCGCGTTGTGTTTCCAATGTTAAACCAAAAAAAGTTTTGCTGGTTTTTAAACCTTCGCCACGCGCATGATTAATAACAGTCATACCCGTTGCCCCTTCTTCTCTTGCTGCTGCCATTACCGCATCTGTTTTATCATCCTCAATAAGGGCAATGATTAATTTGAAATGCATTTAACTTCCTCCTTAACCTTCTAGTTGTTCTTTGTTTTTATTACGATTGCGCCATTCACTAAGTTGAGCATAGGCCATTACTGAAATAATGGGACACAAACTCGCAAAAGCGATTAAACCAAAACCATCTAAAACGGCACTACGCCCGGGTATTGTTGTTGCTAGTCCTAAACCAAGCGCCGTTACCAGGGGCACAGTGACTGTTGATGTAGTTACACCACCTGAATCATACGCTAAAGCAATAATCATTTTAGGTGCGTAAAAAGTTTGAATAATAACAATAATGTAACCGGCTATAATGTAATATTCCAGTGGTGTACCGGTAACGATACGTAAAGTACCTAAACCAATCCCTACTGCAACACCAATTGCTACCGCAATTCTCAAACCATTTATACCTATCACACCGGCAGACACTTCATTCGCTTTAATCGCAACCGCAAGTAAAGAAGGTTCAGCAATGGTGGTAGAAAAACCGATGGCAATAGCAAATAAATAAACCCATTTATAGTCCTGCCACTGCACAACATCGGCGACCTTTCCAATACCATAAATAAAGTCTGGCTCGGTCAGTTGTTGCGCCATTAACTCACCCAATGGGAACAGCGCCTCTTCAAGCCCGACTAAGAAAAAAGCTAATCCAACAAGAACATAAATGAAGCCAATAATCACTTTGCGTAAATTAGGAACAGGTTTCCTAATAACCAGAAATTGAAAGCCAAAAATAATGGCTACAATCGGAAAGACATCCGTAATAGTGTCCAGAGTGACATAAAATAAATGAAGTAATAGTTCGCTCATATCAACATGCCATAACCCATGACAAAAATTATCGGTGTTAATGATGCAAAGGCGATCAAACCAAAGCCATCCAACATAGGGTTACGGCCTTTAATACTCGAAGCTAATCCCACCCCAAGAGCTGTAACTAATGGCACGGTAATTGTTGAAGTCGTCACGCCACCGGAATCGTATGCGATACCAATAATTTCTTTTGGTGCAAAAAAAGTCATCACCACCACACCAGCGTAACCGGCAATAATCAGGTAATGAATTGGCCAGCCTTTTAATATTCGCAGTACACCCACAACGATTGCAAGCCCAACAGAAAAAGCAACGGTAAGCCGTAAACCAGAGGCATAGCTGGATCGGGCAGGCTCTGTGTTTTCTATAACACCTCCAATAGCAGCCACTTCAGCCGCTTTATCCGCCACCGCAATAAGTGCGGGTTCAGCGATCGTTGTTCCAAAACCTAAAGAGAAGGCAAAAGCCATCAGCCAAAAAACACTGCCCTTTCTTGCAAAGGCATAGGCCATATTTTCACCAATTGGAAAAAGCCCTGTTTCTAAACCTTTAATGAACAGGTTTAAACCAATAACAACAAGTAAGGTACCAACAAAAAGTTGCCCCATATTTGGAATCGGTTTTTGTAAAACAAAAATTTGAAAAAAAGCAATTACAAGGATAACAGGCAGTAAATCACGAGCACTATTCCATAGAGAGCGAAAAATCTGATTAACGTGCTGCTTCATGCCAGGTGGGAGGTTAACTTATCCGTTAGTTATTATTCGATATATTGTGCTTGTCGCCTCATTATACATTTATGCTATAGAATATCATTAGTTCGATTGTTACAATTCTGACTTATAAGTTAACAAATGATGCTAAAGCTGATATGACCTTACCTTCCAGCAACGAAATAAAAAAACAAGTGCAACAAGCACTTAATGAAGATATCGCAACAGGCGATGTGACAGCTGAACTTATTGCCACTGATAAAGAAGCTCACGCTCAGCTTATTTGTCGTGAAGAAGCCATTCTTTGTGGCCGCGACTGGTTTAATCACGCATTTTATTTACTCGATAACACAGTTGACATTCACTGGTTTTTTACAGAAGGCCAACGCTTAAAGGAAAATGATGTTGTTTGTGAAATAAACGGCAACGCACGACATATTCTAAGCTCTGAACGCACCGCATTAAACTTTTTACAAACCTTATCTGCCACGGCAAGCGCAACGAACCAGTATGTAAAAGCGGTTGCCGGCACAAGCTGTAAAATTCTTGATACCCGTAAAACCATCCCTAACTTACGCCTTGCACAAAAATATGCCGTTAGCTGTGGCGGTGGTGTTAATCATCGTATAGGTTTATACGATATGGTTTTAATAAAAGAAAATCATATTCAAGCTGCAGGCTCCATTACGGCTGCCGTTACAATGGCACGAAAAAATCAACCCACATTAAAAATTGAAGTAGAAGCTGAAAATCTCGATGAGCTGCAACAAGCACTCGACAACAAAGTTGATCGGGTCTTACTCGATAACATGGACATCAAAACTTTAGAAAAAGCCGTTGCTTTAACAAACAAGCAAACTGACTTAGAAGCATCCGGTAATATTACTTTAGATACTATTCGTGCTGTTGCGGAAACAGGAGTGGATTATATTTCGACAGGTGCAATAACAAAAAATATTACTGCGGTCGATTTTTCTTTGCGTTTTATTGAAGAAAGTTAAGTGGCTTTATTGAGCACGCGACAAAAATTAATTATTTTTAATGCGCACAATGACTTCTAAGCTGGAAGCCGATGTTCCTTCTGGCAACTCAGCAAGTTGTTCAATGTGAATTTTATCAACAGGAATATCCATTAACTCATTCGTATCCATATTAAAAAAGTGGAAGTGCTTACTTACGTTTGAGTCATAAAAAACCCGACTTGGATCAACAATCACTTCATTGACTAAGCCTTTTTGCGCAAACAAACCTAATGTATTGTAAACCGTTGCTTTAGACACATTTGGGCTATCTTTATTCACCATTTGCAAAACCTGATCTGCAGATAAATGTTGCGGCTTGGCAAAAATAATATTCGCAATATCAAGCCGCTGTGTGGTAGGTGTTACACCAACAGATTTAAGTTTACTTATAAGATCGTTCATCACGTAGTCCTAAATGAGTAGCCTAGCGAAAGTATAGGTTATTGACTTGGATCATGTCTATTATTTAGCCACGATGCAATACATAAGGGCTTGAATTCAACGTATTTTCCCGGTTTAAAATAATATCCGCCGCTAAACGCGCCGACGCCGCCCCCAAAACAATCCCATTTCGATAGTGCCCAGTGTTGAGGTACAAACCTTCAACGTCAGGAACCGCACAGATATAAGGTATTCCTGAGCTCGAGCCCGGCCGTAGCCCTGCCCAATGGTGCTCAACGTCAGCCTCTTTTAAACAAGGCATCAGGCGATAGGCTTCCTCCATCAGCTCATTTTTTGCTGCTAGGGTGGTCACTTTTTCAAATTGTGTATGTTCTAAAGTGCTTCCTACTAATACCCGACCATCTTTGCGCGGAATCACATATCGATCCCGGCTTAAAACAATGCGTTTTATCTTGTTTGGCTCAGATTTAAAAAGAATCATTTGCCCTTTAACCGGCGCCACATCGATATTTATTTTTATATTTTTCAATAAGTTAGCACTCCATGCACCACTCGCAATAAGCACTTTATCCGCTTTTAACTCGCCTTTATTTGTCTTAATTCCGGTCACTTTATTCGCAGTTTGAATAAAGCCCATTACCTCGGTTTGCTCTAAAAAGTGCACCCCTGTTTTCAACAGGTATTGCTTCATCGCTTTAACCAAACGCGGGTTCCTCACCTGCCGAATATCCGGCATCCAAATGGCTTTTTTATGGCCAATACAGGCTTCATCTAACTCTGGTTCAATCTCACAAACGTCTTTTTTATCAATGAGTTGGAGGTTTGACGACCATTTTTCAGCCCATTCAAGCGCTTGCTCAGGCTCATCTTCTAACATTAATAAACCGCTTTGAATAAGCTCAGCATCAAGGCCTGTTGCATCCATAACCTCAGCAATGAGTTCAGGGTAAAAAGCTTGTCCCCACTTCGCTAATGCGCTGACTGCAGCCGGATAGCGCCACGGATAAAGTGGCGAAACAATACCGCCACCGGCCCATGAAGACTCATGGCCCGCTTCACCTTGCTCAACAATCGTGACCTGCATTCCCGCTAACGACAATTCCCGCGCGGTTAGCATACCAATGATGCCACCGCCAACTATCAAAATATCTGACAAAGACTTCTTTCCCAATAATTATAATTTGCCGAATTATGCCATTACTGGCGTATTCAATCTTGCTAAATATGCAAAAATACCTGCTGGAATGGACTCCGGTAAAATTTCAGGGAAAACGCCCTTTGCGATTATGAGACCTGCATAACACTTTTGTAAAAACAGCAACCACTCATCCGCAAAACAGGCAAGCTGGTCAGATAGACACTGAACAACTCAACTCAATAGGCTATAAATATGATTATGAAACAAACCGGACTTACATTGATCGAACTTGTTGTCACCCTGGCTGTGATCAGCCTTTTGCTGGTTCTGGGTGTACCGCAATTCCAGAGTACTACCGCCAATAGCCGGTTGACGACAACAATCAACAAACTCACCGGCGATCTTGCTTTTGCCAGAACAGAAGCAATTAAACGTGGGCTATCTGTTGCAATAACCGCCAGTGGTAATAACTGGGCAAATGGCTGGACAACCGCAGCGAACATTAGCGGAGGAACTGAAGACTTACGCTTTTCGCCCGCTTTAACCGCAGATGTCGCCTTAACCACCAGCGGTGTAAACGCCATTCAGTTTAATGCCGATGGTCGTAGCACTGCCAGTGTCAATTTTACATTATGTGATGATCGCAGCGGCACTTTTGGTAAAAAACTGAGTTTAAGCACAACAGGTCAAACCTTTTTAGAAGTTAAACAATCTTGCAACCCTTAAAATATATGTCCAATAACATTATGAGCCAGTTACAAACACACCCTAAACATAAAGGCTTCACTCTCTTAGAGGTGATGATCGCAATGGTGATTTTTGCCGTTGGCATGCTAGGCCTTGCAGGTATTCAGGCTTTATCGTTAGAAAACTCACATTCATCTTACTCACGCAGCCAGGCCGTGTTACTGGCTTATGAAATGGTCGATAGGATGAAGGCAAACCATCCATCATCAAGTGTTTTATATGACATTACAACTGGCACCACAACGGTGACAGGATACTTAGGGAATAATATGTGCATAACTAACGATTGTACAATTTCGGATATTGCAAAATATGATATGGGACAATGGAAAGCGGCCGTTACAGCATTATTAGGAGCAAATGCTTTAGCATCAATTAGTATCTCAGGTGATACGCACCAAGTAACTGTTCATTGGGATGAGGAGCGTACTGGTGTTACAGGTACAAACTGTCCTCCACTTTCTACTAATGACTTAAGCTGTTTCCAACTAAAAGTCCAATTGTGAAAAACATGAAAAATACATTTAAAAAAACACAAGGATTGAGCTTAGTTGAGCTGATGGTCGCCATGACGGTAAGTGCCATTTTAATGCTGGGTATTTCTGAAATATTTAGTATTAATTCACGCTCATATAAAGTTCAGGATGAAAATGCCCGCATGCAAGAAAATGGACGTTTTGCATTCAACACGTTGATGAGTGATATGCGTCGTGCAGGCTACTTTGGTGGCAATGCAGACATACTAAATATCACAGGTACAAGTGGTATTGTCACCCCCACGAATACTTGTCCAAATGATAATACCTGGGGGCGAATGCTAGGAAGGCGCATTATCGGCATGAATGATGTCAATACAGGCTACACCTGCATAACAAACTATTCTCGCGGTGATATTGTTGTCATTCGAAATACGAAAGGTCAGAACATTAGCGCTACTGAAATGGCCGCAAACCCAAATCGCTTTTATATTCGCAATTCTTTGTTTGAGGGCAGACTATTTGTTGGCTCAGCTCAAGACGTTGCCATAAATATTTCAAATGATGTCTCTGACTCACCAGTAACGGTGCAAGAGCTATCAAGCAGTGCATATTACATTGGTACAACAAATCGAAGTTGTAGATTCAAGGATTCAGCTAATAATGCAATACCCATTACCGCTTTATACCGTGAAACGTTAAATAGCAACGGCATTCCAACGCAAGAAGAAGTAGCAAGTGGTATTGAAGACTTACAAGTTCAATATGGTGTAGACAGCGATGATGATACATATGTAAACCAATATTTTAATGCTAATGACATTGATGGAACGCCTTCATGGGATAAAGTGGTAGCAGCACGATTTTGGATACTGGTTAGAGCAGACTGTCCAACAAACAATTATACCAACTCAAAGATATATGTGATGGGTGATAAAGATGATCCTGTCGGTACCGGAGGTTATAAACCAAATGATGGCTTCAAACGCCAACTCTACAGTACAACCGTAAACTTAAGAAATGGACTATAAAAATGAACTCTTATAGCAAAATTACTTATCAAATGTCTGTCAGAAAACAAGAAGGTGCTGCACTAATTATGTCTCTTGTTATTCTTGTCGTTCTCACGTTATTAGGCGTCACATCAATGAATACCTCTAATTTACAAACACTTATGACAAGCAACTCACAATACCAAACGGTTGCACTTGCCACAGCAGAACAAACCATTCGGGAAGCTGAAGAAATTGTCAAAAAAATAGTCGCTAAAACACTCGCTATACCAAGCAAAGCAGATGGCTACCATAATATCGCAGCAGCAGATCCTGAAATAAATTTAGCAGGGTACGCCTGGCCAGATAGTGAAACGGGCGACGCCACTTTGGCTAATTCAAAGTATATTATTGAATATACAGGAGAAAAACCCGTCCCACTCTCCACGTTTAAATACATTAACGGTTCTCCAATCGCAGGCGATAATGTATATGTTTTTCGAATAACCGCAAGGACAGTTGCTAGTCGCGGCGCAGTCCGCTTAGTGCAGTCAGTTTTTGTAACAATAAATTCTCCAGTCTAATTAAACTAAGAACATGTTTTCCTAGGAGTGCATCAATCATGAAACTACATAATATGAAAACCGGTTTATTATCGACTATAACTTATTTTATCGTCAGCCCTTTATTTGCGGCAGCCGTTATTGACCCAGCAACCGAGCCCGCTTCCGTTGCAGCACCCTATGCACTGAGCAATACAGACTTAGAATCTAGTGGCACTAAAACTGCTTATCGCCCCTGGTTCGAAAATGGTAGTTGGCAAGGTGATCTCGTTCAATACAATATCACATCACTAGGCGAGCTTAGTACCAGTCTCGATCTTACGCAAACACCACCCGTCGATAATGGTACCGGAACAAACTGGTCGGCCAGAAAAGTGTTTGCAGATACAGCGACTGCGAATTCCAGCTTTTGGACAAGCGGAACCGACTCACGAAATATCATCACCAGTAAAACGGGAACCGATCAGGTCCCCTTTAGATGGGCAAGCTTAGTACCACATCAAGCCACGATTGGCAGTGAGGCTATTCTCAATTATGTTCGAGGTGACCGTTCCAATGAAACAGACGCGACTCCCGCAGGGACATTTCGTAAACGTTATAGTCTCTTGGGCGACATTGTACATTCAAACCCTGTATATGTGGGGCCTCCGGCATCAAGCTTTACCTTTGCAGGCTACAGTGCTTACAAAAATAATAATATTGCCGACGGTGGCCAGGCAGACAGAACTCCCATTGTCTATGTGGGTGCAAATGATGGCATGTTACATGCCTTTAATGCCAGTGACGGTAAAGAAGTTTTTGCTTACGTACCATCAATGGTCTTTGGAAATTTAAGTAAGCTAACTACTGATCCTTACGTTCATACCTATTTTGTTGACGGCGAATTAAGCAGTGGTGACATGTATGACACCGTTTCAGCTTCATGGCGCACTCTTCTCGTTGGTGGACTGGGTGCAGGAGGCAAAGGGTTATTTGCCTTAGATGTTACCCATGCCTCTCTCACAAATGAAACATCAAATTCAGGTCCTAATGATAAAGTTTTATGGGAAAAAACAGGCAATGCATTTGGCTATATACACGGCAAGGCTCAAATTGCATTACTCAATGATGACAAGTGGTATGTCATTCAGGGAAATGGTTACAACAGTGTAGATAATGTTGCTAAATTATTATTAATCGAATCAAATGGTACCGTAACCTCAATAGCTACTGATGCTACCACAGGTAATGGTTTATCCAGTCCAGCCTTGGTTGACACAAATAGTGACGGCAAACCCGATTATGCGTATGCGGGTGATTTAAAAGGCAATCTCTGGAAATTTAACCTCACAACAAAAACTGCGGCACTTAAATTATTCGCGGCAGGCGTTGATCAACCTATCACCAGTGTTCCAGAAATTGCCCGCCATCCGAATGGAGGTATAATAATATATTTTGGTACAGGTAGCCTTCTAAGTGGCCCAAATACAACTAGTGCTGATACTGCCAATGTTAGTCAGCAAACTTTTTATGGTCTATGGGATAATGATGCTACAACCTTAATTGCAAATAACACTACTAATATTTTAAACCAGCCTTTAACTGAAGCGGACTATAATGCTGCGACAAAAATTCGATACTCAACAAATAACACAGCTATTGATTGGGCAACAAAAAAAGGATGGAAAGTACCTTTCCCAATTGCTGGCGAGAGATTAGTTGGTGACCCACAATTACGAGGTGGTCGCCTACAATTTATCACCACCTCTTTTAATGCTGATACTCAACCAGTTGCCTGGTTAATGGAATTAAATTATCTAAATGGTGGTGCAAGCAAAGTTATATTTGATTTATCTGCAGATAGTATTTTTGATGGTGTAGATACCGTCAACAGACCTCAAGAAGCAGGAGTGGATATTGGCACCGGAGATATCCCTATCGCGATACAATATGGATCATATGGTATTTATTCTCAACCTACTCTGGCCCGAATTAATTACGCATCAGATACCATTATCGTGAATGGTTTACTTATGCCTCTAACACAACCCTGTAGTGGTAGTTGTAGTGGTGGCTTTATTGGTGGCCATATGGATGTAGATACTGATAGTCCATTTGGTGGTATAAAAGCTCAGCGTGACTCAAGTCCGAATAGCGGTAGCAATACCGATGGCCATGAACATGAATACGATAAAGAACATGGTGTCGTCTATGTAGACTGGTTTAATTTAGAACCACGACGAGGATTATTTAGTTTAAACATTGCTAGTACAGAAACATCTTTAAACCCCAGATTAAATCGAGTAACAGAAGTCTGTGATCCTGATGATTTCACATCACCAAACCACTGTGAAACAGGTGCAGATCCTGCTCAAACAGCAGCCGATAAACTATTTGGTGGGGATGATATCAGTCTCGATAAAAAGTTCTTTATTGTACTTGCCAATGCCGATATAAACACAGGAGGGAAGATTACTATTGGCACTAAAACATGGAATGTCAAAGATTACCAGGACATGATCACAAAGAAAATCCTCGATAAAAACAATGCCGATGTGAGTAGTGATGCCACATTTGTCGATAATGAAGGGGATTCGCTAGTCTTTACCCTAAGATCTATTCTTGCTGCGGGAGGAGGAACCGGTACCTTACGAATAGATTTCGATAACAGGGCAATTATAGAAGGAAGACTTCTTGCTACACTACCAGGATGTCATTGGGGGCAAAATGATCCATATGATAATTATATTGGCTATTTTTTGGAATTTGGTGCTTTCAGTTTTCCTGCTAAAACGAATCCTCTTCAAGCAAACCGTGACGCACACATTACGAATGCACAAGAGAATGATGTTACTGGTTACCGTTGGCGTAATGGGGCATTAACCATGCAGTTAGTTGATGCTACGAACTATAAATTACAACCTATTACCGATACCGCACATGCTAAAAATGATGCAACAAACCCTGTTGGGGGCACCCATGTCTTTAACTACACTCAAACACGATTTAGAGATAATGGCGACAATATAACCGCAAACCAGCAAGTTAATTCCGGTAGCATAAAAGAAAGTGGGCTACTTTTTGAAGGTGCCATCTTCAACCATTGGGGTAAATTGTATAAAAGACGAACAGGCCAAGATCCGGTCTGTTATGGCCATAACCGCTATAATGTAAGTGTAGCGATTGAACAAGCTGGCTTAACAAACGGTGAATATCAGGCTCTTATAACACCCTTTAATGGTAATGCAACACTACAAGCTGCGTTTAAAGCCGCATTAGAGGCTTATGAAGCAAGTCCAACATCTGCAAATAAGGCAGCATTGGCAACAATTATTGCAGATAATGGTCTTGAAGAATATATGAAACTACGAACCTATATCCGTTCAAAAATCCCCGCACAACATTTACTTGAGTGGGACAAAGGTATTGCTGGTGAAGGTTCTGCTGGTACCAGTACTCCAGCCGAGGTACAAGAAGGAAGTAAAAATAATTCTCAAACGGGTCAAAACTTTAGAACCGGAAGACGAACCTGGATAGACTTAACACCGTAGAGATACGTAGTAACATGAGTTAAGTCACAAAGAGCACTTACCAATTTTAAAGTGCTCTTTGTTTTATTTTTTAAGCGCAACATTTAATTTGAGAATGTTATGAGAATATCAAGTAAACCTAAATTTTTTAAAAGTACAGCGCGCGGATTCACTTTAATAGAAATAATGATTGTGGTCGCGATCATGGGACTCATCACCATAGCCGCATGGCCTTCTTATGATCGATACCAGGTTAAAAATCGTCGGGCAGATGGGATTGGTGGCATATTAATGAAAAGAACGGAACTTGAAAAATGTTTTGCCAATTACGCTGGGAGCAGTTTTGAAGGCTATAACGGAGGTAAGTGTGCAACAGCCACAAAAGATAGTCCAAAAAATTATTATAATATAGCTGTAACAAATTTGGGCGCTGAAACTTACACGATTACAGCAACCCCAAAAGGTGTTCAGGTTGATCCAGAGTGTACTGTACTCACCTTGACCCACCAGGGTGTTAAAGGTTTTACTAATACCAACACAGGGAGTGATCCCAAAGGCAGTTTACAAAGGTGTTGGAGCCAATAGTTTCCACAGAAACTTTTGTCTGAAATTTCTATCGACTAACAGAATAACAATTTAAAAATAGAGTCCCCTCCCCCTTGACGGGGGAGGGTTAGGGAGGGGGGATTAAAGTAAAACCCTTCAGTGAACGGTATTACTTCCAAGAACTTTTTAAAATTACACCAGAGCTTTCTTATTGAAGTTCTTTAGGTAAAGAAAAGGTAATATTTTCTTCAATGCCATCCTGATGTTTTATTTCTGAAACACCCCATTCACGCAGTTTGGCAATTACATTTTCGACCAGCTCGGCAGGTGCGGATGCACCCGCGGTAAGGCCAATACGTTTTTTTCCTTTTAACCAATCCCGATTTATTTCTGTTTCGTTATCAATTAAGTAAGCTTCGGTACCAATACGTTCTGATACTTCTCTTAAGCGATTAGAGTTTGAACTATTCGGTGAACCCACCACTAACACTAAGTCACTTTCTTTCGCTAAACCTTTTACCGCATCCTGACGGTTTTGTGTGGCATAACAAATATCGTTTTTCTTTGGCCCATGTATATTTGGAAAACGTTTTCGTAAAGCATCAATCACGCTGGCTGTATCATCCATAGATAAAGTAGTTTGTGTAACATAAGCAAGGTGTTCAGGATTATTAACAACTAAATCATTAACATCTTCAACATCTTCAACTAAATACATTTGGCCGCCGTCCGAAGTATCAAACTGGCCCATGGTACCTTCCACTTCGGGGTGACCAACATGACCAATCAATATACATTCATGGCCGGCTTTACTGTAACGAGTCACTTCCATATGTACTTTTGTTACTAAAGGACAGGTAGCATCAAAGACTTTTAACTGACGTTCTTTTGCTTCTTTACGCACCGCTTGTGAAACACCATGAGCACTAAAAATAACCGTCGTATCATCAGGGATTTCGTGTAGCTCTTCAACAAAGATCGCGCCTTTTTGCCGCAACTCGTCAACCACAAATTTATTATGTACCACTTCATGTTTTACATAAATTGGGGCTCCAAATATTTCAATCGCACGTTCAACAATATCAATCGCACGATCAACACCAGCACAAAAGCCACGCGGATTTGCTAAAGTCACTTTCATAGAATCAGACATAATAATTACGCAGCTTTAATATCAACAATTTCAACACTAAAGACCACTTCATGCCCTGCCAGAGGATGATTAAAGTCGACCTTAACTTCCGTCTCGTTAATTTCCATAATCGCACCCGGAATTTCATCACCAGAAGGCGTACTAAAACCTATAATCATACCTTCTTCTATTTTTAAATCATCAGAAAAATCTGTGCGTGGTAAAGTATGAACACTTTCTTCATCGGGAAAACCAAAGGTATCGCGAGGCTCAATAGATAAACTTTGTTTATCGCCGGTTTTAAGACCATACAAAACCATCTCTAAACCTTCAATCAAAGTACCATCACCCATTTTGAATGTCATGGGCTCGCCATCAACAGATGCATCAGCAATAGTGCCGTCTTCAAGAGCCAGGGTAAAGTGCATTGTCACTTCACAGTCAGCACCAATTGTTAAAACTTCTACATCACCCATTTTTTATAAATCCTATTCTGATTTTTTAAAGTTCCCTCCCCTTTAAGGGGAGGGCTAGGGTGGGGTAATAAAACATATCCCCTCCCCCTAACCCCCTCCCTAAGGAAGGGGGGATTTTATTTCTCTGATTTATTACTTTTACGTTCTTCTTTGTATTCACGAATGCTTTCAATAATAATTATAACAACACCAATGCTTATCGCCGAGTCCGCAATATTAAATGCAGGCCAATACCATTGTTCATAATACACCTGGATAAAATCAACAACATAGCCTAACCAGATTCGATCAATAACATTTCCAACTGCGCCACCTAAAATAAGCGCCAATGCAATCGCTTGCCATTTTTCATGTTGTTGTAAACGTTTAATCCAAACAAAAATAACAACACTTACAACCACCGCTACGATAGAAAAGAACCAGCGTTGCCAACCCGCTTGATCGGCTAAAAAACTAAACGCCGCACCGGTGTTATGCATTAAGGTCCAGTTAAACATCGGCATCACCGCAACCGGTTGAAACATTGTTAATGAATTGCTCGCGATATATTTCGTGAGCTGATCAACAATAACAACAAGTAACGCTAACCATATCCATTTTAACATCTGAGTATTTTCCGATTTACGCGTGTAAACGCGCTTCACCTTCTCCATCAACATTTTCAACACAGCGTCCACAAAGTTCAGGATGTTTTTTGTTTTCGCCAACATCTTTACGGTGATGCCAGCAACGAGTGCACTTTTCATACTCTGATGCCGATACCGCAACCCAAATTTCATCATCCGTTGAAAGTTTATAATGTTTTGCTTCCGCAGGTGGTTCACCGGCAAGATAAATTTTGGCATCTGATGTAATAAAGACAAAACGTAATTCATCTTCTAGTGTTGCCAACACATCCATAATCTCACGGCCACAATACACTTCAACATCTGCTGCTAAGCCTGAACCAATTTCACCCGCAACACGTAATGCTTCGAGTTCTTTATTTACGCTTTCGCGCACTTCGGTAATTTTTTTCCAATAAATGAGCGCTTCGTCAGCAGCTTTATCGTCGCTATACATCGCGGGCATGTCATACCAACAGTTTAATAAAACAGATTCATTACGCTCGCCCGGCATATGCGCCCAAAGTTCATCGGCAGTAAAACTACATATAGGGGCTAACCAACGCACCATTGATTCCATGATATGATAGATTGCTGTTTGACATGAACGACGTGCAATACTATTTTCTTGTGTTGTGTACTGCCTATCTTTAATAATATCTAAATAAAAACTGCCCATCTCACCGGCACAAAAATTATGTAGCTGTTGGTAAATTTGATGGAATTCATAGGTTCCATAAGTGTCAACAATTTTATCTTGTAAACGTTTTGTCGTTTCAACAGCCCATTTATCAAGTGATAACATTTCATCGGTTGCTAACATATCTTTAGCAGGATCAAAGCCGTCTAAATTTGATAAAAGAAAACGCATGGTATTACGAATACGACGGTATGCATCTGCAGCACGTTTAAAGTTTTCATCGGATACGGTCATTTCACCACTGTAATCCGTTGATGTAATCCATAAACGTAAAATATCAGCACCTAAATTATTGACAATTTTTCGTGGTGCTACCACATTCCTTTGTGACTTGGACATTTTCTGTCCTTTAGCATCAACGGTAAAACCATGTGTTAATACAGACTTGTAAGGTGCCTTGCCATACATCGCGATAGCTGTTTTCAGAGAAGACTGGAACCAACCACGGTGTTGATCTGAACCTTCTAAATATAAATCAGCCGCTGGATATTCAGTTAAACCTTCACGCTCATTTAAAACAACATTGTGTGAGACACCTGAGTCAAACCAGACATCAAGAATATCCTGTGCTTTTTCATAATCAGCAGCTTCATCACCAAGGTAAGTTGCAATGTCTGTTTCAAACCAGGCATTAACACCTTTACCTTCAACTTCATCTGCAACTTTTTCTAATAGTGCATCGGTGTCGGGATGTAATTTGCCGGTTTTTTTGTTCACAAATAATGGAATCGGCACACCCCAACTACGTTGACGTGAGATACACCAGTCAGGACTATTCTCTACCATACCGATAATGCGTGCTTCACCCCAGTTCGGCATCCACTTAGTTTCTTTAATCGCAGCAAGACAATCTTTGCGTAAATTATTTTTTTCCATACTAATAAACCACTGCGGTGTCGCACGAAAAATAATCGGGCTCTTATGACGCCAGCAATGCGGGTAACTATGTTGAATTTTTTCTTCATGCACCAACTTACTTTTTGCTTTTAAAACATCAAGCACGCTGTCGTTGGCTTTAAAAACATGCTGCCCTGCAAACAAGGGAGTACCTTCTAAAAACTTACCGTTGGTATCGACCGGGTTATCGACTTTCAAATTATATTTTTGTCCAACAACATAATCTTCCTGACCATGACCCGGTGCGGTATGGACTGCACCGGTACCGGCATCTAATGTCACATGTTCGCCAAGAATGATTGGCACTTCACGTTCATAAAAAGGATGCTGCACTTTTAAGTCTTCAAGATCAGAACCTTTACAGTAAGCAACAACACGATAATTTTCTACATCATATTTCGCCATCACATCGCTTAATAAATCTTGCGCGATAATTAAACGTTCAGCTACATGTGCACCAACACCATCACATTGTACGATGGCATATTCAAATTCGGGGTTCACCGCTACCGCCTGGTTAGCCGGTAACGTCCAGGGTGTTGTAGTCCAGATAACAATCGAGATTGGCCCGGTTGCCGTGGTGTTTATATTCAGCGCACCATCAACATTACTACAACGTGCCATTAATGCCGTTTCATTTAAAATTTCAAAACGCACATCAATTGCCGGAGAGGTTTTATCTTCGTATTCAACTTCGGCTTCAGCGAGTGACGAACCACAATCGACACACCAATGCACAGGTTTAGAACCTTTGTGTAAGTGACCCTTTTTAATAATCTGGCCCAGCGAACGTACGATGCCCGCTTCAAATTTGTAGTCCATAGTGAGATAGGGATTTTCCCACTCACCCAAAATACCTAAACGTTTAAAATCTTCACGCTGTCCATCAACTTGTTTCGCTGCATATTTACGACACTCATCACGAAATTCACTTGCAGATATTTTAACCCCGGCCTTACCTTTCTTCTTTTCAACCATAAGCTCGATCGGTAAACCATGACAGTCCCAACCAGGAATATAAGGCGCATCAAAACCACTTAAGGTTTTTGACTTAATAATAATATCTTTTAAAACTTTATTGACGGCATGACCAATATGAATATCACCATTCGCATAGGGAGGCCCATCATGCAAAATAAATGAAGGACGATTTTCTTCCTTACAAAGGCTACGAATTTTTCCGTATAAATCCATCTCATACCAATCTTTTAAAAAGCCTGGTTCACGTTGTGCGAGATTTCCTTTCATAGGAAAACTTGTTTTCGGTAAATTTAATGTATCTTTATAGTCAGCCACGATTAATTTCTTTAAGTTTTATGTCGTTTTCTTATGCAGCAAAGTATGCCTGCGCCTGTTCAACATCCCGTTGTATTTGTTCTATTAATTCGTCCAACGAATCAAATTTTTCTTCATCCCGGAGCTTCTTTAAAAAACTCACCTGAATATGTCGCCCGTATATATCCTGGTCGAAGTCTAATAAAAAAACTTCAAGTAATGCTTTTGTTTCATTAACGGTTGGCCTTGTGCCAACACTTGCGACGCCTTGCAAAGGCTCATCATCTAAACCAAACACTTCAACAACAAAGATACCTTGTATCGCTGAAGCTTGCCGGTGTAGATGTATGTTTGCTGTTGGGAAACCTAACTCCCGACCCAGTTTCTCACCATGCGCAACTCGACCACTCATGCGATAACGCCGGCCAAGTAATTTTTCTGCGCTGGCCATATCACCTTTTTCTAACGCGGCGCGTATTCTGGTGCTGCTGACACGTTCCATATCAATTTCAAACGTGTGCATACTCACAACCTGAAAGCCGTGCTTCTTTCCAGCTTCTACGAGCATTTCAAAGTTACCTGCGCGATTCATTCCAAAACGAAAATCGTCGCCAACAACGAGATATTTTACACCCAACTTTTCAACCAGGACCTGTTGAATAAAATCTTTTGCACTTAAGCTTGCCAGTTTTTCATTAAACGACAAGCAGCAAACTCGATCAACAGAATAGCGTTGTAGCGCCAACATTTTTTCACGAAAGCGCGTCAAGCGTGCAGGCACTTTATCGGGAATAAAATATTCCATTGGCTGCGGTTCAAACGTGATTAGCGTTGTCGGTAAACCCAGCTCTGCTGATTTTTCTGCCAGCTGGCCTAATACACCCTGATGCCCAAGATGCACGCCATCAAAGTTACCAATGGTCGCGACACAGCCGTGATGCTTGGGGCGAATATTCTGTAGGCCACGAATCAGTTCCATAAGTTTTTTTCAAATAGCAAAAGGAGCGAAAGTATATCAAAAACAACAGGATAACTTAATCTAACTTTTGCCAGGTTTTATCCCTTCCCCCTTCAAGGGGAAGGGGAAGGTTAAGGTGGGGTGGTTTTTAATTCTTCCCTAACTCACCCAGAATAAGAATTATTTAAATATTACTTTGCTTCGGCCGCATTAATTGCTTAAATCGCACGCCCGTAACCCATAGAGTGACAAAATAACTCACCACCCCAAGAGCAATAATCCAGCCCAATTCAATTATACGCTCAATTGCCGTGGCCTCTATCCAAAAAGTGAGTTCACCTGATGCAGTAAAAACAATCCAACCCATGATGCCTGCGGCTAAAACAGTTTGAGCAAGCAACCTTAACCAGCCATTTTCTGGCGAGTAGACGCCCGCCTTTTTTAAACCAAAAAAGAGCAAGCTGGCATTCAAAAAAGCTGACAAGGTGGTCGCCAAAGCTAAGCCTGCATGAGGTGCAGGCCAATTAAACTTCAGCATCGGTACAACAAAAGCAATATTCATCACCATATTAGCGAACATCGCAATCAATCCCACTTTAACCGGCGTTTTCGTGTCTTGTCGGGAAAAATAACCGGGGGCGAGCACCTTCACTAAAATAAACCCCAGTAAACCGCCGCTGTAAACCAACAAGCTGATAGAGGCCATCTCCACATCTAGCGGCTTAAAATCGCCATAAAGAAATAACGTGCTCAATATCGGCCCAGCTAAAACCGCTAATGCTACTGCCGCAGGTAAAGCGATCACCAAAACCAAACGCAGCGCCCAATCAATCATATGTGAAAAGGCCTTGGGATCTCCAGAAGCATGTTTTTGCGATAAATTTGGAAGTATCACGGTCGCCAGCGCAATACCAAATATCCCCAAAGGCAGCTCAACCATACGATCAGACAAATATAGCCATGTCACGCTGCCGCTCACTAAAAAGGAGGCAATAACCGTATCCAATAGCAAATTAATCTGCATTACCGATGAACCAAAAATCCCCGGCAGCATCAGTTTTAAAATTTTACGTACACCACTATTTTTCCAACCCCAACGTGGCCAACGCAATAAACCCAGTTTTAAAATAAAGGGGATTTGGAAGGCGAGTTGTGCCGCACCCGCAATAAACACCCCCCATGCCAACGCCATAATTGGCACATCCATGAGTGGCGCAAGCCAAATAGCCGCTGCAATAAGGCTTATATTCAGCAGGACAGGGGTAAAAGCGGGAACAGCAAAACGGCCGTAACTGTTTAATATTCCGGCCGATAATGCGGTTAATGACATAAATAGGATATATGGGAAAGTAATGCGCAGCATATCGGTGGTTAAATCAAATTTTTCACTTTGATCGATAAAGCCGGGGGCAAAAATCATCACCAAAATAGGCGTGGCGATAGCGCCAATTACCGACATAATAAATAAAATGCCTGCCAGCGTCCCCAATGTATGACGAACTAACTCCGATACCGCTTCGTCCCCCTGTTCAGTCTTTACTTCGGTCAAAACAGGAACAAAAGCCTGAGAAAAGGCGCCTTCGGCGAATAAACGACGTAGGAAGTTAGGGATTTTGAAGGCGACTAAAAAAGCATCGGTACCCGCATCCGCCCCAAAATAGCGGGTAAAAACCATATCGCGCGCTAATCCGAAGATGCGTGAAAGCATGGTCATGCTACTTACAACAGCGGTTGATTTAAATAATCCCATTGAATTTCTGTATTTTTGACTCTAAATGGCTAAAAAAGCTTGGTAAGCTACTGTTTTTACTTGATTTGTTAGCAGGATAACACGCTAAATCGTCCAACCCAATAAAATTTAAATTACTTATAATTAAGCCATATTAGCATTGACAAACAGGGTCGAAATCGCCAAAATACGCGGCTTTCCAGTATCAGATTTGAGTCAGGAGACTTACTTTGGCTAATACAGCGCAATCAAAAAAACGTGCCCGTCAGGCGGAAACTCATCGTCAACGCAATGCAGGCTACCGTGCAATGTTCCGTACTTCTCTTAAGAAAGTATTGGCTGCCATTTCTGCTGGCAATAAAGATGAAGCAACTACAGCTTATAAGGCTGCGGTTTCTGTTATCGATAAAACGAGCAATAAAGGCTTAATTCACAAGAACAAAGCTGCACGTTATAAAAGCCGTTTGAACACCCGTGTTCACGCAATGTAATTTAATACTTTTAATAGTATTCATAAAAAAGCCGCTTCAAAATGAAACGGCTTTTTTGTTTCTACCGATTTAAATTAAGACTAAATTATCTCGATGCATTAATTCTGCATCATCAAAATAACCTAAAATAGACTCGATTTCATTACTCGCCTTACCTTTGATTTTTTCTATCTCACTCGAGTCATAGTTAACCAAACCTCGTGCTATTTCTTCTCCATCAACAGACATGCAACTCACTATTTCACCACGACTAAAATAACCTTTCACCGCCATCACACCGACAGCGAGTAAACTGCTGCCAGAGCCACAAAGCATTTTAACGGCACCGTTATCTAAAATGAGTTGACCTTTAATTTGCAAATGACCAGCCAACCACTGCTTACGTGCTGTTATTGGATTTTCATCTGCATAAAGCAAAGTACCATGCTCTTCGCCAGCAAACATTTTTTCTATAATGTTTTTTTCATTACCTGCGGCAATTAATGTCGAGGTGCCAGAACGCGCGGCCAACTTTGCAGCACTCACTTTTGTTGCCATACCACCACGACCAAATGTACCTGCTCCACCTTCAGCCATTGCTGCTAATGAGTTATCATCTGCGGAGGCTTCCGAAATAAGTTTTGCGTCGCTATGCTCACGTGGATTTCGATCGAACAAACCATTTTGATCGGTAAGAATTAATAAATAATCCGCTTCAATTAAATTAGCAGCAAGTGCCGCCAGTGTATCATTATCACCGAAGCGAATTTCATCGGTAACCACAGTATCGTTCTCATTAATAATGGGAACGACACCAAGCTCAAGCAAACTACGTATAGTCGTGCGAGCATTCAAATAACGCTGGCGATTTGATAAATCATCATGCGTTAAAAGTATTTGTGCTGTGTGTAAATCATATTTTTGGAATTCAGACTCATAAGATTGAATCAAGCCCATTTGTCCAACGGCAGCTGCAGCCTGTAATTCGTGTAAAGACTCAGGCCGTTTTGTTAAGCCTAAACGACACATGCCTTCGGCAACGGCTCCCGAGGAAACTAAAACAACTTCGATACCACTCTTGCGTAAGTGAGATATTTGTTTAACCCAGGTAGCGATGCCCGCCATATTTAAACCGGCACCATCATTTGTTAACAAGGCACTACCAATTTTTATGACGCAGCGTTTTGTGTTTTTTATGTGTTGTCGTTTATTCATGATTGATTATTTTATTCTTTGTCATTACACTTAATGAACCGCTGCGCGTTTCGTCAGTATTACCCTAACCTGCTCCGCAGTTTCTGGCATCGGGGGAATAAAATGGCTGACGTAATCTCATAAATATAACGCTGAACTTGAGATTGCCGCAGTCATTTTATTCCTTCGCAATGATAGTAGTTTTTATTATTCTACTTTTAATCTATTTTTACTTCCTCTGCATTTTCATCTTCAGCTAACGCCAATTCTTTTTGCTCTTCAACATAATCCATTATTTTAAAACATAAATCCTTTGTCCCTTGTTTACTGATAGCAGAAAGCTTAAAAACTTTCCCTTTCCAATCTAAACGTTTAATCAAATCATCACAAGTTTGTTCGCGCTCATCTTCCGGCAATAAATCAATTTTATTAATTACCAACCAGCGTTCATACTCTGCAAGTTCCGGGCTAAAGCGCAGCATTTCTTTTTCGATAATGCGAACCGCATCATAAGGATCATCACTTTCATCGGGTGGTGCAATATCAACAAGATGCAATAATAAACGTGTACGTGAAACATGTTTTAAAAATTGTATACCTAAACCGGCACCTTCTGCGGCTCCTTCAATAATTCCCGGAATATCAGCCATGACAAAACTACGACTAACATCAACACTCACCACACCCAGGTTCGGATGCAATGTGGTAAAAGGATAATTCGCCACCTTAGGGCGAGCACCAGAAACTGAACTGATTAAGGTTGATTTACCCGCATTCGGTAAACCTAACAAACCGACATCGGCAAGCACTTTCATTTCTAATTTTAAGGTGCGCGCTTCACCCGGTGTACCCGGTTTAGCCTGGCGTGGCGCACGATTGGTACTGCTTTTATAACGCACATTGCCGATACCATGAAAGCCACCTTGCGCAACACAGAGTTCTTGATCGACTTCGGTTACATCGCCAATGAGCTCTTCGGTTTCTTCATCGTAAACACTGGTGCCAAGCGGAACTTTAATATAAAGATCATCACCACCGCGCCCGGTCATTCGACGGCGACCACCTGAGCCGCCATTTTCTGCTTTGTATTGGCGTGAATAGCGAAAATCAACCAATGTATTTAAATTTACATCGCCAACTAAAAAGACACTACCACCATCACCGCCGTCACCACCATCTGGGCCACCCAGCTCGATATATTTTTCGCGACGAAAACTAACAATGCCGTTACCGCCCTTGCCTGCTTCTACTTTAATTGTCGCTTCATCTACGAATTTCATTCTATATACCAACTTAGTTGTCAGATCGAAATCTAACCTACAAAAATTATATTTTATATGTGGATTATCACGGATAGTGTGGAGCCAGAGAACAAGGCAAAATCCGACGAAAAAGCGCAATTTACATTTAGTAAATGAGCATTTTGAGGAAGGTTTTCATCGTGCCCAACGTTGACCATATTAAACAGAGGGTAAACGCCGTTATCTGGCTCCTCACTATTCGTGAAGCTAAAACAAAAAACCCCGACCTAGTTTTGCTAGGACGGGGCATTTATTTGCGAGTTTGTTTTACTGATTATTCAGCTGGAACAATACTCACAAAAGAACGCATCTTTGGTCCTTTCTTTTGGAAAAGTACGACGCCGTCTGCTTTTGCAAAAAGTGTGTCGTCTTTACCAATACCAACGTTCTTACCAGGATGAACCTTAGTACCACGTTGACGGATTAAAATGTTACCTGCTAATACGCTTTCGCCACCGAAACGTTTAACACCAAGGCGTTTGGATACGGAATCGCGTCCGTTATTAGTAC